>Ga0209125_1000146_pt1 | contig 117568 bp, 157 predicted proteins | sample BarGraIncub1131A_FD_184503 | JGI IMG/M metagenome (GOLD analysis project Ga0209125, IMG submission 184503) | Arctic peat soil microbial communities from Barrow, Alaska - Barrow Graham LP Incubations 11-31A (SPAdes) (version 2) | ecosystem: Environmental > Terrestrial > Soil > Wetlands > Peat...
ACTATTGTTACATCTGTAGTACTTAAAGAATCTACTAACAAACAAGGTGTAGTGATACTTTCATCCATTGTCAACTCGGCATTAAATAATCCACCTGAACAATATTGTGCTGTAAAATAAACTCCACTAGGAGCTGTTCCTGTTACATTATATGTAGCACAAAGAGGTAATGCAGTTGTAGATGTAGTTGTTGTACTACTACTTATTGTACTTGTAGTTGTAGTAGTTGGTAGATTAGTTGTCGATGAACTAGTAGTTGTAGATGTAGTAGAAGGACAGATTACATCAACACAATTATTCTGTTGACTAGAGTCTAATATAAAAGTATTTGGTACAAAATCACAACTACTAAATCCAGTTACAAGAATTTTATGATTTCCAAATGGTAAATAATACCATTTTCCTATAGTTAATGTTTCGCTATTAATAATCTCTCCATAACCTACTTGTAGACAATCACAATCGTAAGTATCTACAAAATATATGTACGCAGTACAAGAAGGATTAAATATAGTTGTTGAACTAGTAGATGTAGATGAACTAGTTGAAGTTGTAGATGTCGTAGTGGTAGTAGGTATAGATAATACTATATTATTTGTACATACTCCCATAGATATAACTGTTATACTAGTAGTTCCAATAGTAACATTATAATCTGCTCCACCTAGTAATATAACTCTCGATACTCCAGAGGCAAAAGGTGTAACTAAATCTAAATTTGAATATAGATTAAATGGACCAACATTTGCTCCTGCTACGGTTAATTGTATATAGACTGTCATACTGTTATTATTGTTACTGTATTATTATCCATCAACCATTGAATGTCTCCATCAGGTGCACCTGCATTACAGGTCATTAATGCTACTGGAACTGTTAATGTAAATACGTTACCAATAGTATTATCAAACACACTATTATCTTCAACAGTTCCTCCTAGATCAGTACAAGATGGAATATATACTATTGTTAATTGTGGACAACTTCCAAAACACTCAAATCCAATGTGAGTTGATAAATCTAATCTAATTTCTGTTATTACAGAGCATAACTTAAACGCACGATCTCCAGTATATGTAACAAGAGGAAAATTCGCAGTAAGTAATGCAACACAATCTTGAAACGCAAACGTTTCTATTCTATTTGCAATAGGTAGATAAATGTCAGTTAAAGAGTTGCATCCAGAAAATGTAAATTCCGATAACGTTGTTATTGAATCTAATCTAGCTGACGTAATACTTACACAACTATTAAAACAAGAACTTCCAAGTGATGTAACTAATGGAAAGTTAATAGTAGTTAATGATGTACAGTGATAAAAAGCGTAATCAATAATACTAGTAATTGCAGGTAAATTTGCTATTATTAAATTAGTACAATAAAAAAAGGCGTATAATCCAACTGAAGTTACACAGTTGGTAGTATCTTCAATGCCTAATAAATTATCATTTCCTGTATATGAAGGTGCATTTGCAAATAATTCCTCTTTTAAAGTTATTCCACTTCCTCCAATTAAATTAATCTCATTTCCTGTTACTACAACAGAAGTAAAGGGATTACCATTAATAGGTAAATCAAAAAACGTATTCCAATCAGAAATAGAATTTGGATCTCCAACAGGTATATTTCCTATATCATCCCATAGTAATCTTAATCCTGATAACTCTCTATTAGTAGTAGTAGTAGTGGTAGAACTACTAGAAGTAGTAGATGTAGATGTACTAGTTGTAGAAGAAGTAGAAGATGATGTAGTAGAAGTAGAAGGTATAACTGTAGTAGTAGTAGATGTACTAGTAGATTGATTATTACAACAATTAATTAATTGACATAGTAAATTATCTAATTTCTGAATAGCTATAGTAATTGTGTCACATGTATGAATCCCTGAACATGGAAGATTTGGTCCATCATAAGTTATACGAGTAGATTGTATAGGTTTTGCAACACAAAATCCACATTCATCATCGTCATCCTCATCACGTTTTGGACGCATAAATCCACCAAATAGTTTGTATTCTGTCATTCTAATTTATTTTATTTGACTTTACAATATTATCTCTCCACCATAAAGGTTGAAAGTTTGTGTAATGACACAGATTAATTACTTCTTCTTCAGTTTTAGCAATAGATATAGGAACAATGTGATCTATATGATATCCAAATCTACTAAAATCTTTTAATGTAATTCCTTCTGGACATTTTGCTAAAATATAATTTATAAAAAATTCTATAGAACATCCTAATATATCTACAGTTTTACTTTTCTTTACAAATGACTTAACTCCTCGTTTAAAAGATTTAGTAATTAAAGATCTTAATACGTTACTAAATTTAAAGAAAGAATCTTTTTCTAATCTACGTCTTATATAATTAACGTGAATTATATTTGATCTTTCTCTATTTTCTTTTTGCCATAATCTACTAGTCTGATTAAGTTTTTCTTTATTTTGTAATCTATATTCTTTTAATTCTTTCTTATGGTCATCATTCCAATCTAAAGACTTTTGATTTAATCTTTCTTTATTTTCTAGTCTCCAAATTTTATCTTTTTCAGGATTAGGTCTTTTGTATTTAGTTTCTGTAATCATCTGATTTATAGATATTTATGGGATGAACATAATGTAATAACAACCCATTCCAGGTTGAATATTATTATGAGCTGAACTTGATCCTTTAGGTCCTACTGTAGTTGTTACAATTATATTAGTAGTAGTACTAGAAGTTCTTCCTATTGTTGGACTAATAAAACTTCCTGTAGTTAGATAACGAAAATCATTAGCATCAGTAGTATCAGCTTTATAATTTGGATAGACAGTACTAGTTAATGAAGTTGCTCCTGTATCTTCACTACCAACATCTGTATTATATTGAAAATGAAAATGTGAATCATTAGTAACGACAGAAGGTGCAGTATGTATATGTGTAGGCATTTGTGATTCTGATAGTGTTATAGAATTAGTACCAGTTTTTGAAAATAATGTATAAGTAGGATTGAATCCTCCTGGTAATACTGCCGAGTCCATTGATATAAGTCCTGGAGTATTAGTACAACCAACTCCTACTCTTCCTCTTTTATCAGGAGTGCCATTAGCACCGTTACAGAGAAACACATTTAACCATGCTCCATAACCTATTCCATCAGGACCAAATCCATTAAGACCAACAGGATAGTTTGTTAGATCTCCATAGTATTCTACTACTGTAAATGGAACCATCTTAGAAGACATCAATCCTCCTACAGAAACACTATTCAGATAAGCTTGAATTATTGAATTTAATTGAGGACCTATTGTAGCATAGTTTGTATGTAACTCATTTGAAAGAGCAATTAAATTAGTATTAGTCGAACAAAGTTTATTAATTACAGCTTGTATAATAATATGTGTATCATCTGCAGGAAGTAAGTCTGTAGGAAAACAATCTACAGGAAGTGTGTAATCAGTATTTAATGCTATTAACTCATCGTTGATTGCATCTATCTGAGTTTGTAAATCACATGCTGCTCTTATTACGGCAACAAATAAATCTACAATAGTTATATCTCCACATGTAGGAAGATAGTTACTAACTATTGTACATGCTGTAGGTTGACAATAGGTTTCTGGAGGAATATCAATTTTTATTCCTGTACCATCTATTACAGATGTAAGAAATCCCATAAGAGTTTGCTCAATATATGATAGAGAGTCACCATTCTTAATACCTAAAATAGGAATATCAACTCCTGTATATTTTACACATTTATCAGAAGTAATTTCTGAGCAATTGTTGAAACAATTTGAACAATTAGACATTATTTAAATTTTAAAATTTTGACTCTCGACGCAATTTGATTTACTGAATAGTGTTCTGCATATTCAGGATTACAATACTTATATGTTAGAATTCTCTGATAATTTAAAAGATCTAACATTACCGTTCCCTCAATAGGTTGGTTAAGTGCAAATACAGTATTATTATATAGAGATTTAGATATCTCAAATATTTTGCAATTAATATCATCTAATAATTTAGGGATACTTGCACACTCTATACAATCTGTAAGTCTTGGTGTTAACATGATGATTATGGTTTACTTACTGAACCTGCAAGACACGATGGACAAAGACCATTATTTAAATGACATCCACATCCTACATCTTTTCCACAGTTACGACAACGAGCCCATGTAATATTTATTTTTACCATGATAGTTTTATTTAAAAGTTTCTACCTGTACAATTACAATTATTATTAATAAAAGTTGTAAGCATTTTATATGCTGTTTCATATAACTTACTAGATTCTATTATTGCACAATTATTTGCTGCAGCAATAGATCCTTGAATGAAAAAGTAGATGGTATTTAAATCTACCTTTGCCTGGATTTTAATCGCTTTATCACACTCCATCATATCCAACTTCATGAAAGCATTATCAAATCTCTCTTGCAATCTATCTATTCTCATTATTGATTTCTCAACAAAGAAATTGTATGCAGGAGTCACTGAATATTTAATATAGTATACACCATCAGGAATAGGTAGAATAGGATCTCCTATATCAGATATACCTAATGTAATAGAATTATAAACAGTAAATTCATTTGGTATAAAGGGTAGACTTACTGAATCAAATCCTGGAGGGGTTATAACAATAGTAGGTGCCATAATAACAAATCCGATAGGATATGTAGAAGCATCTACTACTCCTAGTGTAAATGTGTTATATGTAGGAGCAACAAGAATATTTAATTGTGGATCTAACATTTCTTATAGTTTAAAAAAAAAAAGAGAAAGAGCATTGCCCTCTCTCTTTTTAATATTTATATTTTGTACTACTGATTAAGGTATCAATAATGCAGTTGTAGTAGTACTTGTTGTAGAACTAGTGTTAGTAGTAGTAGAGGTAGTACTAGTACTAGTTGTAGTAATACAAACATTGTCATCAGTAGCATTACCAAGAGCGGCTTCTAAAATTGCTTCAAGAGCGGTCTGTTCAGCAGATCCAGTTACAACAGCAATGATCACCATTTCATCTTCTGGAATATAATCACCCCAGTTATATGTAGATTTATCAATATCATTGAATTTGATATAGAAGGTAGTATAAATAGCACCATCTACAACCCAACTTTCAAAATTTTCATTATAACCTGCCATCCTGTATAGGTGTTTTAAATACCCAACCTGATAACTATAGTAATTCTTTTCAAGTTGTGCTATCTCACCAGAAGTACCAGTAGGATAAGAAGCACGTTGAATAATAAAAGCTTCTGCTACAATATTACAGTTATCGTTGACAATAAAATCAGCAGTAGTTGCAGGTCCACTATATACAAAAGTACGAAACCACATTCTGTCATATTCCCACGGAAAAGCAGCAACATCACAAGGTTGTCCATATTTTGTAAGAGGTTTTCCTGTAATACGAAGAGTTGTTCCACCTACATTAGTGAATGTATAGAATTGATTTAAACTAATATTATCAAAATTAATACCAGGAGTATGACTTGTTAGTTTAGTTATAAACTGATCAATCAATGCAGAAGTATCAACAGTCATACAAGGATCACCACCGCAATCACAACAAGGAGCTACGACAGTTACTGAACGTGTAAAACCATTGAAGTAAAGAGTATCAAGATAACTAGAATGAGAAACTAATGTGAGAGTAACAATATCTCCACATTTTACATTCCATGAATTAATATCTGTAATCTGAACTGCAGGAGTTCCGCAACCAGTTACTTTATACCATTCTGTAACATTAGAATTACAACCAGATCCTGATGGACATCCTTTAATTTTATCAGAACGTTTTGTTCCTTGCAAATAGGTATTTACTCTACCCTGTGCAATATAGAAATAGGGAGCAGCTACTATATTACCTGCTGTTGCTACAGCATAGGTATTTAAAAATACTCCCACCTTACCAGCAGTAAGGTCTTGTGTAGAACCAGAACTAGCGATAGTTACGCCACTGGGAACTACAAACATTGTTGTTAATGAAAAATCAGCCATTTTTGCTTAATTTTAAATGTGAAATTTATTCGTTCGTTTGTATCCTCATCTGTGCAGTTTGAATTGCTGAATTATTCTCTGTGTACATTGCCAAACTTTGAACTGTTAAATCTAAAAGTTCATCTTCTAAATATGTATTTAATTCACTATTCTGATCTATTGATACACTTCCATCAAAATGAGTATACCCCACCTTGTCGATATACAATGGATATCTTATATAGGAGAGGTATAATTTAGTTGGAGTGAATGTTCCATCTGTAAATATAGACATTTCATCTGATGAAACAAAATTAAAAGTCTCTTGATATTCAAATGATGGTTTATAATTTTCATTATTTAAAATAAATTGAATATCTCCATGACTTGCCAAATCTCGATTGATCCAAATCTTACGATTTTTACATCTTCCTTTGTCTGCTAACACATAACTATCTACATAGAACATATATGCAGGGGTTATATTAGTAATAGAAGTTGTCCACTTATTTAGTTGTTTATTATTTAGTATTAAATCTAAAGGATGATCTTCATACAATTCAATAAGTCTCTGAAGATCCTCATATCGTTTCTTAAATGCATCCATCCCTAAACCTGAAGGAGTAGGAGTACCATCTAATTTTTGCTTGATCAATTTAATCTGTGCTTCGTTAAGAGCCAAGATTTTATCTTCAAGTTGAATCTGCTGATGACTATTAGTAGATAGCTTATTTAGTCTTTGATCAATTTTATATAACAAACTATCTACTGATATCATGCTGCAATTATTTTCTTAGTTTTTAATTTACTCTCTAATATAAGAAGTTCTTCTTGATGATCATCATCAATGAGATATTTTACTAACTCATCCTCATTTTTTGCTACTTCATATTCTCCTTCGTATATACTACCACTAGGTTTTAATCTATATATCGAATGTGTAATAGATTGTTTCACTAAATCTTTTATATGGAGCAAGTTTTCCTTCATATCAGCAAATCTTCCAAATACTTCAACTGTAGAAAGTCCTTGGAAAGTACCACTCTTGAATTCGGTATCTTTTAGAAGTGTATCTACCTGATTGTAGATAAAGTCTTCTTTAGATTCTTCTGTTACAGGAAGTCCAAGTAAACGTGCTACTTTTCTTTTCTTTTCAGGAGTCATCACATCGAATTTAATAATAGCCTTATTGATGAGTTGTTTCTTTTTGTATACAATCGCTACTTCAATCTCATCATCAACTACATAAAATTGTGTATCTGCAGGATATTCTCCTCGCTCCCATGCCTGAAAACTTGATGCAATTGTAGGATGTACTTTTAACCAAGCAAAAGTTAATTCCTGAAAAGTAATACCACAATCAAATAGATTATCACCATCTAACAATTTTGCAGGTTGAACATGTCTTTGATCATCATTTGATGTTGAGAGACCATAGTTCCAGAAACTAGAACGAGGTCCTAAATCAATCTCACCTAATGCTTCTTCAAGTTTTAATCTTAAACTTCTTACACGTTCTGTCTCAAGTTCTTTTTCAAGAGGATCTTGAATTCGTTTGATATAAGCAGCATCAGGATCAAGTCCTGTTCTGTATTTACCATCCAACTCTTTATATGGATACTTAAATACCCCTGTACCAGGAATTCTTGTAAGTCCATTTTTATACTTGGCTAAACTGCCTTCCATTGTTTCCTGTTGAGAATTACCATATTCTCGTTTGATTACTGAAATCTTTCCAACTTTGCCCATATGTAGTTTATGTTAACTTAATGTTTGTAGCGGGGATCAGACTCGAACTGACGATCCTTGGATTATGAGTCCAATGAGATACCAACTTCTCTACTCCGCAATGTTATAAATTCAATGGTTGCTTCCCAGATTACTCTGGGAAACTTCCATTAAAAAGGCAATATATAAAACACAGACAGAAGATCAATTAAAATTATTCTTCAATTCTAGTACTGCGGGATTTCTTCAATTAAGACTGTACGAGACAGATCTTCAATGAATACATCACAACGATCTTTCATCCAAAGTTCGTAACCTGGAAATTTATTAGCTGAACTCATACCCTGAGATTTCGCAAAACCTAAGTGGTGACGAGTACCATCAATATAACCCCAAGTCATCGAAGGAGCACCTTGCATACGTACTTCACGTATGTTATTAATCATAGAACCATCACTCATTGGAGAAACATCAAACACCATAAATACAGGTGTAGATTTCTTGTTCTGACCAAACTCCAGATTACTCTGAGGAAGATCAAGTTCTTTTAAGTGAACAAGTTCAACACGACCAGTTTCACGAGTAACCATTGCATCAAATGCAAAGTTATAAGTGATATGTTGACCTTCACCCTGCATAAATCTGTTTCCAGAATCTGCCATAAATGTAAGTCCACTGTTTAAAGCATCATTCTTTAAAGCCTGTTGAAATACATCAAACCCTGCTTCATTAGTATACATCTTGACCCTACGGTCTTTTACATCAACACGTCTATAGAACAGATCACCAAATACCGCACGAATCAAATTAGCAGAGAACTCTCCACGATTGTACTGAACAAGGTTTCCATTATTACGCATACGATGATATACACCAGCAGAGGTACGTTTTAATTCCTGACGAGAACCCTTAGATTTAACTGTACCTGGTTTTGACCAGATCATACGTTTAACCTTTAATTCGAGCATCGCTTTACGCATCCAGAATTCAATAAACGGTTCCCATTTTACATCATTACGTGTAAGAGGAAGTTGATTTCTACGTTGAGGAGCATATACTAAAATATCCAGAGCTTTACCAGCAGCATCTTTCATCATCTTATCATCAGCCCATTCTGTGATTTTGTGTTCAAAACCATAACCAGAAGCCAAACTTTCGAACATTGTAATCTCTTCACCCAAACGAGGAAGACCTAACAAGTCCTGATCAAATTCACCAATAGCTGCATCAACTAATTCTAGTTCGATACCAACCTGAAGGAATGTAGAAGTTACAAAATCTACCATAGGATTATCTGTTACCAGAGTCCATGTATAGAGATAACCCATGTTCCATGGCATAGGATCTTTTACACAATACCAACGAGGACCGTATTGTCTTGATCCTACAGATACAATTGCATTCATAGAGAATTCATTTGTATCTAATACAGTTTGAAACTCCTGTCCATCAATACCTGGTTTCGATAAGGCATGTGTAGAACTAGGAATATCAATAATTTTTGGAAATTTGTAAGGTACTGCAATTTTCCATTTCCAAGCATCACTATTATTATCAATATAATAAGGTGTGCTCTTGTTAATCATATCTAGGAAGTCATTACTATACAGTGAACTCTGTGTGTAAAGACTAATGATTTTTTTATCATAGTCCGCAGGTTCAGTACTGTGAAATGATTCCAGATGATTTGCATCAGTTAGTTTTCCTACAGCACGTTTGTCCATTGATGCGACTCTGGCGTAGGTAAAGCCTGTTAATCCTGGGATTGTTTGAATAGCCATTTTTTAATTATTTAATGTTAAAACCATATTTTTATTGAAACCACGAATTACCAGCACTTGTCTGGTTTTTAGGTGGAGTCTTTACTACAGATTTTTGCCTTGCTAATTCTCCAAATAATTGATCAGACTTCTTTGTAACTCCTGATCGTTGAATAGTAGCCAATGTAGGATCTTTTTCAAGGATCTTAAAAAGTAGCGCAATCTTTACTTTTTGTGTATGGTTTTCAGGTCTTTTTAATTCTAAAACAGCTTTATCAAAATCTGTTAATGTTTCACCAGATACTGTTTTATATTTATCAACCAGGAGGAAGTCTTGTAGTTCACTTACTAATTTAGGATTTAATGGAATTCCATCAAACTCTTTTGTCTTTAGTTTCTCTTGAAGGATTTGCTGAACATTTTGAATGTATTGATTTTTAATAGATTGCTTCTGTTGCAAATCCTGTTGGGATTTTTGCTCCATTTGCTGAAGCTTTGCAGCTTCTCTTTTTACCAATACTTTGTGATGTTTAGCGGCTACACTTTCAAGATCACCATAGTTTTTCAATCTTTCAATTTCTGTAGTGATATCCTCAGGTTCAAATTCTTGATCAGTCAATGCTTGTTTAATTATAGCAATCTGATTTTCTTCAACTGTCAAATCTAATCCTGCAAAATTCACCACCTTATTATATACACCAAAATAATCTTCAGGTTTTACTCCTTTAACAAATATGGCTTCAAATGCATTCTTATAATCTTCTCCAAATTGTCCAAGGAAATTATCTACTACTTCAATTGCACCTTTCTTTTTCTCAATATTAAATCGTTCAAGAAATTCTTCAGGAGAATTAATTACAATATCCTCTTCGTCTTCTTCTTTAGAAAATACACCAAGTTTAAAAAGATCTTTTGCAAGTGAAGTAAATTGAGAATCTTCACTTTCTGTTTCATTAGGTATTTCTACTTTTTCATCTACTAGTGATTTACTATCACTTGAACTTTCAGTTTCATCTTCTTCACCATCCTGTAAGAAGTTATTAAGAATATCTTGTTCTGTATTCTCTTCTCCTTCTACCTTCTGAACAATCTCTTTTCCTTTTAAAGGTTTGTCATCTTTAGGAATAACGATAGGAGGAATTTCTTTCTCTATTTTCTCTAAAGTATCAATGTCAGTTGTAGATGTTTCAGGAGACATTAGATCATTCAATAACTCAGGACTTCCAATGCCCATCTCCATAGTATTTTGAATACCAAAATCAAATGCTGGAGTTTCTAAATTATCAGCCATATATGTAGTTTATTTTGTTTCTCATGTAAAAATATAACAACCTTATAATATATCAAAGTATAATACAAACTTATTATCAGATTTTGTCATATTATAGCATTAATATTTTTTAATTCTAATCAGAAATATTATTTCTTGTTTCGACCCTTAGCGTTTTCTTTTGCAACCTGGATATCATTCTGCATATTTTCTCTTGCTACTTGTAACTTTTCACGTTCTACTGACATCTTCTGAGCATTCTGTGAATTCTTACTCATGATGTCTGCCATTTTTAGTTGATAATCTGAAGCAGCTTTAGTACGTTCGTGATCAAGTTTCTGAGTCTCTAATACATCAGGGATGTTGTTCTGATTAATATCTTCACCCTGTACCTTTCCACCTCCTAAAGATTGTATAACTGCAATTTCTTTTTTATTAATCCTATCAAGTTCTGCTTGATAATCTAATCGTGCATTATCTGCATCATGTTGCTGTTGTAGTTGTGCAAGTTGAGCCTGAGTCTGATCTTGTTGTTGTTTTAATTCCTGATCTTTCTGAGCTAATTGTTTATTCTGAATCTCATCTTGTCTTTCCTTTAAGATCTTAAATGTCTTTTTCATTTCTCTTACACTATTTGTAGAATATAATTCAATTACATCATACAATGATCCACCATTTTGCATCATTGGTTGTGAAAGAGCTCTAATTTCTTCGAATGCTTTCTTATCTTCTGGACGATTAGTCATGAAAACTTTCATATCTCTAAACTTCAATTCATTTCCATTAATTTGTACGAATGCACTTTCTCCTGTACCTGTAATGTATGAGAGGGTACTTTCTGGTTTTTCACTTTCAATGTAAAGGGAAGCGTCAACAATAGCTTGATACAATTGTAAAAGAACATATTCATGAGCTACAAAGATTGGTTCTGTTTGAGAATAAGATTGTGTGATTGCAGTGTTAGTTCCTGTTGCAGATTCACTTGCTGATATACTTCCCATTCTTTGCTTACTCATTCCTACAAGTTCCCAACATTCGTTTTTCATTTGTACAGCCAGGGTATATCTTGATTGTATTTCATTTGTACGTGTAAGATCAATATTCTTTGCTATACTAGTATTACTTACTGGAGCTTTTGTATTTTCAGGAGAGTCATCATCAAATATAATACCTCTTTCTCTTGCTTCTAATTCCCATACATCAATAGCATCTTGATCATCACCATCTTTAAGTTTTGGAACTCTTCGAATATTAACAGAAGCTACATTACCAATTTCCTTTTCTAAAAGTCTAAACAATTGATTCATACATACATTGTATATCACTTGAAAAGGTTTCATTAAATCAACTAAAGACTTTGCTTCTGTATTCTTCACTTCATATATCATTCCTATGATAGGACAATAATCTAAAAGTTTGAAAGGTTTGATATGATATATATCTGGTCCAATTTTAGTTCCCTGATACCATTGATTAATCCAGCCTGATTCTAATGAGATTTGTGTAGGAATAGTTCCACTTTTATAATTCTCATCTACTAACATAGATTGCTCATTATCCATTTCATCTTTGTAGATAAGTTTAAATATCTGTTTCTTACTAATCCAATATCCTCTTACTACTACATACTTATATCCAAAGGAACTAACATTACTAGTTAAACCTAAGAAGTCTTTAAGACCATCATTATTCTCTTTCATTTCTGATTCAATCATCATACGTGTTTGAAGAACCAGAGGATCATATGTATCATACATTACCGAATCCTGACCAGGAGTAGCGTCAGGATTACCAAGATTAGATTCTCTAACATTAATTAATCCATAGTCTTGTAAAGATGAACGTAAGTGATCAATCTCATCCTTCGTTAAATCTGGAATAGCTTCAATGATTTCTGATAGTTCCATCACTTGTACAGTACCAGCTGCATATGCTCCATGTGCTCTACCTGTTGGATCACTAATATACTTGACATCAGGAGTAGTTAGATACCATACATTTTTTGGATTGGCTACTTCTATATTGTATCCTACCTTTGAGTTATCTTCGTATATATGATAATATTCTCTAGCTGTAGTAAGCATGTCTCTTAGGGCATCTTCACTCTTCTCCTTAATATTGAAATCAGCTTTCTGGCATGTGAGAACATGATTTGCCCATTTCTCTGCCATTGATGTGTAACTATCTATTTCATCCTTAACTTGCTCAAGAGTTTGTTGTTGAATTTGATCATCTGTAAGATTTTCACCTTGCATTGCAGTTTTCTGCATAATCATTTCTTTGACCTTAGACATCACATATTTCTGTAAAAGATCTGTTTTGAACTGTAGTTCTTCAGATTTACTATCATCGTCAAAAGCTTTTGCTCTAATAGCATCTGGTCTTTTACTAATCTCTCCTACTAATTCATTTACTGGAGTAGTAATAATAGAATACATCTTCACATATGCAGGAAGATCAAGATCCTCTCTTAACATATCTGTAAAACTTTTAATCTGTGGTTCCTGATAGAAATCTTCCATACGAAGAATTCCTTTTAGTAAATCATAGTTCTTAACAAAGGTTTCTCTATTCTTGACATACTCAGCATAGGCTTTGTTGGCAAAATAGTCCATTGTATTCTTTATCCAACTCTCGTCTTGTTTTTCCTTATCTGTTTTAAACTGATCGGGGAAAATATTCAAATAGGCATAACGGATTGTAGCATCTTTGGTATATCGTATAATAGACATAATATTATATTTTAATTAAATAGTTTTTGTTTTTTACGTGTAAACATTCCTTTTGATTCTGTGAAGAGTTGAGATTTTTCATGTCTCTTAAATAATGATACAATTCTATCATCCTCTATTCCTCCTGCCATTCCATATATAGGGTCCATTTTTAAAGCCTGAGCAATTGCTAATTCTGCAGCTACAATTCTATCAGCATTCTTTTCATCATTGTATTGAATAATCTCTTCTAATAAAACAGGATCTAAAATCTTTGTAACTCCTTGAAGTTCTCTAATAGTTTCTCCTTCTTCTGTTTTCTCAACATAAATAGATTCTTCCATATATTGTTTCAAGCATCCATGTAAAAAATCTATAATTTTCTGAGCACTCCTATGTATTCCATATTCTCTTTTCACTGTAGTATTAGGAACAATTTCCATAAGCCACTCAGGTTGTTTTTCTAAATAGAAAGCATCTCCTTTAGTTTTCATGTATTCTATAAAAGAGATATCATCATTTTCACAAAGAGCTCTTGCATTATAATATTTAATTAACAATCTTGCTTGATCGTTCCATGTTTCTTTTTTTTCTGGTCTAGCACAATAACTTGCCACAAACATATCTTGGTACTTCTCTCCTGTTAAAGCAGTCATACGTTTATATATATATACTGATCCTAGAGATGAACTATATTTGGCTTGACCTTGTCTATACGGATCTATACCTGCTACATACAATCCATATGGAGGATTTGATATAGGAAATTCATAAATTACTATTGGAGCATCCATACTATCTCCTGTTTGAAGAGGATAATTAGATATAGGTAACTTCTCAGTAAACTCGTGAGTAACTTTTCCCTCTGTATTAATAAATAGTTCTACAGGAGTTCCTGTCCTTTCATTCATTAATAATCTAGTCTTTTGTCTTTTAGCAAGTCCTATATTAAAAATATTAGAGGCAGAAGAAAGAAAACATTCATCTACAGTAATTGGATAATACATTACTTGTTTTAGATATAGTTCTCTATCTGGATTAGTTCTTGCACTTTCTCTTTCTTGTTCTATTTTAAGAATAGCTTTTTCTTTATCTGTAACAGTAATTGATATCTTTTTAAGTTCTCCAATATCATCAATATTAAGATCTCTTTCTTGAACTAACCAATCTGCTAAAGTAGTAATATATTTACAATCTTGTCTATATATTCCTGATAAGAATAATCCAGTATTTTTATTAGTTACTTCATCACGAATAGCTAAAAAATTATTAGAAGAAGGATTATAAAAGAAATTTTCAGCATCTTTTCCATTATCAAACGATCCTCCAGTTCCGACTAGAATTGGAACAGCACGATAACCATTTCTTCCTTTGATAGCAGGTTCTCCTGCTTTAAATGTAGAGGCAAAAGAATATTTACCTACCTCGTCCATTATAAATGTCTTAGCTGTAGTACCTGCTGCTACTTCTGTTACATTACCGTCTCTTGCATTTCTAATAACAATATAACTCCATATCTCGTCATCTCCATCAGGTTTTTTATATCCTAATCTAATTTGATTTAATCTCCATGTTTTGTCTAATCTGGGAATAGAGATTCCTGTCCATAAATGTTTTAATCCAAAATCTACCTTATCCTTAAGAAGAGAAAGGTCATTGTCGTTTCCACATATAATAACATTTTGTGTATTCTTAAATAATGTAGCATTCATTCCAAAATAGGAAGCTTCCATTTCTGACTTACCTCCTTGTCTTCCTCCAACTTCTATATATCCTTTTCTTTCCTTTTTACACTGTTCTAAAATCTCTGCTCTTATCCATTCATTGTCTCTTAACTCTGGAAGGGATGACTTCCTAATATCATTTCCATAACTATCTACATCATCAATTCTTATCCACCAATGGTTCAAATGCCAGTAGAGCCATCCAGAAAAGAATACACCATTAACTGTTACTCCTCCAGATATCTTCTCTATCTCCCAATCAATTAATTGTTGATATTCTCTAGTTCCTTCTATAGGAAGTTTTTTAATATTTCTAAAAAATTCTGTTGATTTTATTTCCATTTGTTTTATCTATTGCATTCTTGGAGGTACTATTCCTGTACCTCTAGCTACCTTTTTTACTTCATCCTTCTCTCTCATACTATCTACTGTTCTTAATATCTCAGCGTAATCCTTTAGGGCCTGCGTAAGATCTTTTCTCTGTGCTTCTTTATTAGCCACACATACCAATACTATCCCACCGTTCTTAGTAACTTTTGATTGCATCCTATCAGCTAGTAGGGAATAAGGATTTGCTTCAATATATTCTTTAAGTTCCTGTAATTGATTCTCAAGAAATTCTAATTCATATTCTATAAGAAGTGCCTTTTTAACTACTGCCATTATACTGATTTTAAAAGATTATTAATATCATCTTCTGTAAGTTTATCCTTCTTACTATAATCATGTCTGATTACAATTCCAATAATATCTTGTTCTGTGTTCTTGGTAATAACAAGGTCAATAAGGTTAGCCCCCATGGAACGAACTTCCATAAGTGACTCGATAAAATCCTTTAAAGGAATCTTTATCACCTTAATCTCCTTATCATTATCCTGAGTCTTCATTGGTAATTTTCTCATCTTGCTCTTCTGTTAATACTGCTCCCCACTTTGATGTAGAAAGTTCACAATAGCATGATAAACATTTTGTCTTTGCAATTAATGGACATCCACAATCCAGGCATCTCTCTATTCCTTTCTTTCCTGCATTCTTAGAGTTCTCTTCACATCCTCTACATATTAAAAGTCTTTCTTTAGATGTCTCTAGGATCAACTTCTTAATCTTAATTGGAGGAATCAAATGATTTCTCCAGCCTTCCCAAATGTTATCCCAGTTAATCTTCATGTAAGAGAGTTTTAATTAAATCTAAATCTTCTTGTGCCCTTTCTGTCCATATCAATCTATTGCGTCTCATCATATCATCTGTAGTAGGATCTTCTAATTGTTTACCCCATTTTGCAAACTTATCAGCAATCTTTCGTCTTTCTTCAAGAACACGTCTTGGACTAACTGTATACTTTCCAAATCCACTAATCTCAATACTCCCACAACTATGAAAAGCTTTTCTTGCTCCATTAAAAGCATGTGTTAACACCTGTTCAATAGTCTTCTCATCTATGGCCAGATCTACTACCATTTTACGAATAGCAATCTGTTTCAAAAATACTGCATCACTTCTCATGTTTCAAATCAATTTGTAATTGTATATCCTTACTATAATCAAATCTAAAAATAGGAGATAACCCAATAACCCTTTCTTGTTTAATCAGTATTCCAATCCTTTTTAACTTCGATACAATATTATTAATACTATCTGGTGTCGTATTGTTCTCCACACAAAATTCCATTCTTAAACTCTTATCAGAAATGTTTCCTTTATTAGCCACAAAACTTAATAAACTAATGTCCCTATCTGTTAATTGAAGATCATTAATAGCAGACACCACACGAAAATACATCTGTGTTACATCTGAATTAACCTTAACAATTTTCTGTACAACAATCTTTTCCATGTCTATATATGTAGTTTCAACACTACAAATATAATCAATATATTTTAATTTCTAACAGAAAAAAGTAGATCCTTTATATATATCTCATGTACAGGGAAATCTTTATACTCTTTTAAAATAGTATCCTCTATGTTTGTATTTACCAAAAGGGGCATTAATACACTTACGTACCTTCAGTAATAAAAACTCTTCCTGACAATCCTTTATCATTTTATAATTCAACTCTTCCCCTGTATTAATATTAATAGCGACAATAGGAATCCTCTTTAAATTTCTATCTTTCCTAGGAATAATATCTTCATGAGATTTTTTGATGTATTGCTTACTAGGATAATCTCTCCACGTTTTCTTAATAAGAGAAGAAGATTTGTGTTTCTTAAAATTAATATAATCAAATTCTGGATCATATATTTCCTTTTTTACAACTATCCATCCATATAAAGATTTTCGTTTACATTTATCCTCCCAATGAGAAGCAAGATCAGTAATTTTAGACTGACTTTTTATTCCTGTAGTTATACTAACTTCTTTAGTACCATTTACTTCTATTACCTCTTTTGTATTCATATTTATACAAACATATTCTGTAGTTGATATAACACTCTTTGTAATGTTTTCATCCTGTCTATATAAAGGAATACTACCAGGAAGACATCCGTTAAAACCAAACTCTCTTAAGTGAGCATTATAATATAATACCCATTTAGTCTCAATTGCTTCATATTCTTGTTTAGTTAAACTATATGACAATACTTCTAAAATACTAAATGTAAAAGTTTGTTCTCCATATAAATTCCAGGCAGCCTGCAAATGAGTGTTTGTGTGTTGGTTTTTTCTTAAATTACATTTATGCTCTACCCATCTTTTATTAATTAATGTAGAATATCCTACATATACTTTTTTACTAACAGTGGAACTTATTAAATATATTCCAGCAACCTTATAATCAACTTTCATTTTTTAAATTTTAAATTTTATATAAAGATAAGAAATATTTTCTAATTTTTAAAAATAGGTGTCCAAAAATTATTTTTTATTTTTTAAAAATCGTAAACATCTGTAAGAGAGTAGTTTATCTCCAACAGCAACCCCACCTTTAATTGGAGAAGTTGGAGTCATCTCCCTTAGTTGATTCTAGGTATTAACAATTTAAAAATAAGAAAATGATTGAATTTAAAACATTCGAAAGAGCTGAGAGCACTCTTGAAACACAAGGAACAGTATTGAGTTTAGTTGGTAAAGATGGCAAGTTGGGTATTATCTCAAAGAACTTCAAAGATACAACCAAGAGAGTTGTATTAATTCTTACCAAGAAGAATGGTACCAGTGCCATGATTAGTTGTTCTCAAGCAGTGAGTGATGGTCTTAGGAGCAAGAGTATTGAATTGGGCAATGTGCTTGGCTTTGAGATTCTGGAAGGAGAATCAGGCATCCCATTCATTAGCTTACCTGCAGGTGGATTGATTGAAGTATTGGTGAAGAACATTACTGTTAAGGACTTCGTACCTTCAGTAGTGAGTTACGAAGAGTTGATAGCACTGTAATGGTGCTATTGCCCTTCGGGGCTTTCATATAAAGGGCGGGAAGTAATAACTTCTAATGGGTGGGCATTGTTTAAATGTCTATCCATACTCCTTTATATATCATGTAGATGTATTGAAAGATTATGAGTATATTTGTAAAATATTTTTATCCACGTGGAAGAAAACGTCAGTTTCTCACTATCAATACATAATAATAGTAGTCTAAAACAATTAATTCTGAGCAAATGTTAATAATAATTGACCCTAAAACAGGTAATCTAAAGACTTATTCAACCCTCAGCAAGGCTTGTGTAAAGGAAAAATGGATGAATATATATACATTAAGAAATAAAATACTCAATGATAAGATGTGTATATATAAAGGAATGTGGATATATAGAGTGAATCATACATAAGTTAATATCATTATTTTAATGATCTAACTATCAGTGCAGTAAAGCATGGATTAAATATGAAAATACTTAATCTTTCTATATAAATGTATGTCTATTTGTATGTAAATAGTCAGCTGTATAAGCTCTTGGACCTTGTGACTATTCTAATGATGTACATATATAATGACCTTCGTCTTTACGACAATCGCATTAAACCAAAGCTTTCTTCTTTATTCTCTCTTATATATATGTGTATATTATCTCTCTCCTTAATATTACTAGTATAATAAGGAGAGATACTGGCTAGTATTAATATATCAGATTTTATCATTTTAACCTATCATTTGGCATTTCAAAGGTGTCACAATTGTTATATAAATTATAGAGCCCGAATGATTAGTAAGATAAATGCACAACGAAGTGTATGAATACTGAATATCTATAGGATGTAATCTTGCTCGGAAGTAACAATTGAATAGGGATGAAATTATATAGAAACCCATTAACAAATTAATTATATGAAAACTTTATTATTATTACTCGTTATTATTCTTTGTTCTTGTTCATCAAGAAGTCATATTCTACCACAACCATTAGGTGCTGCTGAGAAAGTTGTTATTATTGATGCTTCTAATTCACATGTATATGAAGGAGCATATCTCTCTTATAAAATAAGAAGAGTATCTACTAAGACTGTTACGTTTATTCAGATCAGTTACAATACTATTTATAGTAAGGGTGATACATTACTCTGGAAATTTTAAAACCTTTTAAACTTATCTATATGAAATCTTTATTTTTATTTATTGGAACATATGCTATAATAGTTAGAGATACTGTTACAGCACAATTAGATAGTAATCTTAATCTACTTGAAGAGATTGAAAATGAATACGATCAATATTATCTGTAATGCATTTATTAACAGATTCTCCGATTGATCTACTAGATATAGTAAAAATATTAATATATTTGACATTAGCTATACTACTAATTGATTTACTATTCTCTAGTTGGAGACGTAAATGAATATTCTATATTGTATATAAAGGAGTTATTAAATTCTCCTTTATATATACCTTGATTTAATTAATGCTACTGAGTCTGGTTTACTACCTAGAATATAGGATTAAACAAAAAGTGCTGTCTGGTAAATCAGTGATCCTGTAAAGTCAGACCATTAATTATTTTTATTTGAAACCTGTTAATTTATAAATAAAATGGCAAACGCAAAAGAAGAATTTTTAAGAGTAACTAAAAGAAAAACTCTTAAGTGTGCTACAATTTCTCAAGGGGATGGTTACTACTGGGATGAAGTAAAGGATGGTCCTAAACCAGATAATAGTATTAATCTTCCCGTAGGATTTACAAAAGGTGAATATCTTACATTTCTTGAGAAGATTAATTTTAACTATGATTCTGGTTATGGTGGCCAAGAATTATTTGGTACTATTTGGAATAATGATGGTTCATGGCTTGAGAGAGGTGAATATGATGGTTCTGAATGGTGGGACTTCCATAACTATCCTGAAATTCCTGATTATTTACAATAATATCATAAATGGATAATATTAGTTACCTGCTGAAGACAAACAATAATGGAGAAAGCCCAACGGGAGTCTTGAAATTATAGTCATGCTAAGATGATGATTGTTTGTTGTAAGATATATTTGATATAGCAATGTAAATTGTCTATCCTATGGATTTGTAGAACTACATATAAGATAGGTCATGAAAATATATTCCACTTAGAAATGGACAGGTAACTTTTTTATTTATTATATTTGTAAACTAAAATATAATCTATTCTGATTACAGAGTCTTGTGTTTGGACGAGGACTCGTTATCCTCCACCTCCACGTAATTACTTGATTATTAGTAATTTATGAATTACGTATACCAATTGAGTTGAAGTGGCCGCAGGAATAACACTTTAAATCTCTTGCATTTTTATAAGGGGGTGATCGAATTGACAGCATGTGGATGAGTAATCTGTGATATTCACAAAGAATGGATTTGAATAACAGGCAACACTGTTGAAATGAATAGGCAATCGTTTAGAATGGCTGCCTAGTCCGTCTGCCAGAGAACGTTATCTCTGGCATTTTTATTTAAAAACCCATTAAATTTATATATTATGAGTAAATATTATTTGTGTGATGATCTTAATGAAGATCTAGCTAAGAAATCAGAATGTACTGCTACAATAAAAAATGGTCGTACAATGTATTCAGTTAGTAATGATCGTGAAGAATCTTTTGTAAATAAAGCTGATAGTTTTAATATCATAGTTATGAGAATTAGTGCTATTGAAGGCTTAAAAATGATGTTATAATGAAAACTTATTTTATAAAAATCTCAACAAAAGAGATAAGAAAGTTAGCATTTAGTGATATGACAAATTCTAATATAAAAATTAGTGTATTTAATTACGCTAAATTAATTAGAGAATTACCTAAAGAATTAATTATTAAAATACCTATTAACTTATGAAAAAGTATATAATGCTATTGGTATGTATATTGATGATTGTATCATCATGCAGTATGAACAAGAGAATTAAACATTATCCTCGTCATGCTTATAGTAAGGCTAATGATAGAAATTTTATTTATAATGCTCGTAATGGACATTATTATTTCAAGTGGTAAAAACTCTTTAAAACATTTATATGAAATACTCAAAAAAGAAGTTCAAAGAACTTTGGGATTCTGATGAAAATGGTGGAGGAATTACATTAGGTGATATTGCTGATTGTGCAAAAGATTGGAAATTATTTTCTACACCTAGAATTCATCCTATTAGAAAAGTTGAAGCAGCTGTGTTAAAAGCAGCTAATTGTGAATAGAAATCCTTTAAATTTATTTATATGAAACCCATTCAATGTATTGTAGGATTAGTCCTACTAATTATTTCAATGATAATATTTCATGATCCTGATGGACCACATTTTCAATCTTCAGCAGAGATTATAGGTTCAATTATTAGTCCTATTCTATTTGTAATAGGATGTATAGTAATAGTAATGTCTTTTGGTAAGGAGGATAAATCATGAACAAACATATCATGCCTAAAGGATCAATCATTAAGATTGGTTGGTCCATTATAGTTTTTAATTCAAATATTATTGAGAAAAGTTTATTGTTTTTAAATTAAAATCCAAAAAGAAATGAATAAACTAAAAATGTATACTCTCGCATTACAATTGATGCGAGAGTTTAACTATCATGAAGATAGTCATATTACAGGACTATGTAAGGTATTATGTGGAGCTATATATCTTGATAAATTTAATATTACTTATACTAAAGCTGTCGATAGTGATGATCCTAAATATAGAGATATTTGGAGGTATGTAACTTGTAATGTACGAAATAACATGAACTTACTTGAAATCTCTAAACACAAACCCAAAGGACATCATATATTCTGGCCTATTACAAGTACTCAAAGAATAGCTATTTTAGAACAGGCTATTAAAGAAGTTAATCCTTCTGAAATATTTTATTATGGACAATAAAATCTAAAATCGTGAAAATAGAACTTATTAGAATACCAATTAAAGATTCTGACAAAAAGAAAACTGTTGGATGGAATCTTATAGCTGAGACAATTGAAGAGAAATTGATTCTTGGTTCTGTTCGTCATGCTCATTTCTGGGCAGAAAAAAATGATGAAGTGACATACAATGGTTATATTCCTGATTCTGAAGATGATAAGTATGTAGGTGTAATTAAATATGCTACAAGAGCATATCAATTAACACAACATGATGAAACTATGAGCAAACTTTTAAATATCTCTAATAAATCTAAATGATATGTATATAGCTATAAAGAATGATGATATATATAAAGGAACCTCTTTATATGAACTAATAGAAGAGATCTTTGATATTGAAGTAACTGATAGTGGTTTCGTAATAGTAGATGGTAAACCAGATTTAATTAGTTACAGTATAAAAGACTACAATAAAGCTGAAATGCTTACTGATTTTATGGCACATCGTGCTAATCAGTTATTAAAACGACAAGGTTATAAACTATACAAAGAGATAGAATTATGAATAACTTTCAAAAGTTTATGGTAGATCCTCTTAATAAGCAAATTATTGATGAGATTATCCAATTATATCATCCAGGTACTACAATCAAATATAAAGTGGGATATCTATATAGTTGGATAACTATTATAGGTAAAGGAATTGGTATTGGAATTGAATTTGTAATTCCTTATTTTGGTGAAGGATGGAAATTAGAAGATTTTGTTAAAGTTTATGACACAAGTAATTTCAAAGCTTGGAGATTCTATGATGATGGTAAAGATTTAGAGGTTAATGATACAGATGATATTGATGTCAATCCAATATTGGCAAAATTCAATGTTCCCAGACCAACACCAACACAAATGTTTGATTATTATTACGAAGATTAATTTAAAATTAAAACCCATGAAAAAACTTATTATTATTCTGATGTCGTTCATGTTAGCAACATCTATTCCTGCTGAGGCAGGTATATTTACATTTATTTCTCATGTTGGTAATAATGTTCAAAGAAACAAAAGACATAGAGAGTTTAAAAGGAGGAAAAGACAAAATCTTCAAAGACAACATATAATACAAACTCATAATTATAAAGCCAAAAGACATGGTTCTAAAAGATTTTAAATTTCCAAAGAATAGACATATGTATAATACCATTCCTGAATTACTTGAAGAAGCAAGAATAAGAGGCTTTGTAGATGATCATGGACCATATGTCAGATTATTTAGTAATTTATTCTTCAATGGTGGAGAAGTTCAACCTAAACCTGATATTGATCAGGCTTATTACGATAGAATGTGGAGATATATTCGTGGATATATGGGAAGCTTTATTGCTAAACATGAATCTAAAGAAGCTATTTGTGCTATGCTATTAAGTGAAATCGTTCTTCCTACATTAGCAGGAAAGAAATAATATATGGGTTTTTCTGATAGGGGGGAAACCCCCTTGACGAAAAATTCTATTAATATTATAAAATTATTTAATATGAAACGTAGTTATAATACAGATTCTGAAGAATATGAATTAGCTGAGGAATTCAAATTAGACGAACAAGAGTTTGATTACACATATGAAGATCCTGAAGATGAATAGAGGATTAGATATAAACGCTCTTATATATAAAGAGCAATTACGAAATAGATGGATTAATAAATCAATAAAACCCATAAAAGTATGTTAACATTAGAAGAATTAGTAGCATTTCCTAAAGGGGAAGTATTTGCTACAGGTGTACTTCCTAATAGTCCTGAAGAATTATACATGGTGGATTCTGATCTTAGTAGAAATCTACGTTGGATAGCTAAAAAAGGTTTTGGCTACGATGACTGGTCATTATACTGTCATTGGGATGACAAGGATGTTGAATGGATTAAAAAACATGGTGATAAAGTGACAGATAGGCAAAATATTCAAAGATGTGTGCCTTGTGAAGATGATGTAATGAGACATTATAGAATGTAATTATGTGTCTCATTACTGAAAAATCACCTAAAATCCTCAAGGAGGATTTGGTAGTGTATAAGTTATTGAGAGATGATTTAACTTCTATTTTTCAAGGTTACGATTATCAATTAGGAGTGTTATATGGTCCAAGAGAATTAGAAGCTGATGTTGAAAGTGAATATTTCTTTGCAGATTCTGAAGCGAAGCGGTATTATTCAAATAATGAAGATCCTGAGGATGTACGTATACATCTTTTTAGATTTAATTTACATGGATATGCTAAAGGATTTCACTTTTATACTACTAAAGAAAGAGCTCGTAGAAGTATATATAATTGGTATTCTCTTGTAGAATGTATAGTTCCAAAAGGATCTACTGTTGTATTTGATAGTACTGGTCTTGGTATAGCATCACAAATTAAAATTATTAAAATCTTATCAAATGAGAACACATATCAAAAATAAAGGACGTATTATTACGACACGTTCTACTACTACTATAGAAAGTACAACATTTTATATCAAGAAAAAGCACTTAAATGCTATTATTGATTCAAGGTTGGAAAAAATGGGAATAAATCCAAGAAACCATGAAACATTATAAGTTTGATGAAGACAATCTAACCTTTGTGATGATCAGGCATTACACTAAACCATTATTGTTTATTATTGCTCTTAGCATATGCATATCAATAGGATTTGCAATCACTATGCATAAAGAGAGAAAGTTAATAGCTACAGAGATAAAAGTTATTCTATTAGAACAAGATGCTTTTTCTCAGGAGAAATTGATAGAATTGATTAAGAGAATGAACTTTCAATTTCCTTATATTGTGTTAGCTCAAGCAATTCATGAAAGTAATAATTTTAAATCATCATTATTCCTTGAGAATCACAATACTTTTGGCATGAAGTGTCCACTTCAGAGAGTAAATTCAGCAAATGGGTCACAAAGAGGTTATGCCTATTATGACACATGGAAAGAATCAGTATATGACTATGGTCTATATACTATGTCTTATTTAAATAAGATAACTTCTGAAGAGATGTATTACAGTTTTCTCAGTCAATTTTATGCTGAGGATCCTGACTATGTTGAGAAGCTTGAGCTTCTTATAATTCAAAAAGATTTGAAATCATTATTTATAAACCCTTTAAATTAATTATTATGAATTATTTACTAATTGCTATTGTATTTGTTAGTTGTATGATTGTTCTTGTGTATCGTATTGTTCAGTTAACTGAAATGTTACAAGATGGTAATGTGATAATTGAAGAAAGAGAGATAAAGATTAACTCTGATACTAATAAAATTAACTATTTAAGAGGTAAATTGGATGAAGTTAACGACAAAATTGAAAGTTTACAGGTTGTAAATGATCAACAAGCTTTAACTATTAAAGATTTTCAAATAGTTACTGGTTCTGCATATGTAAATACAGCTAAGAAAGTATATCCTAATGCTCCTGCAGAAACAATTAAGAAAGCTGTCATTAGGGATGCTAAAGGTCATTTTGTAAAACATTAATTAATAAGCTGTTCTATCGGCTATACGGGAATTTTTATGACAGAATATACAAAAAATGCATTACAAGAAGCCAAAGATTGGTGTAATGAAAATGAGAAGAGCACCGAATTTACACTTGAATATATGCAAGATTATGCAATGGTTGATCTTAATTGTGTATTAAACTTTTTAGATCCTGACAATGATTGAAATATTAAAATTTGCCTGTAGTGGATTCTTTACATTTATAGGAACCTGTATATTAATCTCAGTAATCCTGTATTTTGTTATCAATGGAATAATAAAAATCTTATCAAGATTTTTAAGACTATTAATGATACTATTTCGTGGATGGCCACCAGAACATTTAGATGCTGATGGAGATTGGAAACCTTTAAAACCTAGTTAATATGGAGACTGAAGAATTAGTTATACAAACAAAGAAATGCTCAAATCCTTTGTGTGGTTTAATAAAACCAGTTACTGAATTTTATACAAATAAAACTGCAAAAGATGGATTTAGATCAGTATGTAAATCATGTGTGGCAATTCAATCCAAAAATTATGACAATAATAAGAGATTATCAATTATTGAATATCAAAAAAAATATAGAGAAAATCACAAAACACAATTAAAAGAGTATATTAAAAAATATCAATTTAATAATAGTGAAAGAGAAAGAGAAAGAATTAGACTATGGACTAAAGAAAATCCAGAAAAACGTCGAGTAATAACTAATTTATATTATAAAAAAAATCTAGAAAAAATTAGAGATTATCGTAACAAATGGAAAAAAAATAATCCAGAGCAATTCAAAATAAATGGTCAAAATACTTCTAGAAAAAGTGTATTATTATTAAATAATCATTATATCAAATCAACTCTTAGAAATATGGGATTTACTAATGATCAACTGAATGAAAATCCAGAATTAATTGAAGTAAAACTAATATATTTAAAAATATTAAGATTATGCAAAACCTTACAGAATTAAGAGAAAGCCTTCTTGATAATTATATCAAAATTAAAGCAGGTAAAATGGGACTAAATACTGCAAAAGAATTATCTAATGTTGCAGGAAAAGTATTAAAAGCTACTCAAATAGAATTAGCTGAAAATATATTTTTAGGAAATAAAGTACCTATATCATTTTTGAAAACATCATCTGAAATAATAAAAAAGTAAATTATGGAACCCAAAAAGAAAAAAGCAAAGATTTGGAAATATAGTCCTTTTCATTCTTTTAATATCATAGAAGAAGATGTTATAATTAGTAATACTATGACAAGTCAACAATATCAGACTGGCACATATGTAATTATTAATAATGATCCAGCAATGCAATTTAGTGTTGATCCTAAGACTATGATGAAAGCTGAAAAGAAGCTTAAAGCTGATATGATTAGTGGTAAAATCACTGAACTTATATTATCTTCTCCTATTAGAGTAACGTTGGATGAAAATGGATTTTATATACAACTAGAAGATGAGTAAAGAAGAAGAAAAAGAAAAATGGATTAAATATATATCATATGGGATATTTCCTTGTGAATTGAGAGTGTTTTATGGAATGACTTATAAAGAGATTCGTGAGAATCTTATAAAAGATCTTCCTGAAAGTGTACATTATCAGATTAAAAGATTAAAAGGAAAATATGATGGAAGAACTACAATATTCTCTACAGGTCAAACTGTAATAGTATTAAATGAAAATACTTATGATGTTATAGCTCATGAAGCATTCCATGCTACAGAAATGTTATTATCTAAATTAAAAATACGTCATTGTAATAATACCTCTGAAGTGTATGCTTATATGACTGGTTATATTGTTGGAGAAATTACTACTAAAAACTCTGATATAAAATGAAAGACAAATTAATGAAATTAAGTCAAGAAAAAGGTTTTTTATCTTTATATAAACTAACTGACGTCGATGAGTCATATTACTATTTGTGGATGATGCAAATTCATAAATGGTTAAGAGAAGTTCACAATTGTTATATTAAAATAGTTCCTGAAGCTTATACCACTGGAATAAATTTTAATTGGCAAGTATTGTTCTACGATCCTTTAGATATAGATTGTTGGAGTGATCTTTCTACTGGATTATATGGAGATAATGGGGAATTCCCTACATATGAATTAGCTTTAGAAGCTGCATTGTTAAAATCACTAACACTTATTTAATATGATAGATTTAAAAAAACAAATCGAAGAAGCTGTTAATAACAATTTTTCAGATGGAAAAACTTCTCCTATCGGGTCAAGTAGAAGATCTCTATATGAATATAATAAACAATCATTCATTAATGGTATAAAATCAGAAGTAGCCAAAGAATATCATACCCAGAATATGTATACTGAGGAGGAAGTACTAACTATTATATCAAAGCTTGGTGAATTTGACTCAATGTCTTCAAGCTGGCTTAGTGCCTGGTTTAAAAAAAATAAAAAGAAATAGATATGTATTATTTAGCACAATTAGTTCTTAGAAACTACATACCTCTTCAAATAAAAGAAGGTATGATATTCAAAAATGTTCTTTTTCCTAATACAGATAAAGAAATAATTGAAATTTGGAAGATGGATAAGTATAAAACAAAATGGACTCAAGCTGCTCTTAGTATTGAGGATGTCTTTACTAAAATTGGCTATCCTGTAGAACTCATGATTCTTGATAGAAATAGTGGAACACTTGCTACAGCTGATCAAATTGGTTGGTGGGATGAAGGAGAAGACACTGAAGATCTCAGAGACATTACTCTTGCAGATATCAATAGAATTCTACAGAATAATGGAGATGTTGAAATTGATATTAGTGAAGAAGCTTTTGGAATACATCAAATTATTCCAACTGTTTCAGAAGGTAAGGTGATCCTTCGTATACCTATTGATGTTATTGATGAAGACGATATTGATGATTTATTTACTGATAACATTCCTAATGAGAAAGACTATGGAGATGATATTCTGTTTGATGATAGTTATTTTCTTTAAAACTTTTTAAAATGGAAAAATCATTCGTAACTTTAGAAAAGAAAGTGTGTGTTATCTGTGGACATGAGCACGAAACAGGTGATCTGTTACTTGATAAGTATATGAAAAAAAAGTTTGAAAAATATACCACTACAGGATATGATCATTGTGATGAATGTCAAAAGAAATTAGACGATCATTTTATTGCAATGGTAGAAATATCTAATTCTCCTTCAACAGATCAATCAACTATGAAAAAGGAAGATGCTAATAGAACAGGAGTAATTGTTTGGATAAAAGCTTATGTAGCTGCTGAAATTTTTAATACAAAAATTAAAACTCCTATGGTGTTCGTAGACCCTAGAGTGGTAGAGATGTTAAAAACTGTAATACCTTCACATGATGGCAGCTAAATCTAAAAATTGGTTAGATGTATATGTGTGGATTAACAAAGTGTTAGATTCATGTGTTACAAAGGAACAAGTAGACAATACTAGGCATTTGTTCTTAAGATTTGAAGCAATGTATAACACTAGTTATATATCTGGAAAAATAAATGATTTAGTATGTAATCTTTATATAAAAGCAGTCATTCTTAGAGATGAAATATGTGAACAAGATTTAATTAATCGTATTAAAAAAAATATAGAAAATGAACAAAGAAGAAGCATTGGAAATGATGGAAACATCAGTTGATATTAAAGATTGGAATGCCAAGAGAGAAATAGTTAAACATGATGACGATTGTGGAGGAATATTATTAGTTCAAACTACTCTTGATCAGAATGGAATGTGTGGTAAAGTCTTGAAAAAGAATATTAAGCTTAAAAGAATTGTTAGTTGATTGATTGATTTCCTCACTTTCTGTAATGGAAAGTGAGGATTTTTTTGTAAATTTAAAAGAATAATTCTCTGCTCACATGAAAATAGACAGAAAATTTTGTTTCTATATAGAAATAAAATAGTTACCTTTACATCATTACTAAAATAACTGATATATGTACAATTTAAATAAAGAAGAATTAGAAGATTTGTTTATAAAACAATCAAAAACATGTAAAGAAATAGCAAAGTATTTTAATTTGCCAATAATAACTATTCAAAGACATTTGAGAAAACATAATCTAAGAAAAATAAGAAAAGAAACACCTTCATATGATGAGATTATTCAATTAAAACAAAAAGGCAAAACACAAACAGAAATAGCAAAATTATATGGTATAAGTAAATATACTATATCTAAAACTGTTCGTAGAAAACAAAAATTTGAGAGTGTACATCAAATAAATAATAGTAAAGTCGATGAGTCGAATGAAATGTTTTGGTATTTAGTTGGATTAATATCTGCAGATGGTCATGTTTGTTCTACAAATTCTATTGATATATATCAAACAAACTCACTCTTCTTAACTAAATTAGGTAACTTTTTTGAACATACAGGAAAACTTACTTCTTGTATTACAAAAAATTCTACAAAGAATAAAATATACAGATTACCTTTATATTCTATAAAATTAAAACAATGGTTTGTAGAAAAAGGAATAGAAAATGATAAAAGATACAATTGTCCATTCTTGTTAGTTCCTGAAGAATTTATGAAATATTATATACGAGGTATATTTGATGGAGATGGATGTTTATATTATTCATTTACTTCAGGAATATTGATTTCTAGTCAGATAGAAATAAGTAGTGCTTCTGAATTAATGTTAACAGGATTGATGAAATATTTAAATAAATACAAGCCTAAAAGATATATAGTAAATAGAAATCAAGGAATTTGTGAAAAAATAATAATAAACACAAAGAAAGAAATAGAAGATTTTTTAAAATGGATGTATTCAGGTAAATATTTAGATTATTGTTTATTTAGAAAATATAGATCTTATCTGATGTTGATGGAAATATTCAAATTACAAGAAAGTGTACAAAATCAAGCAATTTTTAATATAGAAAATAATAAAATATGAATAATCCTATAATAGTGAGTGATTTGGAAACATATCTTGAAATGTTCCTTTGTATGTGTTATGATCCTCAGGAAAATGAATGGCATAGATTTGAAGTAAGTGCCTGGAAAAATGAACTAGACGGAATGATTAAATATATAGAAGAACACGAAAACTATTATTTTGTATATTATAACGGAATACGATTTGATAGTCAAGTTCTTGAATTTATAATAAGAAATTATCATTTATGGATTGATAAATCTAAATTAGAAATTTGTGCTATTATTTCACAACTTGCCGCAGATGTTATTCATGATGCTAATTATAACGTATTTCCAAGATATAGAGAAGAAAATTTAAGTTTTAAAATTCTTGACCCTTATGAAATAGCACACTATTCAAATAAAAATAGAATGGTTTCGCTAAAAAGGCTAGAATTTGAGATGGATATGGAAAATATTGAGGAAACTCCAGTAGATTTTAAAAAAGTAAATCTTACAAGAGAAGACTGTGTATCTGTAATAGGATATTGTAAAAATGACTGTGTTGCTCTCTATAAATTTTATAATGTAATTATTGGTGATACAGAACATCCACTATATAAGGACAATAATCAAGTTCAATTAAGATTGGATATAGAGGAGGAGTTTGGTATTAAGTGTCTGAATTTTTCTGATAGCAAGATTGGTGATGAGATGATCAAGAAATTTTACTGTCAAGAGAAACGAATTCTTCCTAGTGATCTTCCAAAGAAAGGAACTTTTAGAAAGAGTATTGCTGTAAAAGCATGTATAGCTCCTTACATAGAATTTAAAACTCCTCAACTACAAGACTTTCTCAAAGGATTGAAGAAAGAAGTAATAAAACCCAAAGATGAATTCAAAAAGAAAATTAAATTTTATAATGTTGTGTATTCGTTTATGCGTGGAGGACTTCATTCAGAAAATGCACCTCATGTATTCGAGGCTAAGGACGATATGTTCATTACCGATTGGGACGTTTCCAGCTATTATCCAGCTATCATAATAAATAATGATAAGTTTCCTATACATTTAGGAAAAGAATTTTTAAATGGGTATACTAAGATGTTTAATCGAAGACTGGAACTTAAACCTCAAGCTAAACATGATAAAAGAATTAAAGGTATAGTAGGAGCTTTAAAGTTAAGTGTAAATTCTATATACGGAAAATCCTCAGATATGACAAGTTGGATGTATGATCGTCTACTTACAATGTTTACCACTATTACTGGTGAACTCTCTCTAATGATGTTAATAGAAACTTATGAACTTGCTGGTATTCATGTAATCAGTGCAAATACTGACGGTGTGACTATTGAAATACAATGTAAAGATCTTATTAAAATGAATGAGATTAATATATGGTGGATGGGTTTAACCAAATATGAACTTGAAAGAACAGATTATCAGAAAATCATCTTCTCAACAGTAAATGATTATATCGCAATAAAAGTAGGATATGACAAAGTGAAAGTAGATGATCAAGAAGAATATATCAAACGGAAAGGGGATTTCCTTGTTGACTTCGAATTACATAAAAATAAAAGTGCAAGAATAGTTCCAATTGCACTTAGCAATTATTTTATTAATAACATACCTATTGCTGATACTATTAGGAATCATGGTAATATTTTTGATTTTGCATTGAGACAGAAAGCTTCTAAAGATTTTCATTATGAAGGAGTATCAGATAGTAAGAAATCTATTTACAATAAACTTATTCGATACTATGTGTCGAATACAGGAGAAAAATTATTAAAAGTAAAGAACCCTGAATGTTTAACAAATGCTCCAAAGATAGCTCAAGTCAATGCAGGTGAGTGGTTGGCTACAGTATGTAATAAATTATCAAAAAAGACTAAGGTAGAAGATTGTAATATCAACTACTCATATTATATCGAAAGAGCTAATAGAATAGTAGATAAGATTGCCTACAAAGGTAAACGGCACAAACAAATAGATATAAATCAGTTAAAACTTTTCTAATGAGTATATGGATAAAAGACGGAGATTCAACAAAATTGGCTCCTCACGAGTATGAAAGAACACTAATTGGTGCTATTTCTAGAAATAGCGAAGAACTTATTATGTGGGTTGAAGGAAGTAACTTTGAATATAAGATAAAGTCTTTTGATTTTGGTATATGTGGTGGGAATATAAACACTAATGCTGGAATTAATTTTACTAAAAAGGAACTTCAACATATAGTAAGAAATATGAAAGAAGGAGCAATATTTAAAGTTGCTGCATGTAATAGTTTATCTATATCTGGTGTTGTAGAAGATTTTAAAAAGAGTAATAATATGGTCCAAACTGGTCATTGTTCTTTTGCTCCATCAGAAGTTGCAAAAACATTACCTAAATATAAACCATCATAAAAGACGTTCTAGAATTCTTATACTCTTTAAAATGAATTACACATTAGCTTTTTATAGCGAAATCGAAGAGTTACTTAGAGTATCTCTTCAAAATACAATTTGGTTGAAAGTAGATATGACTAGAGAAAGAAGTATACAACTAATAGAAATTCATAAATCTTTTATAGATAAAGCAATGTCTAAATTATCTGGTGAGGAAATTGCAATAATTTTATTTAAATATGATCAAAATTTAAAACTATTTTAAAATGGAAAATATTAAATGGATATCTGAAGGAATAGTATTTGGTAATTATTGGGGAGGAGGTAGAGGAAGTTATGCTGCTATAAAACTCTCTGCTAATACTAAAGAAGAATTATTAGAACAAGCAAATAAAGGATTAGATGATGGATCTTTAGATGCAGGAATGGGATATGAATCCTTAATTGGAGCTCTTTTAAATATTACAAAAATCACCACAATTATAATTAAAGGTAAATCATTTGTTAATGAAGAATCAGAATTAGAATTTATCGGTGATTTAACTGAACAACAACAAGACTTTTTATTAGAATGTAATTATTCATATTAAGGAGAAATAACTATGAATGTAGATGTAAAAGTAACAGCATGGAGAAGAGTAGAACTTCCAGAAGAAATGACAAAAGAAGAAGCTATTAAAATTCTTGAAAGTCATAACTCTGTAGATTATTTCTTTGATGAAGATGAGTATTTTAAAGAAAAATATCCTAATCACACCTTTGAATATCAAGAAGTTGAAAATAGTGAAGAAGATATGACTACTAAAGAAAACGGTAATCAATCTACTATAGAATTACATGATTTTCCTAATGATGTATATGATCGTGAAGATGTTATATTGTGGGAAAATTATAAAGAAAAATTATGACAGAAATTCCAGAATTCTTACAAAAAATAAGTTGGGATAGACTTAGAGAGCAGAAAGCTTTATTGTTATCACTAAGTAATACTGGTATACTTACAGCAGATGTATGTAGTAATCTTGATGGTATAATTGGTCTTATTGATACTATTCAGGATTTTGCAGTTGATATAATGGGTTTATCAGAAAAAGAAGTATTTAATCTATCAGAGAAGGACATATTATGAAACAAGAAATTCGTGTATTAGCTCAACTAACTTTTGAAGATATTGAGATGTATAATATAGAAACTACTAAAATTAAAGAAATGAAATTAGAAAAACTACCACAACGATGGTTTATTAGATGGGAAAGTAGAGAACACTATGAAGTGATTCAAGGATATTTTAATTCTATAAGATCACATAATCAGTGGACTTATTATGTACCACAACATTGTGACTCAAAGATTAATCAGGATAATAAATATAGAAGTTGGTCTGATCCTGATTTTGAAGATTCTATAGAATTATCATTTGATGATTTTGAAAGATTAGTTCTTAAAAAAGAATTTGTTTTTGTTTTACCTGAGAAATGGTATTGTATTTATAAAAATCAACAAGAGTTTGCTATTGCTAATGACTTTTTTAAAGGAAATTGGACGTATGTCAATGTTGATGGTGAACATGGATTTACAAACGTAGATAGCAATAATCATTGGTGGTGGAAAGGTCCTTTACTAAAATATACACAAATTAATTTTGAACAATTTACAAATTACGTATTAAAACCTAAAAAAATGGAAAAGAAAGTTATTGGGTATGAATTAAAAGAAGATTGTAAACAGTTTATTCCTGCTTTAGCAAAGATCTCATATGGTTATGCTGGAGGATGTTTTGAAAATGGTTCACCATTTCATAACCATTATAAAGCAGCTAATGTTCTTGATCTTTGGTTTACTCCTTTATATGAAAAAGAGAGAGAGTATCAAGTAGGAGATTGGATTACAATGTTAAGTGAGTATTGTAACGAAGTTCCAAAAGATAAAACTTTTAAATTAGTTAATTTTCAAGGTGGTAGTTGTTGGGTAGTAGAACATGATGGTGAAGACAGTTATCTTGCTCCTTTTACATCTCAATTTAGACTAGCTACTAAGGAAGAAATCAAAAAAGCAGAAGATGATTTATTGTTAGCAGAAGCAGCGAAACGTTATCCGATAGGAACAAAATTTTATCCTGCTCATGCAAATATAAGTAGTAGATATTGTATTGTTACTAGTGAAATATTTATAATAGATGATAATAATGTTATCTATGCCACGATAGATGAAACTAAGTGTTGGGATTCATCTGGAGATAAAAAATATGGAAATACAAATTTAAATAGAATAGTACACATAAATGGTAAATGGGCTGAGATTTGTGAAGATGTTCCAGATATTACTATTAATGGTTATAAAGCAATAATTACTCCTTTTGATGTAACATTTGGATGTCAGAAATATACCAAAGCATTTATAATGAAACTTTGGCAATGTTTGGAAACAAATGATTTTAAGATGGATTATAAAGATGATATTCAAAAATTAGCTGAATACTATGGTAGAACAGAGAATTAATAGAGAAAATATCGGAATACATTTAATGGATTACCAATTGATTTTAATAGACAAAACAAGAATGGATCTTCTTAATGATGACAAATGGAAAAGTCATTGGAAGATTACTTTTGAACAGCATACCCAGTTACATGGATATGCTATTTCTCTAATAAAGAAAGTTTTTCATTGCAATAAAAGAAAAGCTGAAGAAACTTTTAAATGGTTTGAACTTCAATTTGGATTAAAAATAAAAAACTAATTAAAAAAAATGAAAAGTACGAAATTAGGACAATCTCCTGCATTTTCTTGTGGGACAGATAATTATACACAAAAAGGAATATCTATACGTCTTTATCTGGCAGGAATGGCAATGCAAGGAATCTTAGCAAATAGAGTATTAGTTGAGGGATATGATACCTATATATATAAATGGGTAGCAGAACAGGCACTTGCGCAGGCCGATGAACTTCTTAAACAGGAGACTATAGAATGATACAACAAGACTGGGAAAGATTTCAGGAGTTACACGAGATGTATCTCCTAGAGAATAGAATGAGAGAAGAGGAGGAATATTGGGACTGGGAACAAGAACAAAACAAACGTCCAGCTAAGATTATAATTTTAACATCAACTAAAAAGGAGAAAATAAAATGAAAACAGTTAAAGAATGGTTTATACAATTTGGAAAAAAGAATTTTGAGAGTAATAAAGAAAATATAGAAAAAGCAGTAGAAGATGCTGATATTAAATTTATATTTGAAGCTATGGACGCCTATGGTAAGCAAGAATACAATCAGGCTATTGATGATTTAATAGTTAATGATCTAGTTACCGATAGAGAAACAACAAGATTAAGATTCAAAAAAGTTTAATCAAATGATAAATATAAAATTTACACCAATCCATTTTCAGGAGTTAATAAGTAAAGGATATTCAATGGATCATATCATTCTACTTAAATGGATTTCTGAAGGAACTGATTTAACTTATATGCTACAATCAGGAATTCCTAAGATATCAGCACTATATCAGTCTTTAATTAGAAAAGGTCTTATCAATGATAATAGTATTACAGAATTAGGTAAAGAATTAATGATATTCATTAATACCGAAAATCCTCCACAACTTCTTAGAAAGAAACCTGCAGAAAAGAAGATTTTAACAGATATTCCAAGTGAGGGTTTTGATCTGTTTTGGAAAGCATATCCTGGAACAGATACATTTACATATAAAGGGATATCTTTTACTGGTAGTAGATCTTTAAGAGTAGATAGAGATAGATGTAAGGCAAAACTTACTAGTATTCTTTCTGAAGGAGAGCATACTATTATAGATATCGTAGAAGCTCTTAATTTTGATGTAATTCAAAAGAAAGAAAATTCTATTAAAAATAAACAGAATAAACTTACCTATATGCAAAACTCTCTCACATATCTTAATCAATTAGCATTTGAACCATTCATTGAGCTTATTAAAGAAGGTGTTCAAGTTCAAACAACATCTGTACAACAAAGAGGAGGTACAGATATTTAAAATTTAAATTATGAAAACATTAATAACTGAAGGGGACAAACAATGAAGTCTACTTTTGAAGATGAACTTGTTTGTATGATTCCAAGACTTAAAAACTTCGCCTTTAGATTGACTAGGAATATTGAAAATAGTGAGGACTTGTTAAGTGAAACCATCTTACAATCATTGAAAAATAAAGCAAAATATAAAGATGATACGAATTTTAAAGGATGGATAACTACTATAATGAAAAACTGTTTTGTAAATAATTATAGACGATCAGTTAGACACGGAATACAATTAGAACTCGAAGATGTGAAAGGCAATAACATTTGCACCAGTAGAGAAATCGACAATAAAGTATATTTAAATCAGATATTAGATTTTATAAATAACCAAGATAAAAAACTAAGTATTCCAATGATTTTATTTTCACAAGGATTCAAATATGAGGAAATATCCGAAATGCTTGGTATTCCTTTAGGTACTGTGAAATCAAGAATATTTATAATGAGAGAAAAATTAACTGAAATTTTATAAAATGAAATTAATTGACGAAAAAGAAGTTAAAGCAGAGGCCAATTCAGAAAAACATTTTGAATGCAAACCAAGTTCTGATTTTGTAGTAGGGTTTACGATCGGTAATAGTTGGACTGAAACTAAACTGGAGAAGTTGGCGATTGAATTTGCGAACGATTGCCTTCACGGTTATAAACCGTATTTCTATGGGAAAAATAGATGGTATAGAGAATCGGATGGAGTAGTTTACACTACCTCGCAGTTATTTGAACTATTTATAAACGAAAGGAATAAGAAATGAAAAAATTTGTACAACAACAAAAATTATACTATCTTTACACCGCAGGTCAGTAATGAAAATATTTAAAATTCCATATCGGTTACATCGCCAAAAGTACAACTCCGTACAACTGGACTGCCTTTGTAATCGGTATGGTATTTTTATATTATGAAAGAAATATTATTAAGCAAGTATGGTAAAAATAAGGGCAAATATGTTGCCTTAGTTGACGATGAAGATTACGAAAGAGTAAATAAATTAAATTGGTATATTAAAATTCGCAAATCGAATAATTTATATTACGCTGTTCGTCAATTTGCACATAATAATAAGATGAAATGTCAATTTATGCACTCATATATACTTGGTTTGCCTATGATTGATCACAAAGATCATAATGGATTAAATAATCAGAGATTAAATCTAAGAGAATGCACCACAATTCAAAATTGTCAAAATCAAAGAATTAGTTTAAATGGCAGTTCAATTTATAAAGGGGTAAATTGGAATAATTACAGTAAAAAATGGGTTTCTCAAATTGGGGTCAATTATAGGCGTATTTTCATTGGTAGATTTAAAGACGAAATAGAAGCAGCAAAAGCCTATGATGCAAAAGCAAAAGAATTGTTTGGAGAATTTGCATTTGTTAATTTTAAATAAACTACATATATTTATAAGACATACCTATGACAGCGAAAATAGAGGCCAAAAGGATATTTGAGCAATACTTTGACACACTTGCAGGATTTAGGATTAAAGACTGCAATGGAGTTCCTATTGAAAATGAATTAATCAAAGAGTGTGCTTTGATTGACGTTCATAATACACTAAAAGTAGTTCGCCAGCTAAATAATTATGCTTTTTATCAGGAAGTAAAAACAGAATTAGAAAAATATTGATATGAAACACGAATTTACAAAAGAAAAATGGGAATATGTAGGTGGAGATAATATGAGTGTTGAGGTAAATATTGGAAATGCTACATGCAATATTGATAGATGTGATAAAAACACGAATGAAATAGTCGTATCTAGGAATGAAATGGAAGCAAATGCAAGGCTAATATCTGCCGCACCTGAAATGATTGAAGCGTTAATAAGCGTCGAATCATACTTAACTGATATTTACGAATCCAATCAACTCGCTCCGTTCCCTACTCGAAGCGAACTTGATAAAATTAGATCAGCAATTAAAAAAGCAATCAAATGAAAACAGAATTAAAAGATTGCCTGCATCATTACCTGAATACAGGGTTAAAAATACAAGCTAAGGGTGGCATGATATACACCTTAAACTTTGAGATATACAACCTTACAATTATTAGTGGATGGAAGCCCCTTCTCCTTCCAATGTCTGCACTTACCGAGCCTTTGGAAGATGGAACGATACCGATTGATTATATTGAAAAGAATATTCATAAAGATATAGATTTCTATATGCCATTGAATATTGATTTAGATTTAGAGGTTTGTATTCGTACTGCTGATTATTCTCAGGAAGTAGATTTATTTGATGGATTTTTAATCATGCAAAAGCTTTTTGAATGGCATTTTGATGTCTACGGATTGATTGAATCAGGTCAAGCGATTGATAAACGAACAGTTAAATAATACGGCTTGAGAATCAAGTCGAAACAAATACTAATACTAAAATTATGAATTTAGAAGAAGAAAAGAAACAAGCATTTGATAATTTCGCTATTAGCTGCGCGTTGGCATGTACTCCAATTGATGAATATAAAATACCATTCGAATGTGGATTTGATGCAGGAATTTCTAAGATAACCGACTTCGCAGATTGGTTGCATAATAATTGGTACGAACCCGAAGGATCGGACGGTTTCTGGCGATTGAAAGCTGAAGATGAAGAATACACCTTACCAATTCCAAATGTGAATTTCTTCACATCAGAAGAATTGGCAGCAAAGTATATTTCAGGTGAAGGGGCGAGTTAAAAACTCACCTTAAGTGTACCAGAACCAAAATAATTAACGAATAAAACTATAAAACATGTCAAAATACTATTTTTCAGATAATGACGAAGAAACGTGTTATACAATCGCAGGTCACAAACAGCAAATGATAGATAACAACGAAGTCGAAAGAATTGTTTTTGAGGCTAAAATATCTGACGAAAAAGGTTTTTTCTATTGCAAGGTGATGGGAGAAATTGGAGAGGTTGATGGAACGTGCGGAAAAGATTGCATCATGTATATCCCACGCAACGGAAAATCTGGAATTTGTACTTCGTACAGAAAACTTTATGCACAAACAGATAAATCAAGAACCATAAAACTATAAGAAATGACACCGAAAGACGAAGCGAAAAGAATATTTGATCAGTACTATAAGCTATTATTCCTTTGTGAAACAACAAAAGATATAGCGAAAAAATGCGCTTTGATAACTGTTAATCAGGTTATATTATCTTTTAAAATGGCTATTAATGATTATAAACCTAATAGTTGGCATCCTGCTTGTTGGTGGGAGAAGGTAAAAAACGAACTTGAAAACCTATGAACCACCTAATACACTTATTCCAATCAGGGGAGGCAATAGTAATACATATTATTGATTTAATAAAGATTATACACTAAAAACACAATATGTACAATAAAAGAACATGGTTAAATGGCATAACATCATCTTCAACTAGCACTATTGTTACGTTTGATGGAGATGTGCGATATGATGATAAAACATACAGGGATACCTTTATTAAAATATCTGACTGTAAATATTCCATTAAGCTTCATAAAAAAGATGATGATTCGATGGAAGATTTTATTACCAAAATGGGATTATTAAAAACTGAAATAGAACTATTTATTAACCACTTAGAACAAAATGGAAGATATAACAATAAATAAACAACTTCTATATTTTGCCATGCGTGACGTATTTAATGCTGGTCTTCATGCAACAGGTAGATATAACGAGGAGAATAGATACCAGATAGCAATAAAAAAAATAAGACAATTAACTGCTGTTAATAAATGTGTAGAAAATGAAGAAATAACACACCAATGGTTTATTAATAATGGATTTAATGAAACAAATGGGGTAGGATATTGCTATTACGCTTATCACACAAAGAAATTTGATTATTGCATGATAATAAATAAATATGGTGATAATTATTATTGTGGCAATCAAGATGAGATAGGCATGGTAAAATACACTAACCAAATAAAGCTAATTTATCTTATTCAAACTGGAAATGTATTCCCCGTAAACGAATGCTAAAAAGTTACCTGAACTGTACCAGTACCGATTGAGTTATTTGAAAGACGAAGTAAAAATTATAAAAATGTAAAAAGATGACAAATTTTGATATTGTAAATAAGTTAGTAGGTAAGATCAATCCTGTTGGTGAAACAAATACCGACAATGAAAGATTTGAGAACTTGAAAGAAATGTGTAAATTGGTAGATAACTTTATAGTTGAAATTGATAATGTTGGATATGAAAATAGAGAGAGTAATGAATTTTCAGTTAAAAGGGCAGGCGAATTTGCAACCAATTTTCTTAAAGTAACAATTGGAATTAAAGATTAATCATGCAATACTTCATTGACATTGCCCCGAAAGGGGATAAGAAAGTATGCTCGAATTGTAAACACTTTTCTACGTTTGGAGTAGTAACAGGAGTATGTATGAACATCGTAAGATTGACGTACAAACAAAATACACAGAGTTGTAAGAAATTTGAATTTAAAACTAAAAAAGATGAAACAACTGATTGAAAAGTACAAAGAAAGAGTAAAAAACATTAATGCTTTCCTTAACGGTTATGAAGGATCACTAAAGACCATGACAGTAACAAGGACAAGAGAAAGAGCAAATTGTTATGAAACCTTTATCACTGAATTGGAAGCCTTACAAGCAAGGGATGCAGGTAAAATGGTGAATGAAAACGGAACTAAAAACTGTTAAGATGAAATTTCAATGCCCTGTCAATTCACTTTGGTAAGCATGTTAATATGAATGCTGTATTGTTATTTCATATTACGAATCTTAACTAATCTGAAAAATGATTATATTTGAAAAATATTCCTAAAAATGTAAACATGAATCCTCAAACTAAAGATCTTATTGATTATATATTTAGATATATATTAGCTCTTGTTGTAATTATAGGTCTTATAATTGTAATAGTGTTCATGTTTACACATAATATCAGTGGTATATATATACTGATACAATCACTCTATGTATAGGAGCACTTCTTGGTTCATATACCACTATAATCTCTTATGAATGGGGATCATCTAAAGGATCTTCAGATAAAACTACGATGCTTCACAATAGCACACCAATAATTCCAGAAAAAGAAAATTAATAATATGAGTTTTGAACAATTATCAAAAGAAGTTGAGAATGGTATGAAGGGACTCAACAATGGAATACCTATGGGATTTGATAGACTAAATAGATATATAGGAATTCGTAAAAGAATTCTTACTATGGTGTTTGGAGCTAGTGGATCTGGAAAATCTGCATATGTACATTCAGCATATATATTAAATCCTGCTGAGTGGTATATAAAAACTCGACCTAAAGATGTTAAGTTTAAAGTGATATTATTTTCTATGGAAAGAAGTAAAATATATACACTTGCTAAATGGATGAGTAGAAAGATATTTGTTGATCAAGGTATTTTAATACCTATTCCAAAGTTACTAGGATGGTGGGATGTAAAACTCACAAAAGATGAACATGATTTATTTTTAGCTTATAAAGATTATTTGAACGAACTTCTTGAAATAGTAGATATTATAGAAGGAGCTCAAAATCCAACAGCAATTTATAAATATGTAAGGAGATATGCAGAAGATAATGGTAGATTTGAGCAAGTAGATGAATATACTAAAGTATACATACCAAATCATCCTAATGAAATAGTTATTCCTATAGAAGATCATTTAGGAATCACAAAACTTGAGAAAGGGCAATCTAATAAAAAAGAAGCTATTGATAAAGTTTCAGAATATAATCAATGGTTTAGAGACATGTTAGGATATTCTCCTGTTACCGTTAGTCAACTTACAAGAGGTTTAAATAATCCAGCATTTCGAAAAATGGATTCGTTTGAACCAACTATAGATGATATCAAGGAGAGTGGAAGACCTGGAGAAGATAGTGATGTAATTACTAGTCTTTTTGATCCAATTAGGTATCAGACAAATGATCCTAGTTATAAAGTAGAAAACTTTATAGATGAGACTACAGGAGGAAAATTCTTTAGAAGTATCAAACTTCTTAAAAGTACATATTCAGAAGACGATATTCGTATTGGTATGGGATTTCACGGAGCTACTGGAATTTTTAAAGAATTACCTAAAGGTAGAAACATGGATGGATTTGACTATAGTTCATTATTTAATGGTAGTTATTTTGTTTGACAAAACACTAAAAATTTATAAAAATGAAAAAATTAAAAGGAAAAACATTAGATGAACTTCTAGAAGATATTCAAGTACTAGAAATAGATGAAGAAGTATGTAGAATAAATTATACTCCTGGACTAATTGGATGGTATGGCGTAATAAATGATCATTGTATTATTGCTTATTTTAGAAAAGAAAAGAATGCTCTTAGATTTAGATTAGATTACATTAATCAAATATTAAATAGTATATGAAAAGATATGTATTTGCTATAACGATTACAGGATTTGGAGAAACTCCTGATGAAGCATGGAAAGATGCTGTTGAAGCTACTAATCTTGAAGATGATCCTATACCTGAAGAGGATATATACGATGAGTATGAAATGGATGATGATGAAGAAGTAGAGGACTATAGGAATTAGAGATCAACGACAATCTGAATTTGCAGATATGTGGATTCAAAGTGGAATGTTTGGTATATTAAATCTATGTCCTAGTTGATAATTAAATTGTAATTTTGTATATTTGTACTATGGAAATAAATAAAAATTTAATTAGAGTTTCTGGTATCTATAAGATAGAGAATATAGAAACAAAAGAATGTTATATAGGGAGTACCTTAAATATTTACAATAGAGCACATTCCTATAAATGCTTAGGAAAACAAAATAAAATTCATAGTACAAATTTACAAAAAGCAATAAATAACTATGGAATAGATATTTTTACTTTAGAAGTTTTAGAAAAAGTATATTTTGAAGAAGGTGTTTTAAAAAGTGAAAAATTGAAAATTCTTCACGATAAAGAACAAATATATTCCGATAATACTAATCTAAAATATAATAAAAGAAAAAATATTAATAAAAATACTGGAATAACTCTATCAAAAGAAACCAAAGAAAAAGTATCTACAACTCTTAAACGAATTTTTAAAGATGGTACAAGAATAATAGGAAGAATTTATTCTCATAATATAAAAGTATCTATGTTTACAATTACTGGAACTTTTATTAAAGATTTTCCTGGATTAGCCCATTGTGCAGAATATTTAAATGTATCACCCTCATCAATCAATTATGCGTTAAAAAGCAAAAGACATGTTATAAAAAATCATATTATATTGAAACTTCAAGATAAAGATGAAATTAAAAATTTTATAAATATTCCATTAAATAAAAATACTAATGGAAAAGCTATAAAAATTCTAGATACATTAGACGATAGTATACTGGAATTTATAAATTGTAAAACTTGTGCAAATATTATAAAATGTAAAGTTGATACAATAGTTATTGGTTATAAAAAAAATAGATTAATTAAAAAAAGATATAAAGTAATAACCTATGGAAGATATTAGAACGAGAAGACAACGTGAGTTTGCTAATTTATGGTTAGAGTCTAATATGATGAATATCATGAATTTGTGTCCCAGATTTGGAAAAATTAGAGTTGCTATAAATATCCTTGAACAGTTAAATCCTCATTGTACAGTATTAATTACTTATCCTGACAATAAAATAAGACATTCTTGGGAAGAGGATTTTGTAAAAAGAGGATATAATAATCCTAATATAACATTTACTACACATCTTTCTCTCAAGAAATATGTAGATAAGATATTTGATATTATCATAATAGATGAAATACATCTAATTTCCACTGCACAAATGGAAATCTGCAAAGAACTTTTTAAAGAAAATCATGTAATGTTGGGTCTTACAGGTACATTAGCATCAGATACTAAAAATTGGTTACTATCTGCTTTGCATTTACCAGTAGTAGCAAATTACTCTATCAGTCAAGCTATATCTGAAGGAGTAATATCAGACTATGATATTACAGTTATTAAAGTTCCTTTGGATACAACAACTCTACAGGTTTATAAGAAGCAACGTAAAACTGAGAAACAACAATTTGATATGCTCTCTTACGTTATTAATAAACAACAACAAGAAGGAAGAGATACAATGTTTATGCGTTTAGCTAGAATGAGAATTATTCAAAACAGTTTAAGTAAAATAAATAAAACTAAAGAAATACTAAAACAGTATGAAAATAATAGAATATTGGTCTTTTGTGGTATTACAGCAGTTGCTGATAGTTTGGATATACCTTCTTTTCATAGTAAGTCAACCAATAAAATGACTTTTCAAAATTTTACAGAAGGCAATATTAAGCATTTGGCAGTTGTCAAAATTGGTGCTACAGGAATAACCTATAAACCTTTAAATCAGATAATTATAAATTATTTTGATAGTAATGCAGAAGATTTAGCACAAAAATTGAACAGAGCTATGTCTTTTGAATACGATAATCCAGAGAAGAAGGCTCATATAACAATCATATGTTCAACAGAATCTGTCGAGCTTTTGTGGTTGAAGAAGGCTTTAGAATTTTTTAGTCCAGAAAAAATTAAATATCTATAATATGAAACAAGAAATTGCTGATATTAAAAAAGTATTAGAAGAATTAAATATTTCAGTAGAAAAAATCAAATCTATTACTATTAAATGGGAAAAGATTTTTCCAAATAAAGCTTTTCCAAGAATAAAAATTAAACTATTTAATGATTCTAACGAAAAAAATGAGTAACTTTAAAACAGAAATAATAAAAAAAATTAGAAAATTATGGAGAAAGAAGATGTAATATTACCAGATGAAATTAGTAAAGTAGTTATATCAGCACCAAGAGATCTTGCTATAATTGGAATTCCTAAAAGTGGAAAAGGAACTATATTAGGAAATTTTACATTAACTCATAATGCTCTTGTACTAGATCTTGAAAAAGGAGGATATGAATATATTCCTGCTAGAAAAATGTCTACTTATACAGGACAGGAAACAAGTCAATGGGAAAGTTTTCAAAACTTTATTAAATATCGTAATCTTTTATTGGAAAATAAAGGAAAATATGAATATCTAATTATAGATGGATTATCCGATCTTGATAGTTTATCCGACCTCGGTGGAACTCTGTCTTATATGAATGGAATTATAGGTAAGAATTTTAATAGACCTAAATTAGCAAATGGATTATATGGTGAAAAATATAAACCGACTGATCCAGAGTTTAAATCAGTATTAACATTACCTGATGGGGCTGGTTATATGAGTACTCGAAATTGGTTTCTTCAACAAATTGAAATGTTTAGACAAATAGCACCATATAGAATTTATGCTGCTCATATTGCTGATAAATATATTAAAGATAATGGAAAAGAAGAAGTGATAGGTAGTGAAATTTCTCTTACTGGAAAATTAAAAACAATTTTTGCAAGTAGAGTGACTGCTTTAGCAAAATTGGTAGTAGATGAGAATGAACGTTATCTTAATTTTGATGTTCAAAATGATAGTATTGTTGCAGGAAGTAGATCTCCTAAATTGAAAGGAAAGATACTAATTTCAAGACAAGAATCAGATGGAACTATAATAACCTTTTGGGATAATATTTATGGATAACACTTTTTGTATATACGTATTTTCTGATCAATGGGGTGTACCAAAATATGTTGGTAAAGCTAAAGATTTTGCAAAAAGAATGGATGAGCATCTAAATAGAGATAGATTTAGATATAGTTCTACTTGGTTCTATAGATGGTTAAATAAACAAATTGCAAACGATATAGAATTCTTTATGGATATATTAGAGGAAGTTACTCAGGAAACTTGGATAGAAAGGGAAATCTATTGGATAAAACATATTAAAGATAATGGATACAGATTAACAAATATGACTAATGGTGGGGATGGCAACAATAATCAAATCCATACTAAAGAGAGTAGATTAAAAAGATCCAAAAGAATGATGGGACACGAGGTCTCTGAAGAAACAAGAAAACGTATATCAAAAGGTCTCACTGGTAAAGTGATATCTAAAGAAACTAGAAAGAAGTTATCTAATCTTAATAAAGGAAAAATATGTTTAGAATCTACTAAACTAAAATTTTCAAAAGTAATAGATCAATATGATTTAGCTAAGAATTTTATTCAAAGTTTTACTTCTCTAACTAATGCTGCAATCTTTTTAAATTGTAGAAAATCATCTTTGAGTAATGCTATGAAAAGAAAAATTAATGGTAGATTTAAAAACTATTTATGGAAATATAAATAAAACAAGTAATTAATTAAAACAAGTAAAAATTAAAAGCTATGGCAATTGGTGGAGAAAAACGTGAGCATACTAGCTTACCAGATTATGTAAAACGCATAGGTCTTTTCGAGGCTAAAGTAATTGCAGTTAATCCTGCAGCAGATGAGTATAAAACTTTACTAGGATATGATCTGAAAGAAGATAGTAAAGAATGTGATTATCTAAGTGTTAACGATGCTGGGAATACTATTCTTAGAATCAATATTTGGTTGGAAGATGTGAAAACATCTAACAATGATCAACCAAGTAGATATAAGGTGACCTTTTTCCTGGAGAATAAGGAAAGAGAAAATAAGGATCTAACCAAGAAACAGTATATTAATGAACTTGGTAGTTGTACATGGGCAGACGATCCTAATAATCTTAAAGAATGGTTTACTGCTCGTGAATATCGTGTAGCATATAATGGAGAAGAAGATCTTTACAATTTTATGCGTACATGGTTGTGTGAATTGGATTATAAACAAGATGTCACTGTTTTACAAATTCCGTGGAAATCTTTAATGAAAGGAAATGTAAAAGAAATTAAAGAACAAATTAATGGTGAATGGTGTGGTAATATTGGCGCATTGGCTACAATTAACACTAAAGAGAAAGATGGAGACATTAAAGAGTACCAATCCGTCTATAATAAGGCATTTCTGCCTATATATGCCCTTAAAAACTTTAGATTGATAGATTATAGCAATCCGAAGATAATCGAGGCTATAAAGGCTAAAAAGCCTAAAGATCAGAAAGCTCATGAAAAATTTGTTTTAAATGTAACAGGGGAGTTTGGGTGTCGCGATAGTTACCTCCTTAAAGATATTAAAGATTATAACAGCGAAGAATTCCTAGTGGCAAGTAATAAGGTGATATCAGAGGAAGGAGACGACTATTAAATATTATGATTAATAGTTAAAGTTAAGGTGAATAGATTAATTCTTTTCACCTTAATTTTTTTTTCAAAATATAATACTTATTGTAGTATTATTCGTATCTTTATAGAAAATGTAAAATATGTATAACAAGAATAGAAAAGAGCAAGTTAAAAATCTTTGGGATACTGGATTAGGAGCTACAGAAATATCTAAATTTTTAAATATTTCAATAAGTAATGTTTCAACTTATTTAACACAATCCTTAGGATCAGGTAGAAAAGGAAGATTTATTTATAAAAGAAGAATATTTACGCTAAATGAATCTTTTTTTGAAAATATAGATACAGAAGCAAAAGCTTATTTTTTAGGACTACTTGCTGCAGATGGTAATTTAAGTAGTTCTCAGAATTCAGTTAGAATAGGATTGCATGAAAAAGATAAAGAAATATTAGAGTGTTTTCGAGAAAATCTAAATTATACAAAACCTCTAAAATTTGTTAAAAAAGTTAAAGAACCTGGATGGAATAGAAGTGATCAGTATTTATTAGAAATAAGCTCAACTATTTTTAGGAAAAGTTTAGAGAAACATGGATTAACACCAAACAAATCTCTCACATTAGTTTTCCCAACAACTATTCCTTTAGAGTATCAACATGATTATATTAGAGGATATTTTGATGGTAATGGTTGTATTCATATAGACAAACGAGATCACGGTAGTATAATTATTGCTAGTAGTGAGATGTTTTCTAAAAGTCTTATTGAAGTATTACAAACTTTTGGTATTAGATCAAGTACATCTAAACACTATAAAGCTAATTGTTTTTATACTCGTTCATTTGGATATGATAATGTAGAGAATTTTTATAATTTCATGTATAAAGATTCTACTATTTTTCTTGATAGAAAAAAACAAATATTTGAAAATTGGATAAATAAAAGAAATAAGAAATTATGAAATATTCAAAACTAATATTAACTACAGAATCTATAGAAAGTGTTATTGAGAAAATTAAACTAAATACACTATCCGCTTATCAATGGTTTCCTGTTAGAGGAAAAAATAAATGTTTCTATGAATTAGGAGGAAGGAATTATGAAAATACTCTTGAAATAAAAGCATATATTCCTAGTAGAGAAGATGATAAATATGTAGTTCATGCAAATGGGATGATTAAATGTGAGTATTCTTTAACAGATTGGGGAGAAATAGAATTTCCTACTTTTTGTATAAAGTTTCCAAAAATTAAAAATATAGAAAGTATGATAAATTTTCTAAAAACTACAGATTTTAAAAGTTATTACCCAAAAATAGAAGAAGAAAGAAGAAGATCACAAGAATATGAAACTATTTATATATGTAAATCATGATACAAATTCCCATATCGACAGGTGAGTTACTTGATAAAGTAAGTATTCTTACAATCAAGAGTTTTAAAATATTAGATAAAGAAAAAGTTAGAGTGATTAAAAAGGAATTACGTATTCTATCTCGTCTTTCTGAACCATTTATGCTAGAACCAGAAGTAGAAAGCTTATATACTGATTTACTTAGTGCAAATCTTTCTCTTTGGGAACTAGAAGATGATATTAGAATACGTGAAAAAAATCAGAATTTTGATGAAATATTCATCGAACTTGCTAGAGCAGTATATCAACAGAATGATTTGAGATCTGATATTAAAAACATGATTAATAAAATTACTGATTCAGATTTTCAAGAAATAAAACAGTATAGTGAGTATAGATCATGATAACAGGAACTAGAAAAATTGAACTTACACCAGAGTCAGTTCTTAAAAAGATTTCAAGTTATGATATTTTTCGTAGATATATGCCTGATACATTCTGGAAGATCAATCAAGCTACTATTTCTCCATTTAGGAAAGAAACTAATCCCTCCTTTCTGATAGGAAATAGAGGAGGTACGCTCACCTTCATAGATTTTACTGACACAGCTAAACGTGGTGATTGTTTTACATTCATGAAACAATTATTTATGCTTACCATGGACGAAGCATTAACTAAGATTGATCAGGATTTTGGACTTGGAATTTCTCACAAAGGAACTAATATTGGTGAATACAAAAAAATAGTAGCAGAATATAAACAACCTGAGGAATTAGGTAAACGTTATGCACTTATTCAAGTAATCACTAGAAAGTTTACTAAAGAGGAATTAGACTATTGGGCCCAGTATTATCAAAACATTGATGATCTGAGAGATAATCACATTCATTCTATAAAATCTCTATTTCTAAATAAGAGTAGATTTGCTTTAAAGGATGATGAACTTCGTTTTGGTTATCTTTATAATGGTCATTGGAAGATTTATAGGCCATATATAGAGAAAAGAACAAAATGGGTTCCAAATAATGTACCTATTACTGCTTTAGATGGTAAAGATGATATCCTAAATTGTAGAAGTACTGTAATGATTCAAAAATCTAAAAAAGATTATATGTTAATGAAAAAAGTATATCCTTATAATATTGCAGTACAAAATGAAGGACATGCTTGTTTCTCTGATGAGAATGTAGAATATATTAGAACTAATTCTACCAGACAGGTTTTATCATTTGATAGTGATGAACCTGGTGTAGCCAATTCACAACAGATTACTAAGATCTTTGGATTTGACTACTGTAATGTTCCTAGAATGTATCTACAGGAGAATATAAAAGATTGGGCAGACTTAGCAAAAGCTCATGGATTAGAAGTTATTAAAGAAATTTTAAAAACGAAAGAATTATTATAATGGAAATATGTATTGATTTTGATGGAACTTGTGTAACACATGACTATCCAAATATAGGTAAAGATATAGGTGCAGTATCTGTATTAAGACAACTTATAGAGAAAGGTCATAGATTAATCTTATTTACAATGAGAGGTGATAGAGTAAATGATGATCTTACTATGGGAACAACTTTAACTAATGCTATAAATTGGTTTAAAGAAAATGATATACCTTTATATGGAATTAATCGTAATCCTGATCAACGTAGTTGGACTACAAGTCCTAAAGCCTATGCTCAATTATATATTGATGATGCTGCTTTAGGTTGTCCTTTAACATCTGATCTAGTAATATCAGATAGACCTTTTGTAGACTGGTACGAAGTTTTAAATTTATTAATAGATAAAGGAATATTATGAGAAAATCAATCACATTTTTAACTTTGGAAATAGAAGTAGAATTTGACTATCAACCAGAAGAAAAGGAAGTAAGAACTCTTTCAAATGGTGATCCTGGTTATCCAGGATATCCTGCTTCAGTAGAAATTAGTAATATTTATTTCAAAGGAGATGATATTACTTCTTTTTTTGAAGAATCAGGACTTATTTATAAATTAGAAGAACAAATATTAACAGAAATTAAAAATTAAACAAAATGGAAACTGTAAAAAATCCAGTAGTAATTTCAAACAACGTATTTAAAGGTGTAGTATGGAACAAAAAATCCATTAAGGCAGTAAATAAAGTTGCACAAGCTTTATTGAATCTCACAGAGTTATTTAAAAGCCAAAACATCAAAATTGATTGTATGATAAAGGTTAATGATGAAAGTGAAAAACAAATTTAAAAATTAAATTAAAATGTCAGACATTAAGACGTACAAAGTATCACAAGCAGCAATGCTAGCAGTGCTGCCACCAGAATCCACAAGAACGTATAATTCTTCATAAATTTTGAAATGTCATAGGAATTAGTTACATTTGGAATATGAAAAATATAACTATAAATTTTATATTAGCAAGAACTTCTGCTAATTATGAAGATATACATTGTACTGGTATATATAGAATATATCACATCATTAAACCATCTATTTTTTACATTGGAAGTGCTTCTTCTAATAAAAGATGGAGAGAGGGTTTTAAACAACGATGGGTAGAACATATCAAAGAACTTCGTAAAAACATTCATCATTCTCCATTCTTACAAAGAGTTATTAATTTATATGGAATAGAAGGATTAAGATTTGAAATAATTGAAAAATGTGAATCTTCTATATGCATACGTAAAGAACAATTTTGGTTAGATTTTTATAAACCATTTAAAAATAAAGGTTATAATACTTGTAAAATTGCAGGAAGTTCTATGGGTTATAAATTTTCTGAAGATCAAATAAAAAATAGAAAAAAAATATTTCAATATGATTTAAAAGGTAAATTCATTGAAGAATATAAAAGTTTAACTGATGCAGCAAAACAAACAAATACTAGAATTAATGAAATCAAAGATTGTGCTAAAAAAAGAATACAATATACGAAAGGACATATATGGAGATATGAAAAAGAAAGTGTAGATTCTATATTTCATATTAAGATTTTTAAGATAGCGTGCTACTTTGATGGACAATTTCAATTTGTAGATTCTTTACAAAAAGTAGAAGAAAAAACAAAAGTCCATAAAAAGTTTATTTATAACTGTATTAATAAAAATCTAAATAAAACATCTAATAATTGGTTATTTAGAAAATACGATATTGAAAATTGTCCAGAAAAAATTGATTGTGTTACAGTATTAAGATATAAATATGAACTTATAGAAAATGAAAAATCTATCATTTTTAATACGTTAATATTATTAACAAGTTATTTAAAAGTTCATAGAAAATATTTTGAAGAAAAAATGAAAGTAACAAATGAAATAGTTTTTAATAATAAAATAATTAAAAAATTAATAAAATGAAAGAAAGTTATTCAGTTTCTAAAGCAATGTTAATAAGTACACCTATACCAGAGAGTACTCGTACTTATAAAAGTTTTTCTCACAAACAGTTAATAGATTTAACTCTTGAGGGTATTCACCATGCAGGATTTCAAGTGGGAAAAGAATTATATTCTTCTGCAAAAGATGGTCTTGTAGCTAATGGAAGATATACTATAGCAAATATAGCTGATTCAGAAATGCAATTACAAATTACATGGAGAAATAGTTATAATAAAAGTTTACCACTAACCTTTTCACTCGGTGCTATGGTGTTAGTATGTTCCAATGGAATGCAAAAATCTCAAGGAATGGGATCTTTTAAGAAAAAACATCAAGGACAAATTCAAAGTTTTACTCCACAAGCTATAGGCGAATACATCAAAGGAGCTGAAGAAGTATTTAAACAAATGCAAATAGAAAGAGAGCAAATGAAACAAGTCACACTCTCAAGAACGCTGCAAGCAGAGATTATAGGAAAAATGTTTATAGAAGCAGAATTTATTAAGTCTACTCAATTGAATATTATCAAAAGAGAACTTGATAATCCTACACATGATTATGGAGATCCTAATAGTTTGTGGTCATTGTATAATTATACAACTTTTGCAATGCGTGAATTGCATCCATCTTTATATCTACAGGATCATATTGATGCTCATTCATTCTTTGTCACTGAATCAGGAATCATAGTTAATACTCCTGAACCTATTACAATTCGTCCTGTAGAAGATAAGAGACAATTAAACTTGTTTGATGAACTTCTTAATCAAGAAACAGAAGAAGTCTTGGCTGAAGTGTATAATAGTGAAGAAGAAGAAGAAGAGGAAGAATGGGAACCAGAACAACTATAGGTGCAAAACCTGCAATAGTAAAAGTTCCAGGAACTTTTATTAAGATTGGTGATTACAGAATAATAAAATCAAGTGTGAAGAGGTATCAACCAAGTAAAAATGGATATATCAACATCTATTTTAACTCCTCAATAAATCATCCTGATTTTAAGAGTTTTCACTATACATCAACTAAGTTACAACAAGAAGTTTTAGACTATTTAGATTCAATTTATTTATGAACAAAAGTAAAACAATACTATCAGAAGAGGCTTTTGAGCCTCTTTTTGGTAGTTGGTGGCCTAAGATTAACAAATTCTCTGTTATTTTATTTGTATATTCTACTTATTTAGTATATATTTGTTAGATTAATTTAATACAACATTACTATATGACATATTTTAAACTTACTCCAGAAATTCATAAAAATATAGCAGATGAATATATTTCATCTATAACTACTCAACAAGATTTAGCAAAAAAATATAATGTTAGTACAGTTATGATTTCAAATATATTAAAAAAATTTAAAATTCCTACAGATCATCGAAGAGGATTTTATAATGTAGATATTAATTATTTTAAAATTATAGATACACCTAATAAATCATATTTTTTAGGTTTATTTCATGCCGATGGAAGTAACTCTGAGGAGCATAACTGTGTTAGAATTTCTTTACAGGAAAAGGATAAAGAAATATTAGAAAAATTAAAAAAAGATATAAAATATTCAGGTCCTTTATATTATTTAAAAAAACAAGGAAATAGAAGTAATCAATTTTCATTAAATATTGTAGCAAAAGAATTATCACAAGATTTGGTAATTCTAGGTTATCCTAAGAATAAAACTTACAAAGTAGTATTTCCAGAATACTTAGAACAGTCATTAGTAAGACATTTTATTAGAGGATTGTTCGATGGAGATGGATGTATTCATGCTAAATATAAACATAGTTTAAGTATCGTTGGTACATGTAATACTTTGTTAGGAGTAAAAGATTATTTACAAGAAATATTAAATATAAATTCTGTAATAGTAGAAAGTAAATCTAAAAATATATTTAGATTAAGTATATGTAAAAAGATAGATATATTCAATACATTATGTCATTTATATGAAAATAGTGAATTGTATTTACAAAGAAAATATGACATCTTTCATCAAGTGTACATGATTCAGAAAGAACATTTATATTGGCAAATATACTGTAAAAATTTAAAAACTAATGAAATTAATATTTTTAAAAATATGCAAGAAACTAAAGAATTTTTTGGATTAAAATCCTATGCAGCAATATCTTATTGTATCCATAAAAGTAAAACTAAAATTTTTAGAAAAACGTATTATATAAATTTATTGAAAAATGAATAATTTAGATTGGAAGAAATTCGAACCACTTTTTGGTACATGGGCTTTAAAAATAAAGCCTTTTTTTGACTTAGGAGGTTTTGATAAAATATATGAGTTTCTTAAAAAAGAGTCAAAAAGAGGTAAAGAAATCGCACCTATGTCATCTCTTGTATTTAGAGCATTTCGAGAGACAGACATAAATACTCTTAAAGTAGTAATTGTTGGTTTAGCACCATATCATACCTTTTATAATGGATCGTCTATTGCGGATGGTTTGTGTATGAGTTGTTCTATTACTAGTAGATTACAACCTAGTCTTTCTAATTTCTATAATGCTATAGAACGAGAACTTTATAATGGACTTAATTTAAATATGTATAAAAATCCAGATCTTACCTATTTAGCCAGAGACGGAATTCTTCTATTGAACTATGCTCTCACCACTAGTAAAAATAAACCAGGGGATCATTGTGTTCTTTGGGAACCTTTTATGAAATTTCTATTTGAACAGGTGTTAGATACTATTGGAGCTCCTGTTATTTTCTTAGGACGTGAAGCAGCCAAACTAGAGAGATATACAATGCCTTTTAATTGGATATTTAAGTTATCTCATCCTGCCTCAGCAAGTTATCAAGGTATCGAATGGGATTCTGAAGGAACATTTAAAACTATAAATAAGATTTTATGGGAGCGAAATAAAGAAACGATAAATTGGTTACAATTAGATAGTATAAACGAAAAGGAGATAAAAAATGAAGACAAAGTTAAAAAACCAGGAAAACCTAAATTTAGAAGTTCAAATTAAAAAGAAATACTCATGATTTTAGAAAAACAAACAGATAATATTATACTAACAGAAGGAGATGTCTCAGAGAGTATAAATATGGAATTGGATTTGGATTCTGCTCAGATTTTGATGCAGATGTTAAGTAAAAATTTGTATTCTGATGCTATTGGTAGCACTGTTAGAGAAACCTGTAGTAATGCTTTAGATAGTCATCGAAAAGCAAATACAGATGATCCAATTATTGTTAGTTTTAAATCAAATAATGATAATACCTATTCGTTTTGTGTTCAAGATTTTGGTACTGGTCTGGATGCTGATGATGTAGAAAACATCATTAGCAAATATGGAAAATCTACTAAAAGATTAGAAGCTAACTCATTGGGTATGATGGGATTGGGCTTTAAATCACCATTGGCTTATTCATCAAGTTTCACTTTTGTATGTCGTAAAGATGGTATGGAATGGACATATATGATGTATGAAGGAGAAGATAGTAATAAGATTGATTTGTTGTATTCTCAGAAGACAATCGAAAAGAATGGTGTAAAAGTTATTATTCCTGTAAAGTATTCAGATAAAAATGAATTTCTTACTAAAATTAGGGAACAACTTGCATATTTTGAAAATGTATTCTTTGATACAGGTAATGTTAGTAATGATTTTATAATTCATCGTGCTGAACATTATCAGATCTCTCCATTAGTTAATTCTAGTTTGATGCACATTTGTCTGGATAATGTCTATTATCCTATTGATTTTGAGAAATTAGGAATTCCTCCTATTCATGTAGTTGTTGGTTTACGATTTGGTCTTAGTGATGGAATCTTTCCAACACCAAATAGAGAAGCAATAAGAATGACCCAAGAAGCTAAGAAGACTATTTTATCTAAAATAGCTAAAGTTGCAGATGTTTTTATAACTATGTATAATAATACAATAGTTGCTACTTCTGACATACAAACTGTTTTTGAATATTATAAATCACAAGACAGATTGGTAACAATTAGTGATAAAACCTATAATGTATTTCAGCTTAAGAACTATAGTAGTATAAAGATTACATCTCCTACATTAATAGGAGTTGAACTACTTAATTTAGAAGATTTGTATGAAGATAGAGAGAATATTCTTGGTGAATATCAAATCAGATATAATATCAAGAATAGAAAAATGAGTGAAGTAAAATCTGGAGGGAGCAGAAATATACGACTTTATGATTTAAATAACACTCACTATTATCTCTATAATCAACCTATCTCTGGAAAGAAAAAAGAATATCTTAAAAGTATATGTAGTTATGGTGATAGTCATGTTTGCAAAAAAATAGATCCTTATAAATTAGGATTTAATTCTAGAAAAAGTTGGTCATCTACTAGTAGTTATTACAGTATACTCAATCTTAAAAACTATAAAAGGACTGAATGGAGACAAAGAATTAAAGAGTTTCAATTTATTCAACAGAAATTTACAGAAAAGTTTATTGGTGTTGATAGTATGGAGATTCCTCAGAGTTACATAGATGCTAGAAAAAAAGAGAGAGTTTCGTCTTTAAATAATGGTAATGGAAGAAGAGTTAAACTTACAGGAGAACTTTTTGGTAAAACTGCTATGCCTCTTGAGAGATATGTAAGTGGTCAAAATTGTAAATTTGTTGCAGACACTTATATTCTTGCTGATATTCCTAAATATAAAGGATTGACTGTATACGACAGTTACGACAATCAACCTCTACTTGATAGTCTATATTACGTAACACGTAACTGTAGACATAAACTAAGAATTCTAAGTTTCTCAAATAGAGAGATGAAAGTTCTAAATGACATTAATATTCATAATCTAATATCTTATAGTAAATTTATGGAAGGAGAAAATAAACCATTTAAAAGATTAATTACAGCACATTTAATTAATACATTAATGTCTACGTACAATCATGTATTTAGTAAACGAGATTATCTAACTAGTATTTCACAACCTCTTTTAGATAAACTTAATAAGTTATCTGACTATAAAAATGATTATTATTGTTATGCAGATAGTAATATCTATGTAAGTATGCTATCTGTAGCAGAAGAACACATGTTATTTGATATGAAAATCTATTCTGATTATTTAGATATTAAGAATGTATTTTTGAAATTAACTTTTCTTAATACTGTAATGAAAACTATAAAAGATTATGAGAATGATCCGATGATTCCTATACTTGTAGATTTGTTTAAATATTATAGATATAGAATTGATTATAAGAACTATCATATCCCTCTTAATGAAATGATTGATTTCGATTCATTACTACTAACAGATGAAACTGTTAACGAATTAACTATTATTTAAATATAAACATTAAAAATAAAAACTTATGGATTTTTCATTAAATTGGTTTAAGAGTAAAAAGAAAGAAGAAAATGTACAGAAGATATATGTTCCTCAATCAACAACATCTTATGGTGTTGATCCTTTAGATCACAATGTAGAGTTTATGCATGTGCCTTATAAGTCTATTAAGATGGTTAATGATGTAATTACTGTGGTGTTACTTGATGGAACAATTATTATCAAACCTTCTGCAGTAGAACTAGATTTTATAAAAATTTCAAAAGCTACTACGATTGCTGAAATCTTAAACTTAGTAACTCTTCCCGAAATACTAGAAGAAAAACTTAAAGTTAAAGCTGAAGAAGAACGTAATATTGTTCTACATAAAGGAATCGAACTTCTAAAAGAAGTTAGTGATTTTAGAGTTGAAGATAATACTGTTTATATGGTAGGAACAAATAGAAGTGTTCCTGAACTCTTAGTTAATGAATTTATTGAAATTGTAGGAAGTTATGACTTTTCATCAATTTCTATGTCTATTAATGAGTATGTAGCAAAAAATGAAAAGTATCAAAGTTTAAAGAACTTCTTTCTTTGGGCATGTCTTAATCCAAGAGCTGAAGTAGCTAATGATCTATATGACTTTCTAAAAAGAAATAGTTTTAAGATCACTAAACAAGGATTCTTTGCAGCTCTTAGAAATGTTGTCACGCTTAATGATAATAGTGAAGAGTTTGATAACAATAGAGCACTTGTTGATTTTGTAAGTAATTCTTACAATAAGATTAAAGCTGTTTGGAAACAGAAACCTTCTAAATTTGATGTTTATAGAAATACTGATCATTTTGGAGAAAACTCTTTTTATCTTTGGAAAATTGAAGAAACTCCAAATATTAAGAATAATGGAAACGAATGTATGGGTAATTTAGAAACTCTTTACAAACAGGATATGCCAGAGATGAAAGGTAATCGTTTCACTGATGATCACACAAAAACATTCGACATTCGTGTAGGAAAAGTTGTAAGTATGCCTATGAAAAAATGTAGTTGGTCGACAGCAGATTGCGATAAAGCAGGTTTACATTTTACTTCAGATCAGATTCACTATGTAGGATGTGGAGATACTTCTATGTTAGTACTAATCAATCCAATGAAGGTTGTAGGAATAGGTACATCTAAAGGAAGATGTTATGAATATCTTCCAATTATGACAGTTCCTCGTGAAGAAGCAACACAACTTCTACATGATTTAGATTTTGATACTCTTGAATTAGATGAAGACTATGTCATTCATGAATTAGAAAGTCTTAGTGAAAAAGTCAAGAGTGGTTTCATAGCAGAAACTACTAAATATAGTTTCAATCTTCCAGCAACATCTACAGAAGAAATTGAGACTATTATAAAATCTTTATCATTAATGAAAGAACTCATTTCTAAACGAGTAAGTGTAATTAAATAATTCATGTGGTGTATTCCTTTAATTTAGGGATACATCACTAATTTTAATTTATGAAAATAAAAAAAGTAGTTATAAAAAAAGTAAAACCTCGTAATGGAGGAACAATGACTAATAGTCAGTATTTTTCTAAAATCAGATCAATACTTAGAAATGGTTTTAGATACTATAGACCTATGCAAGATGCTCTTAATTTAGTAAGTAGACCTTCTCAGTCTTTAAATAAAAAACTTAAAAAAGAATATCAGTGCTTTCATTGTAAAAAATGGTTTAAACGAGATGATGTAGAAATTGATCACATTGAAGAATGTGGTAAACTAAATTGTTATGACGATATTGTACCATTTATTCAAAGACTTACCAGAGAAGAAGTTAGTGCATATCAAGTATTATGTAAATCGTGTCATAGTATAAAAACTGAAAAGTATAAACAACTTAAAAATGAAAGACTATGATAATTCGTAGAAAAAAAGATTTATGGAAAGGATATCTTGTAGATGGTAGAGTTTATCAAACTGAGACACATACAAGAAGAGACGATTTACTTGCATGTATTGCACGTAAAGAAAGTGTTATGTGGATATTAAATGATGGACGGAAAATGACTCTTACCTTTGATCAATTAAAGGATGAAGTTGAAGATATAGGTACTCCACAGAAAAGTATAAAGAATACTTCACCTTATAGTTTATGGTGTTATACATTTATAGAAGATAACTAAAATGAAACAGAAATTATTAAAATCGACAATTAGTGTACTAGAAGCCTTAAAAGAAGATGCGAATATGGCATTGAATGGAACTTGGGATTGTACTGAACCAGGTTTCAGAGCCCAAATTAGAGCAATTAATGGAGTTTTATCAGAACTAAAAGCAAAATTAAAATGATAGAAGGAATTAAAAAAATAAATTCTGAAAGTGATTATCGTAAGATACAACTTGATTCAAGTTAAAAAAGAGAAAAGTTATAGGATTATATATTTAATTTTTGTATATTTATATATAACTAAGTTATAATAAGATGATTGGAATCTATAAAATAACAAGTCCTTCGAATAAAGTTTATATAGGACAAAGTTGGAATTTGATTAAAAGAGAGAAAGATTATAAGTCTTTAGCTAATATAATTAGACAAAGAAAAATATATAATTCTATGAAAAAATATGGAGTAGATAAACATATTTTTGAAATACTTCATATTCTTTCAGATACTACTATACAAAAAGAATTAGATTATTGGGAAATATATTATTGGAAGTATTTTATATCTCAAGGATTTGAAATGCTTAATATTAAAGAACCAGGAAAAGGAGGAAGATTAGATATTGAAACTAAAGAAAAGATATCTAAATCAAATAAGGGAAGAATTAGAAGTGAAGAAGTAATGAGTAAAATTAAGAATTTAGATAGATATAATCTTCCTATTCTAATGTTAAATTTAAATGGAAAAATCATAAGAGAGTTTAGAAATATAAATTCATGTTCACGAGAATTACATGTTAGTTCTTCTAATATAAAATCAGTAATGAATGGTAAAACTAAAACATGTTTATCTCATATTTTTATAAAAAAAGTAGATTATGATGAATCTAAATTTACACAAATAATAGTTCCTGGTGGATGTACTGAGGTAAATCAATATGATTTAGATAATAATTTTATTAAAAGTTTTTTAAGTTTTAAAAATATTAGATTAGAATTAGAATTAAAAATAGGATGTGATCCTAATATTATAAGAGCTTGCAAATCTGAAAATAGAATAGCTTATGGTTTTAAATGGAAATATAAAAATTAATAAATATGATTAAGGGAATAAATAAAAACATAGATGAAAAAAGTTATCGAACAATTTGTCTTGACAGTGCTAGTTCTTTAAAAGATTTTTCACTAGATAGAAAATTATATTTTAAACGTTACGTTTTGTATGAGGTAGTAGAAGAGAAGTTTAATCAATCAATATTGATGGGAAATCTTGTTGATTGTATGTTATTAACGCCTAATTTATTTGATAATAAATTTTATATGTCAGCATGTGCATCTTCGCCTTCTGGATTGATGTTAGAATTTGTAGAAGCTCTTTATAGAGCAACTAGAGATGCTATGGGAGAGGACAAAATCTTAACAAAGAATTTTGAAGAACTGTCAAAGATTGCATATTTAGCCAGTGGCTTCAAAATTAAATATGAAGCAGTGATAGGTAAGTTTATGGATTCTGACAATCAAATTTACTATGACGAATTAGTAAAGGTGAGAACTAATAATCTACTAGTAGTTACAATTGATCAGGTAAATAAAGCTGAACAAATTGTTGAAGAATTAAAAGTTAATTTTGTAACTAAAGAAATTCTTACACGTATAAATAGTCAAAGATGGACTGTTCTAGTACAACATCAGGTAGAAAACTATTTGGTTGATAATCATCCTTTTAAGAGTATGATGGATTTATGTATTATAGACCATCAAGAAAAGATTATTCAGATTTATGACTTGAAATGTGTATGGACCGTTGAAGGCTTTTTTTCTGACTACTATCTTTTTCGTAGAGCATACATTCAGGGATATTTATATTGGAGAGCTGCTATGTATATGAGTAATGATATTAATAGTGAATTCTACGAATATACTGTTCTACCTCCAAGATTTATTGTATGTGATAGTATTAACTATTTTAATCCCTTAATATATACAATGTCAAATGATGATCTAAAGGATGCGTATGAAGGATTTGAACACAAAGGACATAAATATCCTGGTGTAAAAGAGATAATTTTAAATCTTGATTGGAATATAAATAATAATATCTGGGGGATGAGTAGAGAAAACTATATTAACAATGGTATAGTAAATATTAAAGATTAGAAACTATAAAATGATGTTAAAAAAAACAATCACGACTGTGTTCATGGTCCCAACGTTAGGTATAAGTAGTAAACTTCTTAATGATAATGGATTTATTAATGGTTATTCTAAAGATCTTCAGCAAGACATAGAATATAAAGATTCTGTATATTTATTATTTCAACCTAAAAATCTTAATCAATTTAAAGAATTTTTAGAGGATGAATATGAACGAACTAAACAGATAATTGAAGACTATGATCTTGCTAAAGGTTTTGTTGTTGTAGTATATAAGTTAGATCCTTTATATAAAGTTGATTTTGATTTAATACGAAAAAGTAAGTATTCAAAAACTTCTCCAGGTTTTCAAAATTTATTTCCAAGAATTAAAAAAATGAATCTTAACGGAATATCAAAAGATGAGATATCTTTGCAATATCGAATTTTTAATAGAACACAGGATCTAATTACTTTTTGGGAAGATAAATTTGGAATTACTCTTGAAAAAGAACAAGAAGTCTGGAGTGGATTTATTGAAGAAAATGAATGTTTAAATATTGGTAATACTAAAGAAATAGCTGAATAATTGTTGTTGTAATCTGATTTAATTGGGAGTAATATCTATCAGAATCAGATTCATTTTTTGTATCCTCTTAGGTTCTTTAATAGGAACTTAAGAGGATTTTTAATCAAATTTTCGTATCTTTAATGTTCACAAACAATGAAAAGATAATGGCAAAAAAAGCAGAAGAAATAAAAGAAAAAAAGGATAAATTGCGAGAAGCAATAGATCAAATGAATAAAAAATATGGTGTAGGTTCAATAATAACTCTTGATAATAATAACTCTTTAGAGAAATATGAGGTAATTAGTTCTGGATCTATTGGATTTGATTATATCACTCTTGGAACTGGGGGATGGGTTAAAGGTAAATTATATGAACTAATGGGCTGGGAAGGAGTTGGGAAGAGTACTATTTGTGGACATGCTGCTGCTGAGTGTCAAAAAACTGGAGGAAAAGTTTTATATGTAGATGGTGAACATGCTTTAGATAAGAATTATTTTCAGGCATTAGGAGTGGATACATCTAAAATGTTAATAGCTCAACCATCCTCAGGAGAAGAAGGATTTAATATTGCAGAAGAAATGATGAAATCAGGGGAACTTGATTTGGTTATTATTGACTCTGATAGTTCTTTAATTCCAAAAGCTGTGTTAATGGATGGAGAAATTGGAGATTCTTCTATAGGAAAAAAAGCTAAGTTAAATAGTAGTGCTTATCCTAGACTAAAAAATGCTCTTGTAGAAACTAAAACTTGTGTTTTAGTGGTTAGTCAATTTAGAGAAAAAATTGGTCAAATGTTTGGCGATCCAAAAATTACCCAGGGAGGACACGCACTAAAATATTATAGTGATGGAAGAATTGAAATAACCAGAACATTAGCTAAAGAAGGAGATGAAATCTATGGTGCAATTATAAAGATAAAAACAATTAAGAATAAAATGGCTCCACCTTATAAGAAAAATGCGTTTGAGATTATTTATGGTAAGGGAGTTGATAAATATAAAGAACTTATTGAACTTGGACAGGAATATCTAATTCTTAAGAAATGGGGAGAAAGTATTACTTATACTGGAACTAAATACAAAATAAGTGAGTTTAATACTCTTCTTAGAGATAATGATGAATTCTTTGAAGAGATCAAACAACAACTTATCAATATCTTGATGCATACAGAAGAGTTACCAATTGATGAAATATCTGAAGAAGACTAAATAATGTTAATAAATAATGTATGAAAAATGAAAAATATTATACTCCTAATATCGAGGATATTAGAGTAGGTTATGAATGTGAGATATGTCCTAATTTAGGATATGATGATGAATGGATAAAAGTTATTGGAAAATGTAAAGAAGTTTTAGGAAATGGAGTAAAAGATTGTAATTTAGCTGAATTAACGTATGATTGTTTAATAGATAGTCATATTGGAATCAGAACTTCCTATCTTACTAAAGAGCAAATAGAAAAAGAAGACTGGTTATTCAAAGTTTCTTATGGTGATGCTGAAAGATTTAGTAAAGCTAATTACAATATATTTTATTATTATAAAGATTGTATGTTAAGTGTAATTATGACAAAAGAAACTAAAGAAGATATTTCAATTTTTGGAGGTAAATGTAATTCGATTAATGAATTTAGATGGATATGTAAATTATTAAATATTTAAAAATAAATAATGAATAACTCAATTAATCTATTAGTAAAAGTTTGTCACGATGCCTCAGTAACTGCTGGATGGTATAATGATCCTATTACAGAAAAATCTCTTAAAACAAATAAGGGAGAAAAGTTAATGTTAATGGTATCAGAAATAGTTGAAGCTATGGAAGGAGAAAGAAAAGATCTAATGGATGATCATCTTCCTCATAGAAAAATGGCAGAAGTTGAACTAGCTGATGCAGTGATTAGAATTTGTGATTACTGTGGAAGATTTAAATATGATCTAGGAGGAGCTATTGTAGAAAAACTTGAATACAATCGAACTCGTTCAGATCACAAAATAGAAAATCGCACAAAAGAAAATGGTAAAAAGTTTTAAATAAAAAATCTTAATTTTATGAAAGTACTACTAATTATCGTAATATTATTAGTTACAGTTATTTCTATAATATTAATATTTATTTCTATAAAAGGAATAATTAGATCTCATTATGAATTAAAAGAGATAGATAGACAAATTAAAGAATTACAGAATGAAAATCAGAAAAGGGTTTAAAAGAACAATAAAACCAATAGATAAAGAATCTCTCAATAAAATGAGAGATTTCTTTCTCTCTATATGGTCTAAGAAATCTCATAATTGTGAAAACTGTAAAAAGTGGCTTGGAAACGAACCACTTTCTTATATGTTTGATCATCTTCTTGAAAAGTCTAGGTATCCAGAACTAAAATATGAAGAAGAAAATATCATGTTAGTATGTTTAGAGTGTCATGATAATAAGACTAGAGGATTTCCTTCAGATACAACTAGATTGAGGATTGAAAAAGTTAAAGAACGATTTGACTTATAGTTATCAATATTCTCTATCTATAGGAATAACTATAAGAAGGAGAAAGATAGTAATACTAAAAACTTATAATATGAAAATGCCCTATGGAAAATATAAAGGAAAAACATTAGAATATATTATTAAAATAGACAAGTCCTATGTGAAATGGTTATATACAGATTGCACAGATGATGATATAAGTTACTATGCAGGAAAAATACTAGGGTATACTTCTCATCATAAAATCGAAGATATAGTTATAGATTGTATAATTAGTAGAGGATATGCTCCTACTGAAGCCAATCTCTTTATTAAGAAATTAAAAGGATTAGGAGAAGGAAAATAAGAATAAAGAGAATAGAAGGAGAGGAATTTTTATCTCTCCTTAACTATTTCACTTTAAATGTGTTAACTCAATTTAAAATGTGAAGATGCTATGAACTTTATTAATAACCCAAGAGATAGTTATTAATAGTCTGATAGATAAATATTAATATTTTTTGTATATAATAGTATTTGTATTAATATTTTTGTATATTTGTATGGACTAAAAATTAAAAGTATGAATTATGTAGAAGGTAATGAATTTGAACTTTTTGATGATACAGATGCATCTTTAGGAAAGAAATTAGACTTAAGACATAGAAAATATAGAACTGACGAACCTATGTTTGTAAAAGCCTATCTTAATGACTTAAGTCAAATTCTTAGTGTAAATAGAGGAGATATAGCTGTTTTAATTGAACTTATGAAATATATGACCTATGACAATATTATTGATATCACTCCTAGAATAAAAGATAAAGTAATTGAAGGTATGGGATATGGTACTCAACAAACTGTTGGTAATAGTATTTCTAAACTTAAAAAAGCCTTTATTATCCTATCTCTAACTAGAGGATCTTATTTGATTGATCCTAAACTATTTTCTAAAGGAAGTTGGATAGATATATTAAAAATTAAAATGCAAATTACTTATAACAAAGATGGTACTAAAACTATTAAAACTAAGTTTGAAAAAGAAGAAATTAGTAATGAAATACCAATTAATCAAGAAGGATAATGAATAAGACTGAATATGCCAAATTGTTAAAAGATCCTACATATATAGGAGGACCAACAAATTCATCAGTAACTGCACCAAATACTATAGCAACATTAACTTAAAATAATTTATCACATGAGAAATCAATTCGTTTATTCTAGTAGAGTAGAACTTCAAGTACAAGTAGAAGGTCAGGAAAAGCAATTTAAAGACCTACAGAACAGTTTTAGTCTTGATATGGTCTTATTGTCCATAGAAACACCAACAGGGCGTACAGTGGTCTTAAATCACATACATGAACGTACTCAGGAAGTTCCTGTTAGAAACAAACAGGGAAAAATTACGGCAATGAGAAATGAACGAGGAATGTATCAGACTGAGGTTGCCCTTAATCAAGAGGATAGTGAACGATTTTTAAAAGTTACATCAGTTGATGTCGAATAAAGACTATATTAATCTATTCCAAATGAAAAAGAAACTTTATAAATACAAACTACCAAAGATAATTAAAGAAACTCTTGGTAAAGATATATATGACAAAATGTCTAATGTTATATCTGAACCTACTTCTGAAAGAGAATGTGTTATATATGGATCTCCTAAATGTATTGATATTATCGAGGAAGCAATTACTGAAGAATTTAAAAATCGAATTAAATGATTGATATGAATAATAAACTTCCAGGAATTAGTTGTCGTGTGATGACCTATGGGCGTGTTTCTACTCTTGAAGAAACTATTCAATCCTTTTTACAACAAGATTATTTAGGACCAAAAGAACTCATAATAATTAATGATTATAGCAAACAAACTCTAGTATATGATCATCCTGAAATAAAAATATTTAATTTTACAGAACTTTTTGAAACTTTAGGAGATAAAGAGAATTTTTGTGTAGAACAATCTCAATATGAGATAATTGCAGTTATGGATGATGATGATTTATATTTACAAAATCATCTTTCTAATATTGCTAAGTATTTTATTGAAGGAAGTGACTTGTTACATTGGAATAAGGGTATTTATATGTCATGGCCTAAGATTGAAGCTATTACTGGTATTGGAAATTCTGGTATAGTTTATTCTAAAAAAATATGGAAAGAAATAGAAGGATATTCTAAAATGCATTCAGGATTTGATATGGATTTTGTAGTTAGAATTAACTCAGTATCTTCTAATATTATTTTTGCTTCTCCTCCTGATAAAGAAGTGTCTGCTATCTATGTATGGGGAAATAGAGGTTATCATTGTAGTGGAAATGGGACAGATACTCCTGATAGACCAAATATATTAATACGTCATAGTGAATATATAGAATCTGAAAGAAAAAAAGGAAATATACCAACAGGAATTATTCAATTAAATCCACATTGGAAATATCCATATGATGAAAAACTAAAAACTTTTATAAATGATCATAAATAATATTGTAGTAGACTCTACAAATTCTGTTACAGATTTGTGTATGCTTGGAACATTATATCCTACAGATAAAAGTCCATATAATAAGAATGATAATTTACACAAACATGCTTATACAAGTATTTATAATCTTCTATTTTCTTCTATGAGGTATAAGACTATTAAACTTGGAGAGATTGGAATTCTTGATAATAACTCTATGAAGATGTGGAGAAAATATTTTCCATATGCAGAGTTACATGGGTATGAATGGTCAGACGATTATCTTAAAAAAGCTACATCTGATAATCTTCCTAATACTTTTTATACTAAGATGGATGTCACAGATAAATTTTCAATAGAGAAAGAGTTTAATAATATACTATTTGATGTTCTTATAGATGATTCTACACACAAATTTGAAGATCAAATTAATCTTATTAATGTAGCTTGTAAGTATATGAATGTTGGAGGAATATTAATTATAGAAGATATATTTACAAATTTTGATCAAAAACAGTATGAAGATAGTATTGATCATCTAAAGGAATATTTTTCAACTATTACATTTATAGAAACTAATCATCTTCTAAAATACTCTCCAGGATGGAATAATGATAAACTCTTAATATTATTTAGAAACAACATTCCTTACAATGACTATAAAATTAGTAATAATAACTCCATGTAGCAGAATAGAAAATCTATTTGTTTTGGAAAAAGCAATAAAAAGTATTCCTGAAACTAATAGAAGATGGATAGTTGTATTTGATAGAGAAGAAATTCCTTTAGATATACCAAAGAGTTGCGAACCTTATGCTTTTAAGGATAAAGAAAGTGTATTTGGAAATGCACAAAGAAACTATGCTTTTCAACTTATAGATGAAGGATATATCTATTTTAACGATGATGATACAGTCATTCATCCTCATCTATGGGATAATATAAAAAATTCTACAGAAGATTTTGTCTATTTTAAACAAGAAGATAAAGAAGGAAAGATTAGACTTGAAGGAGAAATTGTAGCTCCTAATTATATTGATAGTGGTAATTTTATTGTAACACGCCAATGTATAGGAGATATTCGATGGGATTTAAAGAGATATGATGCAGATGGAGTATTTGCACAAGAATGTTATAAGAAAGCAAAAACTAAAAAATACATTCCTATTTCTCTCTCTATATATAATTCACTTAAATAATAATAAGAAAGGCTCTGTAAATAAGAGCCTTCTTTTTATTTAGACAACTTTTTGCCTGTAAGTGGTTGCATCGGACTCTTCCCTTTTTTCCTAATTAAATCCGATTCCTGCATGAAATTGGGTTTTTTAGGATTAGGAGGTTTTACTTTTGGTGCGTTCCTAGGACTCCCTGACTTAGGTGCTTTTCCAAATGTTGCCATTTAATGTCCCTTCTTTTTCGTAGATCCTCCAGTTTTCATCATCGGTGGACCCCCTCCCCCCATAGGATTACTACCTGTAGGAGGTACCTGCATAGGAACTTTCATACGAGATTTCTTCACTGGAAGAATTCTTTTAGCTTTTGCAGCGATTTTCTTTTTCATGATGTTATTTCTTTTTAGAAAGTTTTTTACTTTTAACTTTTCCACCTTTTTTCATAAGAGTACCAGACCCAGTTTGTACTGCTAATTTTTTTACCCTTATAGGAGATCCTGGTGTAGACGTATCATGATACGTATCTGCACTTTTTGGTTTAATTCGCACTGCCATAACTATTTAGTTGATTTTTTGGCAGTTTTCACTTTGACCTTTGCTGATTTTTTAACAATCTTCATTTCGACCTTTTCTTCTTTTTTTTCATTTTTCATGATAATATGATTTAATAAATATTTAGAAACTTTATTATTTACCTTTTCTAGTTCTTCCCATTTTTTTGAAAGTTTGGGCAAGTGTATACCGTTTACTTCCTGGAGGACATGTTTCACTACCAAATTTAGAACCTGTACAAGGTTTTGATTTTACCATAGTTTTAGTAGTAGTTTGTATCCAATTTTTCTTAGCCATGATTTATTTCTTTTTTGTTTTCTTTTTTCCACAACTTATACAAGTACCAGTTTTTGCTTTCTTTGTAGAGGCAATAGTTCGTTGTTGTACTTTAGTAAATGCTCCTTGAGGATCTACCATAGGAGATTTTGTAGTTTTGTGGGCTATCCCACCAGCTTGATATTTTTTCATAATTTATTACTTTAATATATTCATTTCTGGTTTTTTCATAGCTGATGGTTCAACTTCTGTAACAGTTCCCTGTTCTACAGCTTTTGCCATCATACCCTCAATAGTTCTATTAGCTCTATCGAGCATCATTATTCTTTCAGCTTCGGGAGTTTGAAGTACAGCTCTGATAGCATTAAGAATTGTTCCAAACTCATTTCCAGATAATTCAAATTTATCTTCTGGTTGCCAAGTATAAAACTTAGAAGGATCATAAGTATTACTCATATTTTTATATTTAAATTGTTATTACTGTCACTGTGTTATTATCCATTAAATATTGAATATCTCCATCTGGTAAACCACCATTGATAGTCATCAATGCAATGGGAACTGTTAATTGAATATTGTTTCCACTTATACCAAAGAATACACCATCGTCACCTGTTGAAGATCCTAAATCTGTACAACTATCAAGATATACAGAAGTCATACTTGTACAATTAGCAAATGCACTAGGACCTATATCAGTTACTAGAGGAAGATTAATAGTATCAAGAAGAACACATCCTGATGCAAAATTAGATGGTATAGATGTTGCTCCAAATAAAGTTAGATTATTTAAATTAGTATTATTTTGAAGAGCAGTACTTTGTCCTGATTCAATTGCAAATGAGGTATCCACAATTCTCAACAAATCTGTTAGAAAACTAGAAAATATTTCTGTTCTTATATAAATGTGTGATCCACCAAATAAATGTACAATGTTATTAATAATATCAAAATTTATAGAAGTGAAAGGATTTCCATTAGCAGGAAGATCAAAGAAAGTATTCCAATCACTAACATTTGAACCTACATCTACAATTGGATCTGCTGTAGGTATAAAATATATATCAACTGATAAAGGAATAGCAGTAGTAGTAGATGTAGAACTAAATTCACAACATAGATCCGTAGAGATTTCTTTCCATATTCCTATTTTAGGTCTAAAATTTGCAAGAATTAAACTTCCTCCTACAATCTTATTATTAGCATATCTGACAAATGCTTTTAATTTATTCTTTTCCATAGTTCATTTAATCTAAACTAATATTAAATGTGATAGTCGATGTATGTTTAATACTTTTTCCTAAATCTAAATGTATCGAAAACATGTTATGAAACTTCAAAATCTCTTGTAATAACATATTGGTATATACAGGAAGACTAGGAGCCAATCGAAATTTATAAGCTTCAGGAACTTTTGTTATTTCAAGACTTGCATATTCATCGACAGAAGAAATAATCCCTTCAAGTTGAGCCAGATAATTTAATTCATTATCTAACATGATCTCAGGAAAGAATCTCTTATGTATTTGCATTAGGATTGTGTTAACAAATACAAAGTTTTTGCTGCTTTGCCACTAAGATCTTGGGCTAAATTCTCAATATTAGAATATCCTTTAGAACTAGCATAGTTTTCTAATTGACTTGCAAAATTCTTTAATTCTATAAGAACTTTTTCAGGAGCACCTGGAATATAATCAATAATTGGTTCAAACTTATAGACTTTTACCTTTCTTCCTTCATACCCCATTAGTTCTTCTAAAAATGTATCTTTTGCATTTACTACATCATCCCAAACATTTAATGCAGAGTGTTCAGCATGAGAAGGAGTCTGTAAATGCAGTAGGTGTATCTGCTCAAAAAAATATGAAAATCTTTGAGCAATTGTTTCTAAAGATAACTCTCCCCCTGAGGAGGAGAGCATATTTTGAGGAAATAATGATTTCATTATCCTAAATTTGTAGTTGTTGTCGTTGTTGTACTACTTGTACTGGTACTAGTAGAACTAGTAGACGAACTAGTTGTTGATGTAGAGGTAGTAGTAGGACAAGGATTAACTGTACAAGTTGCACCAGTGATATTATTACCATCAAGAGTTACAGCAGCAGTTAATGCAAATGCTCTACCTACTAATTTAGCAGAAGTAGTCATTGTTACAGATGCCTGTGCAATAATATTACCAACCATATTTGAGAAAGTACCAAGTGTAGCAGAGGATCCTACTATCCAATATACATTTCCTGCTTTAGTACCATTAGTTAATGATACATTAGATGATGAAGCTGTAACTAATGTTGAAGGAACTATAAATACAAATAATGCATTTGGATTACCTCCGCCATTTAATGTAAGAGTTCCTGTAATAGCAGCAGAACTTCCAAAGGTATATACACCTGGTATAACGGTAGTACCACCGATATCTGTACTTAGTGTAGAAGTAGGAGTTAATGCTCCTAAACAGTCAAAAGCAGTTTGTGCACTTACTTTTCCAGCAGCAGCAACTCCATCAGTTATAAACTTTGTTCCATTTACAATTCCTGGTGGAAAACCTACCACTGATGTTCCTGGGGATAAACCAAGATCACCATTTACTACTGATGATCCTGTATTTGTAACAGTAGAAGCACCTAACACTACAAAGTGTGCAGCATCTCCTAATGTGGTACAAGTAATAGGACCAGGTAAAAAATTACAACATTGATATGCAGGGATTTCCTGCCATTTTCCTACTCTGGGCATCTTTCTCCTAAGGATTAAAGATCCCGCTACAACTCTCCCAGATCCATCGTATCTAACATAGGCATTGAGCGGACGTTGACTAATAGTTCCCATAATTTTATTTTTTAATTTAAAAATTTATACAAATATATAAAATATTTATCTAATAATAATTAATTTATTTTAGTATCTATTGATTTGTTTTTATTTCTGATGATTCTGATTTTGATATAGTTGAAGAAGATGTTCCTCCTGATTTCATTTCAGCAAATTTCTGTAAAAATTTTGGAACAAAAGCAGCAATTAAGAGTATTGCTACAATATCCCAATCAAATAATTTTTGACCTGTTATAAGAACATTAAAACTTTGCTCTGAAATAAAATTCTGGGCTCGCATTTGAATGAATTTTAAAAAATGAAACTCATAAGAAATACCTGCAAATATCATATATATAAAAAAAATAAGTAATGCAATAGCAGAAGCTTCTCGCATATAACTTGATGCAATTTTACCTGATGGTAATTCTTCCTGAAATATTCCTATTTGCGATTTCATTATTAATATTCTAATTTATATTTATCTTTTACTTTCTTTAATTCATTTGTATAATACCATGTACAATGTTTCTTGCTTTCTTCACTCTTCAATACGTCATAAATATGCTGATCTTTGAAAGGATCATTACCATTAATGTATTTACCTTTATAGAAACATGGATAACCATCTTGGATTGGTCCAGAGATACCAGCATTGTGATAGATTGTACATCGTTTTAATTTATTGATATCATCAGGAGCCCAACTAAATTCTAATTCATCTACTATTTTAGTTTCATATCCTGTTCTCCAAAGTTCCCATAACACTAACCACATATCACTTGTCCATTTTTGATATCCTTTATTTTCATTCTCAAAGAATTGCTTATTTATTTTTCCTAAGTACTTTAACAAAGGAATACATTTATCAAATACATTTTGCCAAAATTCTTTATTTGTATTTTTTAATAAATATTGGGTTCCTATAGAGTGTAAATTATTCTTCTCACATATCTGTCTGCTTATTCCTACAATTTTCGCTGATTCTTCTAATACATCAATTGTTCTATATTCTTCTAATTTATTAGGAAGCACATCGTTAATTTTACTATCAAAATATGAAGCATTTATATAACTATTAGTATCTGAACCATAAATAATATCATCTTCTAATAAATGGTCAATATTAAAATTCTCTAAAAATAAAATATCACTATCACAATAAAACACTGCTTTATTTGCTATCTCAGGGAACTGCTTACAATATTTAATCATACAATAAGGACGAAGAATAGGAATATATGTTGATAGTAAAGGATCAACAGTTCCATCATCCTTATAAAAATGAAATTCTGCTTCAGGATATAAATCTATTATCTGCTTCCATTTAGGATTTGTTCTTCCAAGAGGTTCGAATAATAATACTATAGCTTTATCTGAATGTCCAATATTTTTTAAACTTTCTAACCAAGAATGTACTTGCCATGTGAAGTAATTATCTATCGGGCAAATTGTCAAGAACTTCAACTCTCTTCTCATATATGTAGTTTATAAAATATACTATGGAATTGTTGTAGTGGTAGTAGTGGTAGGATTAGTGTTGGTAGTTATTTTACCAAGTAATCCTTTTATTTGTTCTAACTCTTTTGCAATATACCACAACATTTGTGATTGTGGATCTTGACCGATTGGGCGGGATGGAATAGCCATGATAATTAAGATTTTATGTGTTTATAAACTAAATATAATTTGAGTATGTAGTATTACCATTAACTTTATTTGATACTAAAATATTCTTTCTATTTTTTCCTTTATTATAGGATACATGAACCCATGAGGGATAATCATTGTCATCTGGGAATTCCGATATAATTTGATCAAATTCCATGTTGTTCCTAATATAATCAAATATTTCTTTGTTATTTGGATTACTTTCATTATCAATATCCATAGCAGATCCGTTGTTTGCCATATGTTGACTATTAGTAGCTCCTCCTACTGCAACATTGAGTTCTGCACTACGAAAGAATGAACAAAGTTTTATAGGAGTTCCGAAATGTGCTCTTAAAGGTTCAAATACATTTTGAGCAAGTTCTTTCATATGTATTAATTGAAATTCATTAGGAACATTTTTTATCCCTAATCTTGTACCCGTGGCACTTATAGTACCTTCTCTAAAGCTGATATGTTCGCTAATATTTGGTTCCATTATTTACGTCTTAAATTTATTTTCCAATAGGATTGGATTCCTAGGTTAAAGTTAATGTTTTTATCAATACCGCCGTATATTCCATAAATCTGATCTCTCTTATTTTTTAAGAGGAATCCAACATCAATTTGATTTATAGGATTGAGTTTATTACCTTCTAAACTTCCTCCTATATATATCTGATTTCTTAATGTAGGAGGTAAGGTAATAGTGTTGGTAATAATAGGATATTTTAAATCATAACTAAACTTTCTACCAGTAATCAGATTCTTAGTAACTGTATCTGTAATAAATACAAAACCTATACTATCTATCTTTATTTTATTTTGCTGAATATTTTTTACAAGATATAGTGATAGAAGATTTTGGTATTGAATAAGAAGTTTGTGGTAGTTCGTATCGGGAAGATACTGAATCTCTTTAGTAAGTCTATCTACAGGATAAGGAATACTGTTTATTAATGAAGGTATACTATTACCTGTTGACGTGTGTTCTGTCCAGATAGTATCTCTAACTATCGTCGGAGCAATTGGAGCATCTTTTTTTTGACTACATCTGTCAATGAGCAGTAACCCTACTAATATGACGACTAGTAGAGTCAGAAAATTGGTTTTTAGAAAAGTAATCATTTGTAGTTGTTTTAAATATTTTTATACGAAATTTATTTAAATAAGTTATCATTTAAAGATATGAAGTAGCATAAGAGTAAATAAAGCACCAACAGCAATCATTAGTAGACTTACTGTAATCATGTATCTGGATGACTTATCTTCTATTGCTCTAATTCTTTCTTCTCTTGGTCCTCTAATCTCTGTAACTAATAAATCAAATTCAGTTTTATTTGCTTTACTAATTTCTAACTGTTCAATTTTAGTACTAACACCATTAGATAAACTCTTAATATCATCTCTAATGAATTGATTTCCAATTTTTAGTTCGATTAACAAATCATGATCATCGGCATTTTTAATACTTAGTACTTTAACTGATACAGCTGCTGCCTCTGCTATTACTTTTGATGCTTCTGAGGCTGCTGATGCTATTACATTCTTTGCATCGGTTGCAGCATCCCTAATTTCATCCTTATGCTTTCGTAAAGTATTATAGTCAGATTCTTGTTTAGTAATAGGTTCTGTTCTTTTCACTACCATAATTAAGAGTTTATAAAAAAACCACATTTCTTTTCTAAAGAATATGTGGTTTTAGATATGTAATTTCGCATCAAACTTACAATTATTATTTTATATTACCAACTTATTTATTAATTTTGAAGTAATTAAATATAAAATACATGACAGACTTATTAATTGAAAAAAAACTTCGTATAATGGTTATACCTAGTCATCTTTCGACAGGGGGAATGCCAGCCTTTTTATTAAAAAGAATCGAAGCATTGTTAACTTATACAGAATTTGAAATATTTGTTGTAGAATTTAATTGTGTGAGTTTAGACTATGTGGTACAGAGAGATAAAATAAAAAATATAGTACCATATTTTTATATTTTAGGGGAGAATAAAAATGAACTATTAGATTTAATTAAAAAAAATAATATAGATATTTTACAATTTGATGATCCTATAGAGTATATCCCCAATATGTCTTTTAAATTAAGTTGTCAATTATACTCTAATGATAGAACTTGGAGAATATGTGAAACTATACATACTACTAGTTTTAAACTAGAACACAAAAGATTTTTTGCTGATGCTTATCCTTTAGTCTCTCCTTTTCATTTAGATATATTAAAAACTCTTCCAGGAATAAGAGGAGTAATTAGATATCCAATTGATAAAAAAGAATTTACTGTTTCTGAAAAATGTGCTGCAAAAAAACTTTTAGATTTTCCTATAGACAAACAATTATTTATAAATATAGGTTTATGGAATAAAAATAAAAATCAAGAGGAATTTATAGAAATAGCTAGACGATATCCTGATAAAGAATTTGCAGCAATTGGTAATTTAGCTGAAAATTTTAGTTCTTATTGGGAACCATTAATAAAAGACATTCCTTCTAATTTTCATATCATGGGAGAACGAGAAGATGTCTCTACATTTTTATGTGCCGCAGATGGCATGGTATTTACATCTTTGTATGAGTGTATGCCTTTATGTTTATTTGAGGCTATCGAAGTTCATTTGCCTATTTTAGCTCATAATTTAAAAGAATATGAAGGAGTATTTGATCAGTATATTCAATCTATTGATACAGACTTAAACAACCTTACCTATTCTTATTCTGTTCCTACAGATAATACAATTGAGGATTTTGGTAAAAATTATAAAGCTCTATATGAATATATAGTAAAAAAAGATATTATTACAAATGATCCTATAAGTAAAATAAATATAAATCAACATTTTGTAGATGGTCCATTTCTTGAAATAAAAGGAGGGAGTGATAGTTTGTTTACTGTTAGATTTTATGATGAAGAAGATGTTTGCCATTATGAACACACTATTACTTCTAATTGTTGGGTGAAACTAAATAGAAAATACTACACTAAATGGACTACTAAAGTATGGCAGGACGGTATTCTTATTTATGAGAATATTCTTAATTATACTGGTAAAAGAGTATATATTGCTTTTGATAGTGAAAGTTTGGGAGATTCTATTGCTTGGATACATTATGTTCTTGAATTTCAGAAGAAACATAACTGTCATGTAATTGTAAGTACCTTTAAAAACTTTCTATTTGATTATCCTGAACTAGAATTTGTCAAACCTGGAACAGTAGTAAATAATATTTATGGAATGTATAAGATTGGTTGGTTCTATAATAGTGATATGGAACCTACTTCTCCTAATACTATTCCTCTTCAACAAACTGCAACAAATATTCTTGGATTAGACTATAAAGAAATTATTCCAAAAATGAAATTTACACCTAAAAAAAGACAGTTTAAGTATAAATATGTAACAATTGCAACAAATTCAACTATGGCCTGTAAGTTTTTCCCCAAAGAAACATGGCAAGAAATTATAAATTATTTAGTATCTAAAGGATATAAAGTAATTAATGTCTCTAAAGAGAAGAATTCTTTTAAAAACTGTTCACAAATAAAAGATGTATCTATAGAGAATACTATACAGGTTATCCATTATAGTGAGTTTGTTTTAACTTTAAGTAGTGGATTAGGATGGCTTGCATTTGGAATGAATAAACAAACTGTACTTTTAAGTAACTTTACTGAAGACTGGCACGAATGGTCAACTAAGTGTATTAGAATTACTAATAAAGAAGTGTGTCATGGATGCTGGAACAAAAAAGATATAATATTCTCTAAAAATGACTGGGAATGGTGTCCTTATAATAAAGGTACAATAAACCAGTTTATATGTCATTCAGCAATATCTTCAGGAACAATAATAGAAAGAATTCAATCATTAATTATTTAAATTAACATCCCAGGATTAAGAGTCCTGGGATTTTTTAGAATTTATGTCCAACTTTCATCATTGAATTATATTCTTAACTAATAATTTCTTCTATTATTGGGTTATCCTCAATTTTTACATCTACCAATTTACTAATTATTCCTACGTCATCCGAAGATTTTGTATTTAATCTCTTAACATTCATTATTTGAGCATTAAATATATTTCCGCATTTACACTTAAAAATAGCCCTTCTTTCTCCCACATAAGGAGTATCTTTGATATAAGAAACTTGTCCTATTATTTCCCCTTTTTTGTAGATTATTTTTGATGACATATATTTATTATTGTACTATAACCCAGTCAAAAATTACGGAACCTGTAAGTCCAGTGAGAAAAACGACATCGAAGGAAGTTGTTGTTTTATTATTCACATAATGTACTGCGGAAGACAAAACGTTGTTTCCTTCCGTTACGACTTTATATGTAGTATTTGCCATTGTTTGCCCGATTGTTACTGTAAATGTTGTTGTGGCTGTTCCTGTTCCAGAAAATGAACCTGCTATGGCACTCTGTTGGTCTAATTGATACCTAGTGGGAGTAGAAGATGTCCAATAAATATGAGTTCCATCACTTTCTACATTTCCAGTTACAGGTGTTGTAGTTACTACTCCAGCGTCTATTTTAAGTGAAGCGGTATTTGCCGAAGCTGTTGATGCCTTCAAATGTAGTACTGCAGTTGGCGATATAGTCCCGATGCCGACGTTGCCGTTATTTGTTATTCTCATTTTCTCTGTGGGAGGGGTATTTACTAACCCAGTACCAAAAGAAATATAAGAAATACCAGTAGCACCACCGTTTGAATTATTTATATAAGTAGTCCCATAAGTAGAGTAATCTACTGTATTTGCATTGGCATTCCAGTTGTTGCTGATTAACAAGTCGGAACCAGTTGTTCCATTTATCCCAATACGGTTATAGTATGGCCAACCATTCGCACTAAATTTAATTCCATTATTATCAGATGTTGCAGAACTTAAATGTAGTTGTGCATACGGCATCGTCGTACCAATCCCGACGTTAGTTCCATCATCATAAATCATTGCACCAGTGTCACCAATAGTTGTAGCACTTGTAAATTTAGCAACGTAATTTGTTGTTCCACTTACTGCTACAGATGTACCACTAGTTCCAGTAGTACCTGAAGTTCCATTTATACCAGAACTACCTGATGTTCCACTAGTTGATGAGGTTCCTGATGTGCCATCTATAGCACTACTTCCACTAGTTCCATTTGTTCCTGAAGACCCAGATATACCGCTAGTTCCGTCAATAGCAGAGGTACCACTTGTACCATTTAATCCTGATGTACCAGACGTTCCATTAGTTCCATTGATACTTATTCCTGATGTACCTGAAGTTGAACTACTACCTGAACTACCAGATATTGAAATACCTGACGAACCTGAACTTCCTGATGTTCCACTCACACCACTACTACCAGCAATTGTTATTCCTGAACTACCACTTAATCCAGATGAACCAGATGTACCTCCAGTTGATGAAGTTCCTGAACTACCATTAGTAGAACTACCACTAGTTCCACTTGTTGATGATGTACCAGAAGTTCCAGGAATAGTAAGACCACTAGTACCACTAGTAGAACTTGTTCCACTACTACCGTTTGAACCATTAATAGCACTTGTTCCTGATGTTCCATTTCCACTAGTACCACTTGTAGATGAGGTTCCTGATGTTGATGAAGTTCCACTAGTGGCAGAAGTACCACTAGTTCCTCCTGTTCCTGAAGACCCATTTAATACTCCTGAATGCAAAGCATTATCTATTTTTACAAATACTGTTTCAATAGTATCATTTGTATTGACGTGAAGATATATTAAATTAGGACCTTCATAAAATACACAGGTAGAACTTAATATAACAGGACATGGAGAGGGATTACAACGTATCTTCATTTTAAAAGGTATTAATACAGTATAGTTGTAGAAGTAGTTGTTGTGCTACTACTACTTGTTGTTGAGGATGTACTAGTAGAACTAGTTGTAGGAGTTATTGCTGTAATAGCAACTTCTAACTTTGCAAGAATTACATCAAGTGAATCTCCAGGAGAGATATTTGTTACTGGTAAAAAAGTTCCTTCATATATAACACATTTAGTATTTTCATATGTAGGACATGTTGGGCAAACTTTGGCTGTACGCATGATATTTAAATTTAAGTATTATTGCTGAACTCTTGGTTGACTTGTTACTACATATCCATGTTCTTTAGACCATTCTGGGAATAGTAAAGGAGCATAATCTCTACCAAATTGTGATGCTCCAGGAATAATATTCATAAATTGTTTTAATGGATAATTTTTATTAGTTAATTCTTCATTATCTGTAACTGTTCCATATACTTCCTGACCTAGAGTATTTATTGCTTTCCATGCACTAGCAACAGTTCCTAATGCTGGAAGAAAACTACCCTTAGTCATTTGTGTAAATGAGAGAGGATTATAATAGAAATCAATTTCATTTTTTACTTTTATAAATACTTTAAGGAAATACTTATATTTATTTTTTGTGAGCAAGTCATCGTCATCATCAGGAACAGCAATTTTAGCTGCAAGCATTAATACTACAAGTCCTAATAATAGTCCAAGTTCTTTCATTTCATTCGAAAGAGTTTGTCTCATCATATTATAGAATTCCTCGTTAGTTATTTTTAGTTCTTTTCCATTTTTTTTATAATATTCCTGCTTTTTTTGTTCCAACATATCATCCAATATAGCAAGTCCTTTATCTGTACCATTAATAATATCTATCATTCTAAATACATTCCAATTAGCTGCCTGAATATAGGCTTTCATAAAAGCTCTTGCTCTACCATATCTCCATTCATGTAAAGTAGTATCATAGGTAATCTCGTGAGCTCTTACCTCTACTTGTTTTACAATCCAATTTCTAAACATAGCAAAAGATTTTAAAAGAATATCCCTTCTATAACCAGCTTTATTTTCCTGACTCATCTGACCATTTAGTTTTCTTCCCCATTCTACAATAGTTGTTCTAAATTTTGCAAGTTCTTCATCAGAAATACCAGGAATAACAATTTGATCATCCTCTATTTTTACTATTTTATCTAATGATGATGATTCCTGTAATTCTTTTATTCTATCATCAAAAGTTTTTTCATAAGATTTTCTTTCCTCCTGAGACATAATAAAATTTCCTTGTTCATCTTTCGCATATCTTTTCTCATCCTGTTTCCTTAAATATTGTGGAATATTCACAATTCTTCCATTTATAATCATTGCATTATCAATAAAGGATAAAGCATTAGTAAATTGTAGATTTCTTTCAGGAAGATAATTGGTAGATTGCATTGCATCCTGTATAGTCCATGTTCCTAACCATTTAATATATCCTTGTTTCCATGCAATTTTTCTTCTTGCTTCTGTATAAGGATCTCCATTTAAAGGAACAATTAAATCAAGAAGTCCTTTTTGTATTGTAGATAAATTTATTCCTGTAATTAATTTTATATGATTGGGAAAATAATTACCAAAATATGTATAGAATTCTCCATTATTAATAAAAGATTGAAAATGATTACCAAAATAGTTAGGAACAGCAATTAGCCATCGAAGTCCCACAGCTATATTTTGTGTAAGAGAATTCATATTCTCAAATCCTTTTTTAATAGATACTACTTTATCATTTACTTTATCTTTATCTTTTGATAGTGTATTAGTAATAGATGTAAGATTTACAGTTCCTACAGATGAGTTATCTTCATGCTGTCCATAAATTTCATCATTAGTTTTTGTAATCATTAAATCAGCATTCTTATTACTAGTTAAATCTATTTTAGGGGATGTTCCTTCCCATTCAATATCTCCATTTTTATCTACAACAACATGTCCTTTTGATTTTTCTACTTCTGTAAGTGTAAGTGCTGTCATTTCCAGATTCCTTGCTCTCTCATATTCTAATAAGGATTTAATCCATAATGGAAACACTCTTGTCAAATCTCTGGAGAGTTGATGTAATTCCTTATCTGTTCTTGTAAATAATTTAGGAATCTTTAATCTAGGTAAATTAGTATCAGGATCTGTAGAGGAATATTGGTTTTTTTCATTGATTCGTACAGTATAGAAATCTTGAAATAAATCTTTTGTTTCTGTTAATATATTACCTGTAGCAGCTAATTTATTGAGCATGGAAGCTTCTATTAATGCAAAGAATGATAAACTACCATTAGGAATATATCCAGCTCTTATAGCTCTTTCATTTAATGCTGTTGCAAATTCCCACATAGCAAACGCTTCTTTATTTTTGATCATTTGTTTATAATCTTCTGATTGACGCAACTCTGTATTTCTTGCTTTATTAAATAAGTATGAAAAATTTTTATGATCATTATAGCCATCAAAAGAATCACTCCATATTTCAAGAGAATTTACTAATTGTTTTTTTGCATATTCTTTTCTTCTAATATTCTCATCTTCATCAGAAGAGTATTTTGTCAAATCAATTTCTTTTATACCATTTTCGATAGTTTCTTTTGCTATTTTAGTATACAATTCCATATTTAAATTGTCTATCAGAAATTGTTTATTCTTTTCATTTTTTGCTTTTACCAATTCTTCTTTAAATTTATCATCTGTTTTTTCAATAAGATGCAGTTCTCCATTTTTTACTTTTGCAAATAAATCAAAAGCTGATTTTTCCATTGATTTTGCTCTTTCTTCCAAGGGTAATATTAATTTCTCAAATTCAGTGAGTAATTTACCCATATTGATATTTGTATTACTTCTTGTGTCTAAGGACAATTTAGTAAAAAAATTCATAATGCTTGAATTAAGCATTCCTTCTTCTGATAAATATCTGAATATACCTTTAATTTCTTTTTCAGGTAAAAGTATATCTTCTTTATTTTCTTCTGTACTATATCCTTTTAATATAGCATATTGTACGATAAACAGTCTCTGAAGTTCAGTGATTTTGGCAATCATTCTTTCTGTAGAGACTGCAATATCTACAAGTCCTGGAATTTTATTTCCTTTACTATCTATATAACCATTTAAAGTTTTCTTTTCTTCTTCTGATAAAGTTTCCTTTGGATGAATTATTAGAAATGTTTCATCAATTTTTGCAAATTTTCCTGCCCTTATTTTAAATTCTGTTAATTCTCTCTGTTTATCATCTAAGACTTTATCATCTAATTGTTTATAATCAATATCCTGAAATGTTTTAAAAGCTTCCTTAGCATCAATAAGAAATTTCTGTCCTATATTAGTTAAAGGAGTAAAGTCTAATTTTAATCTTAATACACGAATAGCTTTTGATAATTCTTTAAGTCTAATATCTTTTACAATTTTCTGTTCAGGTTCAACATGTAATTTCTGTAACTTTTCATAGTCAGCTTCTAATGCCAATATTAATGATTTTGCAGGATTATCTTTTAGTTCATCATCTGTAGGAACAGGAAGCAAATATAGATTTGTTTCTGTAAGACTATCTAATTTTCCTATTTCAATTGACGCTGCATATTGAAGATTCCCCTTTGTATCATATTTATAATTTACCTGAAAAGGAATCATTCTTGATTTTCTTAATTGTGCTTGTGTAGCACCATAAAGCCTATCAATTTTATTGTATTCTCCCATTTGAGGAATCCAATCTTTTTTCTTAAACCAAGAAACATCTTCCTCTCTTGTTTTATCAATACTCATAAATTTCCAATCTAAGGTATCAATTCTGATATCTTCTTTTTCTTTAATTACAACAGGTTCTATTGCTTTAAAATCCACTGTAGAAGCAAGCATTCCTTCTTCTTGGGTATTTATTACCTTTCTTTCGATGATAAATCTTGTTCCTGGAGCATAAGAGTTTATTAGTTCTATTGCAAAATCTACAAGCTTCTTTTGAATTGCTGTATTGAGTTTACTTGTAATAGGAATATTGAGAAGAGTTTCTCTTTTATAACCATCCTTGTCAATTAAATTATTGGTAATATAATTCTCCATAAAACTATGTCCTTCAATCCCCCAATCTCTTTTTTGATCATCTTCTAGTTTTTGTGAAGGAGTTCTGTCAGGCATTTTGTTACTTTCCTTAGTTTTCTCTGTAACACTCTTTGCTACTCTAACACCATCAAATGTATAATGCCTTTTATCAGTTACTGTTTCTGGATTTAATTCCAGTCTACTATCCATTTCAATTATCTTGTCATATAATTTATCTACAAGAGGATTTTTGATTTGGAGAAATACTCCTTCAGATGTAATATCATTGACTGTTCCTATATTTTCATTAAGAATTTTCTCTCCTACTAAATTAAAAATATCAATATTGGTTTTTTTGTATATTCCTTTTATGTAATCCTTAATGGCATTCCACCATTGTTGAACCATAGAAATGTTTTCCTCTTTAAGAAGTTCAGGAAAGTCTATTTTGTTTTCGGAGTTATTTATAATAATTTCTACTATTAATTTATCAACTACTTCTTTCTTTATCTTTCTAATATCAGGTTTACCATTGGTCAGTTGATATTCTTTTCTTTTTCCATAAGTGGCTAATATTGTCTTATATATTTGAAACCTATCTATTTTCGATATAAGTTCTGTGATGAGTTTTGGATTGGTTTGTTCGAGTATAGATGTAGCTATGTGTACAATCTCTTCTGTAAGAGTTGCATCTTCTTTTCCCTGAGCAACTGCAACAACACCTTGCACAAGATCAGCTAGTCCATTTACTCCTTTAATATCCACATTAGGATTACCTTTCAAGTAGTCTTGTAAATTCTGAATATCAATTCCCATTTTCTTTGCAGCCTCTTTAATTTTAGAAAGAGTTTCTGGAGATGATTTAGAAGTAGGAACATCATTAGTTTGAAACATGTAATCATTAGTAAATTCTTCTCCTACACGTTGAGTATCTTCAATTTGTATATTTGCTGCTTCTTTAGTTTCTATATTAGTAAAAAAAGCATGATATTTATCTACAAGTTCTGAAGGAATATCAATTACTACTTTATTAGTATAATTATTCTCTCCCTCAAAAACTTTTATAACATCAGCATTATAAGAAGAGTTAATCTCTTTAGCTTTTTGTTGAGCAATTTTTAAGTTTGCTCCTTCTAATTCCACTGCTCTTTTAGTAATTTGTTCTTCAAGAGTTTGTCTGATATTAATTTTACAAGCCATGTTTTAACATTTAATAGGAGGTCTTTTAATTTCTGGTAATCCTTCTGGTGCACCTGTTAATAATTCTTTAATCTCCTGAGAAGATAATTTTGATACTATTTCATTAATAGGAGCATTTTTTAATACTTCAAATTCTATAGCTGCAGCACCATCTTTGAATCTGTCTATAACTTTAACATCATCTGCTCTCCATCCCTCTTTACTCCAAGTTCCTTTCCATCCTATAGTTCCTTTAGGATGTATAGCAGTAACTTTAGCATAAATAGTTTTAGTTGTACCATCTGCAGATTTACCAAAGTTTTTAATAGTGTCTCCTATCTTAATTTTATATTTAGCCATTTCAGATTCACTTCTTGTGGTTCTTGTTCTAAATCCAGCATCAATCATATCAATAGAATGAGGATTATTTCCTAATACCTTCTTAACTTCATCATTCGCAGTAGTTAAAGAACCATAAGACTCAATACCTGAAATTTTATTTTGAGGAATATCTGCCATAGACTTAGTATTTAATAATTCATTAATAGGAGCATTTGCTGTTATTTCTTTTTCTCCTGCAAGAATATCTGTAATTATGTAATCTTCCACTTCATTATATTTATCAAATCCATTATCAAGAACAGATTGTTGTCCTAATGTTGAGAGAGGATTATTAATCAATCCATCATATAATTCCTGAGCTTTATAACTATCACCCCAAGCATTGATCGCTTTGTAAATATACTTGGTATATATTATTCCTGTTTTCTTATCAATATTACTGAGAATCATTGGCGATCCATCAGAATTATATACTTTTTTCATCAAAGCTTTATGTATATGATTTCTGTCTCCAGTTTTTCTTGCTACTATTCTATTTTTCTTAGAAATATAAGTTTCCCATGAATAGACGATAAATTCATCTCTTGCTTCATAGGGGTTTAAGCCTACTAATTTTGGAATAATACCATCATCCATTGCTTTTTGTAGTTTTCTTTTTGGATCAAGAAACATATTTGCATCTTTCCAAACCTTTATTCCAGAAACATCTGTAATAGGTTTCATATTTGCTCTAATGAAAGACGTAACATTCTCGTTATTCCAATTGTTTCTTTCAAAAACATTTAATCTGCTAAAGTTAGATAAATTAGACATTGTTTCCAAACTGGAAAGTGTTTCATTATAAATGGCTACAAAATCATTATAAGGAAGTAAACTAGTAAAAGCAATTGGTGAATTTGTAAGACCACTTTGTAATACAACAAGTCTTACAAGTTTTCCATATAAATCTTTGTTTTCATCCTTGAGTACTTTCTTTAATTCTTCAAATCCATAGATAATTAAATTTTGATCATATACATTATCTCTTCCAGTAATAACTAAATTATTTACTTTCCCTAATTTATCTCCTCCCTGTTGTTTGATCTTTCTAAGAATTAAATTATTATATAAAGGATGTTTAGGATTTGCTAACACTTCGTCTCTATATGCAATAATTTGTTCTGCAGCACTTTTCTCAGAAGAGTTTCCTAAGAGAATACTTGCTATTTTATTATTTACTCTTGTACTATTCTGCATAGCCCAATCAAACATGTTACTAACAGCAGTTTGACTTATTTTTATAAAATCTTTAGAAGATGTGTCTACATAGGAGCGAAGAACATCTTCCATAACTCTTCTCATATTGGGTTTATCCGCAATCAGTATTTCTGCAAAAGCATCTTTAATATCAAAAATTAGATCTTTAAGAGGACCAACAAACGAACTCTTTAATATATTATCAACTGCTGGAACAACATTATTGTTTTCATCAAGACTACTAAATATAGTTTTTTGAGCTTTCTTTAATTGTTCCTGTTTCTGGAATATTAAGAATGAATCATTTAAGTTTGCTGTATCATAGTTACTGGCTTGTGTTACTGTGAACATCTGTTGAGTCATTTTAGCATATTTTGTAAATTCCCCTAATATAAATTGTTGTTGATTTTTTTGTTTATTAGTAAGATCTTTTGTTTTTTTACCTATCATGTCGAACAACTCTCCTTCAGATGGTAATTCTGTTTCATCTGCCATTTGTTCCTGAACATTATATATATCTATCATATCAGAAAAGATATTATCAACGAAAAGCCAGGAATATCCTTTATTTTCAATATTACGTAAATAGTCTTTTATAATTGGTTGGTTTAGAAAATACGCTACAGATTCTTTACTTACACCACTATCTAATAAGAATAATGCTGTAGCAATAACATTAGGAGTAAATCCTAATTCTATTAACCATGTACCATTTGATACATCCACTGCACCATCTATAATAGCACTATTTACATTAGAAATAAAATCCTTTCCATTATCACTTTTTATTTTAGAGAGTACTGCTACTTTCTTACCATTAATAATTTCTGAATTATATTCCTTAAATTTAATCTCTCCATCTCCTAACCATTTCTTATCTTCAGGAGTAATTTTAGAAGTATCACTATAAACAAGTGTACGTTGTCTTTGTGAATGACTCGCTTGTCCTACGGCAGCAATACCAATGATTTGCTTACCTGTCACAAAAGCATGTCTTAAATAGGACATAAATGACCATTTTAACATGTTTCCTGGAGATGAATAATCAATTTCTTTTCTTCCTAATTTAGCATTTATTTTTTTTGTTAAGTCTTTTAAATCCTTTGCAGAATTAGGTCGTGTTAATTGTGCAAAATTTAAAGGATGTGATGTGATTCTTTCAAGAGATTGTATGTATTCATTCTCTAAAGATTTTTTATACATCAAATCAATTATCATTTCACGTTCTCCTTCTTCTATTACAGAATCCATGAAATCTTCTGTAATTTCTTCTTCTGTAAATACACCAAGTTCTCCAAATAACGATTGTATAAATTGATGTCCAGGAGCTATTCCTTCTGCCTGAATTTCTGCTTGCAATTCCTGATATAATTTTTTAGAAAGAAATTCTCCCTTATCAAACATTTCACCAAATTTCTGTTTGGCTTGTTCTCCTATTCCTAAATATGGAACTGCTTTTATATTTCCTTTATTATCCTTATAAACATTCTTTAAATAGACAAATAGTTTATCCACATCAAAGTCACTTCCCACTTTTCTAACTAAAGCAGAAGAAACCACAACACTATCACCAAAATCTTTAGGAAGGAATTTTTCTATTTTGAATACATCAATTGAATTCTTATCTTGTGTTGGAATCCTAAATGCAATCCCTCCTAATATCTTCTGACCTTCAGGGGTATTATTTAAATAATTAAGAAGTTCCTCATCAGAGAGAAGACTATCAAACCATCTTGACGCCATAATACCACATACTCTCTTTCCATCTTCATCTATGTACCAACTTAAAACATCTGATGTATATATAGTTTTACCATTATCAAGTGTTTCTTTTACTATTTTATTTTCCTCCAGAAGGGTTGAAGAAATTTGTACAAGTTGTTTACCATTAATTTTAGGACGTACAACATTCTTATCAGCAATAGAATATAAAATATTTCTAATTTGTTTGTAAATAGGTGTAGCTTCCAATACTACTTTTCCATCTTCAAATCCTTCAAGAGCATCTACAATATTACTATTTACTTCTTGTTTTAATACTTCATCTTTAAGAGTAGTGATTAATTTTTTAACATTAGTTATTTTAAATCCTTTGTTAGTTTTCTCAATCCCAAGTTTTTTTAATAAAGTCTGATAACCATGAAGTTGTTTAGCCTCCAATAATTCCTGATTATGAGTAATCTCTTTTCCAAGTTCTATATCTATAGGAACACCCATTTCTATAAGATCCATTGTAGCCTCTTTTGTCATCTGACTACCTGTAGTAACTGAATGACCTTCTTTAGAGGGAACTTCTGATTGTGTAGATATAATTGAGAATGGTACATTAGTCACTCCTTGAAGAGAAGTAGGATTATCTATTTGCTGTTTAGTTTCAAATGGAGTATCATTAAATTTCTCTCCAATATATAATTGATGAATAACTTCTGCCCCTACTTTTCTTCCTGATTTATACACTGCATAATTTACTTGTTCATTTTCTAACTTATTATAAAATCTTACGGCATTTGAATTTGGATTTAATTCATGTAGTATTCTAAAAGAATGTACCACCATAGCTATCTTATCAAGAATAAGATCATTATAATTTCTTCCATTTTCTTTATTTCCTCTTATAATAGGTTTTTTTGGTGTATATGTACTTTTTATATTAGGATTCTTTCCAATATAAGATACACTACTATCTTTATTTGTTCTCTTCTTTATTTCAAAAGCTTTTTCTTTTTCACTAAGAGTTAATCCTCGTCTTGCTCTTTCTTGATTAGAAAGATTTTCTCCTTGTACTGTTTTTTGATAAGCAATGTCATATCTAAATTGCTGTTCGTTATCATCAGTCCAGGTTCCTGCTCTTAAACCAAATATTCTATTAGCTTTTAATGCAATAATAGCACCACCATCAGTTTCTTCCCAAGGAGTTGTATAACCTTCTGAATCATTAGCACTTTCTACATCAGCAAGTGTAACAGTTCTATAATATTCCTGTTTAAAATCTGTCCAGCCAATATCTTTTTTTTCAAATCCTTCATTATATTCTCTGTCAAGAGTTTCACTAAAAGATTTATTACTATGTATTAATGGTTGTGCTGGAGAACTAAAACTTTTAACACGTTTTAATTCTTGTGAATATTGATAAGGATCTGAATAAATTAGTTTATGAAATTCAATGTTAGCAATGATATAATTAGTAGTCAACACTTGTAATTTCGTATTTAGAATTTTTTGAGTTAAATCTACATCCTGAGAAAATAAAAAGTTTTCTGCTATTATATTCTCTTCACTACCTTCAATAAGTCCATATTCTCTTAAAAGATTTTCTTTATCTTTTGATTCTATTTCAATGAATAATTTTATAGCAGCATTAATTTCAGATTTATTATCTTCATATACTTTTTCAGAAGATTCTTTATTAGCTATCACTTTTCTATGAAGTGTTTCTCCTAATATATCTTTGAAAAATCTAAGATCAGTAGCACTTTTTCCTTTTACAACATGTCTATTATCTCTGGAAAGCTCTATCTCTGAAATAAAATAATTCTTGAATATTTCAATATATCTTTTTTCCAGAAAGTCTTCTTCTGAAACAAAAGGATCATTAGAGTTATGCAATCTTGTTCCCCATTCCATTGATGCATCTCCAGGAACCAGTGTAAGATATATACCATCAGAATTTAAATTTAATTCCTGAAGAAGTCTTTGTCTATATTTTAGTCTGGAGGATTCGTTTTTCTTTCCTGTTTGTTCATCTATTAAACCATCTGCCACTTGTGTATGAAGAATGTTATCTGTATTACTTCTTCTTGCTCCTTTTCCTGTAGATGATATATTGAATATCTTTTGCAATACTACTGAACTACTTACAATTTTAGTTCCTACACGTTTAGATGTAAATACATCTGTAAGAAGATATTTGTATCTTGTATCTTTTAAATCATCAATGTTCTTCACCTTACTGATTATATCATGTAAATCACTTCCTGTATTGGTTCCAATATAAGTTTGTGTCTTTTCTCCATTTACATTAAAATATGTACTATCATATTCTGGATATTCAATAATTGCCTGAATAGTTCCAAGTCTTAATAAATCTCCTTCGATATTTAATGTTTTTGAAGAAAGTGTAATCAGACTATAGTCTATAGGTTTCTTAGTCTCATTATCATACACTTGTTTTCCTTCTTTATTTAGAAGAGGTTTCATTTTAGAGAAACTGGTCTGAATTCCTTCTATAGCACTTTTGAATACATCTTTCTGATTAGATGTGAGATGATTTATATCTTTAAATTTGAAATCAATATTTAGATTTTTTAAGAAGTTGATATAACTTTGAATATCTGTTAACTTGTAATCTGTTAATATTTTTGTTATTGTATATTTTCCTGTCTTTCCTTCATATGAGAAATAAGGAGTTTTGTCATTCTTAATAACATCTACTAATGTATAGAACAAACTTTTCTTAGATTGTCTTGCTACACTATTTAATGCACTATCAGCAATCTGTACTTCACCATCGGGTTGAATAAATACACTTATTACATCTGCATTCTGTTTTTTCATTGCACTCCAGAAAGCTCCTATTAATTGTATGTCATGTCCTTTTAAATTAGTAAAATCAAACTTTTGTCCTTCAGAAGGACTCAGTTTAGTAATACGTTTATATAAAGCAACGTAACTTGGATTCTTTAAAGCAAAATCATTAAACTTTGAAAACATATCTTCTGGATCAATTGCATCATATAATTGATTTAATAATTGAATATTTACTACATCTGCTGCTAAAAGTTTTACACCACCAATTGTAGAAGGAGTCCAAGATGTTCCGTTTGTTGTTTGTGCCACTGTTCCAAATAGAAGTTTAATAGCTATATGAGCTTTTCTAAAACTATCAATTTTGTTTGCTGCCTGATAATCTCCTTTTCCAGAGTTCTCATCATCATTAATTATAACATCATCATTCTCGTCAAATTTGATATTAGAAGACAATAGACGTTCCTGATGTGCTTTAGCAATACTATCCCATTGTTTCTCAACAGTATTGTATAAAGTTTCTATATTGTTGTATTCATGAGTAGCTTGTTTAGCAGAGTATTTACCATTAGCAATACCATCTTCTACAGTATCACCTATAGCTCCTATATAGTCTAAAATCTCTTCTTTTAATCTATTGTACAGTTCTGTTTTCTTTTTCTTAAAGTTTTCAGAAACAGTGAATAAACTTTTATTATTGAGTGTCAATTCAGTAATGGTACTATATGTCATTTGCTGTAAGATATCATGCAACTGTACATATGGAATTTCTTTCACTCTACTAAATTCTGCATGTTGTCCTGCAAATACATCTTCTATATCAATTATTCCTTTAGATGTATAATTCAATTTACTTTCATAAGGATTAAACTGTGTATAGTATCCGTTACCAATTTTATCAAATAATTTTTGAGTATTATTAATTGCATCTTTTCCTGTAAAGAAATGAACAATAAAATTCTTTAAATCATAAAATAGTTTACTAATCCAAGATTTACCTAAATTTCTTTCAACAAGTTTACCTGTAAGTCTAAAATCCCTAAACTCTTCAGAAAGTTCCTCTTTTAATTCAGCCTCTGTAGCTTTAGAATATTCAATATTTTCTCCTGTAATCCTATCCTGATAACTTCCTTGTCTATTTCTAAACTCATTTATAATAAGGGATTTTTCTTTTGGTCCAGCAAACATTTTCCATACAGCTTCAAATACCTCATGATATCCTGTACCAATTTCGGCATTCTCATAAATATAAATAGCTCCATCTTGAAAAATACCCCAAGCTTGTTTTCCATTTGTTGCCTGAATAATATTTTTTACTCTATATACAGGAATATTTGGAAAAGCAGTTTTTAGAAATTCTTCCAGTTTTGTCCAGTTTTCTCCTTCAAAATCATTAATCGTTTTAGCAAGTCTTGCTTCAAATTCTGGATTAGAAGGTTTTACTCCTCTTTTTCTATTTTTAAAAGCTGAAGATTCATTAGAGGTTGTATCATTAATTGCTGGTTCAACAGGAATAGCATATGCTATTAATTGTGGTTTTAATTTATTAAGAATAGATGCACCAATAATATCTCTAGCTTTTTCTTCTGTAAAACCTTTTTGTGTTATTAATACTTGTACTAATTCACCATTGAATGTAGGAGTGAATCCTTCTTTTCCTTCAGATGCTATATATTTTTTTGCATCAAGTTTAAATGTTGTACTACCAAATGTTCCTATTTGAATAGTATTATCTTTAACACCATCTAATACAAATTCCTCAGTTTTTCTTTCTTCTACTTTCTCTATAGGTGTAGCAACATGATCATCTATTGTACTTGTTATTGTAAAATAAATGTTCTTTCTATTAAAATCATCTTCTCCTTTTATAGGTCTAAATTGTGTAACAAGAGGAATCTCTTCAGTTTTTCTTTGACTACCATCAGGATTTGTATTAGAAAGTAAATAGGTTTGATAATTTGTCCATTCTCTCATAATAGGTTCTCCTTGACCATCTATTCCTATTAGTTCAGAATATTTAACTGATGTAGGTTTATTTATTTGTGTAGCATTAGTATTATTGTACAATTCCTTAATAAGAAGGATAATATCATTTTTTGCATTAAGAAGTCCTGTTGGTGTAAATGTAAATCCTTCTGTATTCTTTCCTGATATTTTTAATTTTGAAACTGGTTTACCGTTTTCAATTATATCTTCAAACCAAATATTATTATATCCTGCGGGTTTAGGTTCTTTGGTAGTAAAGTCTTTTGCTATTCCCCAATAAACAGTGGTACGTAACCAATTAAAAAGTCTATCAGATTTGGTTCCCTTTTTAACTGACCCTTCTTCCTGAGCGTTCTTGGTAATCTGAAGAAGACCATCAAATATTGTATTTGCTTCTTTGTCAGAAAACTTTCTATTAAAAAGTTTAGCAAGTCCTATTCCAGGAATTTTTAATACAACAGCACCAGTAAATAGTTTAAATGTAACACTACCTTCTGTAATATTATCATTTGTTGTTAATACTTTTATCACTTGTGTTTCTCCTAGCATTTCTGGAGATACAAGTCCTGAATCTTCTACAGGAGTTCTTGCAGAATAATCAATAATCTCTTTACCATTTTCATCTAATCTTGTTACATATTCCACTGTTCCAAAAGAAGGAGTAAAGTCATATGATTTTCCTAATTTATCTTGAATAAGAATCTGTTTTCTTCGTTCTGCATATTGTAATTCTAATTCCCTTCTTATATCTTCAGGAGTATCATCCCTAAACATAGTTTCAGAAACATCATGATTACTGCTATCTTTATATGTAGCTGTAAGATGAGGATGTCCTTTTGCATCAAGTTTAGGAAGAGGTCTTACCTGAAATAATGCATATTCAAGAGGATTTGTATTCTCTTCTAAAGGATCACCAAATTCGTCAACTAACTGTCCTTTATCATTAACTATGACAGCAACAATCATTTCATCAGCTTTATAAATGCCTACATCTATAGGAAGCATATGTCTGATTAATCCTAAAAGTCCTACTTCTTCTTCTGTTGCCTGTGTAACATCAAGTAATTTGAATGTTTTTCTTTTTTCCTCATCAAACTTGGCCCATCTATTTCCAAAACCATCAGTTCTCTTTTGATAAGGAACATCAGCATTATTAGTAATAGTACTATCTCTTACCTGTTCATTAGTTTTTTTAGAATTTAATTCATAATGCCTTTCATCAAAATTACTCTGTACATCAGTATCCATTGTACCAATGTATTCATCTTTTAATTTTTCATTATGAGAGAGAAGTTTCTCTTCTGCTTTTTGTTCTTTATAAATATCTGCTATTTCTTTAAATTTTGAATATATTGTGTCAATTGCTGTATATTCTTTTTGAACATCTTTTAATTGCTCCTCCAGATCTAACATTTGATTAGAGAACTCTTTTAATTTTTCTTGATTAGGTACAATTTCAAAATCTTCGGTTTCTATAATTAAATCTTCAAGAGATCCTAAATCTTCTTTAAAATTAGGTTTAAGTTTTAAAAAGTTTGGATTTGATTGTAAAAAATCAATCCATGTTTGTCCTAAAATAGCCATTGGTGTTTTAGGATATTTTTGTTGAAATTCTTTTACAAAGTCATTTAATACTTCAAAAGTAGAATTAATCAACTTATTAATTTTTTCAATTAGTTTTGCAATACTACTAATTTGATTAGTTATTTCTTTTTGAACATTCTGAAGAAGTCCTAAATGATCTTTCAATTCATTCATTAAATCCTTACTATCAATAGGAAGTTCATCAATATTTTGAGACATATCTTCTACATAGGCAATTGTATTGTCTATATCATCTTTCTGTGATTCTAAATCTGAAAGTTCTTGTTCAAGTTGTTCCTTAGTTCTTGTAAGTCTAACACTAGCTTCTAAATATTTTTTAGTAAGTTTCTTAAATTGTGTAGTTTTTTTAACTCTTTGATTTATAGCATTTTCTGATTCAATATCTTCTCTTAATAATTCAAGTCCAGTATTGATATTGTGTAATTCGTTTGTTTTTCTTTCAATAAGAGATTTGATTTTCTCCTGTTTACCAGAAAGTTCATCATATAAATCACTAAGAATTTTTAATCTATTCTCTCGCTGAAAATTACTACGTTCATCTTTTGCCTTAATAAACTCTTCTGTTGATTTTTGTTGTCCCACTGTAAGTTCTCCTTTAGCACTAATCATAGGATGATTGTATCCTTTTTTAGTTTGAAAGAGCTTTCCACTTACTTCTCTATGTTGAATTTTTCCTTTTGCATCTTTATAGGTAAATACTAATATACCTTCTTTAGGAGAATATTCAAGTCTACCAATTGCAGGTTTTCCATTAATTTTTATACCAAAGTGTTCATACACTGTATTCCAATTATCCTGAAAGAATTTAGCTTTCTTATTTCCTTCAACTGATTCTACTTTTCCAAGTTTATAATCAGCAAGTTCTTCTTTTGAAATATTCTTTACATTTCCATTAGAACTTTTTATTTGAATTGTTCCATCTTCATTTTCTCCAAGAATAGTTATTTTAGGTGTTCTATATACTTCATTACCATTCTTATCATATTCAACTACTTTCCCTAAATAATATTCTGTTCCAATTTCAAATTCATTATTAATATTTTTAGTCTTAATCTTTACAGTTGATTTAGGAATAGGTTGACCATTTTCATCTACTATAGGAGTTATTTCTACAACATCCTGAAATTTCTTAGGAGATTTCTTCATTTCTGAATACTCTTTCAGAAATTGAGTTTTATAAAGATTCATTCTTACTACATCACCAAGAGCTATTTTAAGAGATACTTTTTCCTCATCAATAATTTTCATTGCATCAATCTGAGCAACTGCAGCAATATAACTAGTATCGATATCATTATTGACATCATCAACTATCTGATTTACATCAATACCTTTAAGTATAACCTCAGGAGTTAACCTAGCAATACGATCATCATAGTCTGTTACCTTAGAAGAAGCGTATACTAATTTATCCATTAATGTAGGAGTATATATAGGAGTATTGGAATTGTCTACCTGAGAACCATATCTTAAATGTAAAGACTGATACATAGTCTTTACATTCTTAGCAGTTTGTTCAAACCCAATAAGACGTTGTAAATAAGCTTCCTTAGTATCTTCAGTAAGAGCTTTTCCTTCAGATTGCAATTGAGCAAATCCTTCATCTGAACTAGCAAGATCTCTGAAGGTATCGATATCTGATTGCACAAGATCATATCTTCCATACTTAATACGAGGTGCTAAGTAATTTAAAATATAATCAGCTTCTTTATCTTTACTTGCAGAGAGTTCACCTGCTTTTAATAAAGTTTCACGATCTTGTTGTAATACTGTTCCACGAGCAATACTACCCAAGGTCTCTTTAGTAAAATCAGATATTTTAAATCTATTAAACTGTTCTATAGCTTCTCTAGTATTTGTAGATTTATTTTTAGCTTCTTTATATTTACCTCTACCTAACATTAATGCTCCTGATAATCCACCAATTAGTACTTGTTCCATACCCTCATCAGTACTAAGAGTTTTACTAACTCCTTCATAAAGACTATCAAAAAAATCAGTATCGGTATTACTATACTTTTTATTATAATAGTCTTCAGTTCCTACTTGTATTGCATTTTGAGCACCTTCTTCGAATCCTTCAGATATAGAAAATGTATAGGGTCTGATTTTGTTTAGAGTTGAAAGAATTCCTTTTTTTCCAACTTTCTCACTATATACTCCAGCTTTTTCAATTATCCCACCAGTTTCTTTTGCAATTGAATTAATCATTCCTTTTTCCACTTTATAGGATGATCCAAGTATTTTAGGAAACTGAATATAGTTTGTAGCAGAAAGTAATCCTACATTTAAACTAAATGACCAATTTCCTACACTATCAGCTTCTTTATTAATTGATTCTAGATCTGTACCTATAGGAGCTTTACCATGATTATTATCTTTGAATTCCTGGATTTTATTATTTCTAAATTGATTTAAATTTTGATAAGCTTCAAATCCAGCTTCACCAGTTGTAGCAAGTCCTGCAACAAGAATACGTTGACCAGGATTTAGAACCTTATAAGTTGATAAGAACTTGTCAGAAACAGATTTTACTTTACCAACAGTTTCAGCAGCCTTTTCAACACCAAGCAATGCCTCTTCTGTAGCAGCAGCAGCTTCTGCAGCTTTTCCTATAGATACCAATTTACCAAGTTGAGGAATAGTTCCTAAAGCTTTACTTATTGCACCTATTCCACCAGCGAACGTCATTCCTGCTAATGCTGCACCAGCTGCAAATCCTAAATTTTTTACAATACCATCCCATATAAAATTACCAGAAAGTATTTTACTAGGAGAATACCAATGAGCATCTCTCTCAGCATTTGTATAATAATTTGCCCATTTGTCTTCTAAGGTTTTATTAAATTTATCTAATGACCTATTCATTTCATTGTCATAGAAAGAAGCAAGTCTTCCATCATGTATTGATTGTCCTATTCCGTTTACTAGTCCTACAGTTGATTGAAGAAATGTGGTTCCTGTAAGAGCTAATCCTTTACCTACACCATTGACCATTTTAGAAGGCCAAGTTTGTTGTTGTCCAAACATTTCTTCATAATCTGTACCAGGTCTAGTTTCATTATATCTTTCTCCTGTATAGATAGATGACATAGGGATTTCTTCTACTCCTAATGAATTAGTAGTAGCTAAACTATTTTTCCACATATCTGTTGCAGAAACATTTAAACTAGAATCATCAGTTGGAATATTACCAACAATAGGTGTAACAGGAAGATTAAGTGCTACAGCAGGTCTGTTAATTAAATTTTCTGGCATTATTTTTCAATTAAATATTGTTCAACTAATCCAGGAGTTATTCCATTCTGTAAAGATATTATTACTTTCTGTAAACTTGGATCACCATCTAACTGTTCTATTGTAGATTTTGTACCATCTGTCATAAACACATAAGGATAATATTTTCCATTAGAATATATTATATTTGCCTGAACATCATATCTATTACTTTTTGACAAATTTGGAAAGTCATTTTTACTATAATAAGAATCTCCACTTAAATATGTAGATAACTCACTAGGATCTCCTATAGATGTTCTATTATTATTACTATTTATTTTACTTCGTAATGATGATACTTCTCTATTTTCATATATATCATTAATATTTATTCCTAATCTACTTGCTTCATCTGGTTGTATAGTCATTCCTCCTATACGTTTATTTTTTTCTCCATAGGATATAATTTCTATTTGTGGATTATTATTTGCATCCATTATAACACTCATTTCTAAATTATTTTTAGTTAGATCATCAGATAAACTACTTCTAAAATTATCAAAATCTCCTGAGAGATTCTGATTACTTGTACCATAATTTCCTGCCCAACGTTTGATATTATAAAGAATATTGTTATCAATTTTAGTATCTCCAGTAAGTACTCCTGATTTTAAATTAGGTCTAGTACCATAAGATTCTTTTATAATATCAGCTTTTTTTGTCATAGCTTCATTGTATTCTTTATTTGCAATTACATCTTGAACTTTTTTAACTTGTGACCAATCTCTATTACTTCCAAAACCCTCAGAGTTATATCGTAGTCCTCTATAAACATCTTTTATATTAACAGGTATACCTGATGCATTAACTTTTGATTGTTCATCTTCTATAAAAGCTTCTACTAAATTACCTTTTCCTCGTTGAGTAAGTCTTTGCAAAGCGTTTTCAGATTCATGTTCATAAATTCTAGCTTCTTCGGGATTTACTATAGCATTTAGTTTTGCTAATCTTCCTTTATTGTATATTGCTAGATCGAATATATCAGATTTTGTTAATTCATAAGATTTATCTAAATATGTTATTGTTTGAGGTTTAATATCCATTGTAGAAAGTTGTTTTCCTACTTCACCTAAATTCTTTGTAGTTTCTTGATCGATCCTTTTTTTAATTATTAATTCATTATCGAATATACGTTTTGATTTTTTATATAAATTATATGAATCATTGATTAGTGAATTCTTTTCTTTCTCTATAGGAGATAATTTATTAAACTCAACTGTTGATTTACCTAGCCAGTTAGTTCTAAAAATTTGAGGATCTTCTTTTTGTTGAGTAGCAAGATTGTCAATAGTCGCTGATATAGCTTGCTCTCTACTTAAACCGTTAGACATTAAAGTTTTAACTTTATTTTGATTTATTGGATCTTTATTAAATACTGTTTGCCATATCATAGCATCAGAAGAATTTGTAAAATCTGAAGCAGCTTTATCAAAATTTGTTTCTTGTAAACGAATTACATCAATATCGCTAAACTGATTTCCTTGTTCAAAACTATTACTTCTATTACTACCTATTAATTTATCTGCAGCAATATCAGCATCTTGTTTAAGTTTTTCAGTTCTAAAACTTTGTTCATCTCGATGTTCTAATTTTCTTTGTGCAAGATCTTGTGACCATCTGGATTGGGCATTTGCTTCTTTTTGCATATCAAACTGACTTCTCCATCCAGGATTTTCCATCACTTGTTCTTTTGTTTTTATTTGTCCAAACATTGTAGTATATCTAGAACTAACATCGTCTGAGTATAACATACCTCTTACACCATCAGGATCAGTATATGCTGATTTAGCATACCTATCGTAATTAGCAGATACAGTTGTCATTCCAGATTGTAAATTATCTATTTCTTTTTGTACATTTTTACCTAGACTTTTTTGAAGAATTAAATCATCCATTTTAATTTTATAATTGGAAAGTATTTGATCTTTTTGATATCCAATTTTTTCACTCAATTGTTCAGGACTTGCTCCTCTATAATTATACTGTCCTGTAATATTTAATTGTCTATTTACTCTAGGATCTGAAAATATCTGAGCAATTGTTTGTTGTACTTTTTCAGGCATTCTTCCTTCTTTCTCCATTCTAGTCATAGTAGGAGAATATACAAGATTTCCTCTTTTATCTGTTATAGGTTTGCCATCAGCTCCTATTTGATAAATTTGATCAAATGTCATTCCATCAGGAAGTATTTCATCGAAAGTTTCTTTTGCAAATTTAAATATATCGAAATGAGGAACGTAACTACCTCTAAAAGAAGATTTTATATCTGGATTATTTAACCATTCACCTGCTTGTTTATTAAAAAGATATTCATTGTCTGGTGTAAGTTTTCCTGCTTTTCGATCAGTATCCATCATAGCAGATTCTTTTCTATATTTTATTGTAGAGTATACAGCATTCTGAATATTCTCATCTTTGCCAATTTGATTAACCATTCCTCCTACAGAATTAGTTAGTTGATAATTAGAGAAATCTCCAGCAGCAACATATTTTAAATTGTTACCTAACTCACCCATTTTAGATTGTAAATATTGTTTATCTACATCTTTCATGACATCCATGCCAGCAACATTATCTATCTGAGTTTGGATTCTCTGAATACCTTGATCATATTTTCCCTGTTTTTCAAGACCAACTTTTGACATTTCTTCAACGATGGGAAGTTGAGAAATATACGGATTGAATTGTGTAGGACTATTTGAAGCGAATGATGCCATTAGATTTTATTTTAATATTAACAAAGATATGAAATTAAATAGTCTTTAATGCTCTAACAATTGATCCATTTCTAGCAATTATCTTTTTACCATTTTTTGCATTATCATTTGGATCTTTAGTTCTTCTTTTAGTTCCTTGAAAGTTTCCCTGTTCATCTCTTAACATCATCCAATCACTAGGAATATCTCCCATTCCCCCACCAGTTCTTGTAGGTGTTCCTGCTGGATTAAATTGAGCAAAAGGATTCATATTAATTGGTCTTCCATTATTATCAAATCTATAGTTGTATCGTTGTTGTTCAAGATTAGATATTTGTTGTTCCTCTTTATATCTACTTAATTTATCTGAAATTGATTTAGAGATATTAAGAGCTTCTTCTTGTGTCTTGACTTTAGCACTAGTTTGTCTCTCGTATTGTTTATCCATGATACCAAGATTTGTAAGTTGTGCCTGATTAAGAGTATTTCGATTTTGATTATACACTTGATTCTTTTCATTCTGATTCTGTCTAAATTGTTCTCCTAACACTTGTTGATTAGCTGAATATTTCTGAGCATTCAATTGAGCAAGGAATGCAGGATTGTTTTGATACATTCTTTCTGCTGCTCTAATATCTCCCTGATTTTTATTAAGAATATCCTGATATGATATATCGTAAGGAACATCTAACTGAGGTTGGAACTGTCTAGCCTGTACAGGTTCTTGATTATTAAATCCCATAGCCATCATTTCAGGTGTTAAATCTGGTCTATCAAGTTGATTGTTTGGTCTTAGATAAGGAACTACAGCATTGATAGCATCCATCCATGGAACTTTATTTTGAGAAGTAGTCTGATTAGGAGTATTTGAAATATTCATCTTACCAAGTGTATGAGTATCTATAGGAGTCGATGAAAGAGATGATATTCCTCTAGGTTGTAAAAAGTTATTGGTATTTTCATCTAATGCTGTTTTATATTGTTCTGTTCGTTTTCCAAAAATACTATCAACATTGCTTGTAAGATCTGCACTTGTTAATCCTTTTGTTTTTCCATAGTTTGTCGTAGGTTCTTTTGATAGAACTGATTTAGCTACATCTGGAGCAAGTCTATTAAATTCTGTCTGAAATTTTTCTACAGCTGGACCTTTTCCTTCTTTTTGTGCAGCATTATATAATTTAGTTAGATAATCACGATCTTCTAAAGATACACCATTTGCAGCAGTAAATTTACCACCAAATTTAGCTTTCTTAATTTGACCTCTTGCTAAATCATCAGCAACTATCCCATGTTCATCTGCTGTATCGTTAATTGCTTGCTGAAGAGCTGCCGCACTTTTTGTTTTTTCTGCAATATCCTTTAGATGCATATTAGCACCCATTAGATTTGCTTTCCAAGAATCAAATCCTATTTTATCAAATGAGGTATTCATTGGATGATCATTTATCTTATCTGTAGATTTATCTACAAGTGTGTTTAATTTATCTGTTTTCTTTGTAAGTTTATCTACCATACCCTTAAACTTTTGTCCATTAAACTCACCTAATCCTACTGATTCTAAATGAGTTCTTGAAGGCTTTAAATTTCCAAACACTGTAAGAGATGGACCAGTATCCCCCCCATCTTGAAGTTTTACAGCAGGTTCTCCTCCTTCTACTTCTACACCTTGACTACCATACTTGATAGGCATACCACCATTATCGTGAGAAGGTCCTCTGAACATTACTGATTGTCCTCCTTCTGGTAGATAAGGATTAGTTGAGACAGGTTCTGCTTCTCCTTTATATACTTGAAGACCATCCATTGCAAATTCATCCTGAGGATAATTGTAATTCTCTCTAATATTACCTCCTGTACGTAAAGAATCCATTCCTTGATGAGCAATATTGTGAAGATCCGTTACATCGATATCACCAAATTTCGTAATAAGCTGAGGATTATAATTAGGATTCATCCATCCACTAGAAGTAGTTCCTCCATCTTTTTGATATGAATTACTCCAATCTGTCTGAGCAATATCTGCAGCTTGTTGATTTCTATTTCTCTGATCATTATATTTTGATATCTTATTATCTGTTCTATCAATAGCTCCACCAATAAAACTTCCTGCAGCTTTACCAATAGCTCCACCAAGAGGACCACCAAAGAATGTTCCTGCAGCAGCACCAATACCACCACCAATCATAGAACCTGCATCAGGACCTTGTCCACTATTTGTAAGCATTTGTGAACCTTTTCCTAAAAGATCCATACCAGTATTACTACCCATTATATTATCAAAACTATTCTGTGTATTCATACTACCACCACCCCAAAATGTTTTCATTTGATCAGAGTCATTAAGTGGTTCAAATCCAAGATCTTGATATAAATCATTTGGAGCATAAGTATTTTGAATCTCTCCTCCATCTCTTTTTTTATTTATAATTTTATCTGTTATAAAATTATATTTTCCTGGAAGTTCATCCAGTCTATGTTGATCGTACATTTGATTAAAATATCCTCCTTCAAAAGGACTATTAATAGTTAAACTATCTGGCCAAACTTCGTTAATAGCTTTTGGAGATCTATATCCTCCTACAAATTGAGCAGAGTCACTAGTCATTTTGTCGTTACCCATTTGAAGATCATTAGGTGTAGGATATGAAAATAATTTTGAAGCTTTCTTTTCTTCGAATGAAGGTTTTATCGATCTTCCATTTTTACTTTGAAGAACATTTGTACCTACACCATTTATAGGAAAGAATTCTTCTCCTGTAGTTTGTATATCTTCAGGACGGATATTCAATTGTTGATTCATTGTATTAGCATCAACATTTTTACTTCTGGCAGCTTGTAGTTGTAATGCTGAAACATCAGCTTGCGCTTTTGCATCTTTTACTTTATTTCTTTCACCTTTTATCATACTAAGTCCCTGAGCAATATCTGTTCCAGCTTGAATATAAGGCATAGCTCCAGCAACACCACTTCCACTATCACCTGCATTTCCCATAGGTAGTAACTTCTTAGTATCAAAAGCTTGTGTAGGGAGAAGTCCATTAGGATTTCCATTAATTTGATCTCGTCTTAACATAGGTGATAATGGATTTCCATATTCATCTCCAGAGGTAAGTCCATTCTGAGCCATTGGTATATATCCAGCATCCTGAGAAACTACATCTTTATTTAGAGTGTTATTCCATTGATTAGTTAAATCAAAACTATTAACTGTACCAGTATTATTAGGATTACTATTTTGCCAATTGTTAGATACATTGGATATTTGACTTGTACCATTTAAAGCTTTTTCTAATTGAAGTTTTTTAAACGCTTTTCCATGAACTTTCATAAAAGCATCTTCTGTTGGATATTTAGAATAAAAACTTTTATCATCCTTATATTTTGCTAGTTTTAGTATTTCTGCTTTCATAATTATTCATATTTAGACAGCCAATTTTTCTTAGATTGACCAAAGTTATTAAAATTTATGAGTTGATCCAAAAGTTTTAATTGTTTTCCATCTTTTGCTAAAGGATATTCAATTACTTTTGTTCCATGAAACTTATAATTCTTATTAGGAGTCATCATTTTTGTATCTCCCTCATCAGAAATTCCAATTAAATTCTGATTTACTCTATACATTGTAATATTATTACTATTAATTTCTACAGGTTTTCCCCAGTTATTAGGATTCCAATATCCATTATCATCCTGAATAATTCCACCATCTTTTTTATTTTCAAACAGTTTCTTGCTTCGTATATATTCTGCTCCTTGATTAACCATCTCTGGATAAGATTTTTTTACTCCTTTTAATTTTTGTTGCTTAGGATTTACACTACCAAGTCCAAACTCTGAGAGAAACATTGCATGTGCCTGTATTGGAGATTCTATACTATTCAATGTACTATCGACTTTATTAAAAGCTGGTATCCATTCCTTAATTTTTTTCTCTAATTTTTTATTATTAATACTACCATCTTTCATATAAGCTCCTGCATTCTTAGCTAAATCATCTACTGTTATTTCTCCTGTTATTCCAGTTGTAGAAGAATAAGCAGGAATACCTATCTTTTCTAACATTTTTAATGCTAAATCATTAGTATTATTCCAACCATTAGCTGTAACTTCTGGACCCTCAATAGATATTGCTGATAGTAATGTATTAGGATCTAAATTATATTGCTTAGAGTATTTTACTATATCTTGTTTAGCATTAGAACTTATCTTAGCATTTCTTAAATATTTTAATTCAGGTTTATCTTCTCCATATGTACTAACAGGACTATCATCTTCTACTACATTTATATTAGATAAATAATTAATAAAACTACTATTGACTCTATCTCTAAAATTTGAAGGATTATAATCAGGAAAATGTTTATCTAAATCAGAATAAGTTAATTGATTTTTTTCAGGAATATCAGTAGGAACTATAGAAGATATATGTGTAACGTCTTGAGGAGTAATAATAGAACCATCCTGACTAATAGTCTTAGGTTTAAAATCTAATCCATTTTGATAGAATGTCATACCATCCTGAGCAGAAGGTTTAGTTTTCTTTGCATGTTTTCCGTTAGAAGGAGTTGATCCTGTACGTGCATATGTGAATCCTACAGATCCTGGAATACCTCCACCATTTTGAAATGATCCTCCCCATGCTGAATTATATCTATTAGGAGTATTAATATATCCATCTCCTACAAAATTAGGAGGATATAATACTTTACTATCATTATAATTTGGTTGATGCTCCTGCATATTCCCACCATCTTGATATTTATCTAACCAACCTTTCATTTGTATGAGATTTGACTTGGGGTTAAAATGAATTGACTTACAAGATGAACATCTGATCGTGAGTCAAGAATAAGTCGTATCTTTAATTCTTTAGCTCGTATAGGGACTTTATTAAAACTTCTAAAAGTATAATCCATATTAGATTGATTTACAATTTTATCTATAGATAAACTCTCACAAGAAGTTATAAAAAGTTGTTTATTCTTATCTTTTACAATTGACCAGAAGGTATTAAACTGATAGAAGTTATCACTCTTTGTGAATGTGATTACTTTACTATCTTTCCTATATATAGGATATTTCATATAAGTACTTAGATTGTGCAAAGGTTTTGCTTCCAATTCAAGAATTCCAGTACTTTGTTGACCATTATAACACACTGTCTTATTAAACCATACGTCATCTAATTCAATTTTATCTGTATATGCAAACACACCTGTACCATCAGGAAGATATTTATACGTCTTTGTGTAATTAATAACATTCTGAAGGATCTCATCTTGATATTCGTAACTAAATGGATACTCTATAATATAAGGTTCTATATTTCCATAGTAATTATTGTATAGTTCAATGTTTGTTAAGTGACGCCATAAACAACCTGTATGAGTTTGTGTAAATTGTGTAAACATTAATTGTGCAGAACTGATTATCCCTATACTTTTTGATTTAGAAGATTCACATTTACCAGTTGAGGTAATAGATACAAGAGTTACATTATCTGATACAGTATAACTAATACTATTAATAAGAGTATCTTTAGAAACATCACTTGCGATAATGTTTCCAAAGTCATCTTTTATTATAAAAGGACCTGCTCCTTTACTAGCTTTCGTTAATTTAATAGTTATAGTTTTCATGTAGCTGTAGAATAAGGATTTATAGTACATTGACAATGTGTAATAACATTAGTATCTAGTGTTACTGAACCAGTTAACGCAAATACCTTTCCAGTTAAAATTGCACCTGTATCACAAGTTACTGAAATCTCAGCAATAATGTTACCAACTACTACTGCACCTGTAGCTAATGTGGCAGAAGAACCTGTAACCCAATATACATTACAAGGTTGCGCGTTATTTATTAATGATACAATAGCACTACTGGTTGGAAGAAATGTAGTAGGAATTTGAAATACGAATATTGCATCAGGATCACCACCACCATCAAGAGTAACAATTCCTGTTATAGTTAAAGAACTAGATGTACTATATATACCAGGAGTAATGGTCGTTCCTCCAATATCTGCTAATACAGAACCTGTTGGGGGTAATGTTCCTAGATAAATAAAAGCAGCAGTTGCATCATCTTTTGCATTACTTGCTGTTGTATCAGTAATATGTTGTACTCCATTCACTATTCCTGGAGGAAATCCTATCACCGAAGTTCCTGGATATAACCCTAAATCTCTATCTATAATTGTTGATCCTGTACTAGTTATATTTACATGAGCCAATACATCAAAATTACTAGCTCTACCTAAAGTATTACATACAATAAATGTAGTGGTAGTGGTAGTAGTACTAATGGTAGGACATACTATATCTATACAATTATCTTGTTGATCTATATCTAATATAAAATCAGTAGGTACATTCCTTTGACAACCTTGATCACTATCTATATGAAGTTTTTCTCCTATTCTAGTATTATAATACCATTTTCCTACAGTCAAAGGTTGACTATTAATTACCCCTCCAGTTCCAGATATTAAACATGTATCACAATAATATGTAGTTACATCATATCCATATGATTGACATATAGTTACGTCTTCTGCATTTCCTTCTAAAGAACAATCTATAGTATTCTCAATAACCCCTACAATAAAATCAAGATCATCACAACATCCATTAATTCCTGAATAAAAGAAATTATTTTCAGCAATGTAAAAGTTAGGAAGATAACTATGAAAACTTATCCATGCTTTTGCATTAACATGATATGAAACTGTCCAACTCTTATTACAAAAGTATTTTGGATCATCTAAAGAGATTAACTTTCTTGTTATAACTTTTGCCATAGCTTATAATTTTGTAAACTTTATGGTATAAAATTTATAGTACTAAATGAAGGTAACTGTGATGCTCCATTTATACCATATGATAAAGAAGATAAATAAGTTAATGTATAAGGAGTAGTTATATCTATATTATAAAGAGTAGCAGAATCAGCAATATATATACCACCACTATATTCATACAACCCAAAAGGAGCAACAAGAGTTATAGGAATGTCTAAATCAACTGCCCCAGTTGTATAATCATACTGAGTTACAAATTTATTACCCCCACTATTATTATTAAGTACTATTAATTTATTAGTTGTAGTTAATACGAAGTCACCAGTTACAGTTCTACCACTAATTGAACTAAATTTTAATGTATTTACACTTGTAGTTGTAGTAATATCACATTCGTATACATCTCCACCAGCATTATTTATAAGAGTAACATCATCTTTAGCACATAATCCAGCAGACCCATTAACATTAGTAATCGATCTATTAAATATAGCAGTAAAAGGACTTAAAGTAATATTCCACTCATCAATCCCATGACTAGAATAGAGCCATAATTTATTTGCCGTATGGGCAATATCACTACTCGTAGTAAGTATTCCTGGAATAGTCAATAATGATGAAATATTTGTAACTGGATCATATGCATAAACTTGAGTTGGATTATCAGATGTATTAAATAATACACTACCTTCAGATACTATTATAGTGGTAGTAGTTGTAGTTGTAGTGGTACTAGTTGCTGGATAACATGGAGTTTCTGAATCATTATATATAGAATATGCTCCATTAGTTGCTGCGATCCAAGTAGCGTTACTATTAGCATTAGTAATAGGTGTAAGATTTCTATATAAAGTTTCTTTTAAATTCTCAGTAATCCAATATAATTCATTAATACAAACTGCATTATAAAGTTTTCCATTATTTCCTATATAAGTAATAGTTGTACCATCTAATATACCAACAGCATCACTAACAAGTCTTACAGGATTTCCCCAATTCATAGTACCATTTGTTGCAGAAATTGCATTTGGATCATTATATGAAAAATCTATTTCATCAGTAATACCATTTCCATAAGAGTAAGCAGTATATTGGTTAATACCAAAAAAAGTACCATCAAAAGCATTTCTATATCCAACTGGAAGTAGATGTAATCCAAAACTATCTAATGCATTATCATTAGGAGATAACCAATTTATACATAAATCATCTATAGATTTATATTGTCCCATATTTATATAAGTAGATACCAATGGAGTTTGACTTCCTGAATATAATTGAGTCCAATCTCCTCTAGTAGCTACTCGCCAACCTGTATTAGCAAGACTTGCTCCATTTATTCCAATTTGTGAATATCCATTATAATAATATTCATAACAACATTCAAGAACAAAAATAGTACTTGTAGTAGTGGTAGTAGTACTTGTAGTAGTAGGTATCTCCTCCTCAATATAGAACTGATTGGTAACATTATCAAATTTAATTTGATTTGTAAATTCAGGATGAGGAATATAATCTAGTTTTGTGATGATCACTCTGTCATATTTACTATCATAGACACCATGTAATCCTATTCCTGCAAAATGATTATCTGTATTTACATCTGGAAAATAACGTAAGATTTCAAATGCTAAATGATCTGTAAAGAATCTATTCATCCCTGATCCAAATGCTGATAAATCAATAGCCTGAGTATCAGAAATTAAAAAGATCTGTCCTCTTTTAGCATCAACTGTAATTTGACCTTGTGGTATCCTTAAGAGAAATTTATTCTGGCTTCCTACATATCCTAAATCAGTTTCTGCAAAATCAATAGGAGGAGCACCTTTAAATAACGAATCATTACCTACAAATGCTGCCTGAGGGTTACTTGTATTAATAGTAAGTAGATTGTTATATAAAAGACTTTTGTCCTCAAAACGAGCTAAAACTGCCCTATTTTGAATACCATCTAAAGAAATAAGAGGTCCATAGTTTTGAGGAAAATCAAAATACGATAAAGCTCTAAATGTAAGCCATGCATTCACTCTATTGTCAGCAGCGGATGTTTGTACATCAGAGTAGATTGCTCTAAAAGGAAACTGAGTAAAACAAGATCTATCCCAGTCTATAGGAATATGTGTAAATGTATTTTCTGTATTCTGTTTAGAATAAGTTGTATTGTAATAATAGGTATTATCCTGAGCAATTGGAACCCAAGATTCTTGTACCCAATCATCAGGAATTGATGTAGTAACATGTGGATAGAAATCTCCTTCTCTATTATTAAAAGCTTGTCTTAAATCTGTATTATAAGAACTCTCACAATAGAAATAAGGAACTCCATAAGCAAATAAATAGAAATATCCACTATAGAATAATAAAGTATTACTAACAACTGTACTTCCTGGAGCAAGTGTTGTACTAGTTGTAGAGGTAGAAGTATTTATAGAAGCAGTAGTGTTTCCAGTTGGGCAATCAAAGTTGTGTGCCTTATACGAAATAATACCTGGAAGAATACCTGCAGAAGATGTCACATAGTCTTTAGTTATACTTCGTGCAGAATGCCAATATTTAGGAAAAGCAACATTACCAATCTGATCGTAAAACACATCACTATCATCAGGAGCATTCACTCTATTATCTAAAAAGAATGGAAGTTTAGTTTTAAATCCAAATCTACTAATAAAGGTATCTCCACCAAATACTGTGTTATTAGTTGAAGGAACCTCGAATACTCTCTCAAATCCAGTATCAATAGTTTCATAAGAATACATTTGACCCCATTGATTCACAATGTCATTCTTTAAAGAAGCATAGTATGATACTACTGTGATATCTTCTATATTTGAAGGATTCTCACAATTTCCTTTTCCTGAAATAGTAAATCTTGAATGATCAGATATTTTATTATTAATACTTATCTGATCATTAGGAAAAGGTAAATTAGTACCATTTGTTTTTAAGAAGATAGAAGACTCTCGTTGGTAGTTATTAACAGAATGATCATCTCCTACAGATTCAACAATAGGGATGAGGTATCTTGATATATCTAAATTACGTTGTTTTACTCCTGTATTATTTGGAACATAGTCTGCATAGTTATAATCTGCAATAGAATTAAATGAATATGCGTAATTCTGTCTAGTCATTCCATTAAGATATATTTGAATATATGCTTGATAGGATGCAATCAATAATGTAGTATCTGCTCCTGCTACTTTTTCTGAAGCAGTTAATGCCTGTCTTTGTGCTTCTTCTGTTAGAAGTTTATATTTTGCATTATTTCTTACTTGTATAAAATGAGCAAGTCCTTTACCATATATAACATTTTCTAGTTTTAATATATTACCTAAAAATGGTTGACCAAAGGATGTCTCAGGAGAATTAAAAATAAGTCTACCATTATCAAATAAAGGTGGTAAAGAATTAGTTGTATCATCAGTAGTACAAGTTGTATTATTAACAACTGATTCTTGAAAAGTAATAAATATACCACAATGATCACAACCTTCTATACATCCTGGTTTAGTTCCTGGAATTACATTTACTAAAAGAACATCGTTATCAGGAAAACCACGTAACCATGTTGAACTAAGTCCTTCTATACGATCTAACCATTGAACTCTCCAACCACTACAAAAATCAAAACTACCACTACTAGACTGAACTAAATACGTGTCATAGTTGGAATAAGAAATTCTAGATTGTCCAATAGTACTTGTAGGTTTAGTAAGAGAACAGATTGACTGTTGTGTACCTAAAGTAGTATATTTATCTGATGATATAGACTTTCCTGTAATACAACTTGTATAACTTAGTTGAGTAAATCCATCAGGACCTAATGCTGTAATATCAATATCAAAAGATGTACATGACTCAGCAAAAGCATTATTTGTAATATCAAGAAAGGGATCAACTCCTAAATCGTTATATGGATAATTTGGATAGTAATAGTCTTGATTATCTTTTGTATATTTTCCAGCATTTCTTAAAATACCTTTTGCAACAATGGACTTATTAGTACTACGATCACCTCTTAATATTTTATATCCTATTATCTCAACTTTCTGACTATGAGTTAAGTTAGATGATCCGATAAGTCCTAATATTTGCTGAGTATCTACATGTATACCAATTGGAAATACAGCATCGTTACCCATTACTAAATGAGTAGAATCTATAAAAATCTTTGATTCAAAAATAGGACTTACAAGAACATCTGGAAATTTATGATGTCTAATTTTCTGTCCACCAAGATCTCCCCACACATTAGTATTACAAGGATATTCTTCTGTTGACTCCCAATAAGCCATTTCTCCAATTTGATAAGGACCTCTATAATTAATATCTGCTGAATAACCAGGTGAATTACCAGTTACAGAAGCAGTATTATATATTTTCCAATAAGGAGAATAACCTACTCCTCCAGATACATAATCAGGATTACCAATAAAATCAGGATTTGTATTAGGAATATCTGGTATACTTTCACTATTACTTTTAGTTCTTCCAGGAATATGAAAACTATCTGTTTGTTTACCATTTGCTAAAAGAAAAGCAATCTCATATGGATATACTTCATCTCGTAATTGTGAACGAAGATTTGTAGCATTTAATTCATCTGCATAATTTTCTATAGCAGGAATTCTCCAAGTTTCCCATTGAAGATGAATCTGACTTGCAATACCCTGATAGTTAAGTCTATCAAGCATAGAAAGATTACTAAATACTAATATCTCTTGTGTAGCAGTTACATCCTGAGCAGTATCATAAAAAGGAAATTTCTCAAAAATATCCTGAATAGATAATGGTATTGATGTTACATTTTGTCCTGTATAAGTTATTTTTATAGTGGAATTAGTAATATAAAAAGTTCCTACCAATTCTACTGTAGATATAGCATTGATTGTTTTTATAACAGCAATATTGAAATATTGGAATTGTCCTGTAATATCTAAATCACTCACTTGAATTATAATAGATTTATCTACAGGATAATTAAAATTTAATGTAGTGACATGTATATCTGCAATAGGTGTAGGATTTGTAATAGACTGATATGAATTATAAGGATTTCCTAAAGCATCTGAATATTGAATAGCAAATTGATAAGTTCCAGCAAGTAGATTTCCTCCATTTACTACATCAATAACTGATAGTAATGGTGTATTAAATTTTGGTTGAATACTTAATTGATTACAATCAATTTGGTCTGTAAACAAAGGATCACATAGAGTTGATCCAGGTTTTAACGTATTAGGAACATCATCAATATTAAGAAATCTTAGAGGATTTAAACCATCTGTCCAATAAATTTCTGTAGCACAAGTATTAACTTTGTGTGCCACTTTAAGTATAGGATGATTAATATCAAAATTTAAACAAGGAGCATTGACTAATGTATGATATATACAATCGTTATTATCCAGATGTCCAATTTCACTCTCACCAGTATCAGGATTAGTTAGAAAGAATATATGTTTATTCTTTTCACTAATGAATTGTGTACCTATAAGAACAAGTCCACTAGGAAATGTAAGACATAACTCATTACCTTCTTCATTTTGGTACGAAAAACTATTAGCATCATAGTTTTCCATAGCTGCATTTAATGCGTAGGTCAATACCCCAGGTTGCAACTGGTTAATTGAACTATCCATATTTAAACCTGCTCTTGCAGTATTCTGATGGATTTTAATATTTGATGGTTCGTTATCCATTTAATTCATTTATTATATCAGTTCGTCTTTTAGTACTAATTGATTTTTCTAATGACCAATTTAAATCTTTAAATCTATGACGTACCATAGGATAATCAACATTTAATTTTGCACAATAATCTTTTAAACACATAGATTGATCATCTAATGATACTATTATATTAGTTTTTCTATTACGAGCTTGTTGTGCATAATTGGCTATTCTACAATTTTTTGGCTCATAATTTCCATCGTTATCTATTCTATCTATCTGAAGTCCCAATTTCCAATTATTACATTGAGCCCAATTATAGAAAGATATAAATTCAGTTCTCCATTCTTCACAAACTATAATTCCTTTTTCTCCATAAAAATTATAACCTATATTATTCTTACAATAACATCTATTTTTCATATTTTGCCATTGCCCGTATAAAGGATGTTTATTTAAACCATGTATTATATTTGTTTCTTGAATTCTTTGTTTATTATAACATCCACAAGATTTAGTTATTCCTCTTTTTATTACAGAAATTGAAGATTTGAACTTTTTTCCACAATAACATTTAAATATAGCTTCTCTTCTTTTCTTTCCATATTTAGGATCAGTTCTATATCCTGCCTCTTCTAAATATTCTATATTTCCAAACATATGTCCAGTAATATAATTTTCTCTTCTTGTAATTTTATAATTTATCATTAATATTCCTGTTTAATATTACCTTGTTCCTGATCAGCCATGATAATTAATTATTACGTCTTCCTAATCCGTGTCTATTTGTGCGATTAGGAAGTTCATACATATTAAATCTATTCAATGTTTGTTTTATCTGCATTTGCTTTTCATTAACAGTTTTTTTCATTATCTCAGTGTTAGCTAATATAAATGTTTCATCTGAAAGTTGTTTATAGTAAACCATTTTTTGTTGAAGCTGATTAAATGTTTCATCATTTGTTTGATTAGTTAATGTCTCAAACATTTTAAATTTAATAAAAGCTTCAATATATTCTTTAATACGATAGTTATCAGGAATCATTTGATTTTGTACGTCATCATATTCTGTACTATAGAAAATTAAATAGACAGCATTATTTCTAAAATTGACTACAAATTTATTATCTCTAACATCAAATGTTAATGCGTCACTACCATGTGGATTAGTTTCATGAACATGTGATTGTTTCTCCCAATCGTTCATATAATTTACGTCACAATGTTTTCTTGCAGATATATTACCTGGTTTAAGTAATTGTTGTTTTCTAAAAGATCTTGTAGATTGATGATTTGTTTTATAAACAGCCTGTAGAATTTCAGGTAGACATGTACCAGTACAATTTGGATCTTGACACAAAGGATTACCACAAGGTTTTCCTCCTATAGTTAGAGGTGCGATTTGAATAGTTGTAGAAGATGTTTGTGAATAAAATGAATTAGCAGTTTGATGAGTGACATCATCCATCTCTATACATAGCCAAGCTTCTCTTACAGCAACAAAGTTATCTGGAAGTCTTGCCTGAAAATCCTCTATATACAGCATTTCCTCACTAATCACATAACTGGATCGTCCTAATTTTCTAAGACATTTATCTACATAAGTAGGAAATAGTAAATCATCAATCGCACCAGTATCATAATATGACTTAAATTCCTCTTTTATAATAGCGAATATAGATTCTGGACTTATGAAATTATATTTGTAGTAATAGCTCATAACTTACTGTATTTACCTGATTTAATATACTTATATACTTTAGAAACTGCTTCTTCTATAGATAATCCCTTTCTTAATCTTGCTTGTATAGTTTGTTGAGGAATTCCTATTTCATTAGCTAAATCTTGTAGTATATAGTTTTTATTTTTATATACTAAATATACAGAGTCTCGTCTATTTCTATCCTGAGTATATCTAGTAGACCATTTACAATTTTCTTTACAATAATTTCCATTAACATCTAGTCTATCTAAAGAATATTTTTTACTTGGTTTATCTCCCATATCTTCAAAAAAACCATCAAACATTAACCATCTATCACAAACGATAATTCCTCTTCCTCCATAGTTTTTAAAATGTTTATTCTTTGAATTAAAACATCTTTGTTTCATTGATTCCCAAGAACTATATTCAGTAGTTGTTGATTTTGTATTATTAATCTGTTTCATATCTTTGTTTTATATTATTAAAGATACTATATTTAATTAAGAATACCAAAAATATGATTTTTATATTTTATTGTGTTGCCATTCTCTATATATATGTTGATACTTTGGGTCAACTCTCAAGTAATGTGTTATCATTCTTGAAGTAGTTCTACATGGTTTAAAATACCATACCTGAGGAAGTATAAATTGTGCTGTTCGTTTAAACCAGTACCATTTAAAAAAGTATCCTTCAGTTTCGTAATTTAAGTTATATATCCTCTTTCCTTTTGCCATTGTTTTAACCCAGTCAATAGGAAGATTTATTCTCTTTTCTCCATTGACTATCTTCATACAATTTCGTTTCATCTTTAGAATAGAGAATTCACCTAATCCATTAGGAAGTTTTGCTTTCTCACCACTTTCAAGAATGTAATTTCTAAACCATTCACTATATCCGTATATAATATTTTTCCATTCTAAGAAGGATATAGTTATAGTAGGATGAGTTTTACAAAAATCCTTGTAGTTTGTTTTACTTGCACTTCGCCATTCAATCTTCTGCCTCATATCTTACTGTGGTTGTTTAGTTTGTGAACTTTGTTGTGATGCTCCTTGAGAGTCAATACCATCCTGAGAAATATCTGCTTTAATTCTAAAATATGTATTTAATAATTGTTGTGAAGTCATTTGAAGAACTGGTTTATGTAGATATCCAGGAAGAGCAAATTCCTTATCCAATGGATTCTTACACCAATCATCATCCGAAATATTATCTCCACAATCACAACCTGTATACATAACCTCATTTGGTATATCTTCTTCAAAAAATGCCACTAATCGTATTGATTGAATCATAGGATTAGTAACGTAAAGATAATCATTTGAAATCCAAAAATACTCATCCTTTTTTATAAAAGGAAGTTTTAATAAATTTAGATAACGATTTACTGATATCTCTTTAATTTTCTTACCTTTTCCACCCATAGCATTTATAGAATACACACCTTGTATAACATATTGGTAATTTCCTTCAGATATATGAGGAATTTTAAATTCACTTCTGGCTATATTACACTGATCTACATAATCACAACATTCAGAGATAGGAACTTCCTTCATCTTTACACAAGGGATTGTTGTAAATAATGTATCGGTTGCCCATAATTTCCTAAGATTAGTCTCTCGTTTGACTAACATCAATGTACATTGTCTAATCTCCGAGGCTATAACTCTGTCGGTTATGAGCGAATCTGTACTTAACAATTTATGTTCTGACCTGATCGAAGAAACTAAAACTCTGAGTGTTGCCATGATAAACTGTTTGAAATTTTAGTAAATATATATTTTTTAATTTTATAAATTAACTGCATAGATCAATTAATACTATTGTTACATCTGTAGTACTTAAAGAATCTACTAACAAACAAGGTGTAGTGATACTTTCATCCATTGTCAACTCGGCATTAAATAATCCACCTGAACAATATTGTGCTGTAAAATAAACTCCAC
>Ga0209125_1000147_pt1 | contig 117045 bp, 93 predicted proteins | sample BarGraIncub1131A_FD_184503 | JGI IMG/M metagenome (GOLD analysis project Ga0209125, IMG submission 184503) | Arctic peat soil microbial communities from Barrow, Alaska - Barrow Graham LP Incubations 11-31A (SPAdes) (version 2) | ecosystem: Environmental > Terrestrial > Soil > Wetlands > Peat...
ATGAAAATGAATGAAGAAACAGCTTTAGTAGTCGCGGAATTTTTATTGCAAATTAAAGCAATAAAATTGGATGTTAATAAACCATTTACATGGGCATCCGGATTAAAATCTCCAATATATTGCGACAATAGAAAGACACTATCTTACCCAAAGGTTAGAACCTTCATCCGACAGGAGTTTGTGAAGCTCATAAACGATACCTACGGACCAGTGGATCTGGTAGTTGGTGTTGCAACAGGTGCTATTGCACAAGGTGTTCTTGTGGCTCAGGATCTTGGATTACCATTTGCTTATGTTCGTTCTACCAAAAAAGGACACGGTCTTGATAATCAGATAGAAGGAGTCGTTGAATCCGGACAGAGTGTGATCGTCGTTGAAGATTTGGTTTCTACCGGACAAAGCAGTCTCGATGCTGTTAAAGCATTGCGTGAAGCAGGTTGTAATGTAAAAGGGATGGTTGCAATTTTTACCTATAATCTTAAGGTTGCTGAGGAAAACTTCAAAGCAATGAATTGTTCATTAAATACTTTGACCGATTACGATCATTTGATTAAAAAGGCTTTGGAACAGGAATATATCAAAGATTATGATTTGAAATCACTTATCCAATGGCGTGAAGATCCTCAGGCATGGGGAGAGAAAATCGAAATCCTGAACCAGGATATTCCAAAATAAATATTGAATTCCAATTTATTATACGATGAAAAATTTTGAAAGTAAACGGGTCGCTTTAAAGACATCTGCAGAAAAGGTATTCGTCTTTTTAAGTGACATGTCGAATCTGGGAAGGTTTATGCCTGAGCAGATTACAAACTGGCAGGCTACTGTTGACACCTGTTCGTTTACAATTCAGAATATGACAACCTTGAGCATGCGTATCAGTGAGCGTGTTCCTTATGAAAGAATAGATGTGATCTCGGAAGGTAAAACGCCTTTTAATTTTACGCTTCATTTGATGCTGTATCCGCAAACTGAGTTGCAATCAGAAGCTTGCTTCATCTTGAAAGCAGATCTGAATCCTGTTTTCAGTATGATGGCTTCAAAGCCTCTTCAGAATTTAGTTGATTTGATGGCAGATAATCTGAGCAAATATTATTCTTTTTAAGTCGGATTGGACTACAAACAATATACAACTTCCTTCATTCCACATTCATAGATCTTCTGATCAACACCTTCCAGTTTTAACTGTCCAAAATTGGTAATGCCTGTTATACGTGCTTGAATTTTGTCTTCATGAATAATGAAGTCATGCATCTCATTAAACCGATAGAGTAAAGAAAGATAATCAGCTTCCAATTTTGCATATTGTTTGTTTTTCAGCTGGTAATATCTTTTGTCAATACAAGAGCACAGTTCCTTAAGACACTGCTGCAGATTGTAACTGACACCGGTAATTTGTTTTAATGAAACAGGATTAGGGGCATCGCTCAGAAACTTTTCCTGATTGACATTTAACCCGATTCCTACAATGCATTCTGTTAATTCAGACCCAACAATACTGTTCTGAACCAATGTGCCACATAATTTCCGATCTTTAATATAAATATCGTTAGGCCATTTAATCTTTAACTCCTTGTCAGGTGGGAGGAGAGCCTGAATATAATCGGTAATACCCAGTGAGACTACTTCAATTAAACGAAATTGCTCTGAAGGATTCAAAAAATCAGGATACAGGATGATGCTAAAAGTAAGGTTTTTATTTGCCTCACTTTCCCAACTGTTTTGGTCTTGGCCCTTCCCCTTTGTCTGTTTATATGCTATAATGACAGTACCTTCTTCCGGTTTTTCAGAATGAAGCAATTTGTCAGTATAGACATTTGTAGAAGCAGTCTGCTTAAGTTCAATGATATGACTACCAATTATAGGTTTATTCATATGTTTATTCTTTTATTGCAAAATTATAAACTAACTTGGTATAAATCTTGTTAAAGATAAGAAGCTGGTAAAGAAATGATCTACACTTATAATGTTTTTTGTACAACTTATTGATTTTCGGCTCAACTCCAAAGATATATGTTTTTAGGGGTTGTTTATTTTGTTTAACTTTGTAAATTGATTTTGTAAATTTTAAGAATGATAAAAAAAGTAACAGAAAAGACTGAATCGGCCATGTTGGCTGATATTGTTATCAATGCTATATATGAAAAGAAAGGTGAACAAGTTGTTAAGATCGACATGCGTCCTATCAACAGTCCAATCGCTGATTTCTTTATTGTTTGTCAGGGTAGCAACCGCACTCAGGTAGAGGCGATTGCTGATTCGATTAACGAAGAAGTCAACAAAGCAATTGGCGTTCGACCTTCACATCTGGAAGGACGTGAGAATGCTGAATGGATGCTCATTGATTATTTTGATGTAGTTGTTCATATTTTCCAACCTGAAACACGTGGTTTTTATAAGCTCGAAAGCCTTTGGGCCGATGCTGATATTACCGAGGTTTCTGAGCCTAGAGCTGAAGTTAAACCCAAAAGGGTAGCCGTTAAAAAGGCTGTGACTCCGGTTAAAAAATCTAACAAAAAGAACGTATAACTGTTACCCGATAATATAAAACGGCATCGCAAATGGCAGACGAAGATAGCAAGCCCCCAATCATTCCGGGAAGTAATGGGAAGATTCCCAAGCCTAAGTTTAATTTTTACTGGATCTATATCCTATTGATAGGTGTTTTTCTGGCAATGACTTTTTTTAACTTTAATGGTACAGTTAAAACTATTGAGGAGGCTCAGTTAAGGAAATTGATTTCCGAACAGTATGTCGATAAAATTCAGGCTGTTAATAACAAGTATGCGCGTATATTTATCAAGAAGGATAAATTAAGCCTTCCTGAGTTTAAAGATGTTCAAAACAGCAAGAGTATTAGTGGCGAATCACCTCAATATACTTTTCAGTTTAGTACACCCGAATCTTTTGAAAGGCTGGTCAAGGAAGAACAGATGAAAAAAGACGCCAAGGGTGATCCTATTATTGTAGATGGGAAGCCGGAAATGGTTGAAAATCCCATTTATGTTAAAAATATTGATGAACGCAATTGGGCAGGTGACTTTATGGGATTGATATTCCCGATTTTACTATTGGTTGTTGCCTGGTTCTTTATCATGCGAATGATGAATAGGGGCTCAGGTGGTGGAGGTCAGATATTTAATATCGGTAAATCCAAAGCCCAGTTGTTTGATAAGGATACAATGGTAAATATTAATTTCAACGACGTTGCCGGTTTACAGGAAGCGAAAGTTGAGATCATGGAAATCGTTGATTTCTTAAAAAGTCCTAAAAAATATACGCAACTTGGTGGTAAAATACCAAAAGGCGCATTACTAGTTGGCCCTCCGGGAACAGGTAAAACATTGTTGGCAAAAGCCGTAGCCGGTGAAGCAAAAGTTCCTTTCTTCTCGCTTTCAGGTTCAGACTTTGTGGAAATGTTTGTGGGTGTTGGTGCAAGCCGTGTACGTGACTTGTTTAAACAGGCCAAAGAAAAGGCACCCTGTATCATTTTTATTGATGAAATAGATGCCATTGGTCGTGCCCGCGGAAGAAATTCATTCACCGGTGGTAACGATGAACGCGAGAATACGCTTAATCAGTTACTGACCGAAATGGATGGTTTCTCAAGCAACAATGGCGTTATTATTCTTGCCGCAACAAACCGTGCCGATATACTGGACAGAGCATTATTACGTGCCGGACGTTTTGACAGACAGATCCATGTGGAATTGCCTGACCTTGAAGAGCGTAAGGCAATTTTTCTGGTACACATGCGTGGCTTGAAATATGATGTTGAAGGTGTTAATGTTGAATTCCTTTCAAAACAGACTCCAGGGTTTTCCGGTGCTGACATTGCCAATGTATGTAATGAATCGGCCTTGATTGCTGCTCGTAAAGAGAAGGAGTTGATCGAGAAACAAGATTTCATTGATGCCATCGATAGAATCGTTGGTGGATTGGAAAAAAGAAATAAAATCATTTCACGTCACGAAAAAGAGGTTATCTCTTATCATGAATCTGGTCATGCAGCCGTCAGCTGGATGTTGGAACATGGCTCTCCGCTGGTAAAAGTAACCATTGTACCACGTGGGAAATCACTGGGCGCAGCATGGTATTTGCCTGAAGAAAGACAAATTACTACATTTGATCAGATGTTTGATGAACTAGCTTCCGGATTGGGTGGGCGTGCTGCTGAAGAAATCTTCTTTGGGAAAATTTCTACCGGTGCACTGAGCGATCTGGAGAAAGTAACCAAACAGGCTTACTCTATGGTAGTCTATTTTGGTCTGAACGAAAAGATCGGTAACATCAGTTACTATGATTCGACGGGTCAGTCTGAATATACCTTTACAAAGCCATACAGTGAGAAGACTGCTGAAACAATTGACAGTGAAATAAGTAAATTGATCGAATCAGCTTATCAGCGTGCCAAAGAGATTCTCCTCGAAAACCGGGATAAACTTGAAAAGTTGGCTCAACAACTATTGACCAAAGAGGTCATCTATCGTGAAGATCTCGAACTGATTTTTGGTGAGCGTAGCTTTAAAGAGGAAAAATTGATTCTTGATAATGGTGATTTTACCGATCTTAAACCTAAAGAAATCAATGATATTCCACAACTAAATCCTGTTGCAAAGGAAGAAACCACTGAAAGTAAACCTGACGAGACACAATCATTAACATAAGAATAATCTGCACTATCGATGGAAGAGACAACCTCCAAGGAAAAGATGCTGAAGAGTATCCGGAATGCGTTAATTCATAAATCTGTAAATCCTTACCCGGGTGTAGATTTAGAGTCTTCTATTTATCATCCACAAACAGATATGCCCGACCTTACTTTTGCCGAGGAATTCACAAAAGTAAACGGTCAGTTTGTTTATTGTGAAGATATAATGTCGTTGGTCGATAATCTGAAGATCATGGCTGACGAACGAGGCTGGTCTAAGGTATATAGTATCGATGGGCAGTTGACTAAAGTTCTTGATGCTGCCGGAATCGTTCATTCTTCAAAAAAGGAAGATTTTGCCGATTTGAAGGTTGCAGTCACTTTTTGCGAGTTTCTTGTTGCACGTTTAGGATCGATCCTTATCTCTTCACGTCAGACAGCCGGTCGCAAATTAAATATCTTCCCTGAAATCCATGTAGTTGTTGCAATGTCGTCTCAGATCGTCCCTGATATTGAAAATGGCATGTCGGCCATTCGCGAGAAATACCGGGGAAGATTACCATCGCTGATCAGCTTACTTACAGGTCCAAGCCGCACTGCTGGAGTTGAACCTTCTTTGGTTTTAGGTGGTCATGGCCCTCGCGAATTATTTGTGTTTCTTGTCGATGACACCCCAACACTTCCAAAAGATGAGTAGAGACAATTGGGTGAAAGTATTTAGTTCTTCAAAAAGCTACCTTGTAGAGATTACAAAAAGTGTTTTGGAAGAAGAAGGAATCGAAAGTGTTATCATAAATCAAATCGACTCTGCCTATTTATTTGGTGAAAGTGATCTCTTTGTCAAAAATGAAGATGCACTTACTGCCTTGCAGATCATAAGTCAAATCGAAAGTGAATAATTTAGTATTACGCACCATAACTGGTATTTTCTTTGTTGGAATTGTTGTTTCATCGATCATATTCAACCCTTTATTCTTTGCTTGTTTGTTTTTTTGTGTCACCCTGCTGGGTCTCCATGAGTTTTATAAGTTATTACAAAAGGGAGGGAGAACTCCACAAATCCGATTGGGTTTAGTCTCGGGTGGACTTCTTTTTGCAGGTCTTGCTGCAGTTGCAAACAAATGGATCGATGCAAAATGGCTTCTTGCTTTATTGCCATTTATCTCAATATCATTTATTTCAGAGTTATACAGAAATAAACCATCACCATTTGAGAATGTTGCTTTAACTTTGGTGGGCGTATTTTATATTGCCTTGCCATTTGGGCTGATGAACTTTTTCTACCTTCCCGAGCTGCATTATACTTTCATCATTCTGCTTGGTTATTTTGTCATCTTGTGGATAAATGATACTTTTGCATACCTGTTTGGCAGTGCATTTGGAAAACATCGGTTGTTTGAACGTATTTCTCCCAAAAAATCATGGGAGGGAAGCATTGGTGGCGCTTTGGTAAGCATCATCGCTGCAGGATTGTTTGCGTCATTTGATCATTCACTGTCATTGATACAATGGATTACAATTACAGTGATTATTGTCATCAGTGGAACCTTGGGTGACTTGGTTGAATCAATGCTAAAACGGAGCCTTAACTGTAAGGATTCCGGAACGCTTTTACCAGGGCATGGAGGGATACTCGATCGTTTTGATGCGGTATTGATCTCAGCCCCATTAATTTTTGTTTATATTCAATGGATTAATTATTAACGTGGAATGAAAATACATAAAGAAGGACATCAGATTATTCTTACGGCATTTGTGATTTTGGTAATACTGGCATCCGGAGCAGCTTTCCTGCTCTCAGGTTTGTTGATTCTGATGTGTGCAATTTTGTTTGTCCTCGCAGGATTGTTTATTTTTATCGTCAGATTTTTCCGCTATCCGCAACGACCTATCAGTTTGGGGATTGAAAATATTATCTGTCCTGCCGATGGAAAAGTTGTTGCCATAGAAGAGGTTGAAGAAAAGGAATATTTCAAAGGAAAACGGATCCAGGTATCTGTTTTTATGTCGCCCAATAATGTCCATGTTAACTTTTTCCCGATAGCCGGTAAAGTCGTCTATTTTAAATACCACTCTGGAAAATATCTGGTTGCATGGCATCCAAAGTCGAGCGAAGAAAATGAACGTACCACCGTAGTCATTCAGGGTGAAGGAAAGCGTATTGTGCTAATGCGTCAGATTGCAGGTGCAGTTGCACGTAGAATAGTATGTTATGCAAAAGAAAACCAGGTTGCAGAACAGGGAGGCGAAATGGGTTTTATTAAATTCGGTTCGCGTGTCGACCTTTTTCTTCCGTTAGGGACTATTGTTGATGTGAAAATCGGACAGAAAGTTACCGGAAGAACTACAGTAATTGGACGATTTATTTAATTGGTTTAACAACTTGTTAACATAATAGATCTTCCATATTCGGAATCAAAATGTAAATTTGTTCTATAAAAATAATTTTAAAAAAGGTTAATATGAAAAAAATAAGTTTAATACTGTCTATGCTGGCATTCGTTAGTTTAGTTGCTATTACTCCTGTTTCAGCTGGAAATCCGGTAACTACCAAGAAAGCAACAACTGCTCAGACTACACCAGCACCGGCTGCTAAAAAAGCTTGCTGCGCCGATGCTAAATGTGGTAAATGTACAATGGGAAAAGATGGAAAAACTTGCCCTGAAATGAAAAAATCAGCCACACCTGCTCCAGAGGCAAAATAAGGTTGTTGGTTATTAATAAAAAGAGCTGCCCACGGGTGGCTTTTTTTATTTCTGTTTTTAACTGAGATTATCTATAAATGTCAGTATTTCGGGTATGTTGTTTACCCGGGGAGTTGGGTCCTGTCTGGATAAATATAAATCGAAAGGATCGAACAAGATCGTGTCCATTCCGATTTCCCTTGCCCCGATGATGTCAACATCCAAATCGTCGCCAATCATCAGACTTTCTTCAGCACTGGCACCTGCCAATCCCATTGCATAATTAAATATTCCGGCATCAGGCTTTTTACTTTGTGCCTGTTCAGAAGTGATCAGGTTTTCAAAATATTTAGTTAAACCGGCAAATTCTAATTTAACATGTTGGATCTCTTCAAATCCATTGGTGATAATGTGAAGCTGAAACCGGTCTTTCAAATTATCAAGTGTTTCTATTGTTCCTGGAAATAGAATTCCTTTTCGGGGACTTCTGTAAGTGTATTCGTCGGAAAGGATAGATGCTAATATTTTGTCGTCTATCCCAAATTCCTGTAATGTGATCAGAAAACGGGTGTCTTTTAATTCGTCTTTACTGATGAGGCTTTCTCGATAGAGTCCCCATAGGCGCGTATTGTGAACTGTATAAACTTCAAAGAAAGCTTTTACAGAAGGTATCGATTTCTGATCGGATAAATAATGATTGTAAAGTTCGTTAAATGTTTCGTGCGAATTCTTTTCGAAATCCCAAAGCGTATTGTCAAGATCAAAAAACAGGTGTTTATATTTCATTCAGTATTCTTTTTAGTTTTGCAAAAGTACAATTTTGAACACAGATCTTAATAATAAATATTTAACATAATAAAATTAGAAACTGTTTAAATTTAGTTTTTATTCATTCGTTGGACATGCTACACCCTGCTAACACTGCCTATTTGCATCACATAGAGACGCAATATTTTGCGTCTCTACAACAGAAAAACCGCTTCCGCCCGTTCTTGAACTCCAATTGGAGAAAATTTAAACAGTTTCTTAAATTAACATAAATTTCAATAATTACCCAAAATTACTTTGAAGACAACAAGATCATGATTTAATGATGAAAGAAACGACCAGTGGTGTGACATATTTTATTGGGTTCTGATTCAGATTCAATCGGTATCAGTCTGGTATCCTGTATGTCAATCAAACTACAAATAAATCCGAATCAGACCCGAATAAGACCCCAATAACCCCTGGTCGTTTGAATGATGATCTGATTGTGATCATGAAATTACCAATGTTTTTTCCCATAATGTTCTGATGAAAATTGAAATGGAAAGTTGCTCGTTTTTCATGAAATATAATAATGATTTCTTTCACCAATTAAAATCAAAGGGTAATATTATCCTGTTTGGAATTGACATTTTTTTACGTAAATTTGCCTTATAAGGAGTTTTTCATTTCTAAGTAATAACCCCAAAAACACTCGACCTATGTTCAAAGGACACCCCAAAGGGCTTTATGTTGCCTTTTTCGCCAATATGGGAGAACGCTTCGGCTTTTATACCATGATGGCTATTCTTGTACTTTTTCTTCAGGCTAAATTTGGTTTGGATGCCGACAAAGCCGGTTCAATTTACAGCATCTTCTATTTTTCTATTTATGCATTAGCCCTGGTTGGTGGTATTATTGCCGATAGGACCCAGAATTACAAAGGGACTATCATGGTGGGAATTTTCGTCATGTTTGCAGGGTATCTGTTGATGGCTACCCCCGGTATGGGGCTCACATTCACCGTTGTCGGTCTGTTTACGATTGCTGTCGGTAATGGTTTATTTAAAGGGAACCTCCAGGCTTTAGTAGGCCAGATGTATGATGATCCCAAGTATTCAAAATTGCGCGATTCAGCGTTCAGTGTATTTTACATGGGGATAAATGTTGGTGCTTTCTTTGCTCCAAGTGCTGCCCGTGCAATGCGTAGCTGGTATTTGCATTCAAACGGCTTTGCTTATGATTCAGACTTACCGGCACTTTGCCATAAGTTATTGAACGGGAAACAACTTGATGTCGCCAAGTTGCAAGAACTGGCAGATAAAGTAACTCTATCGGGTGGTCATGTAACAAATTTAAAAGTATTTGCACTTGATTACATTAATGTTTTTTCTACCGGATATAACTATGCATTTGGTGTAGCCGCTTTGGCAATGGTGATCTCCCTGTTGTCGTATGTATTGTTTAAAAAACATCTGCCTGATCGCAAAGCCCTTGCTGTTAATAATCCTTCACTCATCAAAATGCCATGGGCTGAAGAAAAGAAACGACTGATCGCTTTGGGGCTTGTTTTCGTGGTTGTGATTTTTTTCTGGATGTCATTTCATCAAAACGGATTATCGCTCACCATGTTTGCCCGTGATTATATGACTAAAACCGTTGATCCGGTAACAAATATCATGTTTTATCTGCCTGCGCTGCTTTCATTGATTGCAGCTATTGCCGGAATTTTTATGTTGATTCAAAAGAAGGCATCATCAATGAATAGAGCTATTGGCACAGGACTCGCAATTGTAGGCGCCTATTTGGTTTATTATTTCTTCAAGGGAATGCCTGCTGCAAACCCAATCGAACCTGAAATATTCCAACAGTTTAATCCATTGTTTATCGTAGCATTGACCCCTCTCGTTGTTTGGTTCTTTTCTTGGTTGCGAAACCGGAATATCGAGCCCTCAACGCCAAAGAAAATCGGTATTGGAATGATCTTAGCTGCTCTAGGTTTTTCGGTGATGATAGCCAGCTCAATTGGTTTGGTATCACAGGTTAATTTGGCAGGTGAGCCCTCACCTGAACGTATTTCTGCACATTGGTTGATTACTACATATCTCGTTTTAACTTTTGCGGAACTATTTCTTAGTCCAATGGGAATCTCTTTTGTTTCAAAAGTATCGCCACCCCGTTTCCAGGGATTGATGCAAGGTGGTTGGCTGGGAGCCGCAGCTGTTGGTAACTTACTGCTTTGGATCGGAAGTTCGATGTATATCCGCCTTGAGCTTTGGCAGGTATGGTTGATTTTCGTGGTTTGCTGTCTTATTTCTGCCGCATTTATTTTCTCAATCATGAAACGACTTGAGGATGTAGCAAAATAAATTGTTTTTTTTGAGATATTTAAAAGGGCTGCTTGTGTGAAGCAGCCCTTTTATTTTTAGCTACTTAAAATGTTTAAAATGAAATAATAGTTCTCTAAAAAAGAGTTTTGACAAAGTATTTTTTCCCTTTATCGGAAAGTAGTAGAAAAAAAATTAACTTTGAAAAGTATCGTTGCTATAAACGTAAACTTTAAAAAGAATTATTTATTATGATTATTGCAGTTGATTTCGATGGGACTATTGTGGAGAATAAATATCCTAAAATAGGACAAGAGATAATATTTGCCATTGACACCCTTAAGGCATTAAACAAGAAAGGCCATCAAATAATACTTTGGACATTTCGGAGTGGAAAGCAGCTTGAAGAAGCAGTAACTTTTTGCGAAAAGCGGGGAGTGGAATTCTATGCGATAAACAAAAGTTATCCGGAAGAAGTGTACGAAGAAACTATCAGCCGTAAAATCAATGCTGATTTATTTATTGATGATCGGAATATTGGAGGAATGCTTTCCTGGGGAGAAATATATCAAAAAATATGTCCCGAAGAATCCAGAATCGAAGTTTCAAAACAACAAAATAATATATTGCATCGGATGTTTAGAAACGAGAGGAAATTAAAGTAACAAGATAACCCATTATTCGAAAGACTTTATTCGTTCAAATAAAGAATTATCCTTCATTATACCAACTCATCATCCTTTCGATCCCTTCTTCGATCTCAATTTTATGACTCCATCCCAGTTTATGTAATTTGGATGGATCAGTAAGTTTTCTCATAGTGCCATCCGGTTTGGTAGTGTCAAATATGATTTCTCCATTGAAACCAACTTTGTCTTTAATTAACAAAGCCAGGTCATTGATCGAAATCTCTTTGCCTGTCCCAATATTGATGTGACAATTTCTAATATCCTTTTCACCTGATAATAGAGCCAAGTCTTTAAAATCGACTTTTTCCATGATAAAGACGCAAGCATCAGCCATCTCCTCGCTCCATAAAAATTCACGCATTGGCTTCCCTGTTCCCCATATTCCGACAGAAACGGAATCTTTTTCACCAGATTTTGAAGAAATATTGATTCCAAACTTTGCCAAAATATCGGTAATCTCCTTTTTTTCAGCTTTGCCATCGATACCTGTTATTGGAAAACGATTCAAATCAAAACGAATAGCATCCCAGTCTCCTTTTTCTATCCAACCTCCGAGTAACATCTTACGAATCAGAGCAGGGAGGACATGAGACCGTTCAAGATCAAAATTATCATTGGGGCCGTATAGATTCGTTGGCATAACCGCGATAAAATTTGTCTGGTATTGCAGGTTATAGCTTTCACAAAGTTTTAGTCCTGCGATCTTTGCAATGGCGTATGGTTCATTGGTATATTCAAGTATATCGGTGAGTAAGCTGTTTTCAGCCATAGGTTGTGCTGCATCACGCGGGTAAATACAGGTGGAGCCCAGAAACAATAACTTCTTCACGCCATACTTCCATGCGCAATGAATGATGTTATTCTGAATCATCAGATTTTCATAAATAAAATCTGCTCTGTATGTGTTGTTTGCAACAATGCCACCTACCTTAGCCGCAGCCAGGAAAACATACTCAGGTTGTTCAGCAGCAAAAAACTCTTCAACAGCTATTTGGTTACGCAGGTCAACCTTCGAAGAATCCCGGCCTATGAGATTAGTAAAACCTCTGCTTTCAAGATTCTTCCAGATCGCTGAGCCTACCATTCCTTTATGGCCCGCAATATAAATTTTGGCCTCTTTTATCATTATTCGAAATAATTCATGATTCTGTATCCACCTTCTTTTAGATATGCCTCTTTCTTCATTAATTTTAAATCAGAAGTGATCATATCCTCGATTAATCCAGCAAGGTCATATTCAGGTTCCCATCCCAATTGCCTTTTTGCTTTTTCGGGATTTCCAATCAATAATTCAACCTCAGTAGGACGGAAATATTCAGCATCAATTGCAACAACTTCAGCAGTTTCTCCATTGGCTTCTGCGATTCTGTTTTTGATATTCTCAAGATATGCAGTACCTACCATTTGTGAAAAAAGTGTTTCATCAACGCCAACTAAAATCCCTTTTTCATCGATCCCTTCACCTTTAAACGCAACCTCAATACCAATTTTCTCAAAAGTTAATCGGATAAATTCGCGGACTTCAGTTGTGATTCCGGTTGCTATTACATAATCATCTGCTTTATCCTGTTGCAGAATAAGGTACATCGCTTTGATGTAATCTTTGGCATGTCCCCAGTCGCGTTTTGAAGATAGGTTTCCCATGAATATATTTGAAGACATACCCAAGGCGATACGTGCAATAGCACGTGTAATCTTGCGGGTAACGAAAGTTTCTCCACGGATGGGTGATTCATGGTTAAAGAGGATTCCGTTGCTCGCATGGAGTCCGTATGCTTCACGATAGTTGACTGTGATCCAATAGGCATACATTTTTGCTACTGCATAAGGCGAACGGGGATAGAAAGGTGTACGTTCTGTTTGTGGTACCTCTTGTACTAATCCATAGAGTTCGGAAGTAGAGGCCTGGTATATGCGTGACTTTTTTGATAATCCAAGTAAGCGAACAGCTTCAAGAATACGTAACATGCCAATTCCATCGGCATTAGCAGTGTATTCCGGAGTGTCGAAACTCACTTTCACATGGCTCATAGCAGCCAGATTATAGATCTCATCGGGTTGAACTTCCTGGATTATGCGGGTGATATTCATTGAATCGGTCAAGTCTCCATAATGCAACATAAAGTTGCGGTTTTCTACATGTGGATCCTGATAAAGGTGATCGATCCGGTCTGTATTAAACTGAGATGCACGACGTTTAAGACCATGAACAATGTATCCCTTTTTTAATAAGTATTCAGAAAGATAGGCTCCATCTTGTCCGGTTACTCCGGTAATAAGTGCAACTTTTGACATACGATACTTTTGATTATGTTCTAATTAAGTTAAGAGCTATTATTAATGCTAAATTACGTATTATTCTGTAAAGATCGTTAAAATCATCAGTTTTATTCATTTAATTGATTACATTCTGTAAAATAACTTGTGAAAAGTTTTTTACTTTTACCTTTGTGGTATGAATAATCCTGTTTTTCCATGGGGACATACCCGTCGATATAATTCATACTCCGAATACTTTAAACGATCATTGGGTGAGCGGGTACAAAAAGTTGCTATAGATGCAGGCTTTACCTGTCCGAACCGGGATGGTTCAAAGAGTAGGGGAGGTTGTACCTATTGTGATAATGACTCTTTTAATCCATCCTATTGTCAGCCTGAAAAGAGTATCACACTTCAAATCGAGGAGGGGATAGAATTTCATTCTCGAAGATACAAGCGGGCAAAAAGCTTTCTGGCTTATTTTCAGCCGTATTCCAATACTTACGCTTCTGTCGAAAGATTGAAAACCCTTTATGGTGAGGCGCTTCAATATCCCGGAATAGTTGGATTGGTAATTGGTTCCAGACCAGATTGTGTTAACGACGATATTTTAGATTATATCGCAGAATTGAGTCGTTCTTATTATGTGATTCTTGAACTTGGCCTTGAGTCATGTTACGATAAAACACTTCAAAAGATTAACCGTGGGCATAGTTGGGCAGAAAGTGAAGATGCCATCCAAAGAGCTGCTTCACGTGGAATTAAAGTTGGTGCACATATGATATTTGGCCTACCGGGCGAGAGTCGGGAGGAGATGTTGGCTGAGGCAGATATTATTTCAGCGTTACCACTCGATAATATTAAGTTTCATCAACTCCAGATTATCAAAAAGACGAAGATGGCAGTAGATTATATTGAACACCCTGAATCTTTTAATTTGTTTTCGATGGAAGAATACCTCTCCTTTATGGTTAGTTTTCTTGAAAAACTAAATCCTGCATTTGTGGTCGAAAGATTTGCCGGTGAAGTTCCACCTCGCTTTTTAGTAAGCGCGCCCTGGTCTAATTTGCGCAACGACGCTTTTAATCGATTGCTTGAAAAAAGACTCGAAGAATTGAATACCTGGCAGGGTCGTTTATATTTGCACGAATTGTAGAAAATGTAGGGAGGTCTCGTGGGTCTCCAGGGCAGCAAAAAATAAAAATCTACATTACCATTCAGGAGAGCCACAAGGGCCTTCCCTACATCTTAAAAATAAACTGAACACTAAATTCCAAAGGTTTTTTAGGGTTCGAAGTTGTTGAATTTGTGGCTGATGTATCTGTAGATGCCACAACATCGGTTGATTTAATCACACTTTTCGTATATCCAATTTTAAAAGTAACCGTTTGTTTTTTCAAACATCGTACCCGGCTAAACAGATACATCCGTGTTCCCTCTCCATAAAGCATTGGCGTAGCGAATGAAAACAGGTGATCGTTTTCATAAGTGTAAAACCTGTTATCATACGAAGCAGAGTATCGGTCAAACCGAGCAGTAAAACCGAACCGCTCCTTTTTCTCTTTCCAGGCAAAATCCTGTAAAAAAAGATACCCATTACTTTTTCCGGCAGTTTTAACCAACTGGTTCCATTCCACGCGTGATTGTAAGGTAAATTGTTTCCCCAATTGATGTTTAAGGTTGAGGCGAATATTTAGCCAGTGTTGGTTTTCAACTCTATTCAGCATATTCGAATCTACAGGCAAATTTAAAGGCTTGTTTTTATTCCCGATTCTCAAAATCATTAATGTCCTGGGAGATGCCTTCCATTCTAATTGAAATTGTTGCTCATATCCTGAGGAAGGTGCATCAATTCTGTATTTCAACCAGGGGTAACTATAGAAATCAGCAAAAGAGCGGACCGTAACTTTGGAACTAAGCAGCATTGTAATCGCAGCAAACACTCCTTTTTCATTTTGGGGCAATCCGCTCTCTCCCAGACAATTTCCAAAGGGAGCGCGATAAGCCGGTGAATAATCGCGAATAGACAAAAAGAAGGTATACCCATAGAGCGGTTGAAACATCATGTTTTGAATAATTGCCCAATTACCCGATTGGTTTAATGCAACTTCTCCACTTAACAAAATCTTTCCAAGTACCAATCGGTGATCCAGACTTATGTTGCTAAACTGACTTCCGGTAAAATCATATTTTCTGTAAATGGCAGTAGGCGAAGCAAAATCCTTGCTATAAAGCCCACCGATGAAATTCAATCCTACAACCGAAACATCCTGTTTCCATGCAATCCTTCCTCCATACGAAACTTGTGTAATATTATGTCGTCGGCTCCATTCTGTGCTATCACGATGCAGGCCGTCAGTGACAAGGCTTGTGATCTTGTTTAAAGTATCCAATCTTCCATCCAAAGGGGCGACTGATAAAAATCCGGTCAGATCAAACTTTTTGAAACCAAGCGTAGCTGCCATGCCTCTCATGAAGCCTGTCTCCATTGCCGAACTGTTTTGAGCAATTCCCGGAGCTTTTCTTGAATACCCCGAAGCAAAAATGGTACGCCCAATGTTATATCCACTCCAGATTGCAAGTCCCTGCCCAAATCGCAAATGATAATCTCCTATGATTAGCCTTTTGAAAAGTCCCGTGTTACTGATCATTATATAAGCTGATGCATAATCAATTCCGGGAAATTTGTTTAATGGCCTCTTAAACAAGGGTTCACCGGGATCTTTTTCTAAAATAAAACCTGCCGTTACCCGACTTTGCCAGTCATATTTATATTTGATTAATAATTTGATTGCAGAACCCATGTAAGCGCTGTCTTTCGGTTTGCCAAAATCTGCTGGTCTGAATAAAAAGTCATCTTTTCCCTCATTGAACAATGCATGGGCTGTAATCTTTCTTTTAATCTTGTCTTTTGTAAAGTCGATATACTGTATGATACTTTCAATCGTTTCCCGATCAAAACCTTCTATCAATTGAAGTTCATAAGGAGAAACAATATAACCGTATTGCTTTCTGTAAAGTAATAAGTTCTTGATTTGCAAATCATTTAACCATGGTATTTCCAACAATTGATCGGGATCGGCAAAGTTGATAGGTATTGGATTTCTTGTAAGATGGTCGAGTAACTCTTCACGATCTGAAAGGTCATGCTCTGTTTTCGATCTGCTTTGGAGATCTTCCTGTTCATATTCTTCCTCATTTGTAACCACAGTCTGAGCTTTACCGATAAGCGTGATCAGCAATAATAAAATGACAATCCCCAGAGTACGCATCAGTGTGAAAATGTATAAGCTAATGAAGCCTGCGGTGTAAATCCAAGTGTCTGATGCCATGATGCGGCAAAATCAATCACGAATTGTGAAAAAACATATCCAAAACCAAAACTTAATTTCGAATTGTTTAACCCTAATCCTGCCCTCATGAATAGCTTATTATCAAAAGAATATTCCATTCCAAAGGCAATATTCAAATCAGATCCTGAAGTCTTTTCAATTTCTGTCAGCATTACCAGTTCAGGTATCGGTTTGTAAGAGAACCCTGTTCTGATAATTGAGGGCATTTGTTCATCTGAAAGGCCAGTCAGTTTAACCCGGGTTGGATTAAAAACATTACAGGCGAAAGTGACATTTTCAGAGATTTCCCATTGTATTCCGGCATCAAAAGATACGGCAGTTCCGGCTTCATATTCTTTTCCAAATGAAACACGGTAACAGTCAAAACGAACTCCGGCTGAAAACCTTTCTCCAAACTTTCGACCATAAGCCAAACCGACAAAAGTGTTGGTGTATTGACCGAGTCGCAAATGGCTGATGGCAATACCAAAGCCGCCATTTTTAACTGGCAATGCAAAAGAACCAACATTAAAAAACAACTCTTTGATCAGAAATCTGTTCTCTATATATAATCCGGTCTCCGGATTCATTAACTTTGCTAAACCGGCAGGGTTATTATGGGTTGACCAGATACCCGTGGTGAAAACTGAGATGCCTCCTGTTCCGGCCTGGCCGGCACCCGCGGGATCTCCATCCATTCCAGCGTAAGCAATGAATGGGAAAAATATGAAAAAACATATGGTAATGTACCTATACATCTTAAAATCTACATTATTAAATGTACGATTATTTTTAACCAAAAGCAACGACTTTGTGAATTTAATATATAGCCATTTAAAACCTTTATCAATATGCCAGCAAATGATATTTTACAGTTTCTTGAGGAATTAAAACAAAACAATACACGCGAGTGGTTTGCCGAAAACAAGCAGAAATACGAAAAGGCAAACAAGTCTCTTTTAACGCTTGTTGAAGAATTAATACCTGTCGTTCAACGCATCGACTCTTCAATAGGCGCGCTGACTGCCAAAGATTGTGTTTTCAGGATCTATCGGGATACCCGGTTTTCTCCGGATAAGACACCATACAAAACCAATATGGGCGCTTATTTTGCCCGTGGAGGCCGGAAAAGTATTTATGCCGGATACTATATGCATCTTGAGTCGGGTAATAGTATGCTGGCAGGAGGGATCTGGATGCCTGAACCCGAGGCTTTGAAAAGAATAAGGCAGGAAATCTATTATAATAGTGCTGAATTCAAGTCACTGCTTGAATCAAAGTCTTTTAAAGACAATTTCGGAACACTGAGTGAAGAGGGCAAACTGAAGAATCCTCCCCGCGACTTTCCTGCAGATTTTCCGGATATTGATTTATTAAAAAATAAAAACTTCACGATGTTTCATTCATTAAACGATGAAGCTGTTTATTCTGAGGATTTTCCGGTAACATTCTCAAAAGTATTTGAAGCCATGAAACCAGTCAATGAATTTTTGAACAAGGCTTTTAGAGAATAAATTTATCTGAAAATCCCTTCCCGGAAAAAGTACTCTTTTGTAGTTTTCTTTTCCACTGTACTTTTAAATCATGAAGCCTTTTCATTTTGAATCTGCTTTCAAAATGGAAAAGTCATTTTTTGATAATTCTTTGATCACTCCCGGATCATTTACAAACTATCGGCAGAAAATTAGTAGATACTCCCCCCATTTACCGCACGATTTCAGCACCATCTCCGCACCTTTTCCGCACATTATAGCGGAGAACCTGCGGAGAAGGTGCGGAAATCGTGCGGAGATGGTGCGGAAAACCCCCTCATATTATTCTGAGTGTAGGGTATGTGTTTTCTCTTGTTCCGGGAGTCATCTTTTCATGATCCTTTTTTGATCATTTCAAATTATTGGGGTGAGGTTACGTTTATTTTGAAAATAAAAAGGGACAGGTCGCGACCTGTCCCTACATTATTAAGATCTTATTAAGAAATTATTCTCCGAATTTGAAATAGACTTTTCCTTTAAGCGGACTATCGCTTTGCAGGTAAAGATTCTTTTGTCCGGCTGGTCCACCATCTTCTGCTTTTGAAAACTTTGTACCAATTGCGTTAATGCCGTTCAAAATAGAAATATTGCCGGATGGGAATGTTGGATTTACACCTCCTTTAGTAAATTTACTATATTGTGGCGTAAACAAATGCAGAAACAAATCATCGGATGCCGACACTATTGTAAATGGAAGTTCTTTTGTCTGAACCTGAACGGCATATAGGTTGGCATAATAACCCTTGAATTCAGGATAATTCCATGTTTCACCTGTAATTGTATTGTTGTATTTCTTGTTATAAACCCCTAGTGTTGTTCCTTTTAATCTGTTTTTCCAGACATGGTAAGGTCCATTTGCCATTAAAGTAGCTCCTGTAACCAGGTTTTCAGGATAATTAAAAGTAATACCTGCGTTTTCTGCTTTTCCAACAGGATGTAGTTGATATTCAAGTTCCAGCCATCCTCCTGATAGCATTGTCCATTTAGTTGAAGTTGCCGGTGATTTGTTATAATTGATTTCCACAACCCAGTTGTTGCCGGATGCATATTGTTTCAATTCTTTGAAAACAACAGTGTCTCCAACAAAAACAGGTCCATTGTTAAATGGAATCATCTTGTTTCCTTTTTGAACTGTAGTCAGTAAACCATTCGTTTTATTGAACTTAGCCGTAACATCTCCGGAAGTCAGGACAACTAAATCACCTTCCTCGCGCATTGATACTTTTCCCGGAGAAGTTTTAACAATCCGGTTTGCCATGGTTTGTGGTGTTGTTATACTCCATGACCATTTATTGATCTGTCTTCCATACTGATCTATAGCAGTGATATAAAGCACATCATATCCTTTCCAGTTCGTTGGCAGGTTGATTTTTAAGAATCCACTATCTCCAACTGCAATATTGGGTGCTTGTATAACACCGGCGACTTTCTGATTTACAATCTTAGGGAATACTCCTGTAAACTTTGCCAGTTCATAAGTGAATTTGCACTTATTCAGATTGGTGTAAAGAAATCGGTTGCTGACATTTAGATTTCCATCAAAAGATGATGTGAGCTGTGAGTTTTTGAAATGAACAGGAGACCAAATTTCTTTAATAGTGTAAAAACTGCCTTCTTTTTCAAGGTGAGGTCCTACAATACCATCAGGAGCATTGTTGCCATGCGTATCGATAGAGTCTTTCAGATCCTTGCGTATAACGCCTTCATCGGCATAGACCCAAAGGAATCCACCTGCTCCCAATTGTTTGGAATACATCAGTTCCCAATAGTCATCCAGACTTGCTCCGTGACCACCATCATATAAACCATGGAGAAATTCTGTAGGGAAAAAGATATCAGTGCCGGTAGTGAGTGCAGTTGTGACATATTTATAATTTGCGTAATGTTTGGTATTTATCCCATTGAGCGAAGACCAGGGTTCTATAATGTGACGATTTTGAGGATCCCATTTATCATATTCAACACGCAGATCTTTATTAAAACCACCTTCATTTCCATTATCCCATAGAACAATTGATGGATGGTTAACATCTCTCTCGACCATCTGTCTGACAAGACGTTTACCGGTTTCGGTATCATAGAAAGCCTGCCAACCGGACAGTTCATCGAGCACAAATAATCCTAATGAGTCGCAAACATCCAGGAAATATTGATCCGGTGGATAATGACTCATGCGAACAGCGTTCATATTCATGTCCTTAATAAGATTAACATCCTGAATACTTACATTCTTATTTGTAGCTCTTCCTGTTTCAGGTCTGAAAGTATGACGACAAACACCGCGAAACATTACTTTACTGTTATTTACATATATACCATCATTTTTCCTTACCTCGACTGTTCTGAAGCCAAAACGTTGTTTTCTGGTATGAATTGTATTCGTTCCATTTTTCAAACTCACTACAACCTGATAGAGATTGGGCGCTTCGGGATTCCACAATGCAGGATTTTTAAATGACCCGGTTAATTTGGCTTGTTCCTGATTGCTGGTTAATGCTACAGAAATGGGTGAACCAAATACTTTCCCATCAATGGTCTGGAGTTGTGCTTCAACACGATTTGCTTTTGTCGTTCCATTCAGGAAAACATCCATATTGAATGAGCCATCTGCCTTAGCATCTATGGCCAGACGATCAATGAATTCTGTTGGATACGCCTCAAGATAAACAGGGCGAAAGATACCTCCAAAATCCCAATAATCACCTCTGCGTTCAGCTCTGTTCACACTCACATTTGCAGATTCTTTACTTACATTTGCTTCGAGGAGGTTTTTCTTTCCATATTCAAGCAAATTGGATATGTCATATCTGAAACGATAAAAAGATCCCTGATGAACCGCACCTGCAGATTTACCATTAATCTTCACATCAGTATCGGTCATCGAGCCTTCGAAAACAATGTAAACTTTTTTGCTTTTCCAGGTCTGGGGAACCATAAACTGATACTTGTAAAGACCTTGTTCATTATTGTATTTTTTGTCCTGACCATAATTATATGCACCAAAACCTTGTTGTTCCCATTGAGAAGGAACTTCAATTGTTGACCATTTATTGCTGTTCATTCCTGCTGTACAGAAGAATTCCCATTTAACAGTATGGTCACTTCCGGTACCTGAAAGATACTGAACTTCAGTTTTTTGTGCATTTACAGTCAAAGCAAACACTAAAAGAAGCAAGAGTTGTAATATTCTTTTCATTATTTCATTATTAATAGTGTTTATTGTAGAGGTTTTACGACTTCGAGTAATTCGGGTAAATCCATTCCAATGTTTTTAAGATGTTCGACTTTAGGTACGCCATTTGAAGTCCATCCACGTCTTTGATAAACAGCATCAAGTAATTGTTCATAACGGTTCTCGCGATACGAACGCACTAATGCCATCTTTTCTTCAGTTGTTTTGTTTAAAGGATCAATTCCAATATCTTCTTTTAACTGTTTGTCATAACGTTCCTGACGTGATTCATATTCCTCCTTAGTAACCGGTCCACAAGCACGGTATGGTTGTGCATCATGTTTGCGCAATCCATATCCACGACGAATATTAAAGATACGTTGAAAATTATACACCCGTTCACTCATCCTGATCAGATCTTCCTTATTGATATTCTGACCGGTAACAGCATTGAAAATAGTCACATAATTATCAACATGCCCGGTGACCTTGTTGGGTTCCGGATTTAGATGATTGTCGGCAGGTTCAACGTCATTCCAGGGTAGTTTGCAGAACCCTGCCAAACCAAACCATGTACGGAACATGGGGAAATAATGCAATGCTTCCGCCTTCTTTTCAAATGTCGGGATCATATTGTTTACCATGTCCATGAAAATCAACCATGCTTCATCGTGTTGAGGACCTTTGTTGGTCATTGCATAGCCACCCTGTTGGGCAAGTGATTCTTTCGAAACATATTGTGAATATTCCAGTCCCTTGTTTTCCATGCCAATATCCTGAAGAAATTGAGGATCTCCCCATCCTTTGGCAATAAATAGTTCTTTCATTTTTCGGACTCCCTGTCCTGCAATCATGCCAAAACCCTCTCCCCGTGAAAGCTGATGGAGTAATTCCATTGCATCTTCCTTACAGCCGAAATTAAGTTCAAGTCCACCCGTCCGTTCTTTATTCAGGATGCCATTTTCATAACATTCCATGATAAAGCCCATTGTGGTACCCCAGGTGATCGTGCAGATACCATAAGTATCGCAATAGAAATTCGATTCGATTGTAAATTGTGGATCAAAGATTCCCATGATAGAACCCAGTGAAGCAGCTGTTTCATATTCAGGACCTTCGACCAAAACCTTATCACCTTTATAAGGACCTGTTTCTAGTTCGTAATGATCTACAGTCTTGGCACATGACATGTTACATCCTGTCCAGCAACCATCCGGCATCCCTTGTGTGAAATATTTCATGTAAATATCAGAGTGGATCTTAGCTGCCATCGGATGACTCCCATACTTGAAATTATTGACAGGTAACAAATCGTAGTCATTCATTACGTTGGTAAGGTGAGCAGTTCCCTTTTTGCGCATCTGACACTGATCATCATCAAGATCCTTCATCTCTTTATTGAAGCGACGTCCACGTTCCTGAATGGCTTCCATATCAACCACATTATTGCGGTTACCAGAAGTCCCTTTTGTTCGGGCTACGACTGCCTTTACTTTCTTATTACGCAATACCGTTCCGATTCCGCCTCTACCGGCCTGTTTCAGTCTGACTTCTTTTCTTTTTGGATCCCAAAAACTGAAATTTAACATTCCCATTAAGGAGTGATCTGCGGCTGTTCCTGCTGATACTACTGAAATGTTCTTTCGGTCTCTTTCGTCATCTGCCAGTTCATGGTGAAGATGTTCTGCAAGTTTATGGGTGTCGATGGCATCCTGAAGTGCTTCATATATTTCAACTACTTCACGGGTTTCATCGATCAGAATAATGACTTCAACATCAGATTTACCCTGCAACTCGAAGGCATCAAAGCCTGCAAATTTGAGGAAAGGTCCAAAATGACCACCAACATTTGAGTCTATGATCGAATCAGTTTGGGGTGAAATGCTGACGCAGATCGACTTTCCTGTTCCTGAATATTGCGTAATCCCACATACAGGCCCTCCTGAGATGACGATTTCATTCTCAGGATCAGTCCATTTTGTATCCGGTCGTGTTCCATCCCAGAGAAGACGCAAACCATAACCTTTCCCTCCGATGAATTTTTCTTTCATCTCTTTTGAGACCGGTTTTTCTTTGATCACTTTATCTGAAACATTTACGTAGAGAGTACGGTCATTGTATCCCTTATCAATTGGGGCCCAGACATATTTATGTTGGGCTATAAGCTTGTGATTGCTTTTAAAAGTATCTAAACTCATGGTATCAGGTTCTTTTTAATGATTCTTTTTTGCCTATACAAATATATTAAATTTGAGTCAAACAAAAAGCATTTATCTCTTTAAAATCAATATGTTCTGTTATGCATAACGTTAAAGGCTGAATAAGGTATTTCCTGATTTTCTGTTGAAAGGCAAAGTATTTTTTTTAATAGAGGGTTGAATAGAATTGGTTATTTTTGTGCAAATATCTTTTCTATGATTCAACTTGAAAATCTGCGTAATAAGACTGTTGGAATTGCCGGTTGTGGAGGATTAGGCTCAAACTGTGCAGTTGCTCTTGCCAGGGTAGGGGTAGGCCATCTGATAGTTGTCGATTTTGATATCATCAGTGAAAGTAATCTTAACCGACAATATTATTTTTATGATCAGATTGGCAAACCAAAAGCCCTGATGTTAAAAGAAAATATAGAAAGAATTAATCCTTCTATAAAAGTAACTGCGCTCAATCTGAAACTTGATGATCAAAATATAAAAGAAATATTTAATGGAGTCGATATTCTGGTTGAAGCTTTTGATCATTCAGACCAAAAACAAATTATTATTGAAACTGCTCTTGCCTTATGGCCGGATCGTCCTTTAGTGATTGGAATAGGAATGGCAGGGTGGGGCGGCAATGATTTAATTCACATGAAACAATATGGAAACTTGTTTATTTGTGGAGACCGAATTTCTGAAATAGGTCCTGAAATGCCACCTTTGGCTCCACGTGTTGGTATTGTTTCCAATATGCAGGCAAATACTGTGTTACAGATTCTCCTCGAGGGGTCCCGGGTAGGTGTCCAAAAAAACTTAAATTGATGAAAATTCTACTGAATAACAGACATGAAGAGTTTCAGGAAGAACAGTTAACCGTGCAGGAACTTCTTGAAAAAAAGAATTTTACTTTTAAAATGTTGATTATTCGTATCAACGGTAACATCGTTAAGAAAAATCAATACAATGACGCAGTTATTCATGATAGTGATGATGTCATGGTATTGCATTTAATTTCAGGCGGTTGAAATTAAATAGCTTCTGCAACAACAAAAGCGCTTCCTCCTATAAAAACCAGATCATCTTTATCTGCAGCACTTAGTGCAGCTTCTTTTGCTTCAATAACAGAATGCCATACTTCGCCGGTCAGACCAATCTTTCGTGCTTTATCTGCTAACAATTCTGCATTCATAGCCCTTGGAATGTTCGCATTACAGAAATAATATATAGCCTCTTTGGGGAGTAACTCCAACATTCCGGTAATATCTTTGTCACTCACGACTCCAAATACAATATGAAGCTTTTTATGCGGAGTAAAACTCAGTTGTTTAATCACCTCTTTAATGCCATCAACATTGTGTCCGATATCACAGATTGTCAATGGTGAGCGTTGGAGCATCTGCCACCTGCCTGCAAACCCGGTATTTAATATCACATTTTCAATCCCCGTCCTGATGTTCTCAAACCCGGTTTCCCAACCCAATGCTTTCAGTATCTGTGCGGTTTGAATGACTGTCAAAATATTATGAGGCTGATAAGAACCGGCTAAAGGGCTTTCAATATTCTCCAAATATAATTTGCCTTTGTAAAAGACATCAAAAGAGAGTTTAGGCCTGTCTGTAACTGCATATTTTGCATTTCTGACTTCAAATTCTTCATCTGCAAAATAAATCGGTGAAATCATTTCAGCAGCTTTAGCACGAAAGACTGGAATGGTTTCACTGTTTGTCTGACCGATTACAATAGGGGTCTGTGGTTTGATGATTCCGGCTTTCTCGCCTGCTATCTCTTTCAGTGTATTACCCAAAAACTGGGTATGGTCTAATCCAATATTTGTAATCACAGAAACAAGTGGTGAGATGACATTTGTTGAATCCAGTCTACCACCCATCCCGGTCTCGATGATGGCGATGTCGACTTTTTCTTTTGCGAAATAACTAAATGCCAATGCCACACTCATTTCGAAGAAAGAGGGTTGAATCCTGTCAAAATCATTATGATATTGGTTAACAAATTCAACAACATAATCTTTAGAAATCATTTCTCCATTGATGCGGATACGTTCTCTGAAGTCACGAAGATGTGGTGAAGTATACAATCCTACTTTCTTACCACTGGTTTGTAGAATAGAAGAGAGAAAATGTGAGACAGAACCTTTTCCATTGGTTCCTGCAATATGTACTGATTGAAAATGGCGATGAGGGTAATCTGTTATTTCGCACAATTCAAGCGTATTGCCAAGATCGGCTCTGTAGGCAGCTGCGCCAACCCGATGAAACATCGGTAACTGAGCGAGCATGTAATCAAGCGTTTGCTGGTAGTCCATTAGAAAACTCTCTTGGGTCTTACCTTGATTGGTGGATCTACCATCAACGGAACTTTTTCGATCGTGACGTTTGAAGTGTCTAGGCCGTAAGCCTTAACATTGGTGATGGCAACCTGTTTAACCAAATTGTGAATTGCCATGATAAACTGATCGATAGGTCTGAAATCGAAATCATAATTCTGAACACGGTCAGTGATGATAAATTTAAAGTCTCCCAGAATACCGTATTTTCTGAGGGAGGGGTAATGACTTATGATATCAATTTCGTGCTTCTGCATCAGATCCTCAAGAATCTGTTTGAAATAGAGATTAATTCTTGGTTCAACCTTAAAACCGATTTTGAAATCAATTCTTACCAGGACAAAGGGGATGATATGTTCAAGTTTATATTCCAGTGTATAAGGTTCATCAACGATATCAACATGGAAGAACCAATACAGGTCTGCTCTTTTAGGCTGCTTGTTGATGATCGAATACATGATTTTAGCTTCAATATCAGAAGGGTAGTCAGCACGTGTCAGGTAAACAAGATTTGTGGCAAATTTTGGTATGGAGTGGTCATTGTGCAGATCCTTCAATACCTCTGTATGATCTGAAATCTTATCAAATTTGAGAAAATCCTTTTTGAGAGATCTGGCTTTATACCAGGTATACATGATTGTAAATATGATGGAAGCCATTAAAATGGTAAACCAACCTCCATATACAAACTTGTGCAGATTAGAAACAAGAAATGAGCCTTCAATAATCAGATAAGAGATCAGGAATATTCCTATGTAAGCTAATTTGATCTTTTTATTATAGAGATAAAATGAAACCAGCAACGTTGTCATCAACATAGTTATCGTGATAGACAATCCATAGGCAGCTTCCATGGCTGAAGATTCTCTAAACAATATAACAGCACCCATACAGGCAACATATAATATCCAGTTAACACTTGGAATATACATTTGACCTTTGATACTTGTCGGATATTTAATTTTGACCTTCGGCCAGAAATTGAGATGAATACCTTCGCTAATAATCGTATATGACCCACTGATCAATGCCTGACTGGCAATTACTGCCGCAGCCGTTGCAAGTATGATACCCGGCCATAGAAACCATTGAGGCATAATAGTGAAAAATGGATTTGTCTCATGTCCAATTACTGCTTTATGAGTAATAATCCATGCACCCTGACCAAGATAATTCAGGACCAGACTTACCTTAACAAATATCCATGATATCCTGATGTTTTGAAATCCACAATGTCCCAGATCTGAATATAATGCTTCAGCACCGGTGGTACATAGAAAGACAGCACCCAAAAGCAAAAAACCACTTGGATGAAATGCAAGTAATTTAAAAGCATAATAAGGATTAAAAGCATTTAAAATAGCAGGAAATTCATGGATATGGCTTAATCCTATAACTCCAATCGTGAAAAACCAGATTACCATTATTGGCCCAAATCCCCTCCCCAATCCATCAGTGCCAAATTGTTGTACGAAAAACAGACAAGTGATGGTTATTAATGCAATAGGAACAATCGAAATAGTCGGATTAACCATTCTGAGACCTTCAATTGCTGACACAACGGTAATTGAAGGGGTAATAATGCCATCGGCAAGAAGTGCTGCACCCCCGATAATTGCCAAAACATATACTCCTTTTTGTCTCTTACGGATAAGTGCATAGAGCGAAAAAATTCCACCTTCACCATTGTTGTCAGCACGCATAGTGATGATAACATACTTAATAGTAGTCTGTAACGTAAGTGTCCAGATAATACAGGAGATGGCTCCAATAATATTATCAGGTGAAAAATTACTTCCCAGGCCGGTAATAATGGCCCTCATTACGTACAAAGGAGAAGTCCCCAAATCTCCAAATACGATACCAAGGGTGATAACCATACCTGCAAGAGACAACTTGCTGTTAAAAGAATTTTTAGAATCCATAATTAGGATAATGCAATAAAGCAATTAATTGAAAAACAGTGAGTACCAATATTTTTACACATTGGTTTTTGTAAATTGTTGTTTAAGAACAGCGAGTACAGGAGGAATCAGGGAAATAAAGATTATTCCCAGTATGACGATAGAAAAATTGTTTTTAACGAAATCGATATTTCCAAAAAGATATCCTGCCCAGCAAAAACAGTTAACCCATAAGACATTACCTGCAAGACTGAAAAGATAAAACTTCTTGTAGTGCATTTGACCTACACCTGCTACAAAAGGAGCGAAAGTTCTGATTATCGGCATGTATCGGGCCAGTATAAGTGTTTTTCCACCATGTTTTTCATAATAAGCATGGGTCTTGTCCAGATTCTTTCGATTAATCAGTTTATAATTTTTTTCGTAAACAGCCTGACCGAGGAACTTTCCAATAAAGAAGTTGGTATTGTCTCCGGCAAATGCTGCAATTACAAGTAAACCGATAAGAAAATAAATCTGAATAGGATTACCCGGCATAGCAGCTATAGCTCCGGCAGCAAACAACAAAGAATCTCCCGGAAGGAAAGGTGTTACAACCAGACCGGTTTCACAAAAGATGATAAGAAACAGAATCAAATAGGTCCATGTTTGATAATCAACGACAATATCGCGTAAACTTTTGTCAATGTGAAGAACAAATTCTATAAATGACCGTATTGTTTCCAAGTTGTATTATGTTTAATCAGCGCGCAAAATTAGATAAAAGATATGAATGGTTAACAAAAAACCATTGTTAATTATTTCACGAAACTAAATTAAATAAGATCAAAGGTTAAAAAAGTCATAAAAGATTCATTTTATTTAATAATGATTAAACTACTTTATGAGTTGCATGTCTAAACATAAACAAGAAAAAATATTCACCTTATAATTATTAAATATGAAAACAATTGCAATTAAAGGAAGAATCATTCCTTTGTTAATTACGGGATTATGTTTGGTTTTTTTAGCTTCAAATAGCGTACTTGCCCAAAATAATAGACAGGTCAAAAATGTCAAAACCCTAAGGATAGAAGCCAAAGAAGTTAAACAGGGAAACAATCCTGCAAAACTCACCGAAGATCAGAAAGCCAAAATTAAAGATCTTCGAATAGAGAATATGAAAGCTGTTAGAACGCTAAAAGCTCAGGGCGAAGAACTGAAAGCTCACCTGAAGACACTTAATATTGCTGAGAAACCGGATAATAAGGCTATCTTCAAGACTATTGATGAACTGACTGCCAATCATGGTGAGATGATGAAACGAATGATCACATTTAAACAATCGGTTAAGGCATTACTTACTCCTGAACAACTTAAAGCATTAGAAGTCCGTGGTAGAATGAACAGACACATGGGGGTGGGTAATCACAATCAGATGGGTAGAATGCAAGGTAATCGTAACTGTGGCCGTGGACAGATGATGCAACGCGGTGGAATGAATCGTCCGGGTCAGATGATGCAGCGTGGAAAAGGGCAAAAGGGTCAGGGTGGAATGAGACCACAGGGCCAGATGATGAACCGTCAAGGTGGACAGATGACACCACAAGCACAAATGCAAAGAAGAATGCAGATGTTTAGACAAGGAAGACCTGCAGTATCAGATTCTACAAAAACCAAATAATAACAGCTAAGTAAACTAAGTGAAACTGCAACGCCCCTGCTTTTTAAAAGCAAGGGCGTTTCTCTTTAGAATAAATTGATAATTAAATAGTTGTCGTAGAGACGCAATATTTTGCGTCTCTTTTTATGTAGATTTATATGACCCGGAGACGCAAGATATTGCGTCTCTACGTTTTAGGATACAATCTTTTGAACGAAAAATCTTAAAGTAAACTCAAGACCAAACGATTGTGCTGTAGCTTTACTACTTCCTTCCATAAAACTATTGATGTGATTAGCATTCAGTGTAAGTTGGAATTTATCAGGAGATTCATTTACCAGACTACTTGAGTAGGATTCTTTTAAAAGCGCATTGTTAAAGTTAGCTGATACTCCGCATTGAATTGAATTTGTAATGTTTACATCAAATTTGAAGGATAATAGCGTATTAAAACATATCTTTTTAATGTTTAATGTTCCTTTCGATTCAACTAACTTGTTATTAACAAAACCATAAGCAGGAAGACTATCTAGCCAAACATTGTATTTCGGATAATATCCTTTGTAAGTAAAGGTTCCGTTGCTATTGTATTTATTACTAACCGGCAATGAGAAATTAATACCTGCTTTCAAAAACAAACCAAATGTTTGATTAAATGGCAATCGGGGGTAGTACCATTATTATTCCAGTTACCGGTCCCGAAATAAATTGTATTGGTCGTCTTATCCGTATCATAATAATCGTGAGCCCCCAATATATGTCCAAACTCATGACAAATGACTCCAATACGCGATATTCCGGTTCCATCATTATCGTTATCAAATTGTGTGATTTCAACAGGATAAGGAAAAGCAGCCACTCCAAATGCTGATTGGCTGAAAGAAATTAAAGCAATAAATAAAATAATGACCTGAATCTGTTTTTTCAACCTGTCTGTTTCAACAAGTAATTTCCCCATTAATGACAAATCCCCCTCTTCTTTCAAAACTTATGCAGGTATTATGTGAGATAAAATTTCAACAATTATGCAGTATTTTCCTCATAATTCAGGAACATAATAATATTGTGATTTCTCTGTAAAGATCAAAATTATATCATTACAAACGCAAATAAATTCCCCATAACAGACATTGGCTTATCAATAAAAAATTCTTTATTGGTTTAAGTTAATATCTCTTAATCATTAAAATATTTTTGAATCATCTCATTCAATAACCTTTTATCTATTGGTTTTGAAATATAATCATTGCACCCGGCTTTTAATGTCAATTCTCTGTCACCGGGTAAGGCATATGCGGTTTGAGCAATAATAAGAACTGATTTATTGAATTTCCTGATCTCTCTTGTTGCTTCAAATCCATTTATTTCAGGCAATTGTATGTCCATCAATATCAAATCAATATCAGGATTTGCACGGCAAGCCTCGACAGCATCAATTCCGTTTTTGACACGAATCTCCTCTTTAGAGTGCTTTTTGAAAATTTCTGTCAGTAGTTTCTCTGATGACTCATCGTCTTCAGCAATTAATATTTTTAATTTTTTTAACTGAACCTCATTTTGATCAAGTGAAATAGGTTTTATGGGAGCTATGAATTCTTCAGGTTTAGTAATATAAGGGATAGTGAAATAAAATGTTGAACCTTTTCCTTCATCGCTTTCTACCCAAATATTTCCCCCTAGCATTTCGACATAAGACTTCGAAATGGCTAATCCCAATCCTGCTCCCTGGAAAGCTCTCTTGTCTGAGATATCTGCCTGAACAAAACGATTGAAAATGGCTTCCTTTTTGTCATCCGGAATTCCGATACCGGTATCTTTAATGAAATAAACCAGGTGTTTTTTATTCAGTGTATATCCAAATTCTATTGATCCGGTATCGCTATATTTAATGGCATTTTTGACCAGGTTTGCAAGTATGGCATAGAGTTTTTCACAATCACTCTGAATGATTGCTTCTTCTGCTTGCAAACCATTTGAATAGGAGAGTTGCATCCCCTTTTTCTGAACCTCTGGTTTGAAGAAATTGTAAATGTATTCGATCTGTTCATTAACATTTATTTCTGAAATAAAAATTTCCATTTGTCCCGATTCGACTTTCGAAATATCAATCAGGTCGTTAATGATATTGAGCATGCGTAATCCGCTTTTTTCAATGATGCCAATATACTCTTGTCTTTCTTCCCCGGTAAGTTCCGGTTCTTTCAGCAGGTCTGCAAAGCCCAGAATCCCGTTCATTGGTGTTCTGATTTCATGACTCATATTGGCAAGAAATGCAGATTTCAGTCTGTCACTCTCTTCTGCTTTTTCTTTTGCGCCAATCAGTTCAAAATTGGCATGATTGAGCTCTTCGTTGATCTGCTGAAACTCTTCATTAACTTGTTGGAATTCTTCATTCTGTGCTGCTATTTTTTCATTGTTTCTTATTAGTTGGAGTTCGTTTTTTTTAAGCTCAGTAATATCCAGAAATGACCAGACTCTTCCTTTTTCTTCTCCCTCAAGATCTATTGGTTTCGAAATCCGTTCAAAAATCCTTCCATCAGCGAAATTAATCAAATCAAAAGACTCCGCTTCTGAATTTTCATAGAGTTCAGCTAACTTAGTAAGAAATTCATTAGGATCTGCAAGTTGTCCAATAATACAATTTAAAAACTTTTTATCATCTTTTGAATCAATAACATCTTTAGGAATATTCCACATCTGGACAAATCTAGCGTTTGTTTTGATCACTTTCCCTTCATGATTGAACACCAGAATGCCGTTATAAATTGATTCCAGTATGGTCTCTGTGAGATAGAGTGAGTTTTTTAATGCTTCCTCAGCAAGTTTCCGTTTTGTGATATCACGCGAGATTCCAAAGGTGCCAATGATTTTACCCTCATGATCGAAAAGCGGCATTTTGGAAGTTTGGGCCCATGTTACTGTCCCATCCGAGTAGGTCTCTTTCTCTTCGATGTTTACTATTGGTTTACCCGTTCTGATTATTTCCTGTTCATTATTAAAAGCTTGAATAGCATGTTCATTCGTGAATAAATCAAAGTCTGACAGCCCTTCAATCTTATTGAGATCTTTTAAAACATGCATGTTAGCCATTGATTTGTTTACACGTATGAATTTGCTCTCCAGGTCTTTAAAATAGATTCGATCGGGAAGATTATCCATCAGGCAATTCATAAGCGTGCGTTCTTGCTCTATGATGGCAGCTGAATATGCTCTGGATTCTTTTAAAGCATTTTCAGTCTGCTTGCGGTCAGTAATATCACTGATTGCGCCTGCAATATAGTCTGGTTTACCTGAGCTTCCAATGATTAGACTCGCATTTACCGAAACATGTTTTGAACTGCTTGTTTTGGTCTTTAGTTTAAACTCAAAATCCTTAATTTCACCATTTTTCAATAGGATAGTCATTAATTCCTTTCTGTCTTCCGGATTTTCATAAAGATTATGAATAGGAGTGCCAATCAGTTCATCCATACTGAAATCGGTGAACTTTTTAATAGATGGACTAATGTAATGTATAATTCCTTCCAGATCGGTTTGAAAAAAAACTTCCTGAATATTTTCAAATATCACCCGGTGTTTTTCATCTGTTTCTTTTAATAATGATATTGCTTTATCGCGTTCTGCTATTTGTATGTTGAGTAATAAATTTTTATATCCTTTTTCCGATATTTCATTGGCCAAAGCAAATAACATTTTTGCAACATTGTTAAACTGCTCCAGCGACATAACCGGAACTTCTTTCAGCGCTTTCGCGAATTCCTCTTTGTCTGCACCGATTTCATCAGCATAAAGAATCATCTTTTCTTCGTTTAATTCTTCATTCCTTACTTGTCCGATCAACCAGTTTGCAATATGTTTTTCCCCTACCGTAATACTTGCACCGGCATCCCACAATCCTCCGCTCAGGCAATGCCAAACAACGGGACCTGATGGATTATATCGACCAATTTTTGCATCAGATTTGTAGCAGTTTGCAAGTCCCTTTTCAGTCTTGCGGATGATCTTTTCACACAAGTTACAAAAATTACTGGGATTTGTAATTGGAGTACCATCCGGATGAGTAATAATAGAAGCTACACCTGAAGCATTTGAAAACAGATCCTGTAACTTTTGAATCTCTTCGAGGTCAAAGACATTTTCAAACTGAATGTCGTTTATTGAATTATAAGTCGAATTATCATTGTCTGGTGTCGTATCCATTTTCCTGTTTTTAAAGTTCCTTTAGTTTTTAGAATATGTCTTTATCAGTCGGTTTTGAAAACTGAATTCAGATAAGAAAAGAAATTTTACTGTTGTTGCAAATAAAATGATGTGAAAGTTGATTATTTTGAGAAAGCTATTATTTCCAAGTATTCCTTTTTCTTAAAGGAATTAAAACAGGAATAATTACCTTCCCACAGATCACATTAGCAACTTCCCTCTTTTAATAATGGTGTAAAGATCGATTATTTTTTTTAATAAAAATAAAGAAATTAAAACAATTCGAATAAACCATATTTTGATTTCTAAAAGATATTTAGTTCGTTTATAATGGGATAGTTAAAAGTGTAAAGCGTATTATTTCAAATGGGTATGTCACCAGGTTTGTTCTGCTTTATGATGTTTGAAAAAAAATAAACCTGTTTCATAAGTCATAAACTTTTTGAAACAGGTCGGATTGAAAATAATAATTTTCCTGAAAAACTTTGTCGATCGATTTACAAACAGGCAATCAACTTCATCGTTCTGTCTCCTTTTGCGCTAAAAAACGAATAACCCATTGGACTATTGGCAAATTCAATTCCCATGGCAGCCATTACCGTTGCGTCTGCAGGAGGGATTTGGTCTTCCGGGAAAGATGCTGATAATGAAATATCTTTAGGTTCAGCACTTTTGCGAATCCATTCACTGAAAACGACAACCCTTTTATCCTCGAGATTAAGATGAGCCGGACCATTGTTTTTAGCATTGGTATGACAAATATAATCTGATAACTGCGCAATGGTGAGCGCAAACCTGTAATGGGTGTAATCACTTCTCCAGATCAACTCACGTCTTGCATAAAACTGTGGCAAGTTTACCGTGATAGACATTCTGGCTTCATCCGAAATCACTTCAGGATGCCTCCTGACAACTTTATCGAATGGATGATTTTCATTAAAATTGATGTCAGTCAGAAGCGATTTGAACTTTGATGATTCGATATTACGGGTTCCCCGGGCACTAATCTCGTCCATTAGCTGAATAGTTTTGGCAACCTGGACCACCCCCGACATGTAAAGCCCCCAATTAAAATCATCCAATTCAAACAAGCCTTCCCGAACCAAATGACACCATTTACCACAAGCTTTGAATTCTTCCAGATTAAGTCTGACTACTTTAAAGACTTTTGACTTTTTAATGAGGTTTTTGTTCGCCCCACCTTTTTTCCTTACAATCCACTTTTTTAAGACCCTGTTATAGTAACAGGTCACATCTCCCATTGATCCCTTAAAACGAATGGGTCCATCAATTTCTGCCATGATCGTAAAATTAAAACTGTTTAAAAACTCCGAAAACTTCAGAATATTTCACTCGTTCAGTCAAACAATCGTTCATTATGAAAACAAAGGGGGAGATAGGGGGTCATTAGATAACAGGAAATGGCTGCGGAAATCTTCCTCAAAAAAAAGCTGAAACACTTCAATCATTTTTACCGAAACAGCGAAACATAATTTTCTGATGATTTTGCAAATATAATTCAATGATTGCTTAATATCAAGTATATAATCAGAAAATATTTAGGTAATAATTAGTACATACTCTATCCCTTAGCTATAGATTATGGATAGGGTATATACCGATTATATATAGGTTATATACAGGTTATCTCTGAATCATCCGACAATATTGACGTTGACGTGTCGGGATTTTATTCTCTGGTTCGGGGGAGAATAAAATTTTGGGAATTGAGGATATGTCCTGGTTTTCTGTTTATGTCTCTTTATAAAATCTTTATACTGTTTGTACCAATCCTTACAATTCCCATATAATCCAGCAACTAATTTTGTTTATTAAATTAATAAGGATAATTATGAATGCATTGACAATGTTAACAGTTACAACTACTCCGCTGGAAATGAATCTTTCCAGCCAATATATAATCGGGGCAATTATCGCTTTGTTTATTTTCGGTTACCTTTTGTACACGCTTATTAACCCTGAAAAGTTTTAATAAATTATGACTACTCAAGATCTCATACAGGTTTTACTATATTTCATTTTCCTGATAGGGTTAGCACCTATTTTAGGTAGTTACATGAACAAAGTTTTCACAGGTGAAAAACATATCATGTTGCCTGTTTTTGGTTGGCTCGAAAGGTTCACTTATAGATTTATAAAAGTTAACCCTGAAGAAGAGACAAATTGGAAGAAATACGCTATTGGATTGTTGCTGTTCAATCTGGTTGGATTTATTTTTCTGTTTCTGATTCAACTTTTTCAGTCTCATCTGCCCATGAATCCTGCAAAACTTCCAAATGTATCATGGCACCTGGCATTCAATACGGCGGTAAGTTTTATGACCAATACGAACTGGCAAAGTTATTCAGGCGAAACGACTTTAAGTTATTTTGTGCAAATGATTGGGCTTACGGTACAAAACTTTGTAAGCGCTGCTACCGGGATAGCTGTTTTACTGGCGCTTATCAGGGGGCTCTCGAGGAAAACAACAGACATGATTGGAAATTTCTGGACAGATCTTACCCGGATTACCATATATGTATTGTTGCCTCTTTCAATAGTATTTGCAGTTGTTTTGGTTGGACAGGGGGTTATTCAGAACTTCAATCATTACGAAACTGTGCAGACCTTGCAGGGTGCACATCTGCAACAACTTCCAATGGGACCGGCTGCTTCGCAGATTGCGATAAAACAATTGGGTACTAATGGAGGGGGTTATTTTAATGCCAATAGTGCTCACCCTTTTGAAAACCCAACACCTTTCAGCAATTTTCTCGAAATGTTAGCCATATTATTAATACCGGCAGCTTTGGTTTTCACCTATGGGAAAATAGTAGGCTCTATGCGGCAAGGGTGGGCAATTTTTAGCGTCATGCTGATATTGTGTGTGGTGGGATTGTCTTTTGCCTTATATGCTGAATACGCTGTTAATCCGATATTTGGCCATTTACACCTGATGGAAGGTAAGGAAACCCGGTTTGGGATTACAAACAGTGTGCTTTGGGCAAACGTGACAACTGATGCATCAAACGGTTCGGTAAATGCAATGCACGATAGCCTTACGCCAATTGCGGGCATGATGGCAATGATTAATCTGATGTTGGGTGAGATTATTTTCGGTGGAGTAGGTTCAGGATTGTATGGGATTGTAATATTTATCATCCTTACAGTTTTTATAGCTGGGTTGATGGTTGGCCGTACTCCGGAATATCTTGGAAAAAAAATTCAGAAGTTTGAGGTGCAAATGGCCATGATTGCTGTGTTAGCGCCCAACATAGTCATACTTGTTTTCGCGGCATGGGCTTCGGCCAGCACCTCAGGACTCTCGAGTTTAAACAATGCAGGACCGCATGGATTATCAGAAATCCTCTATGCTTATGCATCGGCCGCCGGAAATAATGGAAGCGCTTTTGCAGGCTTGAATGCGAATATGATATTCTATAATCTTACGATGGGTTTTGGAATGTTGATAGGTCGTTTCGGTGTCATTATTCCGGTACTTGCAATAGCAGGGAGCATGGCTCAAAAAAAGATAACACCACTTTCGGCAGGTACTTTCCGAACCGACAATGGATTATTTATTGCATTGCTCATTGGAGTAATACTGATAGTTGGAGGATTAACACATTTTCCTGCATTATCTCTTGGCCCTGTTGTTGAGCATTTGCTGATGAATAATGGTATAACCTTTTAATTTTAGAAAGAAATGAGCGCAAAAAAAATAAGCCTTTTCAATAGAAAGATATTATTTCAGGCAACAAAAGATAGTGTGACAAAATTAAACCCTGCTTTGCAGGTTAAAAACCCTGTGATCTTTATGGTGGCAATTGGTTCAGTGCTTACAACCATCATTGTGATTGCCGGTGTTTTCCAGGGGAACTTTTCATTTTTCAACTTTCAGATAGCTATCTGGTTATGGTTTACAGTGTTGTTTGCCAACTTTGCTGAAGCTATTGCTGAAGGCAGGGGAAAAGCACAAGCTGAAAGTTTACGAAAGAGCCGTACAGAAATTATGGCGCGTAAAATAGTTGGAAAACAAATCGTATCAATAATAGCAACAGATCTTAAAAAAGGCGATGTCGTAGTTTGCGAAGCAGGTGAGGTAATCCCTTCTGATGGGGAAGTCATTGAAGGAATTGCCAGTGTTGATGAATCAGCTATCACCGGTGAATCGGCTCCTGTTATTCGAGAAAGTGGGGGTGATCGTTCTGCTGTTACAGGTGGCACAAAGGTAATTAGCGATAAAATTACGATCCGGATTACGAGTGACCCCGGTAATACTTTTATTGACCGTATTATTTCATTGGTAGAAGGTGCAAATCGACAGAAAACACCTAACGAAATCGCACTTTCGATACTGCTGGCCGGTTTGTCTATCATTTTTCTTTTAGCTGTATGTACACTTCCGGCCTTTTTCGGATACAGCTTGATTGCATCGGGTATGTCTGGGTCTCAAAATTTGACGATTCCAGTTTTGATAGCTTTATTGGTTTGTTTAATTCCAACTACGATTGGAGGTTTGTTGAGCGCAATAGGTATAAGCGGAATGGACAGATTGTTGCAGCGTAATATCATTGCCACGAGTGGCCGTGCCATTGAAGCTGCCGGTGATGTTGATGTTCTTTTGCTGGATAAAACGGGAACCATCACGCTGGGAAACAGGATGGCAACTGATTTTGTTCCTGCGGAAGATGTAAAAGTTGAAGAGCTTGCAGATGCCGCTCAGTTTTCATCGCTTTCGGATGAAACTCCCGAAGGACGATCTATCGTTGTTTTGGCTAAAGAAAAATTCAATATCCGGGGGCGTGAAGTGCATTTGCTTAATGCTACTTTTATTCCTTTTACCGCTCAATCAAGAATGAGCGGAGTAGATTATACATCAGTGGATGGCGTAAATCATCATATCCGTAAAGGTTCTGCCGAAGCCATCCGCACTTTTATTCACAATAACAATGGATTTTACCCTCAAAAAATTCAGGATATCGTATCAGATCTGGCCCGTCAGGGAGCTACTCCTTTAGTGGTAGCTGAAGATGATAAAGTGCTGGGTGTTGTGCATCTGAAAGATATTGTAAAAGGTGGTATAAAACAACGTTTTGCAGAATTGCGGAAAATGGGAATCAAAACGGTAATGATAACAGGCGATAATTCATTGACAGCAGCCGCAATCGCTGCCGAAGCAGGTGTCGATGATTTTATGGCTGAAGCAAAACCGGAAGATAAATTGCGTCGGATCAGAGAAGAACAGGCAAATGGTCATTTGGTAGGGATGATTGGTGATGGTACGAATGATGCCCCTGCACTTGCCCAGGCAGATGTTGGAATTGCAATGAATACAGGCACACAGGCTGCCCGTGAAGCCGGTAATATGGTTGACCTTGACAGCAATCCTACTAAATTGATTGAAGTTGTGGAAGTTGGGAAACAACTGCTGATGACACGTGGCTCATTGACAACGTTTAGTATTGCAAACGATGTTGCCAAATATTTTGCCATTATCCCTGCCATTACCCTTTCGCTTTATGCTGGAAAAAATGGAATTGGGCCACTTTCGGCTTTAAATATCATGCATCTCGGATCACCTCAAAGTGCAATTTTAAGCGCTATCATTTTTAATGCAATTATCATTATCTTATTGGTTCCACTGGCCTTAAAGGGTGTGCGTTACCGACCGGTTTCGGCAAATGCGGCATTAGGACGTAATCTCCTGATTTTCGGTTTAGGTGGCATTATTGTTCCTTTTATCGGGATTAAATTTATCGATATTTTAATTAATCTGTAAATAATTTAATAATGAAAACGGTCATCATCTCATTGAAAATATTTCTTTTATTTACAATACTGACAGGAGTTTTATATCCACTTTTAATTACAGGAATAGCTCAGGTAACATATCCTTCGAATGCAAATGGAAGTATAATTTATAAGGACAACAAAGCTATAGGAAGTAAATTAATCGGTCAACAATTTGATTCCGTCATCTATTTTTCTTCGAGACCTTCAGCAGTTGCTTATAATCCATTGCCATCAGGAGGATCAAATTATGGATTGACCAACATCAAGTTGAAAAATCAGGTGACTGAGCGAAAGACCCAATTCTGGAAATTCAATCAGTTGGATAGTCTTAAGACATCAATTCCATCCGAGATGCTTTTTGCTTCAGCAAGTGGACTTGATCCTCATATATCCCTTCATGCAGCTATGCTGCAGGTTAACAGGATTGCGAATGCACGTAAATTCAGTAAAATTCAAAAGAAGAAAATTGTACAATGTGTTAAGGAAAATGTCGAGGAACCTCAGTTTTTATGCTTTGGCGAGCAAAGAATCAATGTTCTCCTTTTGAATATTGAACTTGACAAAATCAAATGATAAAGACATGAATAAAATTTAAACGGTATCTTAGTTTAATGTATTAAATTTGAATATTGTACCTGAAATAATTAAATGAACAATTCAAACGTTTTTTAATTTATAATTTGGAAAACAAGAAATAACACATGGACTTTGTTGATAACAGACCTGATCCGGATGAACTTTTGGCTTCTTTGTATAGCGAGGAAGAGAAAAGTAAACGGGGCAAACTGAAAATATTTTTTGGCATGTGTGCCGGGGTTGGGAAAACATATACTATGTTGGAGACTGCCCATGCTGAAAAAATGAAAGGAAGTGATATTATCATCGGATATGTTGAGACTCACAATCGAAAAGAGACTGCGGAATTAACAGAAGGGCTCGAAATAATACCCCGAAAAAAATATGAGTATAAAACTACTTCTGTTCAGGAAATGGATTTGGATTCAATTATTGCCCGACAGCCTTTTGTGGTTGTTGTTGATGAACTTGCACATACCAATGCTCCCGGTAGCCGGCATACTAAAAGATATCAGGATGTTCAGGAACTATTGGAAAACGGGATCAATGTATATACTACTTTAAATGTTCAGCATCTTGAAAGTCGTTCTGAAACGGTAGCCCAGATTACAGGTATCGTTGTTCGTGAAACGGTGCCTGATGAAATATTCGAAAATGCTGATGAAGTTGAAGTTGTAGATCTTTCTCCTGATGAGTTGTTGCAAAGATTATCAGACGGTAAAGTATATACTCCTGAACGTTCGAAGGAAGCCATCGAGAATTTCTTTAGAAAAGGAAATATTACCGCTTTGCGTGAAATGGCATTGCGCATAGTTGCAGATCGTGTTGATAAGCAACTGCATGATTATATGCAGCAAAAACGGATCAGGGGTCCATGGAAATCGGGGTTACACCTTTTGGTTGCCATTGACTACAATCAACAGTCAACAAGGCTGTTGCGGTGGGCCAAGAATCTTTCTTATTCTATGGGTGCCAGTATCCAGGCCATTTATGTTGAAACATTGCATAAACTAACTCCTAAAGAACACGACCAGCTTGAAAAAAATATCAATCTGGCCAAGCAATTGGGAATTAAATTCAGGATTATTACCAATTATGATGTGGTTAAGGCTGTTGTAGATTTTGCCCAGAAGGAAAATGTAACACATATAATAGTTGGTAAACCTAGGATCCGCAATATCTTATCTATGATCAGGCTTGAGAACTTTGTCAACAAGCTGATCAGGTACAGTGGGAATATCGATGTTTATATTCTTGGATCCGATAGCCAGGCAAAAGATCATTTTAAACAAAGGGTTTCTATTCCTTCTTTTACCTCTAATATCCGTCAATATTTTGTCATAAATATATTTGTCATTTTAACCGCCATTATCTGTTTTCTGGCAAAAGCTTACATTGGTTACCAGGTTGTCTCTTTTGTTTTGTTGTTTTTGGTCTCAATTCTTGCTCTTTTCTACGGTACCGGACCTATATTGTTGGCAGCAACATTGTGTGCTTTGATCTGGGATTATTTTTTTATTCCACCCCGCTTTACACTTCACATCGAGAGGGCTGAGGATATGCTAATGCTTTTGATGTTTTTTATCATCGCACTGATGAATGGAATTTTAACATCCAGAGTCCGGAGACAGGAAAAAAGGATTAGAATACGCGAAGAACGTACAAATGCGCTCTACCAACTTACAAGAGAATTGTCATTAGCAGTGGGACTTGATGATGTATCTAAAATAGCAATCAGGTATATTCAAAAATATTTCAGTTTGGATTGTGCGATTATTCTTAAAAACGAGTTAAACCAACTGGACGATCTGGTAAGACATGAGACAAGTTTAAATTTGTCTGAAAACGAATTAAGTATTGCCGCATGGGTTTTTAAGCATGCTGCTAAAGCTGGTAAAAACACCGATACATTGCCTTCAACCGAATATACTTTTTACCCTTTGATGGGTGATAGCAATATGGGTGTAGTTGTTGTCAAACATTTGGTTTTGTTTACACAGGGCGAAGAACAGTTTTGGGAAGCTTTTCTTTCGCAGATCTCAGGAAGATATGAGCGTGAGTTTTTAAGGACGACTGCGCGGAAAGCTTATATTTTAAATGAATCTGATAAACTCTACAAAACGTTGTTCAATTCCATATCTCATGAATTGCGGATTCCGGTTGCAACTATAATGGGTGCTTCCGATACACTCCTTTCGCAAAGCTATCCGGAAGAGACAAAGTTGAAATTATATACAGAAATCAACACTGCTTCAGTGAGACTCAACAGGCTCATTGAAAACTTGTTGAATATGTCGCGTCTGGAATCAGGTAGGATAACTCCGCGTCCTGATTGGTGCGATGTACATGATCTTTCAAATAAGGTAGCAGATAATCTTAAACAGGAATTAAGTGCATTTAAATTATCTACAGTAATACCTGCTGATATGCCATTGGTGTATATTGATTTTGGTCTCATCGAACAAGTCCTGCATAATTTGGTTCTAAATGCAACACAAAATTCACCGACCGGAACAAACATAAGGATCAAGTTTTTCTATGAACTGGAAACATTGACAATTCAGGTAATGGATAGAGGTAAAGGATTTCCTTCATCTGAAATTGGTGAGATTTTTAATAAGTTTTACCGTGGTAGGGATGCAAAAACGGGTGGGACAGGATTAGGATTATCTATTGTTAAAGGATTTGTAGAAGCACATGGCGGGACAGTAATAGCTGAAAATCGGCAGAATGGGGGCGCATTATTTACCATGAAAATACCGGTAAAAATTTCTGAAATGAACCAGTTTAGTAAACAGGATGATTAAATGATAAACGAAGGTACCATATTAATTATTGATGATGAAGTACAAATCCGTCGTTTGCTTGAAATTACACTTTCGGCAAATGGGTATAAGATTTCGGAAGCTTCAACGGGCAAGGAGGGTCTGTCATTGGCTGCTACCGGACATCCTGTTCTCATCATACTCGATTTAGGGTTACCCGATAGTGATGGTCTTGATATACTAAGTAAACTTCGTGAATGGTATCAAAAGCCAATCATTATCCTGTCTGTCCGTAATTCGGAAGATGACATTATCAAAGCTTTGGATAATGGGGCTAACGATTATCTAACCAAACCTTTTAGGACAGGTGAATTACTGGCCCGCATCAGGGTTGCCATCAGGCAGAGTCAGGTCTTATCTGATGTGCCCAGTCTTACTTTTGGCTCACTGACTATAGATCTGGCCAATCATCTGGCCCGTAAGAATAATGAAATCATTAAACTCACTACAACTGAATTTTCCCTTCTTGCCCTGTTGGCAAAGAATGAAGGACGGGTTTTGACGCATCAGTATATTCTTAAAGAAGTATGGGGGATGGGATATGTTGAGCAAACTCAATATCTGCGTGTATTTATTGCTCAACTGAGGAAAAAAATTGAAGATGATCCTGCAAAACCTAAACTGTTAAACACTGAATCAGGAATTGGTTACCGTTTTGGAGGTTAATTTTACTGAGTTTTCAATCAGACAGTATGATCTTTTTTACAAAAAGGTTTAATCTTAACAATACAATAATAATTATAATCGGAAAGGTAATATTCTTTTAATTAACGATAATTATTTTAACAAATGGAAAGCTTAAGTTGTAGTGTCTTTTTACCTAAAAGACTTCAATTTATAAACACGTTCGAATAAATGTATCAAATTACATAAACTCGTTCGAATTAATGTATCTTTACACATAAATACGTTCGAATAAATGTTGTCTTAAGCAATTATTGTATGGAAAGAGATGCAATGCAGGCGCTGATCAGGTGGAAAAATAAGCAAGATCGCAAGCCTCTGATAATTCGTGGAGCCCGGCAGGTGGGCAAGACCTGGTTGATGAAAGAATTTGGGAAAAATGAATATGCTCAAACAGCGTATGTTAACTTCGAGAATTCAAAGTTGCTTCAAACATTATTTGTTGATAATTTCGATATACAGCGAATAATCACAGCATTACAGATTGAATCCGGGGTTCAGATTGAATCCGAAACCACGTTGATTATTTTCGATGAAATACAAGAAGCTGATGGCGCAATAACTTCTCTGAAATATTTTTACGAAAACGCCCCACAGTATCATATCATTGCAGCAGGTTCTTTGCTTGGGGTGGCGCTTCATAAACACACATCATTTCCTGTTGGAAAAGTTTCGTTTTTAGATATTCATCCTCTTACTTTTCAGGAATATCTGTTGGCGCTGGGTCAACAGCCATTGCTAAATTTGCTGAAGAGCGGGGATTGGTCAATGATCAAAAGTTTTAAAGATAAATACATTCAGTTTCTTCGACAATATTACTACATAGGTGGAATGCCTGCAGCGGTACTTTCGTTTAGCAAGGAAAATGATTTTAAGGAGGTTCGAACTATTCAGAAAGAAATTCTTTCAGCCTATGAACAGGATTTTTCTAAACATGCTCCAAACGAAATAGTCCCACGCATCAGACTTCTTTGGAATTCAATTCCGGCTCAATTGGCAAAGGAAAACAGAAAGTTTATCTATGGCGCTGTTAAACCTGGCTCGAGATCGAAAGACTATGAATTGGCATTAGCGTGGCTTATTGATTGTGGATTGGTTCATAAAGTTAGTCGCGCATCAAAACCGGGAATTCCATTGAAGGCCTATGAGGATTTTGGCGCTTTCAAATTGTTTATTGTCGATGTAGGTCTGATGGGGGCTATGGGTGACATTGATGTAAAAACATTGTTGGCTGGGAATTCGATATTCGAGGAGTTCAAAGGGGCATTGACAGAACAGTATGTTTTGCAACAATTGATAATGAACTCGGATATAGCTATTTACTATTGGTCTGCAGAGAAGTCGTCTTCTGAAATTGATTTTTTAGTACAGTATTCAGGTATTGTCGTTCCCATTGAAGTCAAAGCAGAAGAGAATTTGCATGCCAAAAGCTTGAAATCGTTTTGTGTAAAATATTCTCCATCAAAGGCAATCAGAACTTCAATGTCAGATTTCAGAAAAGAAAACTGGATGACGAATCTGCCACTTTATGCAATAAGCGAACTAACCGGATTGGATTAAACAGAGATTATTGATTCATTAGGGCAGATTCATCTGGCAATTTATAGGTTTTTTTTATTCAATAACCCAAATAGCTACATTAAAATTTCTCCATTTTTAGAAATTCTCTGAGATGAAGATGATGTATCCCGTTATAATTGCTACGAATATTAAATGAGTCCATTGTAACTACATATTTTGGATAATTATTATCAATTTTCATTAGATTGCCAAACTCTCTTTCGTGTGTCTTTTCATCCACAATGAGATAGGCAACCTGAACATAAATATTATTGCCATCTTTAACTCCAACAAAATCAATCTCAAGGTTATCTAATTTTCCAACATAGACCTCGTAAGCCAAAATTCTGAGATGCTGATAAACTGCATTCTCCATTAATTTATTTATATCTTTTCCAAAATAAAGACGTTGCATACAGTTCCGAAGGCCCAAATCCTCGAAGTAATACTTTTCGCCAATCTCAAACTTTTTCAGTCCTTGTACATCTAATCGCTGAGTTTTGTTGATGATATATGCATTGCTTAATGCCTTCAAATAGTTGATGATAACGCTGGTGGATATATTTATTCGTTGCGATTTCAGAAATTTATGAATATTCGTTGCAGAAAACAGACTTCCCACATTGTCAGATAGATAATCAACCAGTGTTTCTAAAAAATCAACATTCCGAATTCCCTCCCGGCTGACAACATCTTTGAGCAGAATCGTTGAATATACATTTTTAAGGTATTCAAATGCCATCTCATCATTGAGAGGTAACCGCGATAAATAAGGCAATCCTCCGTATGTAAGAAATAATTTTAAGGAATTATCCTCATCCGCAAGTGAATGGAAATAAAGAAATTCAATATAACTTAAACTATGGATTCTGAATTCAATATAGCGTCCGGACAGGTAAGTTGATAATTCACCCGATAGCATTTTCGCATTACTTCCCGTACAAAAGATATCCCAAGTCTCTGCAGCCTGCAAACTCCTTAATACATGCTCAAAACCGTTGATATCCTGTATTTCATCAAGGAAGAGAAAATTTTCTTTATCAGGATCAATCTTGTCTTTAAGATAAGCAAATAACTCTTCTTCGCCTTTTATAAATCGGAATTCCTCCTGTTCTTTATTGATATAGACAATGTTGGAAGTAGGATTCTCAAATTTAATTTCCTGCATTATTTGTAAAAGGAGATAGCTTTTGCCAACACGTCGTTGACCTGTAAGCACTTTTATTATTCCTTTTCCTGCAAACGATTTGATTCGGTTGCTGTAATAGGATCTGTTTAATATTTTCATGAAGTATACTTAACAAACAATACAAAAGTATTACATTTGTTAAGTATAAACTACAAAATAGTAAAATATTTAAGAAAGTTGGGTCATTTAAACTTTTCAATTAGCACGACTGCCTGTGCGGCGATTCCTTCTTCACGGCCTGTAAATCCAAGTTTCTCTGTAGTGGTTGCCTTGATGGAGATATTTTCTATGTCAATTTCCATTACAGTTGCCAGGGTTGTTTTCATCTCTTCGATAAACTGCTGGACTTTTGGTTTCTGGAGTATGATGATACTGTCGATATTGCCAACCGTATATCCTTTTTCTTTGAGTAGTTTTATTACTCGTTTTAGGAGGACCTTGCTGTCTATTCCTTTGAATTCAGAAGAAGTATCTGAAAAATGATAGCCTATATCTCTCAGGTTGGCGGCACCTAATAATGCATCGCAGATAGCATGGATGAGGACATCGGCATCGGAATGACCAACAGCGCCTTTTGGGTTTTCTATTTTAATGCCTCCCAGCCAGAATTCGTAGCCTTCTGCCAGTTGGTGAACGTCGTAACCAATACCTATTTTTATGTTCATAAATATTATAGAGTGGGTGTCCCTGTGTCTTTAGACTTCAAGGCATCAAAATCGAGGATCATTGAAAAACGAAGTGTGTTTTCGAGTGGGTTGTGTTGTTCTGTCGGGATCAGATAAGAGAGATCGAGACGGAACTTTGTGTATTTCAGCCCTGCACCCATGGTGAAATATTTACGGTTTCCCTTGGTTGGATGCTCGTAAAAGTATCCTGCTCTTAAGGCGAACTGTTTGTTGTACCAGTATTCAGCTCCAATAGAATAGGTAATTTCGTGCATTTCTTCTTTGAATCCACCGGGGGCATCATAAAAAGATTGAATCATTCCCTGGGGAACACCAACATCGGGATTTCTGCCGGCTATGATATTATTATTATCATCTACTATTGGAGGGGTTGGTACGAGTAACTTGTTGAAGTCAGCCATAACGGTGAGGCTGTTGAATTCGTCAAGATTTAACAGGAGACTTGGTCCTATTCGAAGATTGGTTGGGATAAAGTCTTTGCGGGTATTGTCGTCTGTATAGGAAATCTTTGAACCGATGTTGGAAATGTTGATTCCCCAAGCAAACAATGCCGGAGTATTGAAAATATTGGTGTTTTTCTGATAATAAACAGAGACATCTGTAGCAACCGAATTGCCCGGTTTAGTTGAAGAGGAGCCCACAGGTTGTCCTTGTGTAAGGTTGGAATTTATATATCGGGCAGAAATGGCTGCTGAAAAATCAGGTGATAATTTACGGGAATAAGCAAAGTCGAGTGCAAACTCGTTGGGACGATAGTTCCCAATCGTTCCTCCGGCTATGTCTGTAAAGACGATGTCGCCCAGTGAAAAATAAAGTAGTGATCCTGAAATAGCAGAGTTGTCATCCAGTTTTTTATATCCGGTTACATATGCAAGGTTGATATCGCTGACGAGTTTACGCATCCAGGGGCTATAGGAAAGTGAAAATCCCATATCGGTATCGATGAAGGCAAATTTAGCAGGATTCCAGTGTTGAGAGAATGCATCGGGGGTAGAACTTACACCTGCATCCCCCATTGCACCACCACGGGCATCGGGAGCTATCATCAGGAATGGAACGGCAGTAGTGACTGTATTCAGTTCTTGTCCGATATAGTTGGTGGTTTGAGCAGAGGCTATTGCTATAAAACCTAGCAGGGTGAGTGATAAAAACAATTTTTTTCCAATCAAAAATGTCTTCATAATTTAATGCAAGTTTATTTGTTACAAATATATGATAAAACAAGTCAAAAATTAAGGCGTATATGATCTTGTTGTTATAAACGCCAAAATTAATGGTTATGTTTGAAGCGTGTGTTTTTAAAGTTCATAACTTTGAGCATATTCCAGTACTATAACATCCTTCGGGGTTTTTAGTTTAGCATCATTATTTTGCAATTCCGGATAACTGTTTCTCCTGTTTCATTTTCAAGCAATACGCTGAAGAAATATAAACCCGATCTGAGTTTCGCGCCACCCTGGTTTGTTCCATCCCATTGAACAGGTCCTATTATTCCCTGATCTGTTCCGGCAGCTGTCTGAAGAACACGTTGTAACATTCCTTCTGTGTTATAGATTCGGATTTCTGCTTTGACTACTTTGCCCGATTGATTGTGCCGGATCGTAAATGAAGTACCCGCTTTAAATGGGTTTGGCCAAACGGTGAATTCATCTGCTTCAATATTGTTTTCACTTTTTACATTAAATGTTATGTTAGCCGTAGAGGAATTGTTCATGACATCCCATACCTTCAGCCTGAGTTGATGGGTTCCCGGATCGAGGCTGTTCAGTTTATAACTGAGTATCCCCTTTTTATAGTTATCGGTTTCAGATTCAAAATAATCATTGAGGATAATGGTCTTGTCTGTCCGGCCATCTATTACGGCAGTGATATCGTGTCCGATCCCGTTCCCCAATGTGTTGATGCCACTCTCGTCATTGACTTTTGCAATTAAAACAGGGTTTATGCCTGTAAGTCCACCTGAACGAAAAAGGGTGTCGTTCATAAACAGCCTCACAACAGGGCCTGTTTTATCGGTAATTGTTCCATCCAGAATGCCACCAATGACTGTGTTCTCGTCATTACCTGTAGCATCATTTTTCCCGTCTGTGGCATAATAACTGAAGCGGGTCTTGTCATAACGCAATGCAATGTCTTTGGGAACGATAAAAGTGAAACTGAAGCCGCCATTTTTTACGCTGGCAGTCCCTTTGTAGATGAGGCTTTTTTGTAGCCAGAAGCTAAAAACTGTTCCTCCATCGTTTCCAAGTGTATTGATCAGTGAGGGCTTGTCGAAGATTGAACTGTATAGCAATCCGTTGAAGGAAGTCATTTTTGTATTGCTGTTGTCTGCAACAAAACCTTTCACTGTGACGTTGGAGAGGGCATGCAGGGTGTCACTCCCGGGGATTTTATCATTGACAAGTGACGTGATGACTTTATAGCGTGGTGCAGCAAGTTGCATTGTGGGATCTCCGATCAGGACGATTTTCTGGGTGTTGATGGAATTGCCGTTTTCAAGTTTGGCTTGCCTGATGATGTCACCCATTCTTAAACTTAAGCCACCGGGAATAAGCCAGTTCTTCAAGAGACTTTTATTTATGGAAAGATTTGGTGAACCAAATGTGAGCCTGATGGTGGAGAATAAAGCTGCACCTCCTCCATTGGGATTCAGCAAGATCTGTTCGCCTGCCGAAACAAGTTGCGGGTCATCAAAACGACTGAACTCACAGGTTGCGGTTATGAAGACGGGGAGGTTATTATAGGATTGCCAGTTGGCTATGTCGTTCAGGGTGAGAATCTTCTCATCTGCCCAGCCTGCTTCTCCACCATGACCGGTATAGTTGATCAACAGTGCACCATTGTTAACGCGCTGGTTGATAGCTTGATTGACATCAGGATATGTTTTGCCTGAAGCTGACGTCACGAGCGGATAGGCATCGAGATAGATTTTATCAATGGTAAAGTTTTGGTTTATGGTATTTACATCATTGGCTAATTCTTCGGCCTGTTCCATGAAGATATTGTATTCTTTGTCATCGGCTACAAAGCAAATGGAGTTTTTCCAGTCACCATTTACTAAAGGTGTATTGGTGGAATAATGGATAATCTTTTCGACCACCGCTGTTGCTTCAGTAGCAGTTTTAACCGGTAGGCGACCTATCCCGATATTGATGTTGTCGTTTGAACTGCCACCAGAACCATTTTCAAGCATACCGAAGTAATCATCGGTGGCATAGGATCCAATCGTTGATACGGAATTGGGCGATTCGTAAACGGGAACAAAATTTGTATTTGGAGTAATCCTGTTTTTATAGTCATAAGAGCCGTCACCCATCAACAAGAGGTAACGTAACTTCTTGGATGGGGTTCCACGATCGTAAAGTGTTTTACAAAAATAACGGATGGCAGATAGATCAGGAGCTCCGGATGAAAACTCATTGTAGATATTATCCGTAGTGGTAACCAAAACTTTCAGGCCATCATTTGTTGTTCGGAAATTGGCAAGACGTTGTGCTGCATCAATGAAAAGGGGATTGGTGACAATGAGCAGGTCGGGAACTATGGTTGCATGCAGATCCTGATTTGAAACAGTACCTACGATTTCAGCCTGAAGGAAATTGCTGTTATCGAAAGCAATAAATTTTCGAAGGGTATCGGCTGAAAGATTGAATGAAAGGTCTGTCCCGGATGTTGTGGTATTGATTTTAGAAGGATGCAAAGGATCTGTGATCTCCCAAACAGTAGCTGAAGAACCATTGGTTAGGGTGTAACGGGCTGTGTTGGTAGTTCCAAAAGAGACGACATCACAGAAGGGAAGTTGTCCGGTGGTAAAAATGAGTTTACGGCGAAGATTGACTTCCAGATAATCAAGCCAACCGGTTGCCACATCAGATGTCTTGTTGTAACTTAACGTAAGATCGAATTTGGCTTTTGGTTGCGTGAAGGTATAAGTGTCCAGCCCTGTAAAGGCAAAATCGTTGGTGAAACTACTTAAAGAAATTGGGTCGATGAATAACCTCCCCAATTGGGTCCCATATTTTAAATCAATAGAACTCTGGATAGTTGAACGGGCTGCAGCACTTATTCTGACACTTGCGGTTGTTGTTTCATCGACATTGTCGAACTGGAAACTGATGGTGGAGGATTGGCCATTTAGTAATTCTTTGCCAAACCATTGCCTTCCTGACCGGATGAGATTCAGTTCATCTTTTTCATAAAAGGCATAATCATTATAAGCTGTGACCTGAAAGGTAAGTGATGAGAGAGACTGAGCCAGGGTTTTTAAACGAAGACCGGGTGTGTTTTCAATAGTCAGGAAATAATAGGTCAGGTTACTGTAAATATTTTTCTGATGCAAAAATAATTTCTGCTGATTATCAAAACTCCAGATATCGGGTCCCATGCCATAGAACAGGATGTAATCATTTGGATCGAAGTGACCATCGGCCTGACCTTCTACATAAATGGTGTTTTCGGTTAAATCATCGGGGTATGAGGTTCCCATTATCTCGGGTAGCATGCTTCCGCCATTTCCAAAGAGACGAATATTTGCAGGGTTAATGGTTGCAGGATTATAACCCATTTTCTGAAGATCGCTGTAGGTGATTTTATATACACCACTTGATTTTACAGACAGTTTGATCCATTTTCCGGTTGCAAGAACAGAATGGGGAGCCCCTGCAGTTGTCTTTACTCCGGCAATAGCGGCCGGATTAATGGACAAGAGCATGAGAACAATCACTATGAGCTTTCTGAAAACCATTACTACCTGTGTTTCCTGCAAAATTAGCTATCCGAATGAATGATTTTACACAGTTATGAATTCATTTTCAGAAATGTTAAGATTTCTATAACCTGATTCGAACTTTATATTGACCAGAAGTGTTTTTTTTGTAATATTGTACCTGATTAACTTTCGCAGCTGCAAAAAGAGCTGTTGGCATTGAAAAAAGATAGCGGCTTTATACAATAAAAGTAAGCTATGGGAGTTAATAAGAGTATTGAAAAGATTTTAATCCGTTTTTGAAATGATAAAAAAGTTCAACCTTTTCAAAGGAATGGCTATCCTATCCATTCTTTTTGTGGCGGTATCCTGCCACAAAGTAGAAAAGTCACCTACTACCGGACAGAATTACAATGATCCTAAGAATGGGGGGTTTGAAGTCCCACGTTTTATTGAACAGACTACCGGACCAGGGTTGGTTTTAATTGAAGGTGGTTCGTTCGTAATGGGTCAAACGATGGATAATCCGGCTGCAGAAAAAGATAATTTCGCACGCAGGGTTACTGTTCAGTCGTTCTACATGGACCGGACTGAGGTAAGAAACATAGATTATGTTGAATATCTTTATTGGTTAGGTCGTGTATTTGGAGCTAATTATCCTCAGGTTTACCGTAAGGCACTTCCTGATACACTTGTTTGGCGTGAGAAACTGGCTTATAATGAGCCCATGGTTGAGGTATATCTTCGCCACCCGGCTTATAAAAATTATCCCGTTGTAGGGGTCAGTTGGAAACAGGCCAATGATTATTGTTTGTGGCGTACCGATAGAGTAAATGAAATGTTACTCGTAAAAAAAGGTGTTCTCAATTATGATACCAAGCAGACAGATGAGAATAATTTCAATACAGAAGCTTATCTGGCCGGACAATATGTTGGCGATGTGAAAAACTCAATGCCTTCATTAAATCCCAACAATTCAGCCAACAGTGGCAAAAGAGGGGTAAGACTCGAAGATGGAATTCTCTTACCAAAATACCGACTCCCGACCGAAGCCGAATGGGAATATGCAGCATTGGGCCTTGTTGGAAACACTAAAAATGGAAATATCTTCCAACGCAGAACATACCCATGGAACGGATCACAGTTGCGTGGAGACAGTAAGAAAAATTATGGAAAGTTTCTGGCCAACTTTAAACGAGGTCGAGGTGACTATATGGGTGTTGCAGATGGACTGAACGACGGAGCAGTAATTCCGGGAGATGTCGAAGCTTTCCCACCCAATGACTACAACCTGTATAATATGGCAGGTAATGTTGCCGAATGGGTTCAGGACGTTTACCGCCCTCTTTCACATTTGGATGTCAGTGATATGAATCCTTTCAGAGGGAATATCTATCAGGATAAAGTGCTGGATGCAGAAGGTAAATTGGCGATTAAAGATAGTCTTGGACGCATGAGATACAAACCGGTTCCCGATAATACGAACAGGCTGAATTATCGCAGTGCTAATCAGGTTAACTATAAAGATGGTGATTTTGCATCTACCATTCAAACCGATTGGAATGTGAAACCAAGCACACCCAACATAACTCAATTAATGTACGACAGCACTTCATTGGTTAATGACAAATCACGCGTTTATAAAGGTGGTTCATGGAGGGATCCTGCATATTACCTGAGTCCTGCAACCCGTCGTTTCCTTGATGAAGATCAGGCAACTGATTTTATTGGATTCCGTTGTGCAATGGTACGTACAGGTAGTTCTGTTCCCGGTCAGAAAAAAAGATAGTAATTTAAAAATTTCAATCTACCCATCCCGAAAACGGGGTGGGTTTTTTTTTGATCTGGAATAAATTGAGTGAGTATCGCAAAAGGAATTAGATTAAATTTGCTAAACCCCAAAGGGTGAAATATTAATTTGTGCTATTTTCAATGAAAAGAACAGAACAGTTGTATGAGCATTATCTCAGCAATCCGGTAATTTGTACTGATTCGAGAGCCGTAACTGCGGGAAGTATATTCTTTGCTCTCAAAGGAGACTCATTTAATGGAAATACTTATGCGTCTGGCGCACTGAATAGTGGAGCAGTACTGGCAGTTGTCGATGAACCCGGATTGGTTACCGATGAAAGATTTTTTCTTGTAGATGATGTATTGAATACGCTTCAGGAATTGGCAAAGTTTCATCGTTCACATTTCCAGGGACCAGTGCTTGGGATTACCGGAACCAATGGAAAGACAACCACCAAAGAACTGATCAATGCTGTATTGAGTGAAAGATATCGTACTCATGCTACACAAGGTAATCTGAATAATCATATTGGCGTGCCTTTAACGATCTTGTCTGCAGATTTGTCCACTACTGATATTATGATCATTGAGATGGGCGCAAATCACCCCGGTGAGATTGCTTTTCTCTGCAACATTGCAAAACCTGATTTTGGTTTGATTACAAATGTAGGTAAAGCTCACCTGGAAGGTTTTGGAAGCCTCGAAGGAGTGATTAAAACAAAGACAGAGCTTTATGCATTTCTGAAATTCAGAGATGGGAAAGCCTTTGTCTGTTCTGGACAACAGGTTTTGATGCAACATGCTGCAACATTGGATTATCTTTCATACGGCAAAGAACCAGGTGATTATTGTATGGGCGAAATGATTTCCTCAGATCCATTTCTTAAAGTGAAATGGTATGATAAAAATACTGAACAACTGATCCAAACTAATCTGGTTGGGGCTTACAATGTGGATAATGTATTGGCTGCTGTTTGTATCGGAAAGTTTTTTGAAGTTGTACCGGAAAAGGTGGTTGCAGCAATTGAGAAATATGCTCCTTCAAACAACAGATCGCAGGTGTTACAATCTGCATCAAATCAGCTTATCCTGGATGCTTACAATGCCAATCCAAGCAGTATGCGGGTGGCGATTGAAAACTTTGCTTTGATGAATACCTTCCCGAAAGTAGCGATACTGGGTGATATGTTTGAATTGGGAGCCGAAAGCCGGAATGAACATGAAGCAATATTGACTTTATTGAAAGACTTCAGTTTTTCTGAGGTATTATTAATAGGGCCCCGTTTTGGTGAAGTTTCTTCAGATTCCGGGTTCCGATGTTTTGACACCACTGACAAAGCCTATGAATGGTTGGTCGCAAATCCGATCACAAAAGCCAGCATACTTGTCAAGGGATCGCGTGGTATGAAACTGGAAAAGTTGATTCCAGCATTATATGATAAATTGTAAAAGCGATGGTTGATCTGAAACAGGAAAACGGAAGTGTTTACCGTGCCATTGGACTCATGTCGGGAACATCTCTTGATGGGGTTGATCTGGCCTCCTGCATTTTTACTTTCAAAGATAATTGCTGGAGTTATCAGATTGATATCGCGGAAACTTTTCCATACCCTGAAGAATGGCTTTCTTGTTTGCCAACACTCATGAATGCGGATGCCTACACTTATGCAAAAGCAAATGCTGATCTGGGATATTACTTAGGTCGTTTAATCAAGACCTTTATGCTAAAGCATGATCTTGAAACTGATTTTGTGGCTTCGCATGGACATACTGTTTTTCATCAACCCTGTATTGGATTGACAACTCAGATTGGGAGTGGGGCTGCAATGGCTGCGACTTGCGGTTTCCCAGTAGTTTGTGATTTCAGGAGTACTGATGTGTCGCTGGGTGGCCAGGGAGCCCCACTGGTTCCGGTTGGAGATGCATTGTTGTTTTCCGATTATGCGTTTTGTCTCAACCTGGGTGGGTTTTCGAATGTCTCATATGATGTTAAAGGGCAAAGAATCGCCTATGATGTCTGTCCTGTAAATACGATTCTCAATCAGTTGGCTAAAAGAATAGGGCAGGAATATGATTATGGTGGTTTAAGTGCCAGATCGGGTAAGGTTGATTCGTTACTTTTGGATAAATTAAATGCATTGGACTATTATGACCAGAAACCGCCCAAGTCTTTGGGCTTTGAATGGTGCAATGAATATATCTGGCCATTGATTAAAGAAACTAATTTATCTGTTCCGGATTTATTGCGTACTATGGTTGAGCATATTGCTTTTCAGCTTTCCAGGGCTTTGGATGAATTTGAAAGAGGTACTATATTGGTAACGGGTGGAGGTGCAAAGAATAAATTCCTGATGGAACGGTTTGAAGTACTTTCAAAACATGAACTGGTTGTCCCTGCAGATTTGATCATTGATTATAAAGAGGCGTTGATATTCGCTTTTCTTGGGGTGTTGCGTGTCAGGGGAGAGGTTAATTGCTTGTCGACTGTAACAGGAGCCTCCAGAGATTCAGTTGGCGGAGCTATTTATCTTCCGTAAAGAATTCTTCATTGAAATTGACAAGGTAAAGTTGTTCTGTAGCGCGGGTTACGGCAGTATAAAGCCAACGCATGAATTCTACATTGATAGTCTCCGGTTTTAAATATCCCTGTTCAACAAAGACCGCCTGCCACTGCCCGCCCTGAGTCTTGTGGCATGTGTAAGCATATGCAAACTTAACTTCCAGTGCACAATAATATGGATTTTTCTTTACCATTTCGATCCGTTTCCTGCGTTGGGGTATATCTTCATAATCCTCCATCACGGCATTGAAAAAACGTTTGTTCTCTTCTGAAGTCAACGAAGGTGTTTCAGTTGAAATGGTATCAAGCAGGAGTTTTACTTCAATTTCCGGCTCATCGGGATAGTCGATCAAACGAATGTAAGCTTCTGCAAAATGAAAACCATACATCTCGTCAACTTTCCTGATTCGCTTTATCTCTATGATATCCCCGTTAGCAATGAAACTGGTTTTAGAATCGGGCGATAACCAGGCGTAGTTGTTCTTAACTACCATCATGAGGTCACCTGCTTCGATTTCATTCTCGCGATAAAGGATGCGGTTGCGGATCTGTTGGTTAAAGAGATTAGCCCTTTTGTTAGAACGGGTAATGACAGCTACTTCATCGTGTCCGTAGTTCGAATAACAGGTCTCAAGCAAGTCTGTCAGCTCCCCACCGGTGATGCTTTGAATGTCCTGAAACCCTTTGAGGTTAAAGAAAGGCATGGTCACATCATCTCCCGAGATCTTTGATCTGAGCATGGTGGCATTTGCAAGTATCCCGGATTCGAGTGACTGACGGACAACATCTTTCAATTCGTATCCTCCGATTTCGAGATGATAACAACTTCTTAGGAATTTGGGATCGAGCGCAGGACTGATCGTCATCCCAACGGGGGGCAATTGTGCAGTATCTCCGATGAACATCATTGAGCAGTTAAAACCTGCAAAGACATAATCAATCAGATCGTCCAAAACATCCCGTGATGCAAAGAGCGAAGTATTGGTTATACTCGTCTGGCCTTTTTGGATCATGGAAGCTTCATCTATAATGAAAACAGTATTCTTGTGCTGATTTGGAGCCAACCGTAAATACATTGCCCCATCTTTATTCGTTGAAGGAAGATATATTTTTTTGTGTATCGTAAATGCCTGCTGACCTGTATAGGCAGTGAGCACTTTCGCTGCACGGCCTGTAGGTGCAAGAAGAACAGTTTGTTTTCCCATCTGTGGAAGCGACTGTACCATAGAAGAAACAACTGTTGTTTTTCCTGTACCGGCATAACCTCTCAGAATGAATAGCCTCCGGGTACCGGGTGTAGTAGGATTGGCAAAAAAAATGGCAAGCCTCTTTATTAGCTCACTTTGACCCGGTGTTGGCTCGTAAGGAAAATGATGAAGTAACAGTGCTTCTATATTCATGATTGCATCTGATGTTTAATCAAAATGAAGACTCCAACAGTGTAGTCTACTGGAAAGGATAACCCAACGCAAACTGCCAGACTACATTTTTCAAACGTGTCTTTGAGAGGTCGACCCAGTAACCGTCATTGTTTGTATATGGATAGCGCAAAGGGAGAGCTGCATCGATCCTGAAGATGAAAAAGCCAAAGTCGAAACGAAACCCTACTCCTGCATCAACCGCAATCTGTTTCATTAAACGGGAGCTAATCTCGCCACCCGGAAAATCCTGATTGGGATAGAGCAGCCAGATATTACCTGCATCACAAAAGAGGCCACCATTGAGGAAATCGTAGACAGGAAACCGGTATTCGACATTGGCTTCGAGTTGGACATCCCCGGTTTTATCAAATGTGTTTAACGGATTGTGATATGCTCCGGGACCAAGCGACCGCAGAAGCCAACCACGCATATCATTTGCCCCTCCGGCGAAGAAGGCCTTTTCAAAAGGAAGGGAATTCGAGTTCCCATAGGGAAATCCAATGCCTGCTGCCCCCCTGAATACCCAGGCTCTTTTTGAACTCAGATAGTTGTAATACCTGAAATCGACATCAGATCTGACATACTGAGCATATCTGATATTCAGTAATGTGCGGTATCCTTCGGCATTCTTTTTAATATTAAAGACATGGTCAAACAGGTTTAATGTGTTGCCTGATGACTCGGCATTAAATCTGAAGTAAGAGAAATTAGTTGCCTTATTGATCGTTTGATTATTGTATAAAAAGGAATACTGCAAAGCCCATATCAAATGGTTCGTATATTGATTACGGAACCGTGGATCAAGTCTGTTCAGATAATGTGTAAATGAATCGGAAGGATTGATCAATCTGACACTATTGATCTGAAGGGGAATCAAACTATGAGTGATATAGTTCGACGATTTCCATTCATAGTTAATCGAAACATTTGTGATATAACGTTTGTATTCTGTCCGCTCCTGCATATGAAATCCGGTCTGGAGAGTGGTCTTCGGTCTGCTATTGTGCGAGATGAACCTTTCATTCAGGGGAAGAAGAAGCTTTGGGAAAGAGAATCCTGTTTCAATACCTGTTTCGAAAGTATTAAAGAAGAGGAAGTTGCTGGTTGCCTGAGAAGTAGATTGTTGCATCTCGGCTGCACCATTGAGAGTGACAAAGAAGTTCTCACCACCCCTGAAAATATTCAGATTCCTGTAGACCAGATTACCTCCAATACCAAGCCTGCCACCATTATTGGTGCCTTCAGTTTCAAACGAAAATGATTGTGCCGGATTGCGCATCATTTGAATGTTGCAGTCAAGCCAGGCAATACTGTCCTTGTTTAAGCCGGTGAATATAGGTTTGTAATCAATGTTTACATACCTGAAAATAGCCAGATCGCTGAGACGATCATAGCTCTGCGTGGTCTGATCCAGACTGTAAAGATCGCCACCAGTGAAAAGCAATGAATTTAATATTGATTGTGGTTTAATGCGTAGTGGACCTTTCTGTAGAAAACTGTACCTGTGTGATGCAGGAAAAGGCAGCTTGTCAACACGGGATTGGGAATACAGGGTATCGGTCTTTAGTGTCGAACCGGAAAAGTTATCATAATCCGGATAGATCGTAAAGTTTCGGATTCTAAATTGTTTGTGTGTAAACAGATCGTTTTCTGTTCCGCTGGCTTTGTTCATGATGATATTCACATCAGCCTGATGGCTATTCAGTGAGCTGTCTATCGTATAACGCAGAAAATCTTTCGAGAGCAGATAGAAACCTGTGTTTTTAAGCATTCGGGTTGTCCGGTCACGTTCATTATTCATTATGTAACTGTCTAAATTGTCTTTCCTGTTGAGGAGAGAATTAGAAGTATCGGCAAATACAATTTTCCTGATCAGTGAATCTTTGATGTCATAAGTGATTTGCCTGATCTTATATGGAATTCCGGCTTTTACATTAAATACAATATTGGCCTTCTTGCGTTTTAGGTGTTGGATTTTAGGTGTTACCGTTGCATTAAAATATCCTTTATTGTGGAGGTGTCTGAGCATCTGTACTCCATCACCTACAGCCATTGTTGAGTCAAGAATTACCGGAGGTTCACCTAAACGATCGCGCATCCATCTTTTAAACCAGTTATCGTGTTTCCGGGGTTGGTTGGATTCATACAACCAAACCTTGAAGCTGAATAATCCCAAAATACGCTTATTGGGCTTCTGTCTTATAAAGCCTGCCAGGTCGTCTTTATTTACTTTTCTTTCGTCAATTTTAAAGATATCACGGTGTAGCATTGTACCACGCTTTTCATACATGCGTGAGGTGCCACAAGAAAGGAGCAGCACCGCAAAGAGCGTACAGGTCAGTATATTTATTTTGTTCCTGATCAATGTGATAAGTTTGTTAACGCAAATATAAGCATAAGTTTAGAAAGAGAACGAAACTCCCGCCATGGCATTGAACCCAAAGGAAGGGTATAGATTCCATCGTTCATAATTCTTGTTCAGTAGATTATTAAGATTCAGGAAAACATCAAAACGGTTAATCGGATGATAATTAATACCCAAATTTATATCTGTTGCTCCTTTAAGTTTCTTTGCTACAGGCTGATTGCTCAGATTCCAAGTCTTGGCATAACTATCACCCCATGAAAAAATCGCTGTATTTAATGACCATTGCTTGTTTAAAGCTACACCTGCTTCAAGTTGTCCTTCCATCTCGGGGCAATTCCAGGCATAGAGTTCAGCATTGGGACTGTATTTATTCCAGTTTCCTTGCAGGCTGATATGAAAGGCATCACCAATGTAGCGGGCAGAAAATAGAATTTTAATGAGGTTGATGTCATCTGTAATCACATTAAATCTTCTTTGATATGATTTACGGATGGTGTCATTTACAAATAGAGGCATATTGTCTATGATCTTGCTTTCGAAACGGGCTTCAAGATCAACACGTTGAGCAATGTTGCCTTTTATTGCAGCGTAGATGCCGAATCTTTCGTTTGAAGTTACGACTCCTGTTAACGAGCTGATGAAAGGATTAGTCAGACGAAGGGTGTTGAAATTATAGTTTTTCAAACCACCAGTGATACCTGCCAAAGCAGATAATCTATCGGGAACCAGTTGAACACTGGCATCAACTGTAGGATAAATAGTAAGATGGGTTACGGTATCTGAGTAGAAATCTGTTTTCATTCCCAAAGTAACCTGGTATTCATCAAATAGAAATCGATAAGAGGGGATGACTTCAACCAGTGTTGAAGTTGTACTTTTAGCTGTATTTTTCAATGTATTATTATCAACCAAAACGTCGACTCCTAAGTATTGGTGTTTTGCAAAGGTCAGCCAATCAGTGCTTTTCTGAATCATTCCTTTCACTTTGATGTTGAGTTCAGATGTCTTGTAATAATCTGCAACGTTTGCAACATCAGTCTTCAGGCTGTAAGAGAAAGCATCTTCTTCATCACTTCTGCTTTTGAGTTCGAATGAACCCCTGATCAGATTAAACCTTTGTTTCAGTGAGTCCTGGGTTGGTTCAAACAATTTTGTCCCCTTGAACAGTTTTGGTGCATAAAAATGATTTACATCTCTGCTGTATGCTGCCGTGAGGCTCAACACATTCATATCTGTAAACAGTTTTCCTGACAGTTCACCAAGGTTTTCACTGAATCCCGGAAACCATTGATCATTAATATGTCCTGTAGAGGATAAATGTTTCAGATGAAAAGTGATGAGGTGGTCTGGATTGGCTGCACTTGAAGCAAAAAATTCTGCGTAGGGTGAATTGTTTGTACCTAAACCACCTTTCAGGTAGTTTCTGAACAAGGGTTTTGGGCTTTCACCTGAAACCCTGGCAGCATCAAGAGGCTTGATCGTTACGCCGGTTTGGAATAGAAAAGGTTTGATCAGATAGCTTTGTTTCTGAAAGTGGATTGCCGTGTCGGAGATCTTGGGCTGGAAACTGATCTTGTTAGCATCGGTGATGGATGGTTCGTAAGGAGCAGTGACTGTAACCTCTTCGGAATAGCTTTTCTTTTTTTCCTGTGCGTGTAGACAGTTGAAAGAACCAATAATTATCAGCCCTGCCAATATGAGTGGTCGTAAGTTTTGCATGGCGTTCATCATTTTGTATTAGGTTTAGCGGTATCTAAAGCAGCAATCTTCTCTCTGGCAATCTGGAGGATATCGTCGTCGCCTTTGTAGTTATCAATTACACTTTGCAGTGTGTGTTGGGCTTGAAACTGGTTACCGGATTGTATATAGACATCTGAAAGCAGGATGAATCCTTTAGCAACCCAATAATCGTATGAGGCATAATTGTTCTGTAATGTCATTACTAATTTCTCTGCCTCCTTATATCTCTGGTTTTGAAACTCTATTAATGCAATAGAATAATTGGCTTCGGCACCCACTGCCCCCGGATCGGTCATTGCTTTTTCCAATGATTTCCTTGCCAGAGGGAGGTTGTTTAGTTTGAGTGAGGATGTACCAATCACCAGATTTGATTCAGCAAGTTGAGCTACCGAAAGATCAGCGCCCGATTGTAAGCGTTGAGCTGCCTGTGCTGCAAACCCATAGTTATTGAGTCTGTAGTTACAACGCATCTCACCTGTAAGGGCTTCTGCACGAAGTGCACGGTCTGTTGTACTGCTCTCCAGTCTGGTGTAAAGATCAAGTGCTTCTGTGTATTTTTTTTGTTGATAGAGCATCATAGAAGCTCCTGAGAGTGCTCTAACTGTGTATTCAGAAGGAGGAAGTGCAATGATGCGTTCGAAATCCTCGAGGGCTTCAATGTTTTTCCCTGCTTTGGTTTCACAGTCTGCTTTATACCAGGCACTTTTTACAGAGAAACTTCCATTTGGAAATTGTTGTTGATAGGCAGTGAATCCCTTGATAGCTTCATCACAATTGCCTTTCATGTATTGACTTTCGGCCGCTACATACAACAATGAATCCTGTTCAGATGTTGAGATTGAGCCTTGTAGGAATTTGGAAGAATAATTCACAAAATCTTCAACCCTGTTCATATCGACATAGATGTTTTTGATAGTCGACATGGCTTCTCGAGCCTCCTGTGTTCCCGGATATTTGGTGATTAGACTTTTAAGCCTGTCGAGAGCAAGGTCACTCTTATCGTCGTTGTACTGTATGAGACCGGCTTTCAACATTGCTTTTGCAGCCAATGGGCTGTTTGTATATTTGTTGATCACAACATCAAAATTCATAAGAGCATTTTGATCATCTCTCTGTAGAAGGTAGGCATTGGCGATTTCAAACCTGACCTTGTCGGAGTATGGTGACTGTGGATACTTATCAATAATCTGATTTAAACTCTGAACCTTTTGTTTCAGATCACCCTTTGCACCCAGCGCCATTGCTTTCTGGAGATATGCATATTCAGGAGAAGCTGCCCTGAGTTGCAGCGCCTGGTCGTAATTCTGTATGGCTTCATTGTAGTTTTTCGCCATCAGATAACAATCGGCAGAGCGGATATATGCATCTGACAGACTCCGGTTGTCATGAATTCTTTTGTCGGAGATGAATTTTTTGAACCAGGTATTGGCCTGAGAATAGTTTTTTTGTTTGAAGTAGCAATATCCAAGATTGTAACTGACATACAGGTATCCGGGACTTTGTGCTGCTCCCTGGGAAGTATTGAATTTTGTGTAGAAATCAATTGCCTCATCCCAGTTCGACAATTGGTAATTTGCTTCTCCAGTCAGGAAAAGACTCTGTGCAGTGATACTGTGATCAGTAGTGTATTGCAAAGATTTACCAAATTGAACGATTGCCCCTTTGTAGTCGCGGTCGTTGTAAAGCTCAACCCCACGATAAAAAGCGATCTTCTGGTATGCCGTTTTCAGTTGCGCATCCTTGGTTTTGATCGTTTCCATGACATCCAGAGCAGTCTTGTAATTTTTGGTGATCATCAGTAACTGGGCAAGCAGGTTATTTGCCTCATCAATCCTGTTGCTATCAGGATTCTTTGTGATGTATTCGCGCAATGCTTTTATCGCATCATTATAAGGTGAGAAGTTCGTTTCAATGGAAATACGGGCATAATTGAATAAAGACTCATCAGCCAAATCTTTATTGAAGGGCATCTTACTTGCAGCCAGAAATGCTTCACCGGCAAACTTTTTCTGGTTGGTCTGGAGGTAACAATCACCCAGATGGTACCATGCATTCTGAGCCAGTGAATCCTGAACCTTGGTGACTTCCTGGAACCATTTGATTCCACGAGTGTAGTTCTTGGTTTGGTAACAAGCGAACCCAAGTTGGTAAAAATCGGTTCTGTTTAAGGCAGAGGCATTGCTTTCTGCAAATCTTTCAAGAAGCGGGATAGCTTCACTGTATTGACCCTTGCGGAAATAGGCATTTCCTGTCAGACGAACCATCTCAGTGGAGACACGGCTGTTATTGTCTTTCAGGAAAGGAACGGTAAGTGCAAGCAGTTCATCGTATTTTCCTTCCTGATAATAGATCTGTGCGATATAATATGGAACCAGTTTACCAAAAGAGGGATCCTTCTGTAGTTTTAAAAATCCTGCAAGCGCTTCATCAAACCTGCCTTTGGAATAGGCGATATGTGAATAATAATATGTTGAAGGAATGGCATAAGGGCTTTGGGTATTCATTACCTGGGCAAAAGCTCGTTCTGCTAAATCTGTCTTCTTGGCTATAAACTGACAGTAACCTGTCTTGAAAAGATACTCGGCAAGCTTATCATTGGCAAAATCTGCTGTTTCGACTTTCTCAAAACTCGATAAAGCCTCGCTGTATGCATTGTTGTTAAACTGCAATCTTCCCAATTCGAAATAGGCAGCATTTAATGCAGCACTTTCAGGATGGAGAGAAATATATTTCATCAGTGTCTCGATGGCATCTGCATTTTGAAGCCTTGCAGCACAAAGAGCCGAAAACAACTTTGCTTCATCTCTTAACTGTAGAGGTTGTTTCCCATCCTGAGCAATTTGCTCATACTGTAATCTGGCAGAGCCATACTTTTCATTCCGGTAAAGTTCATCAGCCATAGCCGGAACCTGTCTGACGGGTTGATATACCTGTGTTGCCTGTGCCAGAGTGAGTAGGGGAGTCAGGCAAGACAATAACCCAAAGAGCATTACTAAGAGTCTTCTCGTCATAGTATAAAAAATTTATTCAGTTTGTAAAGATAACAATTAGAGTCATTGTATAATGCAAAAATCCCGCCGTTATAGCGGGATTTTAGGAATAGTGGTCGCCTTGTAAGCAGGATCCTGTTATTCCGGCAAGCCGGAACTTCTATCATTTATCTAGACCTGTCATTGCTAACAGGTTCGAACGACCTACCCCCCGGGATTGAGCGAGCAGCTCTTATTCCGGATTTCTCCGAACGCCCCGGTGTACATGGTCTTTCAGCCCATCAGGTTTACCCCCGCCGACTGTTGCCAATCTGCGTCGTGGGCTCTTACCCCGCGTTTTCACCCTTACCGGTTCCGAAGAACAGGCGGTAATTTTCTGTGGCACTTTCTGTACCCTTTCAGGTCCTTCCCTTTCGGAAGCATGGTGCTCTGTGCTGCCCTGACTTTCCTCTTCTGCCTCAAAAGCAGAAACGATAAAAACCAGCGGCCACTAATATTTTTACAAAAGTACTGTTATCTCGCTTAAAATCAAAGAGCGCCAAAACTTACTTCAATAGCTCCATTGCCATATTGGGCAAATGGTGCAGTGCGAACCTTCACATTATCAAACTCCTTGAGGGCTTCCATCAATGTGTTGCGCAAGGTTCCGTTTCCAATTCCATGGATGTAAAAGACCTTGTTGTAACCTTCCGTCATTGCACTATCGAGAGTACGTAGGAAATAATTTTTCTGCAAACGAAGTATTTCAGAGTTGCTTAACTTTCCATAGTCATTGGAGAGTGCTGAAATGTGAAGATCAACTTCGGCTTCACCTTTTGCGATTTTATGTTTATTGATCAACGGTTCGTTTTTAAGAATCTTTGCCTGCTGCGGAATTGTTTGTTGTCCAAACTTCTCTGCCAACTCGTTCAGACTCTCCTTATTTGGTGCCTCAGAAACAGCTTGTCCGGTAGCCAAAATAAGAATTGCCCGTTCTTTAAACCATGGCGATTCAGTATAATTGTCTTCCTTCATCAGCCTTGTAGGCTTGACCCTGAACTCAGTCGAAACAGGAAGAGGAACAGTACCTGTAATGGTTTCATGAAACATGACCTGGATGATGCCTTCGTTCCAGTCATTTAATTCATGACGTGTCAGTTCGAAAATATGAAGAAAACATTCGGGTTCAATAGAACCGAAATCTGTTCCCTGATATCTGCCGTCGGGTTTCTTGAGATATAGGTTATACAGGACGTCTGCTCCGGTATGGTTGAGCAGGTAAACGTCGACCACTCCTGCTATCAGAATGCGTTGATCCTGTGGAACAAGCGCCAAATAGATTCCTTTGGCAAAACGGGTTGTATCATTTGATGATTGCTTTGTCAATTTCTGCGACATACGTTGAGCGGGTTCCTCTTCAACCGGTTCAGGTTCAGGGTCCCGGATCGAAGATCTGCGCAATCCAAAGTCTTCATCAAAAAAGCGGGCTGCACTTCCGATAGCATCAATCTTAACCAGATTAGAGGCCTGCGAAGGAATCTCAAATCCGTCTTCAATCTCTACGAATATCAATAATCCCTCAACGCGTGAAACTACCCCACCACCGGTTTCATTTAAAAATTTAACCTTGTCGCCTCTCTTGAATTGCATATAATTATATTTTTTGCAAAGGTACGATAAAACACAACCTGCATTTGATAGTCTGGTTTTCCATTTTTTTATTCAGTATTGTTTTGGTGTTGTATTATTGCTGTATCGTTTTGGTGTAGAGACGCAATATTTTGCGTCTCTTTTAATATTGATTTTCAATTAATAAGACGCAAGATATTGCGTCTCTACACATATCAGGAATGAAAACTTAAAAGATTGCAAAACTAAATCTTACTAATATCCCCATAAACCAAACTTTGATAATTTAAAACCTTTTGGTGTAGAAGTGACAGTATGGAGTGCCGTTTTCCTTTGCGTAATAATCCTGGTGATAATCTTCAGCTTTCCAGAATGTTGTAGCAGGTGTGATTTTGGTTACAACCTTAAATCCCTTTTGTTTCAATAGTCCGATCAGCTTTTCGGTGATTGCTTTTTGTTCCATGTTGAGATAGAATACTTCGGTACGATACTGATCACCTTTGTCCGGACCCTGTTGATTAAGTTGAGTTGGGTCATGAATTTCAAAGAACAATTTAGCCAGTTGCTCAAAGGAAGTCTTGGCAGGATTAAAAACAATTCTGGCTGCCTCGGCGTGTCCTGTCGTGTGTGTGCAGACTTCACGATAAGTGGGATTTGTTGTATGACCACCAATATAACCAACTTCGCAGGTCAGCACTCCGGGCGCCTTTTTCATGTAATATTCAACTCCCCAGAAGCAACCACCTGCAAAAATGGCGGTATCGGTCAATGATTCTTTTTTGGGAACAGCCGGTACAAATTCTATGGAGACAGAATTCACACAACTACGCGAGTCTTTTGGCGTAAATCCTTCACCCAAAAAGATATGCCCAAGATGAGCTCCACAATTGGCACATTCTATTTCAGTCCGTTGACCATCAGGATCTGGTTTATGAAGAATTGCACCCGGTATCTCATCATCGAAACTTGGCCATCCACAATCAGATTTGAATTTGGACGTTGAATTATACAGTGCGGCCCCACATTGTTTGCAAACATAGGTGCCTTTTTCAAAGAAATTATTGTATTTACCTGTGAACGGGGCTTCTGTACCCTTGTGTATGATTACTCTTTTTTCATCTTCAGTCAATGGACGATAATACATGGCAGATTTTTTAGTTGGAACTTTTTGTGTACACCCTGTAGAACATACCAGCGTTGTAAGTAATATAAAAAGCAGGATTTTCATGTTTTTGAGTGTTTTTATTTATAAACATTCTAAGAAAGATTTAGTTTCAGTATTTTGTAAAATCATATCATAATTTATTCGGTATAAAGATAGGTTTATTGTAAATTTGTAAGTGTTTTGGAATTGAAAACCAATTTTTTAATTTTAGACTTTTATGAAAATATTATTAGTTACACCTCCGTTTACACAGCTGAATACCCCTTATCCTGCTTCACCTTATCTTGCTGGCTATCTTGAAAAATGTGGTTATGAAGTCGCACAACTTGATCTGGGTATTTTATTGATTAACCGCATATTTACACGCAATTTCCTGATACAGATTTTTAATCTCTTAGATGATAATAATGATTTCGAATTCCCTGAGGACGGAAACATAGTTAGATCTGATCGGCCAGGTGCATATATCAGATATTTACCCTGTCGTGTACAATATGAAAATACTATAGAACCGGTAATGCGTTTTCTAAGAGGGGAGGAGCCCACATTGGCACAGCGAATTTGTACCCGGAAATACTTGCCAGAGGGAAAGCGTTTTGAGAGTCTGAATGATCTCGATCTCGATTATGGAGAGATGGGGATACATGATAAGGCAGTCCGGCTGGCGACACTCTATATTGAAGATCTGGCTGATTTCATAAAGGAATATGTAGATCCAAACTTTGAATTGATTAAATATGCTGAAAAGCTTTGCAATTCATTACCCGAAATGGATCCTCTCATTGCTGAATTAGAACGAGATCCATCCACAGATATTGATAAATTAATGATTTCCATTTTCGCCAAAGAAGTTTTAAAAGTAAAACCTCAAGTGGTAGGGTTTTGTGTTCCTTTTCCCGGTAATCTTTATGCAGCCATGAAATGTGGCGCATTTATGAAAAAGGTTCACCCCACTGTCTTAACCTTAATGGGTGGTGGATATGTGAATACTGAATTGCGACAATTGAACGATCGTCGTCTATTCAATTATGTTGATTTTCTGACTTTTGACGATGGCGAGTTGCCATTTGAAAAACTGATTAAGGGATTTATAGAATATGGTCCCGATATTGATAACTGTAAAATTGAATCCCTGTATAATGCAGATAAGGGTTCACTTGTCAGGACTATGTTTAGTTACAAGGATATTATTCAGTCTGTAGGGATGAATGATAAACAAAATATTCCAATGAATGAACGAGGTGTTCCAAACTATGCGGGAATGCCTCTGCCGCTTTATCTTGATATGATGGATGTTTCAAATCCCATGATGCGTTTATGGAGTAACGGGAGATGGAATAAAATGATCCTTGCACATGGGTGCTACTGGGCGGGATGTGCTTTCTGCGACACCTCATTGGATTATATTTCACATTTCGAAAGCGTTTCAGCCGAAGAAACTGTTGATCGTATAGAAGCAATCATTAAACAAACAGGTCAAACTGGATTTCATTTTGTCGATGAAGCAGCTCCACCTGTTGTGTTAAAAAACCTTGCTTTGGAAATTCTAAAGAGGAGACTGCAGGTAACCTGGTGGGGGAATATTCGTTTTGAAAAGGCGTTTACCCCTGATCTTTGTAAGTTGCTTGCTAAATCAGGTTGTATAGCAGTTTCCGGAGGGATTGAAGTGGCTTCAGACCGATTGCTGAAGTTGATGAACAAGGGTGTCACCTTATCAGGAGCAGCCAATACCTGCCAAGCATTTTCTGAAGCGGGGATCATGGTACATGCATATCTGATGTATGGATTTCCATCACAGACTGAACAAGAGACCATCGACTCCCTCGAGATTGTACGACAGTTTTTTAGTCATGGAATCATTCACTCAGCCTTCTGGCATCGGTTTGCATTGACAGTACATAGCCCTGTTTTTACACATCCTGAAAAACTTGGTATTGAACTTATCAATGAAGGCGCTAACCCTTTTTCAAATAACGAGATTCCTTACAAGGATAAACTCAATATAGATCACGATAAGTTTTCTGATGGTTTGCGTATTGCGACTTACAACTATATGCATGGTGTTGGTCTTGATAAGAAAGTGTTTACCTGGTTTGAGTCAAGAGTGCCAAAGACCACTCTTTCACCTGACTGTGTAAAAGACTTTTTGGCGATAAAAAAAGAGATAGTATATTCAAAGAACAACAGAGTAGTTTTTTTAGGCGATGATTTATATGTCTTTACTGAAGATGATAAAAATGGGAAACGCAAAGATTATCTGACAAATTATTACGGCGGGAAGCTCAATGAGTTTATCTCCAATGACAAAGAAGTAGAATTCATTTTTAAAGTGGTAGAATATGCATCACCTTTATTCTGTCCCAGCAACTTTGAAGGAATTCAAGAAACCTATGATGATATATATACTAAGTCAGATGTCAGGATGATCGATTCCGATGTTTGGAAAATACTTATTAAATTTGGGCTGGTTGTAGTATGAAATTGAAAGACGCAATATATAAATGATAATGAAACAAATAAACTGGGGAATAATAGGTTGTGGCAATGTGACAGAACTAAAAAGCGGGCCTGCTTTTAATAAAGTAGACCATTCCTGTCTTGTTGCTGTTATGCGTAGGGATGCCTCCAAGGCGGAAGATTATGCCATGCGTCACAAAGTTTCCAAATGGTATAGCCATGTCGATCAACTGATCAACGACCCCGAAGTCAATGCCGTGTATGTCGCCACCCCTCCCAATACCCATGCAGAATATGCCATCCGGGTAATGCGTGCCGGAAAACCGGTCTATGTTGAAAAGCCAATGGCCATGAACGAAGCAGAATGCAGGGAGATGATCAAAGTCAGCAAGGAAACCGGACAGCCATTGTTTGTTGCCTACTACCGAAGAGCGTTGCCCTATTTTGTAAAGGTCAAAGAGCTGATTGATACAAAGATGATCGGGGATGTACGGCTTGTCAATCTGAAACTCCACAATCCCCTTAAACCCGAAGAACTTCACCCCGAGCAACAGTTTGGCTGGAGAGTAGATCCATTGATTTCCGGAGGAGGCCACTTTCATGATCTGGCATCCCATCAACTCGATTATCTGCTTTATCTGCTTGGCCCTGCGAAGAATGTGAAAGGTATATCTCTAAACCAGGCAGGGTTTTATAAAGCAGACGATCTGACAACTGCTTTGATTGAATTTGAATCAGGAGTCGTGTTAACAGGGTCATGGTGTTTTACCGTTCCGGAAAATCAGGCAATAGATCAAACAGAAATAATCGGTTCTAAAGGCAAACTCACTTTTTCAACTTTTGGCAAACCCATCATTGTAATTGAAAAAGAAAACGGTGAAACAGAAACATTGGAAATTCCTTATCCCCAACATGTTCAGCATCCCAATATTACCCTCGTTGTACAAACTTTACAGGGCATTGGAGAATCACCCAGTAACGGCGAAACCGGAATTGAAGCAACCATATTGATGGATCAAATCACTGCGAAATAAGGTGAGACTGTTTTTAAGGCCCGGTAAATTTAGAAGTAGTTTAAATTTCCCCGTAGGGGATAAATATCAATAGAAACATTCACATAATATATCTTTTCCCCGTAGGGGATTAACCTTTAATGTTAATGCCTTACGGGAAAAAAGGAGAATAAAAATCCATTTCTATTGATATATATGCCCTACGGGCAAAAGAAAAAACAAAATTCAAACAGTATCTTAATAGTTGCTTTATTATTGTTTGATGATGCCATCAGGCTTTGATTCTGTACCAGTACCTGTATTTTTCTGTAAAGCAAACCTTTTCATATAACCTGATTGCGGGAGCATTGTCGGCTAAGACCTGCAAATAGGCAGTCTCGGCTCCTTTGCTTTTCCCCCATTTCAGGATATTTTCAATCAACAGTTTTCCAAAACCCTGATTGCGATATTGTGGGTCTATGACTATATCGAACAGACCGATGAATTTATCTTCGACTACTCCTAATCCGCAGCCAATCACTAAGCCATTTAATGTTAAAGAAAACAGGCATTTAGGGGGTGCTATTTTATCGATAATCTTCCTGTATGTAGGTTTATAAGATGGTTTTGTGCCATTCATGTTAATGTACTGATCCAGCCATAGATCATCTGTGTCTTCCAATAAATCGATGTTTTTGTCTATGTCCCCATTCAACTTTCTGATGTCCATTACCTGAATCAAAACATCAAACTTATGTTCGTATCCATGGGCTTCCAGGATTTGATCCAGGTCGGAAGGTTGTGCGATTTCAGTAATCTTAAAGCAAATCGGTATGCCTTTTGAACGATAATAGTTTTCGCAAAAATCTATCTTATCTTCAGTGTTTTCTGAAGATTTATAAATTGTATTTACTGAATTTGAACGCTTTGTGACGCCATTATCGTAACGAATAATCCAACCATCAAGATTAAATTCTTCAATTGCCGGCCAGGCATTCAATGCTATTTCCTCTAACTTCAATATCATTTAAATTCAATTGTTTTTAAATGTAATTAGTGAATTTTGATTTTAGTTCCATATTCAGTGTTGAACTACAGAAAATTATTTAACTGCAAGTTTCTTGATATAATCCGAAGTAATCGGTTCATCTTTAAAAAAATCCCCTTTTTTGCCTTGCGACATGGCCCACTTGTCAAGCCAGGTAATTCCCCAGTTTCCAAATTTAGTGATCTCCGACTTATACGCATTATCTTCAAGAGCCTTGTCCATGCTGATAAATTCATAATTGTTTTTTCTGAACATGATGGCAAGAGAATCAACATAATCTGAATTCAATGAACTGGCATGGACGAGTAAAATCTGTTTAATATTTCTTCCAAACAACTTATTGGCTTCCTTTTCAAAATATTGCAGCTTTAACTCCATATATCTTACATAATCATGACCAATCTTTAACTTTAAATTATGGTCCTTGTTGTCCTGAGCCCTCTTGTAAGCCAACGCAAATAAATAATCATCATTGTCAATCGTGACAGGAGTCACAGTGTAACCATGTTTTACAAGAAAATCGCTCAATGAATCTGCTTTGGCTTTTGTGTTGCCCACATGAAGATAAGGATGCCTGAAATATTTAATCGATTTCCCTTTTTCTTTGAGAATCTTTTTTGTCGCAGTTTCTCCTTTTAATATGTCCCTGGAGTAATCGTTAAAAGTGGTCTTATTATAATCAGAATGAGAATAGGTATGGTTTCCAATTTCCAATCCATTGTTAATCCAGCTTTTCAATAAACCAATTTGAAAAGAACTCATGCTTTTATCATCAAATATTTTTACCTCGTTAACAAATCCAATAGCTGGTATTTTATTCTTTTTCAACGATAAAATCAGTTTATTCATCAGGTTTTTCTGATAGCCCTGATCTGTTATGCCATAACTGACAACCGGCAAATCATCAAACGAAAAACAAACCTGTTTCTTTTGACCAAATGTTGATAATCCGGTAATTATTAAAACTAAAAGTGCTGATATTTTCATTTTAATGGTTTGATGAATTATAGCAATTAAAATTCAAGTATTTTTAAACAAAGTAACTTCATTAATTTATGGTAAGTGTATCCCAGTTTGAATATATTCTCTTACTTGAAATTTCTCCTTCATGTTGAAAATATTTCTTTGGGTCAAATACAAATCTCAGTTTATAAGTGCCCTTTTTCCGAAACTTGTAAATGTGATTATTGCATATTTTATCTGTAATGACATCTCCTTTAGCGAAACTCCTCAAGTTTAAACAAGGAAACCAATCAGGATGTGTGAAATTCTGCAAGTTAACTTCTTTTCCATTAAGCTCATAAGCTTCCAAATAAAATGCATCGATACCACCCTTATGGCCAAATTCTAAGTAAGGTGTCATATGAATGGTAGTATGATTTAAATTTTTAAATTTAACTTCAAAACAAAATTCCGGACTGTCATTTAGATTTCGCTCATTTAATTTCGCGGTTTTATTTTGTAATTTGAAATTAATTGCAAAGGGATTTGCGTCATTATTAGTGAATGTGAATCCCATTATCCCAAAAACAACAAATAGTAATATAATTCTAAGTGTCTGTTTTTTAAACATAGTCGATTGTTTTTAAGTTGAGCTTTTATATGAGTTAACAGGCTTAGATATTCAGCAAATCATATTCAGTTAAATTTTAATTTTTTCCTTAATCCAATTCCCTTTTTTAGAATCCATAGTGGTTTTTGGTAACCATTTGTATTTCAGAATTTTGTTTTTTACTGACAGGCTGTCTATACAATAACCCAGAAATACTGAAGTACAGTTTTTAGTTTTGTGATCTTCTTTTAAACTTGTCTTTAGGTTAACAATCTCAATAATATTGTCGCATTTAATAAAAGCAACCAGATTATTTTTCAAATCATAATCTAAATATTCATGAATATACCGAGGCTTAACTGAATCATTCAAAGGTAAAAAATATCCAACCCAACAGGGATTTCCGCATCCTTGTCTTAATACAATATAATCCTTGTTTTCGGCAATAAATTCAGGTATCCAAGTTTCATGAGCATCCAAATGAAATGTATCCGGGCAAGTCTTTAACTTTAGAGAGTTACCCCACTGAACAATATAACTTGAATCATTTATAATTTTAAGTTTTAATATTGCGCCTAATGGTGTTTTCGTTTTTTTGAAGTAAGACACCCATATTCCTTTAGTATATTTGGAATCTACTCTTATCGAATCACTTGTCAATGTTGACTTAACAATGTTTTTATGATTGCAGGATGTCAAAATAATGCAAATAAATAGTATTCCTAAAATCCTCATGATGTGTGCTTTAATTGTAGATCCAGATATCTTATTAATCGTAACTTGTTATATTTATTCGATACCCACATAATTCATTGTGTGTGATTTTGGGTTGGAATATGTTTATTCCGGTTTAGAAGGCACTTTATAATTCATGTCACCTGAACCTTTTGTAAAAGTAATATTAAAAAGTATAATGCATTCTGCTGTTGTTTCACTTAATGTCTGGTCTAAGCCTCTAAAAGACTTATTGTCTTCATTCTTATCATTGATTGGATCAAAATTACTAAATCTTTGTAATTTAATTGTTAAGTTTGAACAGTTAGTTTTTGATTCGATAAATTCGTTAGAAAAGTAAGGGATATGTTAATTTAAACTTTCCCCCGGAAAATGCTTTTAGATGTTCTCTTTTAGTACATTTGTGAAAGAAATTATTTTTAATATCATGAAGTCATCTTCCCCCGACATTAACGCCCTCTCGCCTCATCTCTTTTGGGATGTTGATATCAGAGAAATTACATGGGAGGAACACAAAATTTTTATTGTTCAAAGAGTTTTAGAATATGGCGTGCTCAGTGACTGGACAAACTTACATAGTCATGTGGAGATTGCCGAACTTGGAAGGATCGCAACACAAATCAGGAGTTTGGACAAGAAATCATTGGCCTTTATTTCAACTTTGTCCAACATTCCCATAACAGACTTCTTATGTTACACTACTCAGCAGTCGACGCCCCAACATTGGTATTTCTAAAACAGTTGTTTGAATGGACGTGTCTATATTTTTATTAACATTTTCTATTTTTGCGCACTAACATCATTCGTTTTTAATTCATTTATCCTTTTCTTGTTAATGAAATGTGTTGCGTAGGCAGTCTCAATTTTTTTATCTCCTGATTTACAGAAACGTAAACTTATTTTTACACCTTTTCCGTATTTGTTATAGACTGTCAACGATTTTACAAGATTAAAATCATGTGCAACCCATTTTATCTTCTGATTGATGATTGTGAGCTTACTCAAATTCACCTTGCAGACTTTTTCCAAATAGGGAACCCTCCCAAATCTCCAGGCTTCATAATCCGTTTTGGACAAATATTCTAACTTAATCAGCACATCTACAGAACAAACATATCCTTTCTCTTCAATCAATGCTTCAACTATTGGCCTGATTTTTTCTTCAATCACTTCACTAAACATCTTCTTCGTAATTATTTAATCGTTCGATTTTGTCTTTTACCGCCTGGATATAACTGGCTTTTTTAAAATCGAACCATCGTTGTCTGTATTCTCCTGAATTATCAATCACCCATTTAAAATTTCGAAACGGTTTTGAATTATTTAATGCATGGATCAGTTTTTCCTGTAATCGGGCATCATCGATGCTTTCCGCAAAATCTTCCATTATCTCAAAAGATTCATGTGATTCGAGATTATCAAATTCAATGTAATCATCCCAATTCTCGTCGATTTCTTTAAGTTCATTTTCCCAGGGCTCCATATCTGCATCCTCCCAACTTTCCAAATTAATGATGGATTTTATTTCTCCGGTCTTCTTGTTATAATAGCTTCTAAATCCACTATCAAGATTGTCCACAATCTCTTTGATTTGTTCTTCTGTCAGTTTAATCATTTTGATAATGTTTTAACTTTCTTTTTGCTCTGCAATATTTTTATCAAACCATTATTGAAGAAAAAATATTTAGTTTTTAAGCAATATCTATTGCTTTTGGGGTGTAAAAATAATATATTTACAACAACTTCAAGCGTAAGTTTTAAATTTGATTTTGCTTGAAAAATAAAATAAATTCAAATTGAGACTTATTTCAATCCTCCATTCCCGGATAATAGCTTGAAGAAGTAAGGATCATTCCCGGATAATTCTCCTCTAAGCCAAAAAATCACCGATTATTTCCAGTATGTTTCCCGTATTTATGCCATATCAGCTCATATGGCATGCATACGGCATTGATATGGCTTAAATACGGCATAAATACGGCTATTATGGGAATTATACTTAAGTATTATGGGAGTGTTCCGGGGATATTCGAGGAGTGGTCGGGGAACGTTTGAAATTGATTATTGATTGATATTGATAAAGGTACGAAATAAATTTGCAATTGGTGAGAGGAATTGAAAAAATATTTTGGAATGTTTTTGAGTGAGGGAAGTACTGAAAAAAGTTGAAAGGACGAAAGAATTTAAAACTTGGCAATTCGGCTTTTATTATAAATGAAAAGAGACGCAAAATATTGCGTCTCTACATAAATGGATGATTTTAATGGGTTTGGATCAATAGTTTCCGCTGCGGAACTTCTTGCGTTTACCGTCTTTGGCGGGACGTTTGGCAGGGCCTCCGAGGTTGATTTTCTTGTTTTTGTCTTTCTTTTCGTGGAAAGCGCCTCCTGATCCTTTGTTGCTGATCTTTTTGAGGTAGCTTTTGTCGAACAATGATGGTTTTTCGTCTTCCGAGAAGAGGTCTGAGATTTCGAGACCTTCCGGAAGTGGCTCCATCGGGATGGGGAGATTCATCAGGTGTTCGATTTCAAGCTGAAAGACCTTTTCCGGTTCGTTGATGAATGATATGGCAACACCGGCTTTATCTGCGCGACCTGTACGTCCAATGCGGTGAATGTAATCGCCGGGGACATCAGGAATATCGAAATTGATAACGTGTGTAATATCAAGAATGTCCAAACCACGTGCAGCAACATCGGTTGCAATCAGGACACGGTGTGTGCCATCCTGAAATTGTTTCAACGCATTGATACGGTAGTTCTGTGACTTATTGGAGTGAATAACGCCAATCTTCTCAGGAAATTTATTTCCAATATGCTCGATCAGTCTGTCGGCAGTTTTCTTGCTTCCTACAAAAACCAGCACCTTGCTTAAATCTTCGTCAGTAGTCAACAGATGTTGCAGTAGGTTTGCCTTGGTACTGAAATTGGGTACATCGTAGGCAAGCTGGATAATCTGTTCCAGTGGGGTTCCATGTGCAGCGATCTTGATGGTAAAGGGATTGAAGAAGAAATCTGTGATCACCTTTTCAACATCTTCGGTCAATGTGGCTGAGAACATGAGGTTTTGTCTTTTCTGAGGCAAAATCTCCATGAAAGTAAGCAGCTGGGGACGAAAACCGAGGTTCAGCATCTCGTCGACTTCATCGATGACCAGTTTTTGAACAGATTTCAGGCGCAACAGTCCATGCATGGTCAGATCGACCAGACGACCGGGTGTTGCAACCAGTATATCGACACCATCATAGACTCGCTGTCCCTGTGTTTTGATGTTTGTTCCACCATAAACACCGACAACGCGGATGGTCATATATTTTGCAAGCTTCTCAATTTCACCCACAACCTGAATTACCAATTCACGTGTCGGGACAACAATCAGTACGCGCGGTTCTCTTTGTGTTGAATAGGTCAGTTGGCGCAGGATAGGCAGCAAATAGGCAAAAGTTTTACCCGTTCCTGTCTGAGCTACTCCCACGACATCCTTTCCCGACATCACAACAGGGAAAACCTGTTCCTGGATGGGGGTCGGAAAGTAATACCCTAAATCGTTCAGCGCGTTTAAAATAGGGGTGTTTAAATTTAATTCTTCAAATGTCAAAACGATGTTTTTAAATTTCGTGCAAAGGTAATCTTTATAGTCAGAGGGATTACATGAGTGGAGATAATAATCTATGACAGTGGATTTAAAAATTGTGGGAGCCCCCGAAATCATTGTCAACAAGGAATAACAAATGACAAAAATAATCGTTTACTTTGTATGGGTATTCAAAAAGGAAGAAAGAGAAAATGAAATTTATTCCGGGATTCAAATTAAGTTTATTCATAATTCTTGCGACAGTCTTTGTTGCTGGATGTAGTGATGATCCGGTATCATCCTTTAAACCAACACCCTATCAAATTGTTATTCCGGAATTCTTTCCCACTGATATACAGATTCCTGCAGATAATCCCATGACTGTAGAGGGGATTAATCTTGGTCGTTACCTGTTTTATGATGGCCGGATGTCGGGAAGGACCAGTCCGGATTCTTTGATGAGTTGTGGAACATGTCATCTTCAGAAATATGCTTTCGAATGTGGAATCGACAATCCGAAATATATCGGTGGGCATCCTTTCGGGATTACAGGCATCAAGACTCCCCATGTGATGTTGCCCATGATGAATCTGGTATTTAACAACGAGGGCTATTTTTGGAATGGAGTAATTCGTCCATCAAATCATAACCCAACCCAACGTACTCTTGAAGATGTTGTTTACATGGGGGTCATTGCTCCTCATGAACTGAATGGCGACAGTACCAGAACGGTCAAACTTATACAATCGGTGCCAGGCTATCCAGATCTCTTTTTTAAAGCTTTTGGAAGCAAAACGGTGACATATAAAAATATCAGCCGTGCCGTTGCACAGTTTATCCGTACACTCATATCGTCAAACAGCAAATTTGATAAATACATGCGTCATGAGGTTGCCCTGACAGACGACGAACTGGGTGGATGGGGAGTATTCACAACCGAAAATGGAGGCGATTGTTTTCACTGTCATGGAAGTGAGGGGAACCCATTGTTCACTACCAACCTCTTTTATAACAATGGGAAACAGTCTGATTTCACCGGTGCTAACAACGATATCCGTGACAGGTTTCATGTCACGGGTAATCCAATGGATATAGGCGCTTACAGGGCTCCCAGTCTGCGCAACATAGATCTGACGGGACCTTATATGCACGACGGGCGTTTCAAGACACTCGATGAGGTGCTTGATTTTTATTCGACTGGAGTTGTGGCTTCGCCATCTATCAGTCCTTATATGCATCACGTAAATACGGGTGGGGTCAACCTTACCCCACCACAGAAGGTGCTGTTGAAGGCATTTCTGATGTCACTTCACGATGATGATTTTATCACCAATCCAAAGTTTTCAAAGCCGGCTAAGTTTCCGGACGGGACTTCTCAGTAAGTCATTCCGAGATTCTTAAATGTAAAGGCCCAAACATCAGCCCATTCATCGATTTGTTTGCTGGTTGGTTTGCCTGCTCCGTGTCCGGCCTGGGTCTCAATCCGGATGAGTGTTGGATTGGTTCCACCGTTTTTCTCCTGAAGTGTAGCCGCGAATTTAAACGAATGTGCTGGAACTACGCGGTCGTCATGATCGGCAGTAGTAACAAGTGTTGCAGGATATGCTATTCCCTGGCGCAGATTGTGAAGGGGTGAATATTTGAGCAGATACTCGAATTGTTCGGCGTTATCGCTTGAACCATAATCACCTACCCAGGCCCAACCAATCGTGAACTTGTGGAATCTGAGCATATCCATTACACCCACTGCCGGCAAAGCAACTTTAAACAGATGAGGGCGTTGAGTCATGCAGGCCCCAATCAGTAATCCACCATTTGAACCTCCGGCAATGGCCAGTTTATTTGAGTTTGTGTATTTCTCTTTGATCAGATATTCGGCAGCAGCGATAAAATCATCAAACACATTCTGTTTCTGAAGCAATGTGCCGGCCTTGTGCCATGCTTCGCCATATTCTCCACCACCACGAAGGTTTGGAATGGCAATAATTCCACCTTTTTCAAGCCATATCAATCGTGCTGTACTAAAAGCAGGGGTAAGGCTGATGTTGAATCCACCGTATCCGTACAGATAGACAGGATTTGATCCATTGAGTTGCAGATCCTTTTTATAAATCAGGAACATCGGAATTTTTGTGCCGTCCTTACTTGGGTAAAAGACCTGTTTTGTGACATATCCTTTGGCATCGAAATCTATTTTAGGTTGGGAGTAGACTTCGGATTTGTTTTTTAATATGTCGTATTTGTATATGGTCGTCGGAACTGTGAAGGAGGTGAAGCTATAAAAACTCACCTTGTCCTGTGGTTTTCCGGTAAACCCTCCAAGTGCACCAATGCCGGGAAGCGCGATTTCGTTGATCAATTTTCCTTCAAGCGAATAGGTATATGCCTTGTTGGAAGCGTCTTTCATGTAAGTGGTAATAATCCTGCCGCCGACAACATTTGCAGATTGCAAGACATTTTTTTGTTCAGGAACAATGGTGATCCAGTTTTTCTGAGCAGCGTTTGCAGGATCTACCATGATCAGTCTGTTGCGGGGAGCTCCCTGGTTGGTCTGAATCAATAATTTGCCTTTGATGTTTTCGACGACGTTGAATTCAAATTCAAAACCATCGTTGATTTTTACGAAACCATGCATCAGATCGGTTGCATAACCGGCGTCATTGGAAGTTTTGCGGAGGTCTTTGACATAAAGTTGATTGCCATCTGTACTGGTTGTTTCAGATAAAATCAGGTATTGTTCGTCTTCGGTGACAGAGGCTCCGTAGTTGCGGAGAGGGAAATTATCGTTTTTAAAGATGAGTTGATCTTTATCCTGACCGGTTCCCAGCTTGTGGAAATAGACCTTGTGGAATTCATTCTTCTTAGAGAGTTCCTGACCATTGGCAGGTGCATCGTAAGCGCTGTAATAAAATCCGTCACCCTTCCAGGAGATCCCTGAAAATTTGACCCATTTGATCTGATCAGAAAGCAGTTTTCCACTTTCGATCTCCATTACATAGATTTCATTCCAATCGGAGCCGGCACGGGCAATTGAATAAGCGAAATATTTCCCATCGTGAGAAACTGCGGTTCCTCCCAAGGCAACAGTTCCATTTGCTGATAATTTATTCGGGTCAAGCAAAACGCGGGGTGTCCCGTTCAAACCATCCTGAATGTAGAGCACGCTTTGGTTCTGCATGCCATCATTTTTACTGAAGATGAGGTATTTGTTTTCTTTTGAGGGTGTGCCATAGCGTGGGAAGTTCCAGATTTTCTCAAGGCGTTCCCTGATTTTATTTCTGAAGGGAATGGCATCGAGATATGCATGCGTGACCTCGTTTTCGGCTTTTACCCAATCTTTTGTTTCGGATGAATTATCGTCTTCGAGCCAGCGATAGGGATCGGGCACCTTCATTCCGTGATATGTGTCGGAAAATTCTATTTTTTTAGTCTTTGGATAACTCACTGTCTGGGAATAAAGTGTCGAACTGCTGCAAATTAGAGCAGCCAATATGAATATGCGTGAAGTTTTTGTCATGGCTAAGGGTTTAGTAATGCAAAATAAGCGAAATAAATCATCAACCGAACAAATATTATAGTCAAAAGTTGAAACGATCTGGCCATTATGATGATTTTGATAAAAGAGTTGAAAATGAAAAGCAAGAATAAATGGAAAAGTGTTTAAATTCATTATTTTTGTAAAAAATAAACCGCTCATGAGCACACTTAAAAGCATTACTACTATTCGCGAAGACATTATTCCAATCGCCGGCAGAAACCTGGATTCACACAGAGTGAATTATACAGAGTATGATGATCAGGGCAGGGAGATAAAGGTGATCAATTACGATCACATGGATGAGGAAGATGATTTTTTGGAATATCAATATAATACCGAAGGGAAAAAATCCAAAGAGGTTTATGCGCAAGGTGGTGAAGTGCTTGAAACTAAATATTTCTTCTACGATGAGGCAAACCGGATCAGTTCTGAACGCAAGGAGTATCTGGAAGGGAATGCTGACACGATAGAGCTTGAATATGATGAAGATGGCAAAATGATCAGGCGCCGACTAATAGACGATGAAGGCGTTTTGGAAACCAACGAGACTTTTGAATATGAAAACGGATTGTTGATCCGCCAGGCTGTCATGGACGATGACGACAACCTGATTTCAGAAGATCTATATGAGTACAATGAGAAGGGTCAGTTGTTGTCTTTACTTCGTAGGAATACGTTGGATGAAGAAGAGCACCATGAGGTTACTGTTTATAACGATGAGGGTCTCAGGGCCGAAGTGAAACAGTACAATGCAATGGGTAAACTGGTCGAGAGAGTTCGTTATAATTATGATGAGAAGAAACGGGTTTGTTTACAGGAAGATGAAGATATTCAGCATCATGCGTTTACTTTGTATGTCCATGACGAGAAGAATCATGTAATCAATCAGGAAGAGAAAACACAAGAAGGTGAATTGATCAGTACTGTTTCACGAATTTATGATGAAGAAGGCAGCTTGACAGAATCTGAAGTGGAAATTGCCGCTGGCCATTATAGTGCCCCACAGCATTACAAGATTCGTTACGAGAAGTTGTTTTACTAAGAGTGATCCTTTGCTTCCTGTCAGTCAGGAAGAATACCATTTTCCATTAAACGTACAAACAGGGCTCTGCACGCCCATGCATCGGTAGCGGCATATTTGATCTGTGCCGGTGTGTAGGTTTCGGCTTCCCAATTGCTGGTTTGCTGTCTTTTACTTATCCGGATGCCAAGCAGGATGGCTGATAGCTTCCGTAAACCCATTACAAGAAATCCTTTTTGTTTGCAGTAAGAATTTAATTCTATTACGTTATGGGCTGTGAACCGCTTTGAGTGTTGAAGATGGTTTATGTCGTAATGTAAATCGATCCCTACCTTCATGATCTCTTCTGATTCAAACAATTTTATCAAACCTGGCGACAAGCCAACAAGATTGATCCTGAAAAGGTAGACACAATCGCGTGTTGCGATCTGGATCAGTGAAATCTTGTAAACGACCCCTTTTTTGAATGCCGGTCTGGTTTCCGTGTCTATTCCTACTATTGTTTCCTTGCTGATAGCTTGTATGGCGGCAGCCACATCTTCGGGTTTATCAATCAGGATTGTTTCTCCTTCCCAGCCACCTATTGGGAGCTCGTTTAGTTCTTCAGGAGTAATGGTGAAATTGATCATACTTGCAATAATTCAATAAATTTTTTAGTCTCTGAAAGCCAAATGCGATCATTTATAATTGCAAAGTTACCCAAAAATCGTTCATTATTGGTTGTTTATTGTTTCAGAGATTTCAAAATGACTAATGGATTTCAAAGATTGGTTTAAAAAAAGATTTCAGACTGGATATTGTCATAAGGGACATGCCTGCTGATAAGGAGATCGCGTACATCGACAACCATTTCGGCTTTGCCACACAGATAATACATGATATCGGTTGGAAGATCTTTTTGTTCCTCCAGCCAGTTAGTAACGCGACCCGAAAAGAGACCCTCGCCGGTTTCTCTGGAACAACAACGTATGTAATCATTGCCCAATGCAACTTTGAATTCATCTTCGAAATAGAATGAACTGGTAAAACTCCCTCCATGGATGAGCTTTTTGTTTTCACCGAAACCTGACCGGAGCATAGATGCGAAAGGGGCAATCCCTGTCCCTGTCGCAATCCACCAGGCAGGTTTACTGTTTCCTAAGAATTCTCCAAAAGGTTCGGAGACCAAGAGTTTATCCCCCACACGAAGGTTATTCAGCCTGGGAGTCAAAGTCCCTTCTGGTCTTACATCAAAAATTATTTCACCATCTTCAGCATCGGTACTGCCTGAAAGTGAATACATGCGTGGATTGTCTCCAATTCCAATGGCAACACCAACTACCTGACCGGCTATAAATGACCATTTCTTTTTAAAAGTAAGAACAGATACGTTTGGAGTGATTTTACGAAAACCTGTAACTACAGTCTGATAATTGTCCGAACGGGATTTTGACATAAGCGAATATTTTGACTTTAAACCATTTGACATTACTTTTGTTTAATAAATCCACTTATTGATACTCTTTGTTGCTGATATTCGTAGCTTTGCGGAAATTATTAATCCAAATTATCATCTATGTTTAAAACAACTTCTATTGCAGGAAAAAAATCGCTAAGCTGTTTCAGTCGATGGAACCGTAAGTCTTTTAGCGTATTCAACAGTCTGAAAAGCGTGATAAAGATATGTACTTTGTCGGTCGGGTTTTCAATTATCGCTCTTCCAGGCAAGACTCAGGAAAATCATGACTCATTGAAAATTGCTAAAAAAATTCAACTCGAAGGAGTAGTCGTAACAGCGCAGCGAACTCCGGCTGTCGCCTCTCAGGTAGCTCGTGTGGTAAGGGTGATTTCGAAAGAGGAGATTGCCAATCTACCCGTTCAAAGCATTGATGGCTTGTTGGAATATGCTTTGAATGTTGACGTTCGCCAACGTGGTGCTAATGGTGTACAGGCTGATATAAGCGTCCGTGGTGGTTCATTCGATCAGACGCTTATTTTGTTGAATGGCGTTAATGTCTCTGATCCTCAGACAGGACATCATAACCTTGATCTACCCATAGATATTGGTAGCATCGACAGGGTTGAAATACTTGAGGGACCCGGCGCACGGATCTTTGGCGCTAATGCTTTCGCAGGAGTCATAAATATTATCACCGGAACAGGAAAATCCGGCAGTACTTCACTGAGCCTGATGACAGGTGAATTTGGATTAAACAATTCCACGGTTTCAACAACAGTGCAAACAGGGAAGGTGACACAATATGTTGCCCTTGCTCATTCATCGTCAGATGGATATACCGATAACACTGATTTTAAGCTGAATAATTTCTTTTATAACGCTAAACTGGAGACCAAAAATGGTCAGGCCGATCTGCAGCTGGGTTATGCAACCCGCGATTTTGGCGCCAATAGTTTTTATACTCCGGTGTATCCCAACCAGTTTGAAGCTACAAAAACGCTATTTGGAAGTTTACATTACCAGGGAAATGGAAAGTTACATCTTACACCACAGGTTTACTTTCGCCGACACAATGACCGTTTTGAACTGTTTCGTTCGGATCCACCCCTTTGGTACACGGGCCACAATTATCACATGACCGATGTTTATGGTGCAGGGCTCAATTCATGGTTTGCTACAGGACTGGGGAAGACTTCACTTGGAATAGATTACCGCTCTGAAAAAATCCTGAGTAATGTCTTAGGCGATTTGTTATCTTCTCCCGAAAGTGTACCCGGCGAAAAGGGTGTCTTTTTCACAAAAGGCCATACCCGAAATACGGTTAGTTTTTTTGCTGAACATTCTGTTTATCTGAGCAATTTTTCGATCTCAACAGGCTTGTTGGTCAGCTACAATAACGATCTCAAGAACAAAGTAAATATTTACCCCGGTATCGATCTTGGGTTTTTGATTTCCAAAGAATTGCGCTGGTATTCATCAGTAAGCAGGACACTGCGGATGCCAACATTTACAGATCTTTACTATAGCGGACCTACCAATCAGGGTAATCCAAATCTTAAACCCGAAGAAGCAACTGTTGCCGAAACCGGATTGAAACTGAACAAAGCTGCTTTCGAGGGTCATGTTGCCATCTTTGAACGATGGGGTAAAAACATGATTGACTGGGTCAAAGCGCCTTTGGATCCATTGTGGAGATCGGTGAACCTGACCGATGTAAATGTTTCGGGACTTGAAGTTTCCGGAAAATGGTTACCAAGAAAGACATTCAATGATAATTTTCCAATCACATCTATCAGTATCGATTATGCTTATCTGACTGCTGATAAAAAGAGCGGGATCTTGCTTTCTAAATATGTGCTCGATCAGCTGCGTCATAAACTGGATATTGGAATCGATCATCAGATCAAATGGGGTCTGGGCGCAACCTGGAGACTCAGTTACCAGAGCAGATACGGCACCTATCAGAAATGGGATAATGCGCAACTCGGGAATGTGGTATCCTATAAGCCTTTCTGGCAGGCTGATGCAAGGTTATATTGGAAGTATTCTCTCTTCACGATCTATGCCGAAGCCACAAACCTCTTTAATGTCGAATACTTTGACAATGCCAATGTGCCTCAACCCGGCAGATGGATGAAAGCAGGTCTGAAAGTTGATTTTAACTGGAAGAAAAAAAAATAAAATTGTCCTTGTTAAGGGTGATTAAGAAACTGATTAAATATGTCCTGCGGACATATTTAATCAGTTTCTTAATCACCCTCTGATATTCTTTACAAAGCAATCAATCTTTTCACGCAATGGTTTAGAATTGTTTTCAAGGTCTGAATCTCCTTTGATCGTTTTGATAAATGCAGTTCCAATAATTCCTCCATTGGCATATTTATTGGCCTTTTTGAATGAATCAGCATCCTGGATTCCAAAGCCTATCAGTAATGGCGTATCGGGAAGGATCTTCCGGACCCGCAGGAAGTATTCACTGCTGTTTTCCAGATCAGGTTTTGAACCCGTAATTGAAGCCGTACTGACCATATAGACAAATCCTTTGCTCTCTTTACCAAGCAAAGCAATACGCTTATCCGGAGTCTGTGGGGTCACCAGTGGAATGTAATACAACCCGTGTGATTCAAACATTGCTGCATACTCTTCCAGATAAACCTCGAGGGGCATGTCGGGAATAATGAGTCCTGAAACCCCTGAAGCGACACATTTCTTACAGAAACAATCAACGCCATATTTGAACACAGGATTGAAATAACCCATCAGGATTACCGGTATCCGAACATCTTTTTTGATACTGTATAACTGATCAAAAAGAATGTCAAGGTTCATTCCGTTCTGCAATGCCTGATGGCTGCTTTCCTGGATGACCACACCATCGGCCATGGGATCGGAAAAGGGGATACCCACCTCAACCATGTCGGCACCTGATTCCTGCAATTGCAATAGAACTTCAGCTGTGTCATTCAGGTTAGGAAAACCTGCTGTAAAATAGACCGAGAGAATGTTGTTCCCTTTGGTCTGAAATAAGTTATCAATCCTGTTCATCGTCGAATCCAAAATAGTGTGTATAGGTACTCATATCTTTATCTCCCCGGCCTGAAAGATTAACGACTACGGTCATTTCTTTGGTGAGGGGGATCATGTTTAAGGCTGCCAAAGCATGTGCAGATTCAAGCGCAGGGATTATTCCTTCGAGTTGCGTGAGTTGCAGTGCAGCATCTAAAGCCTGAACGTCAGTTACCGGCAGGTACGTTGCCCTGCCACTTTTATGAAGGTGTGAATGCATGGGTCCAACACCAGGATAATCGAGTCCGGCCGAGATGGAATAAGGCTCTGTGATCTGGCCATACGCATCCTGCATCAGTAAAATCTTGCTCCCGTGAAGGATCCCGGTGCTTCCGACTGCCATGGTTGCAGCTGTTTCTGTTGTATCTGCACCCTTACCGGCTCCTTCAGCACCGTAAAGTTTCACATTGGGATTGTCGATATAATGATAAAAAGCTCCTGCTGCATTGCTGCCACCGCCCACACAGGCGATGATGGCATCGGGATAAGATCTTCCGATCTTGGAAAGAAGCTGTTCCTGCATCTCCTCAGAAATAATCGACTGAAATCGCGCAACCAGATCGGGATAGGGGTGGGGGCCAACCACAGATCCAATGATGTAATGGGTGTCCTCAGGATGACCGATCCAGTCACGGATGGCTTCATTGGTGGCATCTTTCAATGTCCTGTTTCCGGAAGTGACGGCGACAACTTTAGCGCCCAACATCCGCATTCTGGCAACATTGGGGGCCTGTCTTTTAACGTCAGTTTCTCCCATGTAAACCACACACTCGAGCCCTTTCAAAGCACAGACTGTTGCTGTTGCCACACCATGTTGCCCGGCACCGGTTTCTGCAATGATACGTTTTTTACCCAATCTCTCAGCCAGAAGTATCTGTCCCAAGGCATTGTTGATCTTGTGAGATCCGGTGTGGTTGAGATCTTCGCGTTTTAGATAAATATTGGATTGGAAATGCGCAGAGAGTCTTGGAGCGAAATAGAGCGGAGAAGGTCTGCCTGCATAATCGGTCATGAGCAATCTGAGTTCTGCTTTGAATTCAGGATCATCCATGATCTTTAAATATTTTTCGAGTAGTTCTGCAACGTTTTTCTGAAGCATTTCGGGGATAAAGGCACCCCCAAATTCTCCGTAATAACCCTTGTCGTTTATCGTATAATTTGATTTTTCCATTGCTGATATTTATGATCTGAGTGTTGTAATGAAACGCTCTATTTTACCGGGATCTTTTTCGCCGGGTTGTATTTCAAATTTACTGTTTATATCGAATCCTGCCAATAGTGGGTGATCAAGTTTTTTAAGCGCTGAAACATCTTCGGCATCAATCCCCCCGCTTAACAGGAAAGGAGTATTGACATTGTAGGTTCGTAATTTTTCCCAGTTGAATCGGATTCCGTTTCCTCCAAAACCTGCTCCATAGGAATCAAAAAGGAAGAACCGGCAACTTGGAGAATAAGCTAATGTCTGCTCAAAAGTGAATTCTTCATCAACGCGAAATGCTTTGATAACCTGATATCCTTCATTGTTGATGACTTTACATTCTCCCGGAATCTCTGTTCCATGAAGTTGTATTGCATCGAGTTGATATAATTCAGCAATGCGGAGGATCTCAGAACAGGATTCATTCACAAAAACGCCTGTCTTAATGATATTGGAAGGTAATGATTTTACATCTTCCGGAGTCAGGTGATTTACCATGTAACGGGGTGATCCCGGATAAAAGATAAATCCCATCATATCTGGTCCTTTTGTCGCAACTTCTTTCATGTTGCCGGGATACTTGTTTCCACAAACTTTTATTAACATGAATGTAAGGATTGAAGTGGAATCTGACTGATAAAATCTGCACAAGCCTTTCCAGGGTCAGCTTGCGTCATGAATTTTTCCCCGATAAGGAATCCTTTATACCCTGCATTTCGTAATCTGTGAATATCTTCGGGAGAGCGGATTCCACTCTCGGCAATCTTTATGTATTCTGACGGAATCAATGAAGACAATTCTTCTGCACGGCTCAGGTCTGTAATGAAAGTCTTGAGATCACGGTTGTTTACCCCGACGATACTGACTTCAGGTGTCAAATAGGCCAATTCATCGGCAGTATGGACTTCGAGAATGCTTTCCATTCCCAGGGAAGCTGCGAGTGATGCGAATTCCCTGACCTCCTCTCGAGTCAAGGCGGCAGCAATCAAAAGGATGACATCGGCGCCCAATGCACGGGCTTCATAGATCTGATATTCATGTATAAAGAAATCCTTCTGCAGCATCGGGCAATTATTATGTTGCCGGGCAACACTGAAGTTATTGAGTGAACCTCCAAAATAATGATTATCAGTCAATACGGATAGTGCAGAAGCTCCGGCAATTGCATATCCGGTGGTAACTGCAGAAACAGTAACATTGGGATTGATGATTCCCAGCGAAGGTGACTTTTGCTTGAATTCGGCAATGATACCACTCGCGTTTTCTTTTGAAAGCTGCTTGCGCAATGAAATGACAGGTGTTGAAAAAGGAATACATTGACGGACAAGGGTAAGAGAATTCCGATTCTGGCGTTCTCTGACTTCCTTTCTTTTATAGTTTATGATATCAGTGAGTATGGTATCCATCTTTTTTAGCTTTGAGTTCTTGTGATTGATTAAGTTGAGATAGTTTATTTGTTTAGTGCGACGAGTTTATTAAAGGCTTCGAGTGCTTTTCCTGAAAATAATGTATCATGGATAGTTGCAACACATTCATCCAGTTTTTTGTCAGGGTGTAATACCTGTAGAGCAAGACCGGCGTTGATTTTCACAACTTCATTTTGTGCCTGGGTGCCTTTACCGTTCAGGATATTCATGAAAATGACTGCTGCATCTTCAACAGTTTCACCGCCATAAAGTTGATCCTGATTGAGAAGTGGCATTCCAACAGATTCGGGTGTCAATGATTGTTCTCCATTTCTGGTAATGACCCTGAATGGACTGGTGAGAGAAACTTCATCATAACCGTCAGTGCTGTGAACGATTGAGTAATTCACTTTCCCAAGTTCGTATGCATACTTGTAAAGCCTTGCCAGTTCGTTGTTGTAGACTCCGACAAGTTGATTGGCCGGTCTGGATGGATTAACCATGGGTCCCAGCATATTGAAAAACGTCTTCACTCCAAGCTGGCGACGGATCCCGGCAACTTCTTTCATTGCAGGATTAAAGAGAGGAGCGTGGAGAAAACAGATCCCGGCCTGGTCAAGTTCTCTTTTTAATTTGTCCTGATCTGTTGAAAACTTGTATCCAAAATGTTCCAGAATGTTTGATGACCCACAATTTGATGAAACACCATAGTTTCCATGCTTGGCTATTTTCTCTCCGGCACCTGCCAATAGAAAGGAGCTGACTGTTGAAATATTAAAGGTATTGTGACCATCACCACCTGTTCCACAAACATCTATCGTGTTGAATTCATCCAGATCAATTCTGATACAGAGATTTAACATCGCATCACGGAATCCCAACAACTCATCAAGTGTGACGGGTCGCATCATAAAGATGGTCAGGAAAGAGGCAATTTGTGATCCATGAAATTGTCCGGAAGCAATATTGATGAGGATCTCTTCGGCCTCGGAGCGGTTTAAGGTTTGATATTGAAACAATCGGTTGAATATGGCTTTCATTGTGATGGATAATGTAAGAAATTAAGAATAAATGTGGTTTGCAATGTTGTTAACAAAATGTACCACTAAAAACATCTGGATTTGCAAAATGATCATTGTCAACCGAAGGAAAGTGTGGCTGGAGATCATTTTTCTGAGCGGCCATGTTTAACCAGTTCGACAGTATTTGTTTTCCGTTTTCTGTTAGAACAGACTCGGGATGAAACTGTAATCCGCGCACATCATATTGTTTATGGGTAATCCCCATCGCCATTCCATTCTCGTCAGTAGCCGTAATCCTGAAACAGGAAGGCATTGTATCACTGTCAACAACCCATGAATGATAACGTCCTGCTTTAAATACTTTAGGCAAATCCTTAAACAAAGGATCCGTAGGTTCTGTGACCAGGATATCGGTTGCGACACCATGATAAATCTCTTCCAGATTTGTAAGGTGGCCGCCAAAAACCTCACCGATAGCCTGCATGCCCAGACAGATTCCCAGGATGCTCTTTACAGGAGCCAGCTTTAAAATCAGTTCTTTCATGATGCCTGCTTCATCAGGGATTCCGGGACCGGGTGAAAGTACAATCAGGTCAAAAGCTGAGGCCTGCTCAATCGTGATCTCATCATTGCGGGCGACAGTTACCCTTTCTCCGGTTAGTTCTTCAAGGTAGTGAACCAGATTGTATGTGAATGAATCGTAATTATCAAGAACCAGTATTTTCATTTCAGTTGTGTTTTGGATCAAAAGTTTCAATTTAAATCGTACTTGCCATTTTAAGTGCTGAACGTAAAGCGCCCAGTTTGTTCTTTACCTCCTGGAGTTCGTTTTGCTCAACACTCCGGTCGACAATACCGGCTCCGGCTTGAAAGTAGAGGCGGTTGTTTTTGCTCATGAATGATCTGATGGTGATGGCATGACTGAGACTGCCATCAAAACCAATCTTCCCGATCGCGCCACCATAAAAGCTTCTGCGAGTAGGTTCATATTTGCTGATCAGTTCGATTGCCATAACTTTGGGAGCCCCTGAAAGCGTGCCGGCAGGAAAAGTATCCGCCAGGAGTTTAACGGGTGTTGAGCCATTGATCATGTCACCGGTAACTGTTGATACGAGGTGAAGGACATGTGAAAAATATTGAACTTCCTTATAAGCCGTAACGGTAACATTGCGCGCATGGCGACTGAGATCATTCCGGGCAAGGTCTACCAACATTACATGTTCAGCAGATTCTTTCGGATCGGCTGAGAGTTTTTCAGCCAGTATCAGGTCCTGAGCATCATTGCCTGAACGGGGATAAGTTCCTGCTATCGGACTGATGGTTGCTTTGTTATCGCGGATAAGGATCTGGTGTTCAGGTGAAGAACCAAAGATGCTGTAATCGCCATAATCGAAAAAGAACATCCAGGGTGATGGGTTGATGTATCGAAGGCTCCGGTAAACATTGAATTCATCGCCTGTAAATCCCTGTGAAAACCTGCGCGACAATACAATCTGAAAGACATCACCACGGCGGCAATGTGCTTTTCCTTTCTTCACCATCTCCATATAGGCTTCATCGTTCATGTTTGACTCTTCATCACCATTCAGTGCAAAAGGAAACGTCGTAACGCCACTGCTGAGGAACATGCGTTCCAGTTTCTCCATTGATGACGCTTCATCATCCAGTAGATTTTCAACAAGTGTTGCTTTATTCTGGTGATGGTTGATGACAATGATGTATTTATAGAAGTGATAACGGATATCCGGTATCGACTGATCGTCTGGAGTACTGCTCAGTTTGATTTTATCAAATAGTGCTGCCGATTCAAATCCCAGGTAACCAAAGATGCCATTAAACGACATCCCCTCATCGTTGACCGGGACGAGTGCTTTGCCGAATTCACTCATCAGTGTTGTAATCTGTTCCGGATTTTCTACCGCATATTCTTTGGTCTCATCCCCTGGAAGGTTTACCTGAACAATGCCATTCTGAACAATAAATCCGGCAATAGGTTGAAGGCAGAGATAGGATAAACTGTGATCCCCACCGTGGTAATCGCCGCTTTCGAGCAAAAGCGATCCCGGAAACCGGTCGCGTATTTTCAGATACAGGGCAACCGGAGTGATGGTGTCCGAAAGCAGTTGTTTTGTTTTTGTTGTGATGGTATTCATGTCGGCAATATTTTAGAGTTAAAACAAAAAAGGCCTCTCGTGGTACGAAAGGCCTTTTTTAAAGGGGGCATAGCTCGTTACTTCACGATTTTGTCGTTAATGTTAAGAGCCACCACCAATTATTTTGAATTAAACTGATCATTTTTTGTTGAAATTGCTTTTGCAAAAATAATCATGGATTTGATTCAAATGCAAGTTTCATGAAAATATTTTTTTAAAAGAATATTTAGTAGAAAAATTAATTTTAAATTTCGAAACTGTTTAAATTTAGTTTCTGTTTATCCGTTGGGCATACAAAAACCTTCTAGTGCTGCCTATTTACATCACGTAGAGACGCAATATTTTGCGTCTCTACAACAGAAAACCCGCTTCCGATGGTTCTTAAACTCCATTTAAAGAAATTTTAAACAGTTTCTTCATGTTTTTAAATAATATCAAATTGTCTTTTTCATTCTAATGAACATACTCTACATCTGCTTGTTTAGGAGCTAAAAAGAATGCATAATGATACCAGACGGGCAAACAGCAAATCGATTAATAGAAGAAACAAGCCCATATCTGTTACAGCATGCACATAATCCTGTAGACTGGCACCCATGGGGGAAAGAAGCTTTCGAACAGGCAAAATATGAAGATAAACCCCTGTTGATCAGTATAGGTTATTCGGCATGTCATTGGTGTCATGTAATGGAAAGGGAGTCGTTTACTGACTCACACATCGCGTCAGTGATGAACGAGAACTTTATTTGTATTAAAGTTGATCGTGAAGAACGTCCCGATGTTGATCAGGTATATATGGATGCGGTCAGATTAATAAATGGAAAAGGTGGATGGCCTTTGAATTGTTTTGCAACACCGGATGGGAAACCATTCTGGGGAGGTACTTATTTTCCACCTGATCAATTGATTCAGGTGTTGGAACGCATTGCCTTTTTGTGGAAAAACAAACCTGATGACGTCATCGGCCAGGCTGAATTATTGTCTGAAGGAATTCAGGAACAGGAACTGAATGTAACAAATGGAACAGTAAGGGGAAATGATAATAATGAAGATATTTTAAAAACCTGGGAAGCTTTATTGACAAACCTCGACAGGATAAAAGGCGGATTGAAAGGCTATCCCAAGTTCCCGATGCCGATCGTCTTTTCATATATGTTGCGTTATGCTGCTTTTACCGGCAAACAGGAAAATATGGGTCCTCTTTGGAATACCTTGCGACGCATGGCTTGTGGAGGAATCTATGACCAACTGGGGGGTGGCTTTTCACGCTATTCGGTAGATGATGAATGGAAAGTGCCACACTTTGAAAAGATGTTATACGATAATGCACAAATGGCATTACTCTATATTGAAGCATGGCAGTATTCAAAAGATCCAATGTTTCGACAAATTACTGTCGAGACGCTCAACTTTGTAAAGAGAGAACTCACTTCTCCGGAAGGAGCTTTCTACTCATCCTATGATGCCGACAGTGAAGGGAAGGAAGGTCATTTCTATTTATGGGATGAAGCTGAATTGAGAACGCTGCTGGGTGAAGATGCTGATATGATCATTCGTTATTATGGCATTGGGACATTAGGATTATGGGAAAACGATCGCAGCATCTTAATGCGCCCTTTAGACGAGGAGAGTTTTCTGATATCAGAAGGACTGGAGGCTTTAGAATTTGATTTGAAGCTGGAAAATGCTAAAAAAATCCTTCTGGCGTGCAGGACAATGCGCTTATCTCCCAGTTTGGATGACAAGGTCTTGACCTCGTGGAATGCACTGATGTTGAAGACATTTGCCGAAGCTTCAATCGCTTTGAATAATGAAGAATATCTGCAGGTTGCCCAGAAAAATGCGCAGTTTATTTTAGATCAGATGATGGTACCGGGTGGAAGGTTATTGCATTCCTGGAAAAATGGTAAAGCCAAAATCAATGGCTTTTTAGAGGATTATGCTTACGCCATCAATGCATTTATCAGTTTGTATCAGTCTACTTTTCATTTGCCTTATCTCTTGCAGGCCCGCGATTGGGCGCATTATGCCATGGACCATTTCTATGATCAGGAAAAGGGACTCTTTTTCTTTACTTCTGATGAAGATGCACCATTGGTTGCCAGACTTTTTGAACTGAACGACGGTGTTATGCCATCGCCAAACTCTGTAATGGCTCGTTCATTGCTCAGGCTTGCAGTCTATTTTGAAAAAGGAAGATACAGAGAGACAGCACAACGCGCCTTTGAAATAATGGGCGATCTGCCCATAAAATATAGTACCGCCTTTACCAACTGGTCCATACTTAGGCTGGAAATCGCCAAAGGACCTGTCAGTGCCGTCTTTGTAGGTCAGAACGCTTTAACCCTTCGACGAAAACTGGGAAATTCTTTTCTCCCGTTTGCGGTCATGTCAGGCTATCATTCAGATATCCCAATGTCCGCATTTCATAATCAACATGATATAGACAATGTTTTTGTCTGTACCGGCAACAATTGCTACCCTCCAACCGCCTCAACAGAAGAAATAGAACAAATCATCAAAAGTGTCAATTGACGAAAATAGTTGCAGATCTTTATTATTTCATCACTTCGAAAAGGAGTCAGATGTTATTAATTTCAAGAGGAAATATATCCTGATTTTTCAAAAATGATTTACCTTTGTGTATAAAGACAGAAATTATGACTGCAATCGAGTTGAAAACAATATTGATTCACAGAATATCTGAAATCAATGATATTTCTTTTCTTCAGGCAATCAAAACGATACTGGATTCAAAAACTGAAACAGGTGTTCTTAAATTATCTACTGAGCGACTGAATGAAATTATGGCTTCCAAAAAAGAGATCGAACAGAGTTTGTTTATTGAAAAAGATGAGCTTGAAAAAGATTTTACAAAATGGGTAAACGCAAAATAGTTTGGTCGCACACGGCATTTTTATACTCAAACCCGGACGCTGAAATTATAAATAAATTCCGGGTCTAAATCTGCTTTATTTGCCCATTCGATTGTATCAAAGCTTACTTTAACGGTATTGAAAATTGACAAATCCCTCAACTCCTTAAATATCCCTTTGTCCAGATATGGATTCATATCTAATTGACGTATCTCTCCATTCTCAAATGTGAGAATCAATTGATAATTATTTCTGACTGTTACATCCTTTACTGCTAAATACATAACAATTTATTTTAATGGTTCAATTGCAAATGGTCTGTCCCCGTTTTGACATAACTCCCAATCTGCTATTAATTCTTCCTTATGAATCTCAATCCATGCATTTACCAATCGAATTTGCTTGGGGGGCAGCTCTCCATTTAATATATCGCAGTTCTGAATGTTTATTACTGCTTTAAAGTTCTGATAATATGCATGAATATGAGGTGGATTATGTTCTTTTGGAGCGTAATACATTCGAATAATAATTCCGAAAAACATGGATAAAGTCGGCATAAACACTTATTTAATACAAAGGTACAAAACCATCATCCTTAATACAAAACTTTCAAGCCAAATTTGTCAACAGGCTTTAAAATAATAACTTTGTCCCAACCCCGATATCTCACTTTTTTAATCATTAAACGAAGTTATGTGATGAAAGAATTGCGACCCCATTAATTTCCTTACATTTGGGTAAATGGGGTCAGGAATCATTTTTTGGGGTAAATGTTAAAAATGGTTCCTGACCCCATTTATTCTGAATTGAAAATTAAACGATTATTTTTCGATCATTCTTTGATCATTTTTCGTTAATTCTCGTAACACTTAGGGTTCACTTGTAAACCAGGGGTAAACCATTGGTAAATGACTCCTAACTGTCTCGCTGGTGTCTCGCACCTATTTCGCAGGTGTCTCGCAGGTGTCTCGCACATATTAGAGCGAGACATGTGCGAGACATGTGCGAGACACCTGCGAGACACGTGCGAGACGCCTACAAGTGATTTACTCCTCAATTACCCCTGGTTTACCGGTGATTTCTGGGTGTTCCGAGAATTAACGAAAAATGGTCAAAGAATATTCGAAAAATATTCGAAAAATGGTCAAAAAAATTCAGGTTCAGATTTGTCTCAGATTTTTTTTAATGCCCTTTTAGGGTCGACTTTTCACGATGTTGTTTTGTGAACAAAATAATGGTCTGTTTTTTTTCTAATTGTCGCGATTTGTCACCGATTGGTATTGTCTTTCAACTCCTTTGTTTGTCAGAATAAAAAATATGAAATAATGATGCTTGACGAGGGTTCATTTTATACCTTTGTGTGGACAATTTAGCATCTATGTTTCGAAAAATACTCTCGGTTATAAAAAATAAATTCTTCATCACGTTGGTGTTATTCGGTGTGTGGATGGTTTTTTTTGATAAAAACAATGTGATTAACCAGATTGAGCTGAAAAAAAACCTGCATCAGTATCAAAAGGAGAAACAGTATTATTTGCAACAGATTGCAGCAGATAGTGAGGCAACGTATGATTTGATGTCGGATTCAACCCACCTTGAGAAGTTTGCAAGGGAGCGGTATTTCATGAAAAAAGACAGTGAAGATGTTTTTTTGATGATTAAGGAAGAGAAAGAAAAGAAGAAATAGAAGTTTGATAAGTGGTTTTATTTCAGTATTTTGAATAATTAGATAAAACTTTCACCCCTTCGGGGTTCAGCGTAGGTTTCGCTTGTTGCTATAATACTTTCATGCCTTCGGCATTAAACCGGAGCTTAGTCAATATTAGACAGGATCTACATCAATAACGATCCGGACTTGTTTGAACTCGGGATGGAAGCGGAAGGTATAGCATTGTTGGCGGAGGGCTTCCTTCATCTGACCCAGTTCGGGAGTGCGTTCAAATTTCAAAAGAATATTTTTCAGGTAATAATTTCGGACCCTGCTTACTGAAGGAAATTCTGGTCCGAGTACCCTTTTACCGAAACTTTGTCGCAAAGTCAATGCAAATTCATTGGCGGCCTTGTTTAAGGTCTCTTCATCTTTATGTTGAAGTGTGAGCTTGACGATGCGGAAGAACGGAGGGTACTTGAAGTTACGCCTTTCCAGAATCTGGCTGTTGTACATGGCTTCGTAATCGTTTGCCATCACATATTGAATCACGCTATGTTCGGGATTATAGGTTTGAATGACAACCTTTCCGCGTTTGTTTCTGCGACCGGCCCTGCCACTGACCTGAGCAATCTGCTGATAACTTCTTTCGAAAGATCTGAAATCGGGGTAGCTGATCATGTTATCGGCATTCAAAATTCCCACCAGACTGACATTATCAAAGTCGAGTCCTTTTGTAACCATCTGGGTTCCAACCAAAACATCAATTTTCTTTTCCTCGAAGTCGGCAATGATTTTCTGATAGGCTGTTTTGCTGCGGGTTGTATCCAGATCCATGCGTTCTATGTGCACGCCAGGAAGCATCAACGAAAGTTCTTCTTCCACTTTTTCCGTTCCAAAGCCCTTCATCTTTAAGGAAGTGTTGTTGCAGGATGGACATTTTTCGGGAACCCTGGTCGTGAAACCACAATAGTGGCAACGGAGATGATTTTCTTTTTTATGGTAGATCAGCGTGACGTCGCAGTTTACACATTGTGGCATCCAGTTGCAGGAATCACATTCTATACGGAGCGAAAATCCACGGCGATTCTGAAAAAGGATGACCTGTTCCTTGTTTTCGATGGCTAATTTGATGTGATCGATCAGAAAAGTCGAAAAATGACTTTGCATCTGTCTGCTTTTGGTCGCTTCTTTCAGGTTGACGCACAGTACTTCGGGCAATAACATTCCTCCGTATCTTTTATTCAATTCAACCAACGCGTATTTGCCTTCGCGTGCGTTGTGGTAGCTTTCAACGGATGGTGTTGCAGAACCCAGCAACACATGGGCTCCATGCATCCTGGCCAACATAATGGCAGCATCACGGGCATTGTAACGTGGCGCAGGGTCCATCTGTTTGTAAGAAGTGTCGTGTTCTTCGTCCACAATGACCAGTCCCAGGTTTTCGAAGGGCAAAAAGAGTGAAGAACGCGCTCCAAGAATCACACTGTATTGACCCAGTTCCCCATGTAGATTGCCGAGCAATACCCTGTTCCAGATTTCTACCCGTTCCTGTTCGTTGTATTTTGAATGATACACACCGGCTCTTGGTCCAAAGTATTTCCTGAGACGGTTTATGATCTGAGACGTGAGTGCGATCTCGGGCAGCAGATAGAGCACCTGTTTGCCCTGACTGATCACATCATCAATCAGCCGGATATATAGTTCCGTTTTTCCCGAACCGGTAATACCATGCAATAAAACAGTGTCTTTTGCCTTGAAACTTTCGTTGAGTTCGTCCAGCGCCTGTTGCTGAACGTCTGTCAACACAATTTCATTGGCAAGGGAATCGGCATCTTTTTCGGTCAGGCGGCTTATTTCTCTTTTGTAAGTTTCGAGGATGCCCTTATCGAGCAGCGCTTTTAAAAGCCCGAGCCCGTTTTTGAAGTCCTTCAGTAATTCGGTGCGGGTGACTTCGTTTTCGTTGAGTGAGAAACAATGCGATAGGGAAACAAATCGCATCAGCAGTTCAAGCTGTTTAAAGGCTCTTGTCCCCAGTTTATTGAACTCTTCATGCAGTAATTCTTCGTTGACTGCATATTCACCCTTGAGCTTTAAATAGGTCTCCAACCTGGGTTTATACCTGTCCGTCAACTCCTCCTGTGTCAGCACAACTCCTTTTTCAATGAGTGTTTTGATCAAAGGAATCACCTTCGCGGTGTCGACTATTCTTGAAGCATCGGTGATAGTGATGACCTGTCTGAGTTCCAACGCCTCAACAATAAGAAATTCACGATCGTTGAGTTGTGCATAGTCTCTGTCGAAATCGGGGGCAAGCACTATCTTTGTTTCACTTGCCAGCTTGAGTGCAGAAGGAAGCGCCGCATTCATTACCTCTCCCGGATAGCAAAGATAATATCCGGCGATCCAGTCCCAGAAATCGAGTTGTTTTTCATTCACGATGGGTGATTGATCGAGAATGGAAAGAATATATTTGACCTGATGAACGGCAGGAGCCACTTCATGGATCTTGCGAATCAGGCCGGTGTAGATCTTTTTTTGTCCAAACTGAATGACGACCCTCATGCCAATACTCACGCTGTCGTTCAGCTCGTAAGGCACCCTGTAAGTAAAGGTGCCTGGAAGCGGAACCGGTAGCAGAACATCAACAAAGAAGGTCTTGCGTTCCATTAGTTTGTTTCAGTAACTTCATTTTCTTTTTCCCTGACCGAATCTTCTGATAGCTCAAATTTTTCAAGATGAAAGTTTGCCTGGCCTCTTGATATGACAATCTTTTTGATGGATTTAAGATTGATTTGCTTTAGGGCATCCTCATCTGAACACAGCATCCATAAATGAAAGCCGTTAAACTTCTTTTTCAGGTTATCTCCGATTTTTTCATAGAGAGACAGTTCCACTTCGTTGTTTTCAGGATCTAAAGCAACCGGTAGCTGCGTCATAACCATACCCGGCTTATCAATTTCAGGATCAAGTTCTTCCAATTGTGTGTGTGAAAGGAAAATGTCTTTATGGAGTTTAGCGCTGCGGATATTCTCAATGGCAGAGTCGATGTTTTCTTTTGAAGGATCAGAACCAATGATCTGAATATCAGCTTCAGTCTGTTCATTGAATCCATCTTCCATCACCTTATCCAGTAAATGTTGATCAAAGTCTTTCCAGTGTTTGAAACTAAAATCTTTGCGATAGGTTCCACACGGAATGTTGTTGGCAATCATGGCAGCTTCGACCAGAAGGGTTCCTGAACCACAAATAGGGTCGAAAAAGTCTGATTTTTGATCCCAACCACTTAATAAAACAGCACCTGCAGCAAGAATTTCATTGTATGATTTTCCGGTATCCGAAATCAGGTAGCCTCTCTTATTGAGGGAATCTCCTGAACTATTGGCAGAAACGATACAAATATCGTCTTCAATATGGATCGTAATCTGCAAATCATAATGATTGCTGCTATAACCCGGTTTCAGTCCATAGATAGACCTGTAACGTTCCTGGACCGCCTCCTTGGTCTTCATCTCGATATTGCGGTTCTGTCCCTGGTATGAATTGTCTGTTGATGCAGCCACACACATCACCTGTTCGGGTTTGATGTATTGCTCCCATCTGATCTCACTGATGATCTTGGAGAATTCATTTTCAGAGTTAAAACTGAATGATGTTACGTGACGCAGGATTTGTAGGGCAGTCCGGCATCTGAAATTTGCAGCATACATCAGGGCTTTATCGCCATCAAAACTCACTGCTTCTTTTAGAATCCTGGTGTTTCTGGCACCAAGACCAATTAGTTCACGTTCCAGGACTTCTTCTAATCCGTGGAAGGTTTTTGCCACATAGTGGAAATTATTCTTTACGACTTTCAATTTTTGATAGGTTTGCTTAGGGCGATTGTAAATATATGATGATAAAAATTGCAAATTAGTTCTTTCAGTTTGAAAGACAGCGTATGAATGTTGATTAGACATTCATGTGTATAGGAAGATTAATCGTGAAAATGAAAAATGATGGTTTGTTTGACATCAGGATGTAGGCTCATTGCAACGGGACAAATTTTGGAAGCCTGTTCAATCAGGGCCTTTTCTTTATCCGAGTATGCAATTTCAGGAAAATCAAGCTCAACGATGATCTCTCCGATTCGTCTTGGGGAGTCAGACATGATTTTAGTTGACTTTACTTTTGTTCCGTCGATATTGAAATTATAACGTCGTGCAATGATGCCCATAATGGTCAGCATGCAGCTTGCCAAAGCAGTAGCAACGAGGTCAGTAGGAGAAAAATATTCTCCTTTACCCTGATTGTCGACAGGCGCATCGGTAATCAATTCTTCGCCTGATTGAACATGAATTGCCTCTGTGCGTAATTCGCCAAGATAGGTTGTGCGGATAGTTTCCATAACGTTTGAAATAATAGGCAAAAATACAGAAAAAGAACCACTGTCTGTTAATCACTATTTCTGTATTTTTACAGTCAATTCTAAAATTATGAATAAACGGTACTTCATAACTGTCATAGTATTGGCTATCATCGGATTAATTGGAATTACTTTAATTCAGTTTTTCTGGTTTCAGAAAGCATTGCAACTTAAAGAAGATCAGTTTAGCAATCAGACCCAGATTGTATTGAAGGGTGTTGTAAACAGATTGTTTGTCAGACAAACTACATTTGTCCCAGCTGATATGCAATGTGCTGAATTATGCGATGTTAACACAGCTGATGTACTGGCTTCTACTGATACAAATCGGCTTAATACATTGTTAAAAGAAGAGTTGAGGGATATGAAAATTGAATCTCCCTATGAGTATGGTATTTTCAATTCGGTTAATCAGAAGTTTGTATATAAACAACCCAATTCTGTTGCAAAGCGACTGCTGGTAAGCCCTCACAGGATTACCTTATCCTGTTTGTATCATTCAAATTCATATGTTCTTGCTGTATATTTTGAAAAGGAAAGGGATATCGTTAAGGGTAAACTGATCCCTCTTATTATTCTTTCCCAGTTTTTGTTGTTGGGGTTGGCAGCACTTTTCGCCTTCGTGGTATATACACTTAAACAACAGAAGAAACTGGGTGATATGAAAACAGATTTTGTCAATAATATGACACATGAGCTAAAAACACCTATTTCGACAATTTCTATAGCAACCGAAATGTTGATTAAACCCGAGATAATCGCTGATCCTGCCCGTGTAAGCCGCTATGCAACGATAATATTTGATGAAAACAATCGTCTTCGTTTAATGGTTGAGCGGGTTCTCCAAATGGCAGTACTCGAAAAGGGAGAATATAAATTAAGATTGCGTGATACTGATGTCCATGAACTTATAAGAGAATTGGTCCAAAGATTTTTGCTGACTGTGAGACCTCGTGGAGGGAATATATGTATAAGTCTGAAAGCCGAAAAATATATTTTAAAAGTTGACAGGATTCATTTTAACAATATCATAAGTAATTTGTTTGATAATGCAAACAAGTATTCTCCTGAAAAACCTCACATAACTGTAAAGACATGGTCGGATGAAAAAGGGTTCTATGTTTCTGTTGAAGATAATGGTATAGGTATCAGTGTTGAACACCAGAAGCATATTTTTCGGAATCTTTATAGAGTTCCAACCAGGAATCTACATAATGTGAAGGGTTTCGGACTGGGTTTGTATTATGTTAAAACACTCACACATGCTCATGGCGGGACTGTAAATGTTTACAGTGAATTGAGAAAAGGGAGCAGGTTTGAATTGTTTTTTCCATTTAATTTTCAAAATAGCATAACCGATGAACAAGATACAGAAGAAAGCCAGTCTACTACTGGTTGAAGATGATCCAAATCTTAGTGAGATCGTGATGGACTTTCTCGTTTTGCAAGGATTCAAGGTTACACTGGCGCGAGATGGAGAAGAGGGATTGAGGGTATTTCATCATGGAAGTTTTGATCTGGTATTGCTGGATGTTATGATGCCCAGACGTGATGGATTTTTACTTGCAGAGGAAATCAGATTACTTAATGATAATGTGCCAATAATATTTCTGACGGCCAGATCGATGCCTGAAGACCGTATACATGGTTTTAAATCAGGATGCGATGATTACATCACAAAACCTTTCAGTACTGAAGAATTGAGTCTGCGGCTGGATGCGATCCTTAAACGATGTGCACGTATTGGGGCTGAACCTGATGTAGCACCGATTGAAGTTTTTAATATTGGGAAGTATCGTTTTAATGCAACCAATTTTAAACTGGCGAACAATGGGACGGAGATCTCTCTCACACCCAAAGAAGGGGCTTTGCTCAGGTTGATGTGTCTGAATGTGAATCAGTTGATCACACGAGAAAAGGCACTTATCAAGGTCTGGGGAACTGATGATTATTTCATTGGCCGCAGCATGGATGTTTTTATCACCAGACTTAGAAAATATCTGAAAGATGATCCGGGTGTAATGATTACCAATGTACACGGGACCGGTTTCAAATTAGAAGTGAAAAACGTTCTGTCATAATATTAGTAATAAGTCTACTTTTGCTATATATAATTTTAATAACCTGAAGTTATTTTAGTTGAGTTAAAATATTGTAAATAAGATAAAAGCCACCTATTGATGAAGTACCTGAGCAGATTATTTTTTTTGATATTATTTTTTCTACCCTTACTTGGAGCAGCACAGTTTTACAGTCTTGGTCAGGATCCCGGTTCAACAAAATGGCGACAGATTAATTCGGAAAATTTCAGATTGATATACCCTCAACAATTTGAGAGTAAGGCTCAGCAATTTGTGAACTTACTTGAAAATTCAAAGAAATATACACCCAGGACTTTGGGTGCAAAGGTTCTCAAAATGCCGGTTGTATTGCATGCGCAGGATATTACTGCCAATGCTTTTTCTGTTTGGGCGCCCCGAAGATTGGAATTGTATACTGCACCACCCCAAAATACATATGCACAGCCTTGGATGGAACAACTTGCGATACATGAATTACGCCATTCGGTCCAGTTATCTTCCATGAACACCGGTCTGACTAAAGTGATGGGTTACGTAATGGGAGAGCAGGCTGCCGCAGCGGTATTGGGCCTTTATCTTCCTTTTTGGTTTATTGAAGGTGATGCGGTATCTGTAGAAACAGGTCTGAGCAACAGTGGTCGTGGTCGTGTTCCATCGTTTAGCATGGAACTTCGTGCACAGCTTCTTGAGAATGGAAATTACAGTTACGATAAGGCAGTTAATGGTTCGTACCGGAATTATGTACCGGATTATTATATGCTGGGATATGAAATGGTTGCCAGAGCCAGAGAGATCAAATCAGACCCTTTAATCTGGTCTAAAACACTTCGTTTTGTTGGTCGGAATCCTTATCTGCCCTGGGCTTTTAACAGGGGACTCAAAAAGTCATTGGGGATGAACAAGGAGAGTTTGTATGCAAACACGATGAACGATCTGAAAGAAAAATGGGGAGCCAATAAAGACCTCAGTCTGAATGAGAAGATTGTTTCTCCTGAAAAAAGGAGCTTTACCCGATATAAATTCCCTCATTATCTGAGCAATAGTATCTGGATTACAGAACGAACTTCAATAGATGATATTGATCATTTTGTTATTGTCAATCGTGAAGGACATGAAGAAAAGATAATTACACCGGGTATGTTTTCTTCCGATAATATCAGTCTTTCAGGATCTGATCATGCGGGAGTAATGGGGGAAAATAAGCCGGGCAGTATTACGGCAGACAACATGGATGTTAAGACAAACCGTTTATTCTGGACCGAAAAGGATATTGACGCCAGATGGCAAAACAGGAGCTATTCTATCATCAAATATGCAGATATAAAGACCGGTAAATGGGTTGCATTAACCCATAAGACCCGTTATTTCTCACCTTCCGTATCTCCGGATGGCAACCTGCTTGCTGTTTCCGAAGTGAGCGAGTCAAATAAATATTCAATCCTGTTGATAGATAGTTATACTGGTGAAGTGAAAAAGACGGTAATAAGTTCGGACGAAGATTTTTACATCACACCAACATGGTCTGCCGATTCAAAAATGATCTTTTGTGTGATTATGAATGAAGAAGGTAAGAAAATGGTCAGGATTGATATCGCTTCAGGAAATTCAGAAACACTGATTCCTTCATCGAACTATGAAATTTCAAGTCCTTATGCTGTTGGGAAATATGTTTTTTTCAATGGCGCATTTACAGGTGTTGACAATGTCTTTGCTTTGAATGTTGATGACAAAAAGATTTATCAGGTTACCAATGCTCATTTTGGAGCAGTTGATATTGATGCTAGTCCCGACCATAAACACCTGGCCTATTCAGATTATAACTCACAAGGATACAGGATTGCAGAAATTCCTTTCACTCCGGAATCATGGGCTGAATATAAATTAGACCCCACAAAAAGACCGGAAGGACTTTATTCTGAGATGCTCAACAAGCAGGAAGGGGCTATCATAACCGATGCTACCAGTCCAAAAAAGGAATATGTTTCACAACCCTATCACAAGTTATTTCATTCAATAAATCTTCACAGTTGGTCTCCGTTTTACTTTAATACGAGCAATTATAATATTGGATCAGGAATCAGTTTGATGAGTCAGGATGTGTTAAGTACGATGTTTATTGCTCTTCAACAGCAGTTTAAAGATGCAAACGGATTTGCCAGGACATCAGCAACCATCAGTTATCAGGCATTATTACCAATTTTTGATTTTTCGGCAGAGAAAGGCAAGAACACAGGAATTTATTCTGTAAGGTCGCAGACAACAACAACCCTATACAAGTATAATTACGATGAAACTGATTTCTCTGCAGCAGTAAAGGTGCCCTTGAAATTTACATCAGGTGCTACTAATTTTGGATTACAGCCAATGGTGAAAGCCACAGTGAAAAATATGATACCTGTATCGTCATCAACGCCAAAGGAATTGAATAACAATTTGTCTACACTTGAATATCAGCTGTATGGTTTCGTCTACAGGAAATATGGAATGCGTGATATTAATCCAAAATGGGGTCTGGTAAACAATTTGTTGTATGGTACAAGCCCATTTTCCGGTATAAGTAGTGGTTCGATGTTGGCAATTGAAGAGACGGCTTTTCTACCAGGTATAATGCGTCATGATGGATTCAGAATTTACATGGGTTATCAGGAACGGAAACGTAGTTTAGGAAGCTTTGGCAATGTCATTCTCTTCCCACGTGGTAATCCGACCCCATATCCTGATAATGAAGTAAGTCTTTCATTCAATTATTCGCTTCCTTTGTTGTATCCCGATCTAAGCCTTGGACCTATCGCCTATATCAAACGGATAAAGGGCAATTTCTTTTATGACACGACATTAAAAAACGTCATTGGAGGTAAGGGTGTAGAGATCACAGCAGATGTGCATTTTCTTCGTTTTGTTTTCCCATTTGAAGTTGGCGTGCAATTTGTACAATCAAACTCGGGCACATTTACTGTTAACCCGCTTGTATCCATTAATCTGAATGGCATTTAATTTATTGATTTTATTTTTATACCGTTATGAGAAGCAACCGGATAACCGATAGACCTGAAATGTTTCAGATCATAGACAAATGTGAAGCCTGTTATGTGAGCATGGTTGATGAGTATAATATGCCTTATGTTGTTCCTTTAAACTTTGGTTTAAAGGATGGTGTGATTTTTCTGCATTCATCTCATAACGGTAAAAAGACAGATATTCTTCGACAAAACAAAAATGTCTGCATTGCTTTCAGTACCGATCATCAGTTGAGGTTTCAGCACGAAGACGTGGCATGTAGTTATGGGATGAAATATCGCAGTGTTCTGGTCTATGGTCATATTGAATTTATCGAAGATGCAGAAGCTAAGATTGAAGCAATGAACTTAGTCATGAAGAAATATGTCGGAAAGGAATTTTCTTACAATGCACCTGCCATCCGTGAAGTGTGTGTTTACAAAGTTATAATCAGTGAGATGACCGGTAAGAAACTTGGGTATTAAATTCAGCGAACTATCTTATGGAAAAATTATTAAGTCTGGACCGATCAATCTTTTTCGCTATCAATGGATGGAACAGTCCGATTGTTGATCCTATCATGTTTTTTATCAGTGGAAAGTTCAGTTGGATTCCTTTATATATTTTTTTCCTTTACCTGATCTTTCATTCCTATGGAAAAAAAGGATGGGTGATTCTGGCTTTGGTTACAGTCACAATAATACTGAGTGATTCAGGTTCCGTGATGTTGTTTAAGAATACATTTCAAAGGTTGCGTCCCAGTCACGAACCTCTTTTAGAGGGTTTGGTCCATCTTGTAAATGGTGATAGGGGAGGGCAATATGGATTTGTTTCCTCGCATGCTGCCAATAATTTTGCATTGGTCCTGTTTTTGATTCAATTCTTGGGCAAAAAATACAAATGGTTACCCCCTGTATTGCTCTTCTGGGCGACATTAATCATTTACAGCCGCGTCTATCTGGGAGTGCATTATCCGGGGGATATTCTTTGCGGTGCAATCTATGGCTCTCTGGTTGGATTTATTGTAGCAAAAACAGGAATGAAGCTGCTAAAAATAGAGCGGGTAGAATGAATGAGTTTTGAAGATTTTTTCTATAAATGGAAAGATTCTAAATATTTGTAATAGTTTATCTTCTATGAAAATGTGATGAATTATTTCTATAATATTTTCTCAACTCAATTTAATGCATCAAAAAAAGACCTATCATTGTATTCTCAAATTAAATCAAAATCTGACTATTTAACCCAACAATAATAGGAAGCATGAAACACATCTACATTACTTGCGTTCATTAATTCTACATTGCTAGTGTATTTCAATTAATAGAATGGCAAGAAAACCGAACCAGCTGTATGAAATGATTTTACTCGCTAAAATGAAGGAAAGCGATCAGTCGTCCTTTTCTATCATCTTTACTGGGTATTACAGTGATATGGTCCAGTTTGCAGGAACTTTTATTAGCGATCTGGATACTTGCGAGGATATCGTGCAGAATGCATTCGTTGATTTTTGGGAGAACAGAGAGACTTTAATTATTCTCTCTTCTTTAAAATCATATCTTCTTAAAATAATTCAGAACAGGTGCATAGATTGGTTGCGGCATATGAAGATACGTGACCGTTATAATAAATCTGTTGATCATCATTTGTGCCTCTTGGAAAACGATACTGAAAATTATATACTTAGATCAGAGCTAGAAGCTAATCTTGAAAAGGCTCTTAGATTATTGCCATCGGAAATATCATCTGCCTTTCGTCTAAATCGTCAGGAGTGTTTAACTTATCACGAGATAGCAGAAAGGGAGAATGTTTCAGTTCGCACCATTGAAGTGAGAATTAGCAAAGCGCTGGCCATGCTAAGGGAGTATCTTAAGGATTATCTGGTTACTATTCTGGTTATAGGGAATTGGTTCATCCGATAATTTGTTCTGGTAGATCAATGAGTTAAATTAGTTTATGTTTCATAAAATCAGCAGTATAATAATATTTCAAGAAATAATTTCATTCATAATACATAAAATCAACTAAATTGATGTGGGATTTCTTCTGTAATACGTCTTTGATATGAAACAAGAAAAAATGAATTCACCCGAACAAGATCAAATTAATGCTATTATTATAGCTTTCCTTTCGGGAAAAGCTACTGATGAGGATATTACCAATCTGGAGGATTGGGTTAAGCTCTCTACTCAAAATCATGAATATTATCTTCAATTAAAAAATATATGGGAATCTTCAGACAATCATTTTGCTCCAGAAGATATTTCTAGTGAAAAAGCATTTCAAAACGTGTTGAATCAAATAGATATACCTAAGCCCGGTTTTTGGTATTATTGGCAACGAATTGCTGCTATCCTTGTTATTCCATTGATTGTTGGAGGTCTGGTTTGGAGCAGATTCACTGTTAGTAATGGTAAATCAGATTCGCCTATAGTGTATAATGAAGTAACAGCCGCATATGGTACACGTTCAGCTTTGAAACTTGCCGATGGCTCAAGAGTATGGCTTAACTCGGGAAGCAGTTTAACTTATCCGGATAAATTCGTTAATCATAAACGAATAGTTAAACTTAAAGGTGAAGCTTATTTTGAAGTACATTCAGATGTATCAAGACCTTTTATCGTAGAGACTAAATCGATGAGCGTGACTGCAACCGGTACGAAATTTAACGTACAGGCATTTGACAAAGTAAATCAAATTGAGGTTTCTCTTGCTTCAGGTAAAGTATTGGTTAAGAAGTTGAGTGATGAAAACAACAGAAATTCGATTACAAATCTGGTACCAAACCAACACCTGAAATACGATACTAAAACTGATCAGAAAGAGATCGATAATGAAAATGTATACAGGTACATAGCCTGGAAGGATGGGAAACTGATATTTCGCAACGAATCGTTGAGCGAGATTGCCTTAAAGATCAGTCAGCTTTACAATGTGGAAATCATAGTGCAAGGTAAAGGGCTTGAGGATTATAAATTCAGGGCAACTTTTCAAGATGAATCTCTTGAAGAAATCCTAAAACTTTTAAAGCTGACATCACCCATAGATTACCGCGAAATAGAGAGAAGCCCATTACCCGATGGCTCGTTTCCGAAAAAGAAGATTATCATTTTTTCTACTAAACAGAAATAAATAAAGTCAAAATTAATGAACCTTTAAAAAACAGCTGCCTATGCAATGAAAAAGGACTTATAGAAGAATAAAAAAGGGAAAGTGTCCCCACACTTCCCCTTTAGAATTAGAGGTTGACAAAAAACCATTACGAGTATAACAGATTTTTAATTATTCACCATCTAACAATGCAAATGTATGGAAATAAAATTTATGGACATTTGGTTGAAACAACCAAATCAAAATTATCACAAATTTTTCCTCAGTATGAAAATTACAATTTTATTATTATTAACTTGTGTGATGAATACTATTGCGAATAATTCATATTCGCAAACGGCTAAGGTAACACTCAATTTGAAGAATGCGAGTGTGGAGGAAGTATTGAATGAAATCGAAAAGAAAAGTGATTATTATTTTCTTTTAAATCAGAAACAGGTTGACATTAATCGCAGAGTTGATGTAGTTGTAGAAAACTCTCCTATCAAAGATGTCCTGGCCCGAATATTTAAAAATGAAGACGTTAATTATTTGGTATATGACCGTCAAATTATTCTCACTTCCAAGGAGAAAACTTTTTCACCAGAAATGCAACAGCAGAAAAAAATATCCGGGACAATTACTGATGCTACTACTGGTGAAACTATTATTGGAGCCAACGTTCGTGTAGAAGGAACAACTATTGCTACTGTTACCGATGTCAATGGTAAGTTTAGTTTAAATATTCCTAAGCCCGATGCAATAATGGTGGTTTCCTATATGGGATATAACTCGCAACGTGTCACGTGGAACGGGCAAACGGTTCTGGGTATTAAGCTAGTGCCGGATATTACAAAACTAGAAGCGATAGTTGTTGTCGGGTATGGTACTCAGAAACAAAAAAATATTACCGGTGCCGTTGCAAGTTATAATGCAAGCGACATTCAGGAAAGGCCGGTTACAAGAGTTGATCAGGCGTTAGTAGGACAAATGGCAGGGGTGCAGGTAAAACAAACCACAGGTATACCCGGCAAAGCCTTTAGCATAGAAGTCAGAGGTGCGGGTTCAATTTCAGCAGGTAATGAACCCTTATATGTAATAGATGGATTCCCACTGGCTTCGTCAAGTCCAAATGGGTCAGGATCATTTGCAACAGGCAACCCACTTGATAATATAAATCCAAATGATATTGAGTCGATCCAGGTATTAAAAGATGCCGCCTTTGCCGCTATTTATGGTTCCAGAGCAGCCAACGGCGTAGTAATCATTACTACCAAAAAAGGGAAAACCGGAAAACCACAGTTAAGTCTGAATGTATTTACCGGTTTTTCAGAAGCCAGTAGAAAATTGGGCATGCTTAATGCAGGAGGATTCATTGAAAGGGCCACCGAAATGATCAATGCCGCTTGGGTAACTTCCGGAACGGGGAGAACAGCCAGTCAGACTACTGAACAGCGCAGACAAATACTAGGGCTTGCTCCGGGATTGGTTAATACCAATCTGATGTTAGATGACCGCTGGGCTATGTCAGGTCATCCGGGGCTTCAATTTATCGATTGGCAGGATGAAGCATTCAAAAAAGGGTTGACGGAAAATTACCAGTTGTCTGCAAGTGGTGCCAACGAAATTGTAAAGTATTATGTTTCCGGAAATTATGTGAAACAAGATGGTATAGTGAACAATATGAATTATACCGCTTATTCTGCCAGAGCTAATGTAGAAGTGAAGGCCTTCAAAAATCTAACATTGGGGGTTAACCTTGCTCCTTCATTTTCAATTGCCAATGATCCGGGTTTGGAAGGAAAAGGTAATATATTACATTGGCTGGTATCCATGTCTCCAGTTCAGGAAGAATTGCCTGGGAATGTAAATGTAGGTAATTATAATGCATACAAGTGGTACAGTGCTACCACCCAATTCAATAGTCCTATCGCACGTATAGAAAATACAATTGGAGAAACCAGAAGGTTCCGTAGCATTTCATCTGTATATGCCGACTATCTGATCATGAAGGGACTTGTTTTCAAGTCTACTGTAAACCTCGATAATACAGATAATAATTATAAAAGTTACCTGAATTATAATTTTACTGGATCCTTAACATCGCGGCAAGTTCCTCAGCCAATTGGTACTACAGGTTCTTTTGCAGGTTATAGAAAACAAACTTTTGTAAATGAAAATACACTTTCTTTCAATAAGGTATTTAATGCTATTCATGATTTGGCCATATTAGCAGGTGCTTCCTATAATTCTGATAAATTAAGCAATGTTACGCTTGCTTCAACAGGCGGATATGGCAGCAGTGTAATTACCACCTTAAATTCTGCATCTGCTGTTACCGGCAATACACTTGAAACAAGGAATGTTTTGCTTTCTTACTTTGGTCGTATGCAATATAATTATGATGGCAAATATTTACTTGCTGCAAGTTTAAGAAGAGATGGTTCATCCCGGTTCGGAGCAAACACCAAATGGGGGGTGTTCCCTTCTGCATCAGCTGGTTGGAGGGTTTCTGATGAAAAGTTTTTCCGGAATGTTAAGGTGGTTAATGATTTAAAATTAAGAGCCAGTTGGGGTAAATCCGGCAATTATAATATTGGTGATTACAGTAGCATACCAGTTTTAGGTGGTTACAACTATACGTTTGGGAATACGGGGGTTTTTGGCCAGTCACCAGCCGGAATTATTAATCCTGATTTAAGCTGGGAGAAATCGGAAACCTGGGATTTTGGATTTGATATCGGATTTCTTAAAAATCGGATTACATCATCATTTGATTATTATAATAAGTTAAGTACTGATTTGTTGTTAAACGTTCCTATTCCAGCAAATACGGGTTTTCCAACTGTTTTGACAAATGCAGGGAAAGTTAGAAATCAGGGGTGGGAGTTTGAATTAACTTCCCGTAATTTTACCGGTGATTTTCAATGGACAACTTCAGTAAATCTTAGTCATAATACCAATAAGGTTGTTGAATTAGCAGGTGGTCAAAGTCAAATTATGATTCCTTCCAGTTTCGATATTTCTCATAGTATATTGCGGGTAGGGGAGCCTATGTATAGCATTTATGTTGTAAAGCAGATTGGCATATTATCCAAAGATGATATCAGTAAAAAAGTAGCCACTTTTGGCAATGAATCAGAAGGCGATCCAAAATATATGGATGCAAATGCTGATGGCACTATTGATGCCAATGACCGTATTATTGTGGGACATCCAACGCCTGATTATATCTGGGGATTTAAAAATGATTTTAAATATAAAGGATTTGACCTGGAGGTTCTTGTTCAGGGACAATCAGGTGGTTCCATCTATTCTTTATTAGGTCGCTCTTTAAACAGAACAGGGATGGCATTCGCTGATAATACACTGGTATCATATGAAAACAGATGGAGATCTGCCGAGAATCCGGGAAATGGTTCGGTAGGAAAAGCCTACTCTACTTTTGGTCGTATTGTGAATACCGATTGGCTGTATGCATCCGATTATTTAAGAGTGAGAAACATAACACTTGGCTATGATTTAGGAAAGAAGTTTAAATCAAAAATAATACAAGCAGCTCGTGTTTACATCACTGCTGAAAACTTTTTTGGATGGGACAAATATACAGGAGGATTTAATCCAGAATCAACCAATACTGATTTAAGTGGAAGTACGCTATTCCCTGAAGCCGGTGATTATGGTGGTTTGCCTTTATCTAAATCATTAATAATTGGTTTAAACATTACTTTTTAATTATCCCTTAATTAATGAATAACATGAAAAAAAACTATATTATGTCCATACTTGCAGGTACGCTCTTGTTCACTGCCTGCCAAAAAGATTTGAATCAAACTCCGTTGTCATCTGCCACCACAGAAACATTTTATGCTTCAAAAACGGATTTTCTACAAAGTATAAATGCTGTTTATAATGATTTACGTAATTATCCCAATAGAAGACTTAATTTATCTGAAACAAGATCCGATAATTTATATGCTGTTTCTGATGGAGGGGTTCGGGATTGGGAAGGCGTAAATAGCTTTCATAAAACTATTTCCGGGAACATTCTTGTTTCCGAAGGATGGCCGGCAGATTTCAATGGCATATACAGAGCCAATGTACTGCTCGATCAATTAAAGAAAAACGGAAGCGTAATAGCCGATGTAACATTAAAAACACGGTTTGAGGCGGAAGCTAAATTTTTAAGAGCATTCTACTATTTTGATTTAGTAAGACTGTATGGCAAAGTACCAGTAGTGGATCATCCAATCACAGCTTCTGAAGCATTGTCCATTCCAAGAAGTCCAGTTGCTGATGTATACACGCTTATTATTTCTGATTTAAAATTTGCAGCCGATAATCTTCCTGATGTTTATGTTGCTGCAGATAAAGGAAGAGCAACTAAGTATGCTGCTAAAGGAATGCTGGCATTGGTTTACATGACCCGTTCCGGTCCAACTTATGGTATTGAAGGACCTGGGCTTGGTTTAAGTGAATGGAATCTGGCAGTGCCACTTTTAAATGAAGTTATTGCAAGTGGTAAGTATTCATTTCTCCCTAGTTATGACAATATCTTCTCATATTCTAATGAAAATAATGCAGAAGTAATTTTTGATGTTCAATACATCACCGGAGCAAGTCCGGTTATGGGGGCAACTTTTACAGGTGTAGGCGTGTCGAATCAGTATTTTCAATCACAAGGTCTGGCTTCACAAGGGGATTCATACATTCGTCCTGTATCTAATGATTTATTGAATGCTTATGAAGTTGGAGACACGCGTAAAGTATTCTCTATAAAATTAGGATTTGTATATAATGGAGTACAGGAAAACCGTTCATTCTTTAAAAAATATCTTGATATTTCTAAAGCGCCTTCAAACACCTCGGACTGGCCAATTAACTTTATCGTACTGCGTTATACTGATATACTCTTGTTAAAAGCGGAATGTGTGTTGCATGGAGCAGCCGGTTCTCAGGTTACAGACGTGGATGCAGTGGTCAACCAGGTGCGCCAGCGGGGAGGTTTACTGGTTCCTAAAACGAATATTACGTTAACGCAGCTTTTGGATGAACGACGCAAGGAATTTGCTGCAGAAGGTTCACGCTGGCATGACCTTGTACGTTTTGGCGTTGCTGAGTCCGTAATGACGACATGGATTGCAGCTGAGGATGTCTTAAAAGCAATACAACCTTTTCAGAAAAATTATATCATTTATCCTGTGCCACAGGCTGAAATGGATGTAAAGCCCGGTTTGTATATTCAAAATCCAGGTTACTAAATAACGTATAATTTAAATTGCAAAAATGAAAAAAATACTTTTGTTAATGGTTATCGGTACGTTTTTGTTTCAGTGCATGTATGCACAGGCAATTGCTCAAACCATATGGCCCTCAGTCAAAAAAGAAATGCGCCCTTGGACACGATGGTGGTGGATGGGAAGCGCGGTGGATGAAAAGAACCTTGATTATCTTTTAACGACTTATCAGAAGGCCGGTTTCGGAGGATTTGAAATAACGCCTATCTATGGGGCAAAAGGATATGAAAACAGGTATATCGATTTTCTGTCGCCGCGATGGATGCAAATGCTGGATTTTACCGTCCAAAAAGCCAATTCTCTTGGAATGGGAGTGGACATGAATTCCGGAACAGGATGGCCTTTTGGTGGACCGCAGATCACTAAAGAACTTGCTGCTGCACAAATATTTATCCAATCTTACCCGATAATAAGTGGGCAAAGATTTTCCACTAAACTGGAGGTAAAAGATACTACCCAATTAAGGCTGGGCGCTCCTTTACAGGCAGTAACTGCAATCAGCGATAAGGGCGTGAGACTTTCACTGTTAAATAAAGTAGATAAAAATCAGCAATTGAACTGGACGCCCCCTTCTGGCAATTGGATGGTATACGCAGCCTTCTCCGGAAAAACGGGACAATTCGTTAAACGCTCTGCTCCCGGAGGCGAAGGTTATGTGATGGACCATTTCTCAAAGGCTGCTGTAACAACTTATCTGAAAAGATTTACGGAAGCTTTGAATGGAAGATCAGGGAAAATCGATGCTTTTTTTAATGATAGTTATGAAGTATATCTGGCCAATTGGTCACTCGATTTTTTTAACGTTTTTGAGAAGAACAAAGGATATGATCTCCGTTTATACCTGAAAGAACTGAAGCAGGAGGGCGATATCGAAACTATTGCAAGGATCAAATCGGATTACAACGAGGTGCTGGGAAAAATGCTTTTGCAGGATTTCACGGAACAGTGGGCCAAATGGGCACACGATATGGGTTCGAAAGCCAAGAACCAGGCACATGGTTCCCCCGGCAACCTTTTAGACCTTTACAGTGTTTCAGATATACCTGAATGTGAAGCTTATTTCGGAATATCTAATTTTGATATACCGGGTCTTAAATTTGATTCGGTAGATTTAGGAAGAGACAGAATTGAGCACAACCCTGTTTTTTTTAAGTTTGCTTCTTCGGCGGCCCATTTCTATGGAAAGCCCTTAGCTTCATCTGAAACCTTTGTATGGCAGACAGAACATTTCCGCACTGCACTTTCCCGGTGTAAGCCTGAAGTTGAACGGCTTTTCCTGACTGGAATTAATCATGTCTATTTTCATGGCAGCACGTATTCACCTGAAGATATTCCTTGGCCCGGTTGGACATTTTATGCCTCTACGAATTTTGTTCCGACAAATAGTATCTGGCCGCATCTAAAAGGGCTGAACGATTATATCACCCGCTGCCAATCGGTCTTGCAAGCCGGCAATGCAGATAATCAGCTGCTGGTTTACTGGCCTGTCTATGACCTGTGGAATGATCCAAAGGGTATGGAAAAACCATTTGCCATCAATGGTGTAGAAAAATGGCTCAATCCATCAATATTTAACCGGGTTGTTAAAGATCTGGAGCGTGTGGGTTATTCAACAGACTTTGTTTCAGATAAAATGATCGATGCTCTGGCAAAAAACAGAACAGCAGGAACAGCAAAAGTGCTGGTTATTCCAACCTGTCGTTTCATGCCTGCAGAAACAATGGAAAATATCTTAAACCTGGCCAAAAAAGGGACTACCGTTATTTTTCAGAGCATTCCAGAAGATGTTCCCGGATACAATGATCTGGATAACAGACGTAACAAGTTTAAAATGCTACTGGCAGAATTGTCATTTACCACTAATGTTCAGGGCCTTAAACAAAAAACAATGGGTGCAGGTAAGTTGATCCTGGCATCTGATGTACCTGCCGCTATGCAAGCGGATGAAGTTCAACGTGAAGAACTCACAGATTTTGGCTTGCAATTTATTCGCCGCGATTTAGGGGATGGTAAATATTACTATATCGTTAACCATTCAGCGAAAGCTGTGGATGCCTATGTCCCCCTGAATGTAAGTTCGGGTGCTGCACTTATTATGGACCCCCAGAAC
>Ga0209125_1000148_pt1 | contig 116580 bp, 95 predicted proteins | sample BarGraIncub1131A_FD_184503 | JGI IMG/M metagenome (GOLD analysis project Ga0209125, IMG submission 184503) | Arctic peat soil microbial communities from Barrow, Alaska - Barrow Graham LP Incubations 11-31A (SPAdes) (version 2) | ecosystem: Environmental > Terrestrial > Soil > Wetlands > Peat...
TGTCGGGGTTGAACCTATGGTCCAGGTGCTGATGGTACTCCATGCCGAATTTGAACAGCCGTAACTGCCGCCTGTCCTTCGTGACTGAACGATGACACTTCCGGTTGCCCCTGTGGTTGTTATTGCAGCTCCGTTTGTGTAGGCGTTATATGCACCTCCCCCGTTAATGCTATACTGGTATTCATCAGCTGCACCAGTTGAGCCTCCCGAACCTGCTGCCCCTGTTACCGTTCCCGTGTTGAAACCTGCACAAATCGTGGTCGTGGTGACAGGTGATGCCACGCTAAGTACAGGAGCTGTCGGGGTTGAACCTACTGTCCAGGTGCTGATGGTACTCCATGCCGAATTTGAACAGCCGTAACTGCCGCCTGTCCTTCGTGACTGAACGATGACACTTCCGGTTGCCCCTGTGGTTGTTATTGCATTACCGTTTGTATAAGCGCTGTATGTACTTCCATTGTTGATGCTTACCTGGTATTCATCAGCTGCACCAGTTGAGCCTCCCGAACCTGCTGCCCCTGTTACCGTTCCCGTGTTGAAACCTGCACAAATCGTGGTCGTGGTGACAGGTGATGCCACGCTAAGTATAGGAGCTGTCGGGGTTGAACCTACTGTCCAGGTGCTGATGGTACTCCATGCCGAATTCGAACAGCCATAGCTGCCGCCTGTTCTGCGTGATTGAACAATTACACTTGTTGTAGCTCCTGTGGTGGTTATTGCAGCCCCGTTTGTGTAGACACTGTATGAACCGCCTCCGTTAATACTTACCTGATATTCATCTGCTGCTCCTGTTGAGCCTCCCGAACCTCCTGCTCCTGTTACAGTACCTGTGTTAAAGCCTGCACATACCGTACTGCCATTAGCCGGTGTGGCCATATTTAACGTTGGCGCAACAGGGGCCGACGCTACAGGCCATGTTACGATTGTAGTTGGTCCGGTAGCAGAACAGCCGTAGCTTCCTGCCGAACGGCTGACCCGTATCTTCACGCTTGTGGTCGCCCCGGTGGTGGTTATCGGATTTCCTGATACATAAGTCGACCAGTTAGTACCACCGTCGATACTGTATTGGTACAAATCGGTAGCCCCTGATGAACCGCCTGAACCGGCAGTAATAGTCGCACTCGGACCGTTGTAGACAGCACAAATTGCAGTGCCGTTTGCTGGAGTAGCCACATTTAATGTTGGTGCTGTCAGTGTCGATCCTACTGCCCAGATTGTATATGTATTATAAGCTGAAGCTGTACATGCCCCACCGCTTCTTCTTGCCCTTACTAGCACTGATGTTGTTGCACCAGTTGTAGTAATTGCTGCACTATTGGTATATGTATTCCAGGAAGTACCTCCGTCAATGCTATATTGATATTCATTATTTCCACCTCCGGAACCACCGGTAAAAGTTGCTGTACCGGAATTATAACCTGTACAAATAATACTGCCACTTACAGGTGAAGTAGAACTTAATGTAGGTGAAACAGGAGTTGCATCTACCGTTACCGTAGTTTGGGTTCCATCGGCCAATGTACATCCTGAGCCTGTCGGAGTATAATGCGGACGATAATACCATGTTCCCACTGTCGGGGCATCACCGGTTGTGACTGTAACTTCTGTTCCGACTCCCGGAGTAATATTATTTGAACGTATCCAGGTGATCGTTCCTCCTAACCCACCAGTTACTGAAACGCTGAATGAAACGGTGCCTCCAAGGCAAAGTGAGGTCGGACTTGGGAAACTGTAACCTGTCCAGGTTGGTTGGGCATTCACTGTTACAGTAACTACATTTGAATACGCTAATGAGCAGAATCCACTGGTTACCACTGCCCTGTATAAAGTTGTTGCAGTGAGCGTCCCCATTTGAGCGCTTGTCAGCGGTGTTGCAGTTGCTCCAGAAATATTATAGAAAGTAATATTATCGGTTGAAGATTGCCATTGAATGGTGCCATTGTGACCGGTTAAAGTGATATTGGCAGGGGAACTTCCACTACAAATAGTTTGGTCTGAAACCGCTGTCCCACCTAATGAGGCTGTATAAACACTCAAGGTAACATTTTGGGTAAATGTATTGCTGCAATTTGGCGTTGTATTGGTAATGGTGATGCCCGTTATCTGTAGGATTTGCCCGTTATTGGCTGTTATAATTGCTACTGTCGTGAAACTTGTTGTTCCTGAACCGCTGGCAATAACTCCGGGAACCGGTGTTTGAGCAATTCCATTTATGGAATAGGCCACCGTAGAGGTGCTGCTCGCCAGCAATCCTGTAAGATTGATGGTAGCTGCTGAACCTGGGCAAACGGTTGCTAGCTGGGAAGCACCAGTTAATGTTGGTCGTGGACTAACATTTATAATGGCTGTACCTGTTAATTGTGCCGAACAGCCTGATGCAGTTATTGTTGCCAATACATTAAAAGTGGTCGTTGTAGTAAGGTTGCCTGTTGGCAGATTGATGGTTCCGCCTGTTCCTGCTACTGCTGAACCTATATTGGTCGAACCATTTCTTAACTGATAACTGGTGCCACTTACTGAAACTGCTACGGTGACATTCGTTCCTGTTCCTGAACATACTGTTCCAGTACCGACAACTGTCAAACCTATAGCTGGTAACGCATTCACAACCATTGTAATTCCTGTGCTTGTAACAGGTTGAGTGTTGCTAATACAGGTCAAACTTGAAGTCATAGCACATCTGATAACATCGCCTTGAACAAACGAGCTTGTTGTATAATAATTAGAATTAGCCCCAGAAATAGCTGTGCCATTTTTTGTCCACTGGTAAGTTGGGGTAGCTCCGCCATTAGTCGGTACTGCTGTAAAAGTCACACTTGACCCCAGGCAGATTGTATTCCCAGGATTAGCGGATATACTGACACTGGCTGCCACAGATCCAGCAACTGTCATTGTTATAATATTTGATGTGGCAGGTGAGCCTGTAACACATGTGGGAAGACTTGAAGTCATTATACATCTTATATTATTAGTATTAGCCAGAGTACTTGTTGTATAAGTAGGACTATTAGTCCCAACAGTTGTATTATTATTTAATCTCCATTGATAAGTTGGAGTGGCTCCTCCGTTTGTTGGTGTTGCCGTAAAGGTCACACTGGTTCCGGTACAAATAGAATTTCCGGTATTGGCTGATATACTTACACTTGCAGCAACACTGGAATTTACCGTTGCAACGACAGGGGTACGTGGATTACTCGTACATCCGCCATAAGTCGCTTCAACATAAAATGTGGTTGTGGTAGATATTGTTGGAGAATAGCTGGTACCGGTTCCTAATGAAGTTCCTCCTGTTAAGTTGGCATACCAATTTATTGTTGAACCCATAGTACCAGTGGCTCCCAGCAGAACTGTTCCTGGACCACAAACCGAACCCGGAGTTGTTCCTGTAATACCGGCAGTAGTTGTAATGATTTCAGGTTCAGAGGTATAGTAACAATTTGGATTGCTTAAGTTTGTAGCGGTCTCACCCACAATAAACCGAAACTGATCGCCATAATAAGGAGTTGAATTTATGTATGTATTGTTATTTGCTCCAACTATATTAATCCAGGTAACCCCGTTATCAGTACTTTTCTGCCATTGATATTCAGGCGATACAAAATCAGAAACTACTATAACCGCACTCATTTCGACAGGAACACCTGGACATACAGGCAATGAGGTAACAATATGAATTGAGGTCACAGGACCGCACGAACGCATTATTATATTATCAATTGCAAGGTCATTGCCAATTCCACTTTTTGAGTTATTCCGCATTGAAAGGGTAACTGAAGACATTCCTATTGGTGTTTGGAATGTAAAACCGAATTTATTCCATTGACCATCATTCATCAAATTTCCGGTGTTAAAAACTACTTTACCATCCAGTAAAAAGTCAACATTTGGTAAAATGGAAAAATAGTTACCCTGATCGTCAACCGGGAAATAAGTTAAATGGTCAATGCCATTAGGCACCCAATTCGGTGCATATAAATTAATCATCTCAGAGCTGAACTCATACTTGGTGTTTTCACAAAGATTGTTGATTGTTTCGGTATAAAACATACTGGGAGCAGTACCCGCATTAACAATATACATTAGGCCAATTCCAGGTGTTGAACTTCTGTCTTCAGTATATAGCCATACATCCCTGTTCTCCGCTTGTTGTGGGGTACGGTACATTCCTGCTGTTGAGTTTGCTATCACATAATTTCCATCTGGAATTGCGTTATTGGTCAGCCCATAGTTATAACCTGTATATCCAGATAAAGGATTTCCAAAAACTACCCCCGGAAATAATGTTTGATCAGGAATCTGATACCTATTTGTGGCAGTAGTTCCAAATTCGCTGTTGGTAAAAAAGTTTAAACCCGGCAGCCCGTTGCAGGGATGTAAATCAATGATTATCCCACCTTCGTTGACAACAACTGTTTTCTTATCAACTATGGTATCCCTGCAACCCGAGGCAATCGAAGTGGCGATGACTGAATACATTGTCGAAATTGCCGGTGAAATCTGAGCAAAACTAATAGTACCTCCGTTACCTGCCACGGGTGATCCTTCTGAGGTCGAACCATTTGACTTAAGCTGGTAATTGAGACCTAACTGAGTATTGGTCAAGCTTAGTACACTGCTAGTTTCCGGAGGAGTAATAAGATCAGGACTGGCAGATAATCTTGGAGAATAAATATCAAGGCCCACATTTAATGTGGCATTATTAGAAGTAGCTGTACAGCCTCCCGATACACGACATTGGTACAGGTAACCGTTGTGAGCAGCTGTCGTGTTTGAAATATTGAGCGTACTGGTAGTATAATTTGCATAAGTCGGATGACCAGCTATTTGACCTGTTATCCTGGTCCATGCTCCTCCTCCATTGGTACTGACGTACCATTGACGGGCAGTTGCGGTTGTGGTTATTGAAAATGAGGTGGCATTTCCTGCACAAACAGTAATACTTGTGGGTTGAGAAGATATACAACCTAAAGTTATAGTAACAGGTAATATTCTGGCTGTTCCATTTCCGCAGTCATTTGATGGAGTAACCTGAACAGATCCTGAAGTAGCGCTTACAGTTACTGTTACCGAATTCGAAGTGCCTCCTCCGGTCTGTGTCCAGCCTGCGGGAAAAGTCCAGCTGTATGTTACCCCTGCCACATTCGTAACACTGTATGTTTGTGAAGTAAACTGAGTTGGTGTTGTACTACCAATAATGGCGCTTGGTTGTGCAGGTACCGAAGCTGCAACGGTTGCTGCCAGTGTTCTGGCTGTACCGTTTCCACACCCATTGCCTGGTGTCACTGTAATGTTCCCTGAATTTGCACCCACGGTTACAGTTACAGAGTTGGAATTTTCTCCTCCGGTTTGTGTCCAGCCTGTAGGAAATACCCAGGTATAAGTTGTCCCCGCAACATCCGTAACACTATAAGTTTTTGAAGAACCCTGACACGGAGTTGTGCTTCCGTTAATAGCGTCTGGTTGAGCAGGTACTGAAGACGAAACGATTACCGCAAGTGTTCTGGCTGTGCCGTTTCCACATGTAGTGCCTGGTGTTACAGTAATGTCCCCTGAATTGGGACCAACTGTTACTGTTACTGAGTTGGTAGTACCTCCTCCGGTCTGTGTCCAGCCTGTCGGAAAACTCCAGTTGTATGTTACACCTCCAACATTCGTAACACTGTATGTTTGAGAAGAACTCTGGCAGGGTGTTGCACTTCCGGTAATGGCGATGGGTTGTGCCGGTACAATTGTAGTAGTAACAGCCAATGTTCGGGCTGCACCGTTTCCACAGGTATTGTTTGGTGTTACTGTAATGTCCCCTGAACCGGCGCCCACTGTTACTGTTACGGAGTTGGTGGTACCTCCTCCTGTCTGTGACCAGCCAGCAGGAAAAGTCCAGTTGTAAGTTACTCCTCCAACATTCGTAACACTATATGTTTGTGAAGACCCCTGGCATGGTGTTGTACTCCCTGTAATTGCGCCGGGTTGTGCCGGTGTTGCTGTAGTGGTAACAGACAATAATCTGGGTGTACCGTTACCACAGGCATTACCTGGTGTAACCATAATGTTTCCTGAACCGGCACCCACGGTTACAGTTACAGAGTTCGTGGTACCTCCTCCGGTCTGTGTCCAGCCTGCAGGAAATACCCAGGTGTAAGTTGTCCCGGCAACATTCGAAACACTATAGATTTGTGAAGAAGTCTGGCAAGGTGTTGTGCTGCCGGTAATGTCACCTGGTTGTGCCGGTAAGGTATTTATGGTAATTGTAGCCGAACTGCCTGTAAAACCACTATTTCGAATACATCCTCCTGTACCGGTAACCGTCACAAGTGTATAAATAGTAGTTGAATTAACCGGAGTTGTAACCACATTGAAAGCTGTTCCGCTGGTTACATTGGTTTGGGTTCGGTATGCCGTTCCGTCATTATAAACAATGGTGAATGGTCCGACACCTGAGGTTGCTGTCCATGTCAACTGTCCGGCACCTGTAGCGCAGAATGGTCCGTTGGCAGTTAAACTTCCTTGCGGTGTTATATTCACTGTAATTGTAGCCGATGCACCGGTAAAACCACTGTTCCGAACACATCCACCGGCTCCTGTTACTGATACAAGTGTATAGGTAGTAGTTGAAGTAACAGGAGTTGGAATTACATTGAAAGCTATCCCGCTGGTTACATTGGTTTGTGTCTGGTCTGCCGATCCATCATTATAAACAACGGTATATGGTCCGGTGCCAAAAGTAGCTGTCCATGTCAATTGTCCGGCGCCAGTATCACAGAAAGGTCCGTTTGCAGTTAAACTGCCTTGTGGTATTGCATAAACCGTTATTGTTGCGGCATTCGATTCATTGGTGGCAACGTATGGATTTGGATTTAGATTATTGGCACTTGAAAGAACAGCCTTTCTGATGAAGTAATAGGTCCCGGTAGTATTAAATGGCGCTGCTGTTGTTGAAGGTGTATAGGTTGCCGATGTGGCTCCCGAAATATCTGTCCATGGACCATTTACAGATGTTGTACTGTATGCCCATTGATAACCAGTGCCTGATAGTGTTATCCCGGCTGGTAATGTTCCAAAACTATCTCCGCTAATTGTTGAGCCAAAGCTACCAAGGCAAACTGTTTGAGTTGTATTGGTTGAAAGCGTATTAGCTATTACCTGAGTTAAATTCTGGAATACGACACGGTTTGCGCCCCCGTTTTCATAAAATTCATAAACCAATGAACTGGCGCCATTCAGACTAATTAATACTCCTGGACGTGAAGTAAAACCCTGGTCATTCCAATTATTAAATAAAAGTGTTCCATCAACAGTTAACCTGGTCCCATCATCCGAACCCAAATCAACTACATATAATCCTTTTTTGTTGGAGTTCATCCGATACCGGACAGAAAATGTTGCTGTATAAATGGATCTTGCTAATGAATTTGAGGTAATAGGAAAGCAAGCGTAATCGCTACCGAAATTTTGATCAAATGTTTCTGCCTCAGTAAAATGACCAAAATATGTATCAAAATTAAGTCCATCATATACATGACCAATCCATGAATTACTGCCTGCTGAATTCTGATCATCGGTTGATGAGGACGGGTAAGTGGCTGTAACCTGGGATCTGGAACCTTCACAACCGGCTGCATTAAGAATCGACACCCAATAATTGGTTGTAGCAGCAAGTACCGGGGTAGTAAAGGTGTTATCCACATAATCAGTACTGGTTTTTAAAAGATTTCCGCTGGTAGCTGCGTCATACCATTTGTAAACTCCACCAGTTGTGGCGCCTGAAGCAGATAAAGTAGCCGTTGAACCAATACAAATTAATCCATTCGTTGTGGTAGGTGCAGTTAGTGCATTTATCGTTATATCACTTACATTATTAGTTCCCGTTACAACTGGAATACTACTTACTACCCGTATTTTGTAACCTGTTCCGGATGTTGTACCAGCCGGGATTATTGCAGGAATAGTTCCTGCAGTAGTTTGTGTTAATGAACCAATATAAACCGGAGAACCAAAGCCACCAGTCGCATTAGATAATTGAGCGGTAAAAACGTTACCCGAAGTAAAGGTTCCCGTGATTGTAAATGGCACACTAACCGATGCACCTGCACAATATGTGGTAGGAGAAATAGTCCCCGTAGTGATGGTTCTCTTTGCTGCCATTACAAAATAACCCAAAGAACTTCCGGTAACAATGGAATTAATAATTGAAGTTCCGCTTACAGTACCATCGAGTGTGGTATAAGCTCCATTTAAAGTCGTTGTATTTCTTCCAATAGCATCTAATCCGGCAAGAGCCGTTTGACGAGTTAACGAAACGGAACCAGTAGTATAGGTGCCTCCGGCAACAGTTGCCAGCCAGTACTCGGTAGTACTCAACGAGCCCAGAGGACTAATAGCTGTTCCACCAGTATTTCCGGTAAATGCTTCTACCTTAATTTGTGGTGCCGTTCCGGTTATACCGGTCAAGCCGAAAGGCAAATAAGTAGTTCCTTTTCCTACCGGGAAAGTATAAGTCGATCCTGGTGCCAATGTCCAAATTAACGCACCGTTAATAAAATTTATAGTGGAACCTCCGGTAACTGCACTGGTTGAATAATTGGTAACTGTAACTGTATTTACGCCAGTAGTTAATATTCCGTTGGTTAAATTTAAGGCTCCACTTACAGTTGTTGAATTGGTAAGCGTTACCCCGGTGCTATTGTTGATGGTCAGGTTATTGACCGTTGCAGGTAACCCGTTTCCGGTTACCTGTGCAGCTATACCGTCATAGGTATAATTGGCACCGGTATTGTATGTTTTTGTCCCGGTAACCTGAATACTGCCTGTTCCTGCAGTTGTTGAAAGCCCCTGAGCATGAGCAGTAATAATTCCTGCCCCTGAGCTGAGTGTGAATGTACCAGTACTTCCGTCAATCAGGCTTGTTCCTACATCCAATATTGAACCACTGTTAATATTGAAGTTTATTATATTTGAAATTGTTCCTCCTGTTTTCGAGTAAGTTTGGGTACCGGTTCGATTAAAATTTACATTGGCTGTGCCTGTATTCGTCTCTGTTATTGTACCCGAATTCATTGTGAAATCTCCGGCAACATTTAAAGTGCCGGTCCCGGTTTGCCCATTAATATTCAATGTACCGGTTGAAAGAGAAAAATTTCCATCCACTTCAAGTGTTAACGTTGAAGAATTACTAGTTCCACAAATATATAAGGTACCAGCGGTTTGACTATAATCGCCAGCAACTGAAATGGTACCATTACCATTACCGTTAACTAACCGTAATGAGCCTGTCCCAGTGCTGCTTATAGTAAGGTTGCCATATATAGTCGTTAAATTCTGGGCAAGACTTAAATCACCTGTCTGACTTGTACAATTCCAGGTAAAATTTCCAAATGACTGGGCAAAACTTGCAACAGTGGGTATTGTTGTTGTAATACCTGTAATATTACAGATTGAAGCAGCATTCCATGTTGCAGTAGGGATTGTACCACCATTTGTTCCATGTTGATATATCCCTCCACTTTCAAAGGATAAGGTCGAACCAGTATTAAATCGAAATCCATTATATCCAGAAGAATTATCCTGATTTAAAATGGTACCATATACAACAATGTCAGTGCCTGTACCATTATTAAGTCTTAAATAATGATTATTAATTATTGTTATTTGCCCATTTGCATTAACAGTTACCTGATCGACTGTAACATCAGCTGTTACAGTGACCGTATTTCCGTTTTGTATTGTTATTACTCCTGAAGCGCTGGTAGGGGTTCCTTCAGATCCAGTTGGTGTAACCCACGTTGTTCCATTATACCTTTGCCATGTGGCGAGAGTGCTCCAATTACCAGTTGCAGCAGAACGATAGTCTCCGGTAGTTTGGCCAAATCCCTTATTGCTCATGATGAGCAACGAAAGTAAGAAACTAATAAAAAAGAAAAGCTTGGAAATATGGAGTAGAATTTGTTTCATAATCCGCTGGAATTAAGGATTATGAAAACTTTTTTATGCTTATCCATACCCAAGAAACCAGTGATGCCGGAATAAGCAATTAGGGTTATTGAATTTTGCTCAGAGTCAGGAATCTCTTTTAAACTTCGTAAAACGTTAAGTTCGGTGCATTTCATGGTGTTATCGGGAAAAGCTAATGAAGGTTGCCCCCATCCATTCAACCATGATCCCAAGCAAAGAACACTCAGGACAAGCAAAGTACGATGAATAAACAAAGAAAGGTAGTTGGCTTGATATAGTTTCAGTTCAGGTTTTTGGGGCTGTTCCTCTATTATCCGATTATTTGATTCGGATTTTCTGTTCGTAGATTGTCCTTTCGCCTGATACCCTTGCCAGAACGCCCAAAAAGCCCATCTCTCAAAAAAAATAAATATCGGGAAAATCTTCATTTTGCGCAAAATCTCGTAACTACCTGTAAAAATAGTTTAATCCATTGGATTAAAAAACCATAAACTATCAAAATAGCTTATATAGGTAGCAAATCAGATGGTTCAATGATCAACTAATCTTAATAGTCTGATCCTATCCATCATGCTGAGGGACGAACGGATTGGTATTCAGTATTTTTTGTTTAAAATTACAATCATCGAACAAGAAAAAGCTTGAAACAGAAGTAGGTGTATCTATTTATTATGAATGGTAAAATGGTAAAAGTGTCTTTCTAAATTATCAAATTAACTAAAAAAGCTGTTATCGTTACTGTAAAATTTGGTTTTTCAATAACAAAAAATCGGTTATAGAAAATTTGACTTCAATTTTCTAACGTAAGGGCAAATCCGCCTCTGCAAATTTTTCGGGTTTGGCATCCGATTGTGCAGAATAGGTAACCTTTAAACTCCCACTATGATAATCGACCTTCGCTTTTTTATCAAGATCCAACCTGAATTTCCGAATTGAATTGGGTGTATATACTGCAATCCCATTTACAACGCCCACCTGTGTTTCTATACCCGCAGGCGAAACATGCATGACTTTAACGTCACCATAAACCGACATGTTACCCGTACGGTTAAAGGTTATATCCAACCTTTTGGTTGAGTCATTAACAATATCCATTTTTAAATCAGAAAGGTTCACTTTGGTGGTTGATGTGCCAACACGAATAATGACAGGAATGGTAATACCAAATATAGGTATCAGCCTAACACTTACTGCCGTTGAATCTTTCTTTTTCTCTTCGGCCCCTAGCGCTGTCACTTTTGGAACAGCCCTAAAATACACATGTGAACGGTATTCTCCTGGAGCCAGTTGTGTCATTTTATCAACCTGCATCTTCACCACTTGTGCCTCATTAGGGGCAAGTGTAACTGTCCGTGGGAAAAAGCGGATGTTTTTGTCAGCAAAATTTTGACCAGGGTCTGGTTGGGTAATTACCTCAATCGAACCATCGTCTTTCATACGGTACTGGACAATGGATATATTGTACTTGGCTGTATCCTGTCCGGTATTGGCAAGGTTAAGTTCCTGTACCTTCTTTCCACCGTCAAATACAACACGGCGTGGTGTTATCAGCAGGTTGCCCTGCGCCATAACTCCAGATGTAAAAAAAAGTGATATGAACAGCAACCCCGAAATGAATAATCCAACATGTTTTGCCTTTTGGCAAATGCCTTGTTCCTGTAAAATTCCTGATTTACACATGAGTTCAAAAGTTTTAGTTTAAAATTCGCTCAAATATAGCGAAAAATCTTATGATGTTATATTTATCTCGAAATAGTGTTGTTGCTCAAAAAAAAGCTTCTAACTCCCTCATTGCGATCCGCCAACTTGAGGAGAAGCAATTTGTTGATAGTCCCGCTAACCGTCATTGCGATCCGCGAGGCACGAAGCGGGAAGCAATCTGTTGATAGTTACGTTCTGCTGAAAAATATCTTAAGTATTGATAATAAATAGTATAACAGACAATTTAAAAGAACGAAGTGCAAGCATTTTAAAAGGAATATCAAAAAAAGCTTGTACTTGAATTTTTCATTCAGGTCAAAAAAATATCCCAGAGGGATAAAATGTTTATAGAAGATGGGTAATACAAATGAATATTCAACACCAGCTGGGGTTGTACAACTTTCTAATCATCATTTTCTATAAATATATGACCTCTCTAGGGTCGTTTTATACTTCTTTGAGTTTTTCAGCAGACCCTATTCTATTTTCTTCCTGTGTTTCACAATTTCGCCATCAACCACGAAAGTAATCGATTCGGCAATGTTGTTGGAGTAGCTTGCAATTCGCTCAATCAGGTTGACGATAATAAGAATATTGGAGGCAACCACCACTACTTCCGATTTGTGCATCATTTCCGAAAGAATTTTTGCAGCAATGGCTTCGCAGCCTTCTTTCAGAGTGGCCGAACGTTCATAAATCGCCTGGCAATATTTCAGGTCATGTGTTTTCACCAGGCTCAGCACATCAGAAAATAAGAGTGAAGTTTCTTCGCCAACTTTGTCAACTCCCAATGCTGAAATCAGTTCACGGTAATCTTCAAGTGGTTTAATTCGTTTGGCAATATTCACTGCATGGTCGCCAACACGTTCGAGGTCGTTGTTGATTTTCAATGCTGAAAGTATATAGCGAAGGTCAGATGCGACAGGCTGTTGCAAGGCAAAAATCTTCTGACAAAGTCTGTCTATTTTAACGTCGAGGTTGTCAATTTCAGCGTCGTTTTTGACTACTTTTTTGGCAAGCTTGGTGTCATATTCTTTGAGTGCGGTAAGCGCATCATTCACTTGCTGTTTTACCTGCGAACACATTAGCACCACCTTGGATGCCAGTTTTTCGAGTTCCGAATCGAATATTCTGTTTTCCATAGAAGTATATTTCCCCAAACAGCCTCCCCCAACCCCTCCGAAGGAGGGGCGAAAGAACGGTATTTATTAAGTTTTTACTATAAATTTGAAATTATCCATTCCTTAAAACGTAAACGACCAAACCTTACTTCCCAAACTCCCTTCTCCAAAGGAGAAGGGTTGGGGACGAGGCTTTTCAAAAGTCTCCCCTTGGGGAGATTTAGAGGGGCTTCTATCCAAACCTGCCGGTGATATAATCCTCAGTTTGTTTCTTTTCAGGATTGGTGAAAATCTTCTTTGTTTTATCGTATTCAATCAGTTCGCCCAGGTAAAAGAAAGCAGTGTTGTCGCTGATACGGGCGGCCTGTTGCATGTTGTGGGTCACAATTACAATTGTATAGTTTTCTTTCAGTTGAACGATCAGCTCCTCAATTTTTGAGGTCGAAAGCGGATCAAGTGCGCTTGCAGGTTCGTCCATCAGCACAATTTCAGGATTTACGGCCAAAGTGCGGGCAATACAAAGCCTTTGTTGCTGACCACCCGATAATCCAAGTGCCGAATCACCCATGCGATCTTTTACTTCGTCCCAGATAGCGGCATTTTTAAGGGTGGTTTCTACAATCTCGTTGAGTTGATTTTTGTCTTTAATTCCATTGATTCGCGGACCATAAGCGACATTCTCGTAAATCGATTTTGCGAATGGATTCGATTTCTGGAACACCATTCCTACTTTTTTCCGAAGTGTTACCACATCGATGTTTTTATCGTAGATATTGATGTTGTCAATGAATATGTTTCCTTCAATCTTTACACCGTCAATCAAGTCGTTCATGCGGTTCAGGCTTCTTAGAAAAGTTGATTTTCCGCAACCTGAAGGCCCGATGAAAGCCGTTACTTTTTTCTCAGGTATCTTGATAGATATATTGTTGAGGGCAAGCTTTGTTCCGTAGTGAAGGAACATGTTTTCGGTATATATTTTTTCAACTGCCATGATTAGGTGGTTTTCTTTTTTCTGATTCTGTATCTCAAAATGATTGCTGATATATTCAGGATAAAAGTGAGCATTAGCAATACGAGCGTGGTTCCAAACTGAATGGGCAAAGTTTGATCAACATTTGCCGATTGCGTGGTCATCACGTAAATGTGGTAACCCAAAACCATAAACTGGTCGCTGAAGGAGGCTGGTAGGGTTGCCACGTAATAAGCTACCCCGGTGAAAAGGATAGGAGCCACTTCACCAGCACCACGGCTGACGGCCAATATGGTTCCAGTCATAATTCCTGAAATAGATCCCGGTAGAACAACTTTCCAGATGGTTTGCCATTTGGTGGCTCCGAGCGCAAGGCTGGCTGCCCGCAAATCATTCGGAACGGTTTTCAGCGCTTCTTCAACCGAAACGATCACCACAGGTAATGTGAGCAGCGCCATGGTTAAACTTGCCCATAAAATATTGGGCTGACCCCATTTTAACTGACCTCCAAGAAATGTATTGTCCATGGTGGTTCCCACAAATTTGATAAAGAATCCCAAACCAAACAAGCCGTAAATAATTGATGGAATAACAGCCAAAGTGCGAACGGCAAAGCGGATGGTTTTGGCAATTATCGAATGCTCTTTGGCGTATTCGGTGAGGTAAATGGCGGTAATGGTCCCGAATGGCACGGCAACCACCGACATGATGATTACCAGCAGAGCAGTTCCGTAAATAGCCGGAAAAATTCCTCCTTTGGTCATTCCGTCTTCAGGAAAACTTGTCAGAAACTCCCATGAAATCTGGTCTTTTCCACCGACAACAATTACCGTAATCATCACAACAATGATGGCGATAATCAGTAAAGCTGAAGAAAGCGTAAGTCCCTCTATCAGAATACCTTTAATATTGTTTTTGAAGCTCTTAATCATTTTCCCTGTATTCTTTTCATTAATTTTCCTTTCACATAGAATTCAGCAACGGCATTCAGGATAAATGTGAAGATGAACAGCAGCGAACCAATGAGGAAAAGCACATTGTAATGTGTATCACCAAAAACCACTTCGGCCATTTCGGCACCAATGGTAGCGGCCAGTGTTCTGACTGATTCGAAAGGATTTAATCCCATTTGTGCAGCATTTCCGGTTGCCATAAGTGCGATCATGGTTTCGCCGAAAACACGGCCAATTCCAAGTAGTACCGCTGCAAAAATGCCGGGAGTAGCCGCTGGAAGGATTACAAAAAAGGCAGTTTGCCATTTCGAAGCTCCCAATGCCAGACTGGCTTCATTGAATGTTTTCGGAACGGCAGTCAGCGCATCTTCGGTGATGGTGAAAATAATCGGGATGGCGGCAATTCCCATTGCGATTCCTCCAACAAATGCGTTTAGTCGGGTATCGTAGTGAAATACATTCTGAAGAAATGAAGCCAGTACCATCAATGCAAAAAAACCGATGACTACGGAAGGAAATCCGGCTAGCAGTTCGATGGTAGGTTTGATGATTTCTTTCATCCGGCGACTTGCGAACGAAGCGGTATATAAAGCCGCCAATATTGCCAGTGGCGCTGCAAACAGCATCGAGATAATGGTTACTTTGAAAGTACCGATAATAAGTGCCAATATTCCGTAGCGTGGTTTTTCAGAAACCGGAACCCATTCTTTGGTCAGCAGCGATTTAAGCGCTGACTGGTTATCGTCGAAACCGCTTCCGGCACTTACAGTGTATGAGTCATCGGCTTTGCTGGTCGATGTGGAATCAACTTTTGCCTGATTGTTTGATTGATCAGTCACTTCGCCGTAGGTTTCCTGAACGTCTGCTGCTGCCGGTTTATCAGTTACTTCTCCGTAGGTTTCCTGTGTTTCGGCTGTAGCTTCGGTCTTTACCGGCGCTTTTTCCGTTTTAAAAATCGGCAGCGACTCTCTGAATACAAAAATGAAAATCAGGGCAACAATGGTTATTGACAGAAAAGCGACACCTTTTATCACTTTTTCGGCCAGATAATCACTCCACCTGAATTTCTTTCGGGTAATGTCAATCAGGCCTGAAACTGCCGGATCTGATTTTTTCCCTTTTTTATTTTTTTTCATGCGTAAGTAACCTATTTTTTATCGTATTTCTGTTGGTTGATCTGCATCGAAGTTATAATTTTTCGGAAGCAAGAATTGTTGTTTCGATGTTGATTTTATTGACAACTGAAGCATCAATCATGTCCGATTTTATTAGATATTATAAAATGAACGAAGCGAATTACCCTCAAAGGAAAGTAATTCGCTAACATTCATCAAAATTATGCTGTTTTATTTAAATAAGATATGTATCTATTACTTCACAGGGAAATAACCAGTTTCAACAACCAGTTTCTGGCCTTCCGGACTTAAAATCCAGTCGATGTATTGTTTTATAGCACCTGTTGGTTTGTTTTTCAGGTACATATACAGGTAGCGGGTGATAGGGTATTCGCCGGTTTTAATGGTTTCAGCTGTAGGAATAAATCCGGCGCTTTTATCATCCTTTTTTACTTTACAGATTTCGATTCCTTCAGCATAGGCTGCACCACCATAACCAATACCAGCAGGGTCTTTTTTCACTGCATTAACAACAGCAGCTGTTCCAGGCAAAGTCTGGCAGCTTGGGGCATAATCGCCTTTTACTACATTTTCCTGAAAAAATACATAAGTACCTGAGCTGTTTTCACGACCGTAAAGTTTAATGTCCGCATCGGCTCCGCCAACTTCTTTCCAGTTTTTGATATTGCCTTTGTAGATTTCACTTAATTGTTTAATGCTCAGTTCTTTTAACTTGTTTGAAGGGTGCAGGTAAACTGTAATACCATCTTTTGCACAAGCAACTTCAACACCAAGGGTATTGTATCTGGCTTTCAGTTTGTCTTTTTCGGAAGCTTTCATTTTACGGCTTGCATTGGCAATATCGGTAGCTCCATTAATCAAAGCCGAAATACCTACACCAGAGCCTCCACCAGTTACCTGGATGGCAACACTTGGATTGCTTTTCATATAAACTTCAGCCCATCTTTGAGCAAGGATAACCAAGGTATCCGAACCTTTTACGACGATTTTATCGGCAGCAGGTGCAAAAGCGAAACCGATCATTCCAAGTAAAATGGCAATAACTGCGAACTTTTTAATATTTAATGATTTCATTTTCTTTTGTATTATATTGTTTTAATACGTCTTCAATTAAAATTTAGCCTGAATTCTGAGTGTCAGAAGGTTGTTGTTGACATTTTTGCTATAGTCAAGGCCGTTTTTCACCACTGTTCCATCTGCTTTTGTATAGTTTTCCATTAAATTACTTACACCAGCAGTAGATCCTACTTTTTCGTTCTGAACGATGTCATAGTTCAAAGAGATACGGATGTTATCGTCGAAATAATGATGAAGAGCAAAACCGAAGGTTGTGGTTGCCAAGTCGCTTTTGCCACTTCCATAACTTGCTAAAGCAGCATCTGTGCTTTTATAGCCTATTACTTTTACATCTTTTCCTGTAATATCTGTATTCGGATCATAGTAATCGTAACGGAAAGCAAACTGGTTCTTTTTACCAAGGTTCTTTATAAAATAAAGATAGTATCCAGCAAAATTATTTTGGAAATTTGCTTTTCCTGCCATTGTTACTGTAGTACCATCGGTTGCAAAAGCAGGAGAATAGCCTAATGTAGCATTCTTACCGGCAATGTATTCACCTTTCAATGACATTCCACCTAAAATATCAGCAAACAGTTGGAATTCACCACCTACCCAGTTTCTTTTCACTGCATCGCCAACTTTAACGGAACTTACAGTTGCATAGTCGCTGCTTAAAGTATTAAGTGCATTTGATTTTAATGATCCGAAATAACCGTGAGCACCAAAATCAAGACCGCCAAAACTGCCTAAACTAAGGTTATAAGTTGCACGAACCATGATGTCTTTATAGTTGTCGATGTCTTTGTTTTCATTGGTATTCAGGTTAACTCCTGCACTGTTGGCGATTGTTAAACCGTCGTTACCATTGAGTAATGCAAGTTGTAAATGAAAAGGAAGATTAACAGGATTGTATTCCAGTTTGGCTCCAACAGCACGTTCTCCGGGGTAAAGGGTGCGGATAACCAATGAACGTTCAGCAAGTTCGCGCTGGCTTGAAGAATATTCAACTTCGTAATTTGGACGGTTGAATTTTCCCATCCACAAGCTGAATGTTTTTGTCCAATGGTCGTTCACAACAACATAAGCATCTTTCAATGCAAGGGCTCCTGGAGAAAAATCAGGTTGCAAAACAAATTTTACACCATCAGCAGCTTCATAAGTGAATTTTACGCGGGCACGTCTGATTGAAAAGAAATTTGAAGGTTGAGTGTTCAAATTTTCATAATTCTGCCATTGTGCCTGAATGTAACCTGAAACTTTTATTTTGGCAAGTTTCTGGAGGTCGGCTTCGTCGGTTGCAAGTCTTTCGGTCAACCCGTTCACTTTGTCATTAACTTCTGAAAGCTTTTCATTAACTGTTGCTTCCTGTGCGTTAACTTTATAACCGAAAACAGAAACCAACATCAATACGATCAAGGTAATTTTTTTCATATTTTACAATTTTAAATTTGATTCTGATTAAACATTGTTACAAAGTTTGGGTAATACTATTACAAAATGATTACACAATTATTAATTGTATGTTACAGCTTACAAAAACAAATATAATCGATTGACATCATGATTTTTACGTATGGTTGTTCAGGTTACAAAACAGTAACAAGGCGAAAAATTGGGATGATGTTATATAAGTACTATCATCATAAAGTAATAACAACGCTGAATAATCTGAACCTCTGGAGAATATCATGCCGATGGAACGGTAAAGCAAAAGCATGAACCTTTTTCGTTCAGTAAACCAACCGAAATTGAATTCGTTTCGGAATTAAAGATTGATTTTTTGTGATTCCGCTCAATACCAACACCTGAATCAGATACCGGGATAATAATATCCTGCTGATCAGGATTAACAGGATATTTCAATTTTGCTTTAACCTACAAACAAAGGGCGGAGCCTTCGCCCCGCACTTTGTTATTCGCTTACTCAAAATTCGATGTCATCCTGATGTAGAATGATTTAATCTGATTTTTTTGCTTTTTTGAGCTTTTTAATACTGTTCTTAAACTTATCAAGGGCTTTTTCTAATTTTCCCTTTAAATCTTTAAGTTTACTTTTTTTAACTTCTTTCTTCTTCGCTTTCTTAACTTTCTTCTTCAGCTTGTCAACCTTATCTTCAGCCTTTTTGGCTTTCTTTTTTATAACTTTTATCTTTTCCTTCTGCTTCTTATCCGGTTCTTCCTTTGGATCAGCTTCAGTCTCATTTTTAACGACGATTTCACTTTCCGATTTCTTCTGTTTTGATAGTTCTTTAGCTTTAATTTTTGCCTCAGCTTTTGCAGCTTTTTTACTGATCGGTTTTGCCTCTTTATTGGCATCAGCATCTGTTGGATCAATTTGATTGGCAGCCTCTATAACAATATCCGTTAAATCTGCTGCTTTAGGTTCTTCCAGTTTTTCATTTTTTTTCATCTCCGTTGGCTTAGTTGTTTCTTTTTCGGAATCATTTTGATTGTCTTGTGCATTTTGACCTTCAACAATCTTGCTTAAATTTTTCATAGTATATAAGGTATAAATTTTGTTATAAAATTAGCTTTTAAAAAATTAAAATTCAATTTGTTGGGTGTGATTTCAATTCAGAATTGTTACAATTCAATTAAATATTTCAGTTCGATTTCACCGGTTAACCAATCTGCAACATGGTGTAATCATTGTTTGGCCGTTTAATAACTTTGATTCACCACTTTGATAACAATCTCCTAACGTATAACACTCAGGTCTTCATTAAGTTTGAATTGAATTGCTATGGCATTAAAAAAACAAATCCCAAAAACTATGAAAGTATTGCTATTGTTGACATTCGCTTTTTTATTCGGAACCAATTGTTTCGCCCAGAACATGAACAACGTACAGTTTCCTATGATGGTAAAGACATCGGCACGGAAAGAAATACGGATTCCCAACATTTTAGGCTTCCAAACCCTGAAATGTGACTTCCATATCCATACTATTTTTTCTGATGGAGTTGTTTGGCCAACGGTTAGGGTGGATGAAGCCTGGGAAGAAGGTCTGGATGCCATTGCCATCACCGATCACATCGAGAATCAACCTGGAAAAAAATATGTAAGCGGCGACCACAACGCTTCGTACGAAATTGCTTTCGACGAAGCAAAAGAGAAGAATATATTGCTAATCCATTCAGGAGAAATTACGCGTAAAATGCCTCCAGGACACTTAAATGCACTCTTCCTGAATGACGTAAATTTACTTGACATTCCCGATCTGATCGAGTCACTTCAGGCGGCAAAAAAACAAGGCGCATTTATTATGTGGAACCACCCCGGATGGAAAGCTCAACAACCCGACACTTGTTTGTGGATGCCTATGCACCAGGAATTGTTTGAAAAAGGGCTGATCAACGGGATTGAAGTTTTTAACGAACAGGAATATTACCCCATTGTATTCGACTGGTGCCTGAACCGCAAGTTTGCCGTCATCAGCAATTCTGATATTCACGGTATTACTTCAAATTTATACGATCTGGAAAGAGGACATCGTCCGATGACACTTGTTTTTGCCAAAGACCGCAGCCTGGAATCAATCAAAAAAGCCTTGTTCGAAAACCGGACATTGGTTTATTTCGACAACAAACTGGTCGGGAAAGAAGAATTCCTGAAAGCCATTTTTACAGCTTCAGTCACCATTAAACCAACCGGGAACACCGACAAAAAAAATCGCGAATTCTTCGAAATTACGAACAGTTCGGCTATTCCTTTCGATCTGGAATCTGCAAAAGGAGAGCAATTGACAATTCCGGCCGATGCGTCGCTGGTGATGCAGTTAAATCGTGAAGATTTCAAAGGCTTGACTGTGAAAAACCTCTATACAGGTTCAAAATCGAACCTTAAAATTGATTTGTTCTAACCTTTTTCTTCTAAACATGACCAAGGCTATTTCTGCTGAAATGAAAAAATGGAGGCTGCAAATCTTTGCCCTCACTTGGCTGGCCTATTTTGGAATGTATTTTTGCCGCAAAAACTTTAGTGTGGTGATGCCTGTATTGAGCCGCGAATTGCACACTTCCAAAGAAGAGTTTGCATTTGTCATTACGATTTACAGTGTCATGTACATGGCAGGGCAGTTCCTGAACGGCTATTTGAGCGACCGCCATGGGCCAAGGCTGATTGTGGGTATTGGCCTGCTACTTTCGGTCATCTCAAACCGTGCAATGGGCTGGATGGGAACCGTCGGCTCATTGGTCTAATTGCCGGCACTTTAGCTTTGGGCTTAAAAACTTATCTGAACAAAAGGGATCAGGGCTACATCATTACATCATTCCTGTTCCCCGAACATCCGAATTTCGATTTTACTATTTTCTACGAAAAACTGCACCAGCGCGGTCAAGTCATCTACCAAGGGAAATTATCGGATACCAATTGTTTCCGGATCGGGAATATTGGCCAGTTGTATTTAGACGATATAGATCGACTAATTGAAGCAATAGCACAAGTACTCGAAGAAATGTCAGTTTTGTAAAGTCCAGGATATCATTTTGTAATAATCAGATAATGATTTTTTGCTATCAGTTTAATAGTAATTTATTAATATTTAGGTTGATATATCTTTTGATAAAAAGACAAACCCTATAGTTGATAGCAAATATTAATAGAGTTGCAATATGTCTGTAATAACTCTTTAATTATTTTGTCTCATTTTTGTATCCTGAAAAGGTGGCGATTCCCAGAATATTTACCGGAATTTTACCATTCTTTGATATTTATGTATCTTGGTAGGACTGTTGAGAGCTCAAAAGTCACTTTTTCGATACAACGTAAATGTGAATTACTGAAGGGAATGAATTTTTAGAAACAATAAACGAGGTAGTTATGTCACTTAAAAAGGATGATGCCATTCGCGATATATTGTCGGATTACGAAGATCTGGCAAATTTAGTACTTCAGCAACTGGACGAACTTAACCAAATCATTGATTCGGGGAAGCTTCAGATTGATGAAGAATCGCATGATAGGCTAAAGAAAAAGGAAAATAAGATTAATAAGCTGGAGGTTAAACTAAGTGATAACATTGTAGATTCGATTGTTCTTTACCAGCCTGTTGCGTCTGAAATCCGAAAATTAGTAGCTTGTTACCGAATTGTAATAAGTCTTGAACGTATTGGTGACCTGGTAATTAGCGTTACCAAGCTGATGCGAAAAATTGAAAATCAGGATGTTTATGACGGCCTTTCAGGATTCATAGCCAAAATGGTTGTTTTGAGCACCGATATGGCGAGAAAATCAATGTTGTCTTTTATCAATCAAGACATGGAGCTCGCGATGTGGACGATAAGAACTGAATCCGTTGTCGATGAGTTTAACCGGAAGATGCTCAAAAAAGTGGCCGAAAGAGCGTATTTTTTGGCTGAAGACAAAAACCTTCTGATAAGCTTTATCAATATTAAAGAGATGGTGTCTGCTATTGAACGGATTGCCGATCATGCTGCAAATATTGCTGAAGCATCTTATTATTCATCAAAAGGAAAAGACATTCGCCATAAGCGTCCCGAAAAACTTAAAAATCATTCAAAATCTGATGATAATGGAGCAGAACTATAAAATATTGGTTGTTGACGACGAGAAAGATCTTTGCGAGATCCTTCAGTTCAACTTGGCAAGCGAAGGTTTTGATATTGAAGTGGCCTATTCAGGAGAAGAGGCGCTGAATAAGTCAATTGAAGGTTTCGATTTGTTATTGCTTGATGTGATGATGGGCGGAATGTCGGGGTTCAAACTGGCCGATAAAATCCGCAAGGAATTGGGGCTTTCTGTTCCTATCATTTTTTTGACTGCCCGCGAAACCGAAAACGATATGTTGACCGGATTCAACGTTGGTGCCGACGATTATTTGTCCAAACCTTTTTCGATCAAGGAACTGGTTGCACGTATCAAGGCTGTTTTGCGCCGTGGCAAATCGGTCGAAACCAAGCCAAAAGTGATTACCATTGATAACATGGAGCTTGATTTGAACCGCAAATCGGTAACCATTGATAATAATCCTGTATTACTTACACGCAAAGAGTTCGAGATATTGGCAATGCTGATTTCGGGCAAGGGTAAATACCTGAGCCGACAAGAAATTCTGGATCGAATTTGGAGCGATGATGTGATTGTAACCGAACGAAATGTTGATGTCAACATAGCACGGCTCCGCAAAAAAATCGGCGAATTTGGCAATTGCATCAAAGGCCGCTCTGGGTATGGGTATTGCTTCGAAAATTAAAAGATAAAACATGATTGTACAACACTCATTCCGCCGTCGAATATTTATCAACTTCTTTGTCTTATTTTCCATATTTACCCTGGCAGTATTGGGCTACCAGTACGACCGGGAAAAAAGCTACCGGACTGGTCAGCTCGAAAATATTCTGGACAATATTTCGGAAGTAACCCATCGGTACATCGAGCATAAACATATTTTTGAATCGGGCGATTTTAAATCGCTTGATACGCTAAAAATATTGTTGCCCATTGAAAATACCCGGCTTACTATAATTGATTTGACTGGAAAGGTTGTTTATGACAGCTTTGTTGCTGATGTTCGAAATGTGGAAAACCACTTGCAACGACCAGAAATTCAAAAGGCGCTTAATTCAGGAAAAGGCTCCAGCATACGTCTTTCGGCTACTACCAACCAGAAGTTTTATTATTATGCCAAGAATTGTCAAAAATATTTTGTCAGAACAGCTGCGGTTTACAATATCGATATCATCAGGTTCCTAAAAACTGAGCACATATTCTTGATTTTCATGCTGTTACTTTTTGGGTTGATGGGAATATTGCTTCATTTCACCACGCGCCGGTTAAGCGAGTTTATCATTAAGCTGAAGGATTTTGCGCTTAAGGCCGGACATAACGAAGATATTTCGAAAATGGATGTCAACTTTAAGGACGATGAACTGGGCGTAATCCGGAAACAGATCACACAAATATACAACAACCTTAAAACCGCTAAGGACGAACTGACCAGCGAAAGGGAAAAAATATACGGTCATCTTCAGGTTTTGAAGGAAGGCATCTCCATTTTTTCTTCTGAAAAACATAAGATACTGGCCAATAGCCACTTCATTCAGATTATAAACATGATTTCGGATAAATCGACGATATCGGCAGAGCATATTTTTTCGATACCGGAATTTGTCAGGATTGTTGAATTTATTGATCAATACAAAAAGGGCAAATTTCAATTCCAGAATAAAGAACTACCTCACCTTGAATATACCATCGAAAAAAATGAGAAATTTTTCCAGGTCAGGTGCGTTATTTTTCTGGATAAAAGTTTTGAGGTTCTGATCAGCGATGTGACAAAACCTGAGAAACAACGGCTTCTCAAACAGCAACTTACTTCAAATATTGCGCATGAGTTGAAAACGCCATTGTCATCTATAAAAGGTTATCTCGAAACGATCTTAAACAATCCGAATATTCCTGCGGAGAAACAGACCTATTTTCTCGAGAAAGCTTTCGCACAATCGGAGCGGTTGACCGATTTACTGAACGATATTTCGTTGCTCAACAATATTGAAGATGCCGGTGGATTGTTCGAATTTAAACCGCTAAGACTAAGGCCGATTATCAACGATGCAATTGAAAATCTGAAAATAAGACTTACCGAAAGGAATATGGAATACGTGGTTGATGTTGACAATGAGGTTGTTGTTAACGGAAATGAATCGTTGCTGTTTTCTATATTCCAGAATTTGGTCGAGAATTCGATCAATTATGCCGGTAACAATACAAAATTGACCATCAGGAAATACCTGGAAGATGATAAATTCTATTATTTCCAATACACCGATACCGGAGCAGGAATACCCGAAGAACACTTACCACGTATTTTCGAACGTTTCTACAGGGTTGATTACGGTCGTTCGCGCGAAACCGGCGGAACCGGCCTGGGTCTCTCGATCGTGAAAAATGCCATTATGCTTCACAAGGGCGAAATATCAGTCAAAAACCGACCAGAAGGTGGAGTGGAATTCTTGTTCTCGCTGGCTAAAAAGTAGAATTCGAACTGTAGTTGGTAATTTCTTTGGTGATTGTCAACCCAGACATCTCCATTTTCTCCCCGAATTGCAAAAACTTCCGCACCCAAAACGAAAAAAGCACCCCGGTTATCCGAAGTGCTTTCTAAAAAGAGCGAGAAACGAGACTCCCTGCCCGCCATTCGGCTTGTCAGGCGGGGAACTCGCGACTCCGACCTTGGCAAGGACGCGAGTTTGATTTTTGAAAATTCAATCCTCTGTATTTATGTTTTGACCTTCAACCCTTTTCTTCCAATATTTTCTTCCAGCTCCTGTTTTATAATACTTTTCAAGTTTCCTTGCGTTTTCTCTGTTTCCGGCAAATTCGGAATACACCAGTTTCCATGGGCGAAAACCTTTTGTGAATTGGCTATTACCTGCATTGTGTTGTTTTAGCCGGGCTTGAGGATCAGAGGACATGCCAACGTAGAATTTATTGGCAACCTCACTTGAAATCACATAAACGAAATAGTTTTCAGAATCCATAATTTATACTCGTGGCAAAAAGCATTTTGATTTTCAAGAATGTACTTAATAATAATCAAAAAGTAATTCCTGTTTAATTTAGTTGACTTATAGTTTCGTTATAAGTTAAAGAGATCAGTAGTATATATTCATATATACTGTAAGATATGAACCATCAAAAGTAATTTCCAATATACTTGTAACAAAATCTTCCTTAATTATTTCATGTACTATATTCACATCTCTTTCAGCAACATGACCAATTATTCTATTGTTATGCTTAACGGCAATAGCACTATCTGAATATGGATTATTTTTTTCAGGAACGAGAGATAAAAAATCATATCTTGAACAATATGTTAGTATATAGTTTTTTCGTTTTGGTATATGGACTCCTACTATTTCAAAATTTGTTGGCCTCTCTAAATCAAGTTCGTCACCTAGTCGACTTGCCCTAAGCTCTTTAAGTAAATCCTCAGATTCTTGAATTCGTTTCTCTGTATCTTTAATCAATTCCGAAATTTGGATTTGTTCAGAATTCTTAATTCCGAAATTAGACTTCTGATTATGTATGAGAAGCCAAATGAATAAAACTAATAAACCGACAATTATAAAAATCATCTTTTAAATTTTTCGATGTTGTTTATTGATTTATCTTCTAATATTTCAAGATTAATAATAAATGCACTAAAACTAATTATTTGCGGAATCAATTGCAAGGATAGATATAAACGAAAAAAGCACTCCAATTTCTTGAAGTGCTTTTTTAAAATGAGCGAGAAACGAGACTCGAACTCGCGACCCCGACCTTGGCAAGGTCGTGCTCTACCAACTGAGCTATTCTCGCAATAAATGTTTTGAACGTATTCATTAAAAATCCCGGAATAAGACTCCCTGCCCGCCATTCGGCTTGTCAGGCGGGGAACTCGCGACCCCGACCTTGGCAAGGTCGTGCTCTACCAACTGAGCTATTCTCGCATTAATGTAATGAACTTATTTTTTTAAAAGAACCTGAAACGAGACTCCCTGCCCGCCATTCGGCTTGTCAGGCGGGGAACTCGCGACCCCGACCTTGGCATCCGTCAGCTGACGGACTACCAACTGAGCTATTCTCGCAATAAATGTTTTGAACTTGTTTTTCTAAAAAGTACCCGGAGCGGGACTTGAACCCGCACAACCAATGGTCACAAGATTTTAAGTCTTGCGTGTCTACCGATTCCACCATCCGGGCCTCCTTAAAAAGAGCGAGAAACGAGACTCGAACTCGCGACCCCGACCTTGGCAAGGTCGTGCTCTACCAACTGAGCTATTCTCGCATATTTTTCAGTTCAGAATCAACTCCTGAACCAATGATGCCATTTTCAATACAATCCCGCAAGCTGGTGGTAACTGCGGCATTTTCCTGGTTTGAACGTACTGTTTAGTGCTTTCTGAAACAGCGTTGCAAATATATACCTATTTTTTCTTTCTCCAAAAAAGGATCACAACTTTAGCTTTTTTCGTTGTATTATTTTCTGAAAGGCTTATCCAGACCGGTTATCTTCTTTATTTCACTTAGCTTATTCAAAGCTTCGAGCGGGGTAAGCTGGTTGATGTCCAAGTTTTTAATCTCGTCGCGTATTTGTTTCAAAACCGGATCGTCTAACTGGAAAAAGCTCATCTGGAAGCCTTCCCGTTTCTCGGCCATCCCAGCCAAAGGTTTCGATAATCCTTCCTTTCGGTGCGTATCTTCCAGTTGAAGCAGGATTTCGTCGGCCCGGTGAACAACAGAAGGCGGCATTCCAGCCATTCGTGCCACATGAATCCCGAAACTGTGATTACTTCCTCCCGGCATCAACTTCCGGAGGAAAATCACTTTGTTGCCCACTTCCTTCACAGTTACATTAAAGTTTTTCACCCTTCCAAACGATTTCTCCATCTCGTTCAGTTCGTGGTAATGGGTGGCAAACATGGTTTTTGCTTTCGCTTTTGGGTGTTCGTGAATGTATTCCACAATCGACCAGGCGATTGAAATACCGTCGTAGGTAGAAGTTCCGCGCCCCAGTTCATCGAGCAAAATCAGGCTTCGGTCCGAAAGATTGTTCAGGATACTGGCTGCTTCGTTCATTTCGACCATGAACGTTGATTCTCCCAGCGAAATATTATCGGAAGCGCCAACTCTGGTGAATATTTTATCAACATAACCAATTTGAGCAGCTTCAGCCGGAACAAAACTGCCGATTTGCGCCATTAACACAATCAGGGCGGTTTGCCGCAACAAAGCCGACTTGCCTGCCATGTTCGGTCCGGTAATGATGATCACCTGCTGATCGTCCTGATTAAGGGTCACATCATTCGAAATGTACGATTCTCCCAATGGCAGTTGATGTTCGATCACCGGATGGCGGCCACCTTTGATAACAATGTCTTTCGAATCGTTGATTTCAGGCCTGGAATATTTGTATTCTATAGCTGTGGAAGCAAAGGACAATAGACAATCCAACTGCCCTATGATCGCAGCATTCAGTTGTATTGCCTGAATATATTCGGCCAAAGCGATCACAAGTTCATTAAACAGGCGAACTTCTATCGCCTGAATTTTTTCTTCGGCACCCAGGATTTTCGATTCGTATTCTTTCAGTTCTTCTGTGATATAACGTTCGGCACCCACCAACGTTTGTTTGCGGATCCATTCCGGTGGAACTTTGTCCTTGTGGGTATTCCTGACTTCAATATAATAGCCAAACACGTTGTTAAACGAGATCTTCAGACTTGTTATTCCTGTTCGTTCTGATTCGCGGTCCTGCATTTGTGCGAGGTAATCTTTTCCTGAAAAGGCTAACAAACGTAATTCATCCAATTCAGGAGAAACGCCCGAAGCAATTACACTTCCCTTGTTCACCAAGGTCGGTGGATCATGATGGATTTCCTTTTCGATGCGCGAACGGATAGATTCGCAGGGATTCAGCTGTTCTGCAAAACGTTGCAAATTGGGATTGTCGGTCTGACCGCACAATTGTTTAATGGGAACAATAGCCTGAAGTGCATTTTTCAACTGTACAACTTCGCGCGGGTTGATGCGCACAACAGCCACCTTCGAAATAATACGTTCCAAATCGCCTACCTGACGGATGTGTTCTTCCAGATTTTCCTTTAATTCTTCTTGCTTTACCAGATATTCCACCACGTTGAGGCGGTTGTTGATAGCAGCAATTTCCTTGAGTGGCAATGCAATCCAGCGTTTCAACAAGCGGGCACCCATTGGCGAAATGGTTTTGTCGATCACCTGAACAAGCGTTTTGGCTCCTTCGTTAATCGACGAAAAAAGTTCCAGGTTGCGGATAGTGAAACGGTCGAGCCAAACGTATTTGTCTTCTTCGATGCGCGACAGGCTGACAATATGTTTTGTCTGGTGATGCTGCGTTAAATCGAGGTAATGCAGAATGGCTCCTGAAGCTATAATCCCGTAATTCAGTTCGTGGATGCCAAACCCTTTGAGCGATTTGGTTTCAAAATGGCGCATCAACCGGTCATTGGCCGCGTCTTCAGTATAAACCCAGTCGTCCTGCGAAAAAGTATAATATTTTCCTCCGAACAAAGCAGTGAAATCGGCTCCTTTCCCTTTCTGAAACAAAACTTCCTTGGGATGAAACGAACTGAGTAACTTATCGATGTATTCGAACGAACCTTCAGCAGTTAGGAATTCGCCGGTTGAAATATCCAGAAAAGCAATTCCGGCCATTTTTTTATCAAAATGCACCGAAGCCAAAAAGTTGTTTTCGCGATGTTCCAGAATATTATCGTTGAACGAAACGCCTGGTGTCACCAACTCGGTAATGCCGCGTTTGACGATGTTTTTGGTCATTTTCGGATCTTCAAGCTGCTCGCAGATGGCTACCCGCGCGCCTGCCCGAACCAATTTTGGAAGATAGGTATCAATGGCGTGGTGTGGAAACCCGGCCAACTCAACATAGCTGGCCGCTCCGTTGGCTCGCCTTGTGAGCGTGATGCCCAAAATACCCGAAGCGCGAATGGCATCTTCGCCAAAAGTTTCGTAAAAATCGCCTACCCTGAACAACAAAACGGCATCAGGATGTTTCGCTTTGACGGCATAATACTGCTTCATCAAAGGAGTTTCAACATATTTTGGAGTAGTACTCAATATTCTGAATTTTTAAGATGAACAAAGATAAGTTTTAAAGGTATCTATAAAAATCTTGATGGGATATTTTGAAAATGGTTTTAGTAACCATGTGCAAAGTAATGCTAATAGCGCAATTGTATTTGAGTCCATAGAATAAATTATCAGGAAATTGAAAAAAAGTGTAACTTTGAAAAAATGATTTAAGAAAATGAGCACCATAGAATTAAGACATATAATCACTGAGCAATTATCTCATATTGATGATGTTTCATTTTTGAATGCAATAAAAACGATCATAGAGTCTAAAGTTTCTGAAGTCACTTATAAACTAAGTGATTTTCAAAAGAAACGGATTGATTTAGCCAGACAGCAACTCAAAAATGGGCAAACAATTTCTAATGAGGACTTACAAAAAGAAGTTGATCAATGGTTAAGTTCAAAATAGATTGGTCAATCGAAGCCAGGCTGGATTTATTAGACATTCTTGAATTCTATATAAAGCAAAACGATACTGCTACTTATAGTATCAAGTTAAATTCAGAAATAAATAAAAGTATAAAATTGTTGTCAAAAAATCCATTTATTGGGATAGAGACAGATTATGATTCTGTCAGAGCATTGATCTCAGGTAATTATCAGATTATCTATGAGATATTTGACAAATTGATTATAATAATAATGGTTTGGGATTGTCGGAGAGATCCAGAAGATAAAGTGATTGATAGAAGAATTAAATAATAAAAGGCCAATTTTTATCGAAAAACAACTAATAATATTGTCTATTCAATAAGTTTTATACCTCTTATTTCACATTTGCTATAACTTTCTTTTCCGGTATCAAATTCGCTGCCACCCTTACCAGCAATGTAAGAATAATGAAATAAACTGCAGGGTTGAACTGCTGACCCATCACAAATGAAAGTAGCAATAAAGCTCCGACTAACCAGAAATAATACCGGGTTTTGGTTCTCCATTTTTTAAATCTCCATACAAAGGCAAAAAACAGGTTAAGTGGAAATGCCCACAACAGATTGTAATTTGGGCTCATGGCTGGATGTTCAGAATACATTGTGAACCAGCCAATGATCAGACCTGCAAAACCAGTCAATGCAAATAGCCAGTAGTCGAGCCAGTCGGTTTTTTGCTTCCGGAGGAAACCCCGAACAGAAATTACGGCAACCAGTAGAAAAAGCAACCCAAATACAATCGCCGGCCATGGCAAATCAGAATTCAGTTTAGAATTCGGAAACTCAACAAGCGTGCGGGTTTCAAGAACCAACGGTTGTGGTTTTCCATCTTTGCTTATTTCGGCTTTGGAAAACTGATTTTCGAGATATTCAGGCAAAAACATTTGTCCGTAAGCCGGAACCGTCTGCTCGGCCTTTTTGCCTACCAGCAAGTCAATGCCTAAATCAATCCACCGAAATGAATGATGAAATTTTTTGATAAGGTCGCGGTAACTTTCGGTTGGATGGTTATCGGTAAATTTGATGGATACACCCCCATTGCGTTCAATCATATCCCGAATACGGGTGGCACAATTGTCCGTGAAAAAATTGTAGCGGTATTCGCGGTTTTCAGGTTTGGCATTTTCAAGTAACGCCAGGAAAAGCTTGTTTTTTCCTTCCGGAGAAAGATTGAGTACCTGTTCGTAAACGCTGCGTTTGTCTTCGTTGTATCCACGCATAAAACTCCGGTATTTTTCACCAACCATCAGGTAGTCAGTTTGTCCTTTTGCAAAGCGGTACATGAAATTGGGCGTTTCGAAACTAAAAACGCCGTAATTGAACACAGCATCAAGGCCAAGCGATGGATCATTTATCCGAATGGCCGTGTGTCCATACATTGAATAAACATCCGTTCCGGGATTGCAAGTCAAAATACTAACAGTGGCAGCGGGACTCAATTGCTGAGCATTTATTTTGGGCTGAAAGATCAGGAATGAAAGGAATATCAGGAGAAAAAGACGCATGTTCATGACCAAAAATTTTGGTTCTAAAGATAGAGGTTTTACTCTTATCATGACGGAACGAAAAGGGAGTTCAGGAGAAAAGATAGACGATTAAAAAGCGAATGGGGTGAAATGATTTTAAGCAGTGACAATCTTGACTTCGTTATTTAGACAGAATAAAAATAGTAAGTCTGCCCGAAAATTGATAATATTGCCGTTCGTTTTTAAAAATTGACAGATATGGGATGCACAGGATGCAACACAAATATAGATTTAGATCGTCCAGCCATGCTTGGTACTTATGACTGGCTCAGCGATATACCTGATACACAAAACGAAACGGACATAGTTGAAATCCGTTTCAAGGGAACCCGGAAGGAGTTTTTCAGGAACGAAGACGGCATACAATTGAAACGCGATGAACTGGTAGTGGTATCATGCTCGCCAGGGCATGATGTTGGCGCGGTTTCTCTGACCGGAAAACTGGCCGAACTTCAGTTTAAACGGAAAGTTAAAAAGCCGGAACGTTACGAATGGTACAAAATATATCGGAAAGCCACTCCTGCGGATGTGATTAAATGGGAAGAAGCAAAAGCGCGCGAACAAAAGGTGATGATTCGGGCCCGGCAAATTGCCAATGAAATTGGGTTGAACATGAAAATCGGTGATGTTGAGTTTCGTGGCGATAACAACAAGGCCATTTTCTTTTACATTGCCGATGACCGGGTCGATTTTCGTGAATTGATCAAACAATACGCGCGTGAATTCAGCATAAAGATAGAGATGAAGCAGATTGGTGTGCGCCAGGAAGCTGGTCGTATTGGTGGAATTGGCTCGTGCGGACGTGCATTGTGCTGCTCGACCTGGCGAACCGACTTTACAAGTGTGACTTCGGATGCTGCCATCAAACAGGGTTTATCGCCCAATGCCGAAAAAATGGCGGGCCGATGCGGGAAACTCAAATGCTGCCTTACTTACGAACTCGACCATTATCTCGAAGCGCTGGAAGATTTTCCACATGAACTGCTGGCCATCGAAACTGATAAAGGACTTGCACGCCATTTCAAAACTGATATTCTTCAGAAAAAGGTATGGTATAGTTATTCTCAATCTGACGGTGGACGGACTTTTGTCCTTGATTTGGAAGATGTTAAGAAATTCCTGAACATGAACAAACGTGGACAGAAACCGTCGTTTGAAGGTTATAATGAACCGGAAGCGAAGAAGGAAAACATGATGAACGTGGGCGAGTTGGATCAAAAATATTTTACCGAAACAAGTCCGGTAAAAAAACGAAACAAGCAGAGAAGAAGGCCACAGGGAAATCGTAATCAGGGAGACCAACCGCAATCAACCAATACTGTAGAAACCAGACCACCGGAATCGACATCTCGGTCGAGAGAAAATACATCGAATGAGAATCGATCTCGCAGAAATAGACCTCACCGAAATCGGCCCCAGGTAAATAAGGGACCAAGGCCGGAATAAAGGATTATTTTTAAAAAGCTGCAATAAACTGTTCTTGATCAGTTCGTTGCAGTTTTTTTTTCATTTGCTCTTTTATTGGTGGTTCTTAAATTATGATCCATAATAATCAGGATTAATTTTCAAATAAGCATTTGCCAAGCTGAGTATTTGAACCTGATTTTCGAGAAACCCCACCAGCGATTCATAATTTTCGGAAGCGTGTTTTAGTATGGCTGAGGCCATGCCAAAAACAGCGGGTAAGTGGCTTTTTGAGGTGAGGTAATAGCCATCGAGCGCGTTTTGAATACCGCCTGAAATGATTAGCTGACGACACGCAGGATGCATATTTTTATTCAGAAGCTGGTTGACCGAATCAACCATTTGTCCGGCTGATTGCCCCATAAACGCAAATGGCAAACTGGATTCGAGTTTTTGCTGGTCGCCGCGCAACATCTCCAATTTTGAGAAATTAGTTCCGCCATAAGCTCCAAATTCAATGGCTTCGAGCGGAAGTTTAAGCAATTGCCGCAAACTTTCAGGACCAAATCCCTGACCAACTTCTTTGACAATAATCTTCAACTTCACCTGATCGAGTAACTGAACGATTGTTTTTAAAGGCGATTGTTTTAATCTGTTTCCCTCGGGCTGAAACCATTCCTGAAGCGGGTTGATATGCACAATGAGCCCGTCAGCCCGAAGCTCTCCAACGAGATCGACCACTGCCTGAATATTTTTGGTTGCCAATAATTCTTCTACCTGCGAGATTCCCAAATTGGCCCAAAATGGCTGTTCATCGCCGATTTCGTCGCGGAAATTAAAATCGTCCCAATGCGTTTTGTCGAACAGAATTTTACGGCACGATCCGAGACCCATTCCCATTCCAAACTCGCGGCAGACGCGGGCAATATTTCCATTGATGGTTCGCGAAACGCCAGTTCCGCCAGTCATGCTTGATACCCAGATCGGCGTACGCATTGTTTTTCCCAGGAATTCGATGCTTAGATCTAAATCTTCAGGATGGGCCGAAAGCAACGGTTCGTAGTTGAAACGACGGTCCTGCTCTGCCAGTTTGGTTTGCGAATCAAGTGCAAGTTTAATATGTTCGAGTTTACGGTCGTGGTCCATTTGAACTGATGAATTATGATTAAATAATGTCAAAACATGCGGAAATTTACGGTTTTTTTATTTATGATTGATAAAATGAATCAATTTTAGCTCACTCCGAAATTATTCCGTAAAATATTCCGCGAAATAACCATCCAGAGAATTTCAGGAGTTCCTTCGCCGATCTGTGACTTTCCGGAATTTTCCTGAAATTCAATACTGTGAATGCGTTTTGAAATATTTATTGCCTGATATGAAAAAAATGTTTCATATTTTGGACTTCACGTATAAAATAATTAATTTTGACGTAAAAAAGAAATGGAAGCAAAATTGACATTAAACTTCGATCAGGAAGTAATAGAAAAAGCCAAAGAATATGCAGCTGCCAATAATATCAGTCTTTCGAGATTGACTGAATTTCTTTATCGCCAGATTACATCGGGTAATTATAAAACCATCGAAGATTTTCCTGTTTCTGATTGGGTTAACCAGGTTGCCGAAGGGGAGGCTACCTATAAAAGGCGTTCGAGAAAAGACCTGAAAGACGAATATTTTAATCAGGCCAGATGAGAATTTTTGTTGATGCAAATGTCTTGGTTGCCACTTTAAACAAAGAGTATCCTTTGTTCACTTGGTCGTCGCGCATACTTAGCCTTCAAGGAAAGCAGAACATAGAGCTTTTCACTTCACCGCTTTGCCTGGCCATTGCGTTTTATTTTTCGAGCAAGAAAAGTGGTGAAAAAATGGCAAGGGAAAAAATCGAAATGCTTCTTCAGCATATTGGAATCAGCACAATCGATGAAAGTATAACTAATCAAGCCATTAAAAATAAGCTCATTCACGACTTTGAGGATGGGATGGAATATTATTCCGCTATTCAGCACAAATGCGATTGCATCATTACTGAAAATCAAACTGATTTTTATTTTAGCGAGATAGAAGTGATTGGATGTGAGGCCTTTCTTGTGAAGCTTCAGCACAATTAATCAAGTTATATTCTCGACAGGATAAGATTTATATTCTTGATGTTGATATTTAAATACTTTCCCCAAAAGCTGATTGGGGCACCCGACAATCCGTGTCGTTTGGAATGATTTTTTAGTGGATTGCCAATAAGTAATAGATCCGAAAATTGCCAGATGCGTTTTGCAATAATATATTATAATTGTCGGATGTATCTGACAAATTAATATTATAAATGTATGATTGATGTGACAAATAATGTTATATTTGTCGGATTAATCTGACAAAAATGGAAAAGCTTTTTCAGTTTTCGGCATCAAGAATCAGGTTGGTTGACCTTTCTTTCAAGCGTTACATGCTAAACAGAATCAACTGGGATAACCGTCTGATCGGGATAACCGGGGCACGTGGCGTGGGTAAAACGACCTTGCTTTTGCAGCACATCAAAGAAAATTTAGCTGATGTTCCCGGCGAAGTGATTTATGTGAATATGGATGATCTGTATTTTTCGAAAAGTACGATTGTTGATTTTGCCGATGAATTCGTAAAAAGAGGAGGAAAGCATCTCTTTATAGATGAGGTTCATAAGTACAAAAACTGGTCACAGGAAATAAAAAATATCTACGATTATTTTCCTGACCTTCAGATTGTTTTTACAGGTTCTTCAGCGCTGGATATACACAGAGCAGAAGCCGATTTGAGTCGCCGTGCCATCGTTTATTCAATGCAGGGAATGTCGTTCAGAGAGTTTATCGAATTGAAATATGGTCATCAATTCCCTGCAGTTCAGCTGGAAGATATTCTCACCAATGCCCCCGTTTATATCTCATCTGTTCTGGAGAAAATAAAACCAATTAAGCTTTTCGAGGAATACCTGCAATTTGGATATTATCCTTTCTTTACTGAAGGCGAAACGGAGTTTTCAATTCGGCTTAAACAGACAGTTAACCATGTGCTTGACAATGATTTACCTTCAGTAGAAAATATTGATTTTAATGCCGTTCATTACCTGCGGAAATTAATTGCCATTCTTGCAGAAATTGTTCCATACAAACCGAATATACTGAAGCTCAGTCAGCAAATTGGGATTGGCAGAGAGACTCTTTTGCGCTATTTGTATCTTCTGGAAAAAGCTGATTTGTTGATGCTTCTGCAAACCAATGCTTTTGGGATCAACAAGATGAATAAGCCTGAAAAAGTATATTTGAACAATCCGAACCTGATTTACACGCTGACCGATTCGTCTGCAAATACCGGGACTTCCCGCGAAACGTTCTTCTTCAATCAGCTAAGGGTTGGTCATTCTGTAAATTGGAGCGAATCAGGCGATTTCATGATTGATGGCAAAACTATTTTTGAAATTGGTGGAAAAAATAAAACCAACAAACAAATTGCCGGAATCGAAAACTCCTATATCGCAGCCGACAACATTGAATATGCTTACCAAAACAAGATTCCACTCTGGCTCTTTGGATTTTTATATTGATAATGAATGTTGGCCAAGCCATTGATGGCTAGCTCGCTAAAAGTAAACTTCGCAATGAATCTGATCGCGGTCGAAACCTTTTTCTTTCAGGATTTCGAGTGCGTCAAATATCATGTCGCTGTTGCCGCAAAGGTAAAAATGGGTTTCAGGAGCGAATGTGCAGTTTTTTAAATAGCCGGTCACGCGGCCATGGTAAGTTCCTTTTGGGTCGCGGCTGGTGCAAAGTATGTAACGATCATTGGCGTATTCATGACGGTCATATGCTTCGGTTGCATAGCGAATTCCATGAATCAGTGTGTAATCAATTTCAGGATAAGTACGAACCATGCTGCGGAAAGGCGCAATACCGGTACCACTGGCAATGAAAACAAACTTTCCGGTTTCGGCAACCTCTGGTTCCATCCCGAATTTGCCGAAAGGACCGTGAACCTCGACCAAATCGCCGGCTTTTAGTTTCCTGAGTTTTGGGGTAAAGTATCCGTTATCGACTTCTTTTACCAAAACTTCGAGATTCCGATCGTTTACGCTGCTGTAAATAGAATATTCGCGGCTTTGATATTCGCCATGAATTCCCAGCGAAAGGTGTTGACCGGCTTTAAACGCAAAACGGGCTTTGGGTAATTTGAACGAAAATGTTTCATTTGTCAAATGCCGGATTTCTTCAATCTTGTAGAAACTCTCGTCAATCTTTATATCTGATGTTATAAAATTCATCATGGCTTTACAATTTTGCTGCAAAAATAATCATTTATTCTATTTTAAGACAAATTAGTCTTTTATTTGTTGATATCTAAGAAATTTCTTAACGAAACGCATTTCAGTTTTTCTCTTCCTGAAATAAATAAACAGCAATATAGTTGATAATCAGACTATACATAAAAGAAAAATGTCCGCATTGCTACGGACATTTAATTAAACAAGTATTTTAAACTAAATGTTTTTGAATGGATTCTTTCCTTCCGGTAAAATTGGAATTCAGTAATGCTTATTCGAAAATATTGTTGAGTAACCCGCCGCTGGCTTCTTTGCGGCTATTTGGTCCAAATGAACTGAGTTGAGCCACCAGTTTTCGGATTGGCATCGACTGTAACCAGACGGTTCCGGTTCCGCGAAGGGTTGCAAGGAAAATGCCTTCGCCGCCAAACGCCATTGAACGGAGTCCGCCGGCTTGCTGAATGTCGAAATCGATGGATTCTTCGAATCCGACTACACAGCCGGTATCAACCCGCAGAATTTCGTTGTTTAACTGACGTTGGATCACGGTTCCCCCGGCATGGATAAAAGCTTTTCCATCACCCTGTAATGTTTGAAGGATGAATCCTTCGCCGCCGAAAAGTCCGGAACCAAGTTTACGGTTAAAACGCATTGATATTTTGGTTCCCAATGCTGCGCATAAAAATGCATCTTTCTGTACGATAAGGGTTCCGTGGTGTTGAGTAAGGTCAACCGGAATAATGGTTCCGGGATAAGGAGCCGAAAAAGCCACATGTTTTTTGCCCCAACCCTGATTGGTAAAGTGTGTTATAAAAAGCGATTCCCCTGTTAAGAGGCGCGATCCGGCAGAAAGTACTTTGTCAAAAAATCCAGCTCGGGGGTTCGATCCATCGCCCATTTTTGACTCGAAGCTAATACCGTCTTCCATATAAAGCATGGCTCCTGCTTCGGCGATCACTGTTTCTCCGGGGTCGAGTTCAACTTCTACCAGTTGAACATCGTGACCCATAATTTTGTAATCGATTTCGTGTGATTGCATGTTGAATTTTTTTTGATATTTCTAGTTATGTTTGAATGTGTCACACAAATTTATAGATTGTTACAAAATAGTCAGACATGTTCATGATCATTTTTTTTATCCAGAAGTCAATTAAGCGATTAAACCTTTTGATCAAACTGGTATCGAAGCAATAAAGTTTTGTTAATAATTAGTTAATGATGTAAACCATTTATTTTTTCATCTACCTTTGCGTTCGGGAAAAATAAGAAAAGCCGGATATGTTACAGTTGCTGCCACTTGGTAGAGTTCTTTCGCTTACAGGGAAAGGCCTTTTACATCTTTTAAATAGAAAGTTAAGCGACCTTGATATTGATAGAGAATACTTCGCTGTAATCCTTATAGAACTCGGCGAAGGTAATCTTACACAAAAAGAATTGGCAAGTCAGTTGGAAACCGATAAAGTAAGTGTCGTGCGGATTGTGGACTATCTTACTGAAAAAGGATATGTAAAAAGGATAAAGAATTCGGTTGACAGAAGAAAATATAGCCTTACATTAACTGAAAAGGCGAAAGAAAAATTACCAGAGATAAAGAAGTCAATGATGGAGGTAATTGAATTGGTATTTAGCGGCATCACAGAATCGCAGCAGACAGAATTTATTTCAGTTCTGGGAGTTATTAAAGAGAATATTAAGCAAGCAAATAATATTGGCTTATGAAGTTTACAAGTTCAATTGGTGTGTTGATAGTGCTATCCTTATTTCTTTCCTGCAAATCAAAAATAAAGGAGCAGGCACAAAAGGAAAAACCACCGGTAATGGTTGAAGTGATTATTGCAGGATCAAAAGAAGTTTCGAGCAACCTAGAGGTGAATGGTACAGTACTTTCGAATGAAATGGTAGAACTTCGTCCTGAAATTAGCGGACGACTTACTTATCTGAATATTCCTGATGGTGCAACTGTTACGCAAGGCACCATACTTGCCAAAGTAAATGATGCAGATTTGCAGGCACAAATGGAACAGCAGAAAACACAACTCGATCTGGCTACCAAGACCGAAAAACGACTGCGTGATTTGTTAAAAGTGAATGGTGTAAACCAGGCTGACTATGATGTCGCATTGAGCCAGTTAAATGCCATTCAGGCCAATATTAAAGTACTAAATGCCGAGATTGACAAAACCGTTATCCGCGCACCATTTTCAGGCGAATTGGGATTACGCGAGGTAAGTCCTGGAGCTTATGTTACACCACAAACCCTTATTGGCACCTTACAGCAAACCAATAAGGTGAAAATTGACTTTACAGTTCCTGAAACATTTGCTGGTATTATTAAGAAAGGGAACAAAGTCAGGATTCAAACAAACGATGCTGCGGATAGTAATGTAGGCACCATAACTGCGATAGAACCACAAATCAATTCTGTTACCCGAAACATCAAAGTGAGAGCAATACTCGACAATGGCATTCTTTCTCCGGGATCATTTGTAAAAGTATTATTGGGCCAAAACAGACAAAGCATTATGGTGCCGAGCAATGCAATTATTCCAGACGCGCTTTCGAACCAGGTTGTTGTGGTAAGAAAAAACAAGGCTGTTTTCACGAATGTTGAAACCGGATTAAGGAATGAAGACCTTGTTGAACTTACCAGTGGAATAAATGTAGGAGATAGCATTATTGTGAGCGGGATGTTGTTTGTTCGGCCAAATGCACCCATTAAGATTCAAAGGGTGGTGGGAGTAAAATAGAAAGAAGTCCGAAGTCAGGAGACGAAAAGCTCATTCAACGTCTTTTTTTCCGACTTCGGTCTTCTGACTTCCGGCATAAAAATCAATATATAAATATTAGAATACACAGTTTAAGTCAATCAAACTCAATGATTCGTTAACGTGAATATATCAGAATTATCACTTAAAAAACCCGTACTGGCAACAGTAATGAGTTTATTCCTTATCCTTTTTGGAGTGATAGGGTTTAATCTATTGGGTATTCGTGAATATCCGGCCATTGATCCCCCAGTGATTACTGTGAGCACTTCGTATGCCGGGGCTAACTCAGATATTATTGAAAGCCAGATTACTGAACCTCTTGAGAAATCGATTAACGGTATTCCGGGAATCCTTACCATGACTTCATCAAGTTCAGTGGGGAATAGCAGAATCTCTGTCGAATTTGACCTCAGCACCAACCTTGAAGCTGCGGCCAATGATGTACGCGACAAAGTAAGTCAGGCTGTGCGCAATTTGCCCCAGGATATTGATGCCCCACCAGTTGTTACCAAAGCAGATGCAAACAGCGACTTTATTATTATGATGGCTGTGCAAAGCCAGAGCAAAGGCTTGCTTGAGTTAAGCGATTATGCTGAAAATGTATTGCAAAATAAGTTTCAAACAATACCTGAAGTCAGCGGGGTTAACATTATTGGCCAGAAACGCCCTGCAATGCGCCTGTGGATCGATCCTGACAAAATGAATGCTTTTGGTATTGCTTTCAACGATATAACGGATGTATTAAACAAGGAAAATGTTGAAGTGCCTTCAGGGAAAATCTATGGAAACAAGACTGAACTCACAATCAAAGCATTGGGTCGGCTTACCACCGAAAAAGACTTCAAAGATTTGATTATCCGGGAAACCGCAGATGGAATTGTGAGACTAAGTGATGTAGCAAAAGTTGAATTGGGGCCAGAAAATTACGAACAAAGTTGGCGCCTGAATGGAGTAAATGCAGTTGGACTGGCAATCACGCCACAACCTGGGGCCAATTATATAAATATTTCAGATGAATTCAACAAACGACTTGAAGAAATAAAGAAAACACAGAAAAACGACATTCAGTTTACCGTTCTGATTGATAATACAACGAATGTTCGCAAATCATTAGAGGAAGTAAAACAGACACTGATGATTTCCTTTATTCTGGTAATTATGGTCATTTTTGTTTTCTTCAGGAACTGGCTCATCGCTATCCGACCATTGATTGATATTCCTATTTCTCTCATCGCAACCTTCTTTGTAATGAATATGGCTGGATTTTCCATAAATATTCTTTCGATGTTGGGCATAATTCTGGCAACCGGCTTGGTGGTGGATGATGGGATTGTGGTAACAGAAAATATATTTCGGAAGTTTGAAGGCGGCATGCCAATCCGAAAAGCAGCATTGGAAGGTAGCAAGGAAATCTTTTTTGCCGTTATTTCGACTTCAGTCACACTCGCAATTGTATTTTTACCTGTATTGTTTCTTCAAGGTTTTGTTGGAAGCCTGTTCAGGGAATTTGCCGTTGTTGTAGCCAGTGCCGTGCTGATATCGGCATTTGTCTCGCTTACCATAACACCGGTATTAAATGTTTACCTGAATAAACCAAATGCCAAACATAGCAAGATTTACCAGAGTACTGAACCTTTTTTCAAAGGCATGGAAAATGGATATAAAAGTGTACTTCAACAGTTTGTTAAATTAAGATGGTTGGCTTGGGCGATTGTTCTGGTTTGCCTTTTCATCATCTATTTTATTGGTAAAAATTTACAGAGCGAGATTGCACCTTTGGAAGACAAGGGAAGTATTCGTTTTCAGGTTACGGGTCCGGAAGGAGCAAGTTATGGATATATGTCAAATGCAGGAAAGGAATTCGGCGACTTTCTTGTTGATTCAGTTCCTGAAAGTAAATTTTCTTTCCTTGCCGTCCCAGGTTTTGGTAATTCAGGAGTAAATGGCGGCAGCGGCAGACTTGGATTGTTGCCAGCTTCAGAAAGAGGAAAATCTCAAAGTGAACTTGTAAAGGAATTATCGAAAAAAATAATGCGCTTTAACGACCTTAAGATTTTTGCCATTGAGGAACAAACTATTTCCGTTGGTCTGGGATCAAGAGGCTCATTGCCTGTGCAGTTTGTAGTACAGAATTTAGATTTTTCCAAATTGGAGGAGGTGATTCCGAAATTTCTCGATGCTGCCCGAAACGACAAGACTTTTCAAAATGTTGATGTGAACCTCAAATTCAATAAGCCTGAAGTTGATATTGTAATTGACAGGATTAAAGCACGTGAACTGGGACTTACAGTTTCTGATATTGCTGGTGTCATGCAGAGTGCATTTAGTGGCCGTCGATTGGCCTACTTTATCATGAATGGCCGTCAATACCAGGTTATCAGCCAGGTTGGATTGCAAGACAGACAGCAAATGACCGACATATCGAAGTTGTATGTACGTAACAATTTGGGAAATAATATCGCATTGTCTGAAGTATTGAGCATGAAAACCAGTGCGAATCCACCTTCACTATACCACTTTAACCGTTACAAAGCAGCCACGATCTCAGCTTCACTAGCTGAAGGCCGAACTATCGGAGATGGTGTAAAAGCGATGCAAGCTATTGGAGACAAATTGCTGGACGAAAGTTTTCAAACTTCATTGAGCGGACCTTCACGCGATTATGCTGAAAGTTCATCCAATACGGCCTTTGCATTTTTACTTGCGCTCCTTCTTATATATCTGGTGCTGGCAGCTCAGTTCGAGAGTTTTAAAGATCCTTTTATTATCATGATCACTGTGCCATTGGCCATCGCCGGAGCTGTTCTGTGCTTATGGATGTTCAATCAAACGCTTAATATTTTCTCTGAAATTGGAATGATTACCCTGATTGGTCTGGTTACCAAGAATGGAATCCTGATTGTGGAATTCGCCAACAAGAAACGGGAACTTGGTCTTAATAAATTTCAGGCAGTTATCGAAGCTTCCACACAACGTCTGCGCCCAATTTTAATGACCAGTCTGGCAACTTCCCTTGGTGCGCTGCCAATTGCTCTGAGTTTAGGTGAAGCTGCTACAAGCCGGGTTCCGTTGGGTATTGTAATTGTCGGCGGAATCGTATTCTCTCTTATACTTACTTTGTTTGTAATTCCGGCTGTATATACATTCGTTTCCGGGAAACACATTAGTCAAGAGGAAATTGATAATCAGTTTAAATGATTTGGTCAATGAAGAAGATATTTTTTTATATGGTATTTTTTCTACCTCTGGTTGGGGCAGGACAAACAAACATCTCATTGAAGGGCGCGATAGATACTACGCTCATCAACAGCTTTGATATTCAAATAGCTGGAAATAATCTGGAGATCAGTAAAATCAACAATACGTTTGGTGTTGCCGGTGGTTTGCCCTCAGTAAATGCCAGTGTTAGCGACAATCAATCGTTGGTTAATGTTAATCAAAAATTGAACAGTGGAGTAGAAATAAAGAAACCCGGTGCTACTGCAAATACCTTGAATTCAAATGTTACCGTTGGGATGGTTTTATTCAATGGATTTAAAATAGTGGCTACCAAAGAGCGTTTTAACCGCCTGCAACAACAAAGTGAATTGCAGCTGAATATTGAGATTCAAAATAGCATTGCCACTGTTATGGCCAAATACTACGACATTATCAGGCAGCAGGATTACCTGAAAATCATTCAGACTTCATTGGACGTGTCTCAAAAAAAGCTGGATATTATTACTGAAAGGAAGAATGTGGGTATGGCAAATGATGCAGATTATCTTCAGGCACAGATTGATGTGAGCGCTGCACAACAAAATTTAAAGAACCAGCAATTGGTGGTTGAACAAACGAAGACAGATTTGCTTCAGATCATGAGCCAGAAACGATATTATCCATTTTCAGTAAATGATAGTATTATGGTTGATCGGTCAATCCAATTGGATGCGATTTTAAATTATCTGAACCAAAACCCACAATATCTTGCCGCCGAACAGCAAATTAAAATCAATGAACAAGTTGTGAAAGAGGTTGCTGCCTTGCGTTATCCTTCGCTGAGGTTCAGTACGGGCTACAATATGAACAGAACTCAAAACTCGGCAGGTTTGACTTTGCTGAACCAAAGTTACGGCCCATCGGCAGGACTTACAATGCAAATTCCAATTTACAACGGCAACGCCTACAAGGTTCAAAAACAAACAGCCGAGTTCAATGTTGACATTGCCATATTGCAGCAGGAAAGTTTGCTCAATACTTTGACTTCCGATGCTGTGAAAACTTACCAATCATACAGCTCAACCATAGAGCAGCTGGATGCGCAGAAGAATACCATTGAATTATCAGGAAAGTTGATTAAGGTTGTTTTGCTTCGTTTTCAGGTTAATCAGGCAACAATTCTTGATGTTAAAGCTGCGCAGGCGAGCTATGAAAATTCAGGCTACCAATTGGTCAATCTGAATTATGCCGCCAAGATTGCCGAAATTGAACTTAAACGACTGATGTATAAGCTTGGGAATTAGGAAATAAGGTGGCTTGCTCCCTTCGACTCGCTGCGCGGCTCAGGGAGCGGCTCTCCGGACTTCTGTCTTCTGTCTCCGGACTTCCGACTTCAATAAATCTCATTAAATTTTGCTTTCACGATCTCTTTTACTTCCTGAATGTTGATCTTCCGGCCCAATTCTTTTTCGATGGAAGTGACTCCATAAGTGATAAATCCGCATGGGTTGATGTAGTTAAAATAGCGCATGTCGGTATTTACATTCAGGGCAAAACCGTGCATCGAAACATACCGGCTGACCCGAACCCCAATCGCACATATTTTCCTCGATTTCGCCGGAATGGTTGAATCGAGCCAAACACCGGTGGCTCCGTCTTTCAGAGCACCTTCCAATCCATATTCGGCAATGGTTTGAATGATGGCCTGTTCCATTTTGAAGATGAAATCTTTTACCCCGATTTTGTAGTTTTCAAGATCGATAATCGGGTAACCAACCAGTTGCCCCGGACCGTGATAGGTTATATCGCCACCGCGATTGATTTTGTAATAAACAGCATCAATTTTCTTCAGGAAATCGCTGTTGATCAGTAAATTGTGTTCGTTGCCACTTTTGCCGAGGGTATAAACATGCGGATGTTCCACCAGCAAAAAACGATTGATTTCGCTGCTTTTTTTATTCGCCAGCTTATCGGCAACAACCTGTTGGTGAATTGTTTCCTGATAATCCCAGCATTCTTTATAATCTTTCAGACCAAGGTCTTCGAAATTGAAATTTGCCATAAAATCGCGTATTGTACTTTTAAGGACTGGTAAGTATTACAATTTTGTCAATTCAACAATTCTATCAATAAAATTCTTGGCTTTGTTGAATAAATCCACAACCATCTCCTCCTCATATAAAACAAAATCATCATAATCCCCAGTTTGTCGTCTATCATAAAGGTCTGAGAAGAAACGTCCATCTTCTTTTGGAACCAATCCGGTATGAACAAAATGAAGTCCAAACATCTGTCTTATACCTTTATGCGAATTGGTCTCAATTGACTTCTTAAGCAATAATCCACTAACAGCATAATAACATGAATAATAAATCCGATTTACTGAAGCATTCCAATAACGATTCTTAATCATCGTTTCAGCCTCAATAATAGTCTCAAGAGAACGTCTAATTCTATATTTGATCAAGTCATCGGTATCGCCTGTCATAACTGGATTCCATCTTTTTTGACATTCTTATAAAATGGTGTTATGGCATGTCTGGTTTCCCAATCGTTGCGACTAAAAATAATAGGACTAATAATCTTACCTGTCTCAAATTCTAAATCATATAAAGGATATTTAATCTTTTGTTCCTCTGAATAAGATACTTTATCACTATTTACAAGTATCAGAATATCAATGTCTGATTGTTCCTTATTCTGACCTCTGGCATGTGAGCCATACAGAATAACAGTTGCTGAAGGATCTGATAAATTAACCAACTGCTTGATTTTGAGTAATATTTTTTTATCCTTAATCATGCTCAAATATACAGAAATAAGTCTGATTTATAAACTTCTTATGCTTTTGCATGTACCTCTGCCCGAAATGATGATCGTCCCAACGGGCTACTTTCGACGAATGAAAATATTCTTAAACAAGCAGTTCTATAGAAAGGTCTTTGTTCTAATGATCATCATCTTGCTTACAATATCCGAATGTCCAAGTGTCAATAATAACCGGATTGCTCCAATATATTTTCCTGCCATTTCTATTTTTTTCGTTAATGCAAAATTCATTCGACCCAAAGTCGATTTCATCACGCATGACCAAACCTATCCTTAAGGTTTGTGTAACAGGATGAGTTCCCGTAAAGAGTTTTTGCTTTAATGTGCTATTAAAAGTAATTGTATGATACGGGAGCAACTTTATCTTTTTTGGGAAATTTCCATCGCAATCAGGAAAAGAAAAAGAAAAATATTCATTGTCGCAAACGAAACTCTGTTGCCAAGAACACTTCATTATCCAAAAAGATTTTGGAACATCGCAATTGTTTTTTACAACAATTCTTACAATTCTGTAATAAGAATAATCTCTGAGGTCTGAATTGCAGTTATTTGAAGGAATATCTCCGGTATCAATGAATTCAGCTTTTACAGAAAAATCTTCAATAACGTTTGTATTCTTGTTCTTGCAAGAATTTATTAAAATGAATAAAATGCAAATAGTAATTAGTTGTTTCATTAGCCATAATTTAGTGCATAATATCCAAAGTTAGCTATAATTTTCTTTCTTCATGTTTATGCTTCAGCATGTACTTCAGCCCGATACGACGATCGCACCAGCGGACTGCTTTCGACAAACGAAAAACCCTTTTCGAGACCTATTGTTCGGTAGCGATCAAATTGTTCAGGAGTAATGTACTCGACTACCTGAATATGATTGAGCGTTGGTGCCAGGTATTGCCCAATGGTCATTACTTTGCAGCCAACAGCCCGAAGATCGTCCATTACCTGCAATACTTCGGGTTCGGTTTCACCCAAGCCAAGCATAATTCCTGATTTGGCGATAACTCCGGAGGACGCAATGGTGCGAATCACCTCAAGACTGGTGCTGTATTTGGCTGCACTGCGAATTTGTGGGGTAAGCCGTTCAACAGTTTCCATGTTGTGTGAAATCACTTCGGGAGCAGCTTCAATTACTTTCCGAATCAGTTCTGCCTTTCCCTGAAAATCGGGAATCAGCACTTCGATGCTTGTTTCAGGATTTAACTTTTTCACCTCGCGAATGGTTTCGGCCCAAATTCTGGCGCCTAAGTCGGGCAAATCGTCACGGTCAACCGAGGTGATCACAGCATGTTTCAGTTGCATAATCTTTACTGATTCGGCTATCCGGCATGGTTCTTCAGGATCGGGTGGGAGAGGTTTGCCTGTAGTTACGCCGCAGAATTTACAGTTTCGGGTACAAATGTCGCCCAAAATCATGAACGTGGCCGTTCCCCGGTTCCAGCATTCGCCAATGTTGGGGCAATTTCCACTTGTACAAATTGTGTGAAGCTGATGTTGGGCAACCAGATTTTTCACTCTGGAATAGCTTTCGCCCTTTGGCATTTGCATTTTCATCCATCCTGGAAGCCGTTCCCTTCCTTTCATTTCTGCGGTCATTGAGTCAAAATTTCCGCAAAATTACTTTTAAAAACTGGTTTACCGGCCGTGAAAGCATTTGATTGTTATTTTTGTAGTCCAATCTAAAAAAGTTTTCATGAAGACCCTGGTCTGGATCATATTTTTGTTGGCACCGGTAATCGTTTGGGGGCAAAACAACGACATGCAGAATATGTCTGTTCTGGCCAGTCAGTATTATCAGAACAAAGAGTATGGAAAGGCCGCAGAACTCTATGAACAATTGTATTCAAGCACCAAAGCCGAAGGTTATTTCAATATTTATCTCGATTGTTTGATCGGCATTCATGATTATGACAAAGCTGAAAAGGGAATCAAAAAAGGGTTACGTGGCAACTCCTCCGACTCGTATTGGTATGTGCAATGGGGTTTCCTGAAAAAAGCCGAAGGACAACTTGATGAAGCTTCGAAGATGTATGATAAAGCTATTAAGTCGCTGTCAAACAATCCATCAGAGATTCCGAATCTGGCCACCCAGTTTATCAACCGCCGAGAATTTGAATATGCCGAGAAGGTTTACCTTAAAGGACGTGAAGGGCAAACAGTTCCAATGTATAACAACGAGCTGGCCCGTGTGTATTATTACATGCGTAATTACGACCTGATGTTGAAAGAATATATGGAGTGGGCAAAAGAAAAGGAAACCAATCTTGAAATTGTAAAAAGTAGTCTGCAATCGGTTTTGTCGGTCGATAACGATCATGAAATCAGCAAACAAATGAAAAACTATATCTTGAAGAAAATACAGCAAGATCCGGGACAAACCATGTATACTCGTTTGCTGATTTGGTTGTTCATTCAGGATAAAAACTTTACCGCGGCCACACGACAGGCCATATCACTCGACAAACGCACAGGAGAGGAAGACGGCAATATCTTTGGGCTTGCCAACGTGTCTGCCACCAACAAAGAGTACGACGAGGCGGTGAAAGCTTACGATTACCTGATCAGCAAAGGGAAAAAGGCTGATTTTTACAACATGGCCAGCCAGCAGCGAATGCAAATGTATTATGAACGTTTTATAGATGCTGGTATTGTTGATGTGGCACGCGCGGCTGAGCTAAAGGAACAGTTTTCGCAAACATTTGCTGTTTTGGGTATTACCGCTGAAATTTCTCCACTCCTGACTGAATATGCCCATTTGCTTGCTTTCTACCTCAATCAACCGGATGAAGCCATTAAAATTTTGACCGATGGGTTGGCATTAAGGGCAATCAATCAGCAGCAAGTTTCGGCGATGAAGGAAGAATTGTCGGATGTTTATGTTTATTCAGGTGAATTGTGGGATGCGGTAATTACTTATTCCCAGGTAATTGAAAGCAATAAAAACAATTCGTTTGGCGACGACGTGAAGTTCAAAAAAGCCCGGCTGGGTTATTTTATGGGAAATTTCAAGTGGGCCAAAGCGCAACTCGATGTTCTGAAAGCAAGTACTTCGAAACTGATGGCCAACGATGCCATGCAACTGGCACTTTTTATTGGTGATAATCTGGAAAGTGACTCAACAGCAACTCCGCTCCAAATGTTTGCCCGTGCCGATCTTCATTTGTTCCGTAACCATTATGCTGAAGCTTTGGCAGCGCTCGATTCAATCAGTAAATTATATCCTGATAATTCCCTTGCCGATGATGTTGATTTCAGGAAAGCTGGTATTTTTCAGAAACAGGGAAAGTATGAAGAAGCGGCCATTTTGCTTGCAACCATTGTGAAGAATTATAGTTGGGACATGCTTGCCGATGATGCTCTTTTTCAACTGGCCGGTATTTATGAATATAAATTGAACAGGAAACCGGAGGCGATGGAACTCTATAAGAAAATGATGACCGACTATCCGGGAAGTATTTACGTGGTTGACTCGCGCGAAGAATATCGGAAGCTTCAAGCCGCTGAAACGAATTCTCAGGTTCCGGTCGAAAACGGCAAATAAAGTCAATCTAAGGGCTTCAGCCCACTCAATATTTTCATGAAACGGATTTCGAAAGCAACTATTTTTGCACTTCTTTCAGTTGTTTTGTGGTCAACAGTCGCCACAGCCTTTAAGCTTGGATTGCAGGTGATTTCGCCACTTTACCTGATTCTGACCGCTTCGGCATTTTCATTGCTTACTTTTTTTGTTGTTATCCTTTTTCAGGGAAAATTAAAAGAATTGTTCACTGTTTCGCTTTCAGGATTGGGAAAGTCGGCGCTACTTGGGGCGTTGAATCCATTTGGATATTACCTCATTTTGTTTCAGGCTTATAGTTTGCTTCCAGCGCAGGTGGCGCAACCGCTCAACATGATTTGGCCCATCACGCTGGCAGTGCTTTCGGCACCTTTGCTCCACCAGAAGATTACAAGTCGGAATATCGCAGCCATTCTCATCAGCTTTGTTGGTGTAATTTTTATCTCGTCGCAGGGAAGTTTTGCCGGAATGGCCAACACCAACCTCACCGGCGCATTGCTGGCTGTTGGAAGCAGCGTGATCTGGGCGCTCTTCTGGATTTTGAGTGTTCTCGACAAACGCGACGAAATTTTTAAGCTTTTCTGGAGTTTTGCTTTTGGATTGCTTTATCTGCTGATCGCAGCTTACTTTTTTACCGATTTCAGGTTGCCCGATCCGAAAGGTTTACCGGCTGCGGTTTATATTGGCTTGTTCGAACTGGGCATTACCTATATTCTGTGGATGAAAGCCATGCAATTGAGCGAAAACAACGCCAAAACCGGCAACCTGATCTTCCTGTCGCCATTCCTGTCGCTGGTGTTCATCCATTTCATTCTGGGCGAAACAATCTATTTTACCACATTCGTCGGACTGGCTTTCATCATTTCGGGTATCTGGTATCAACAAAAACACACATAAGCACTTGCCGAAATCATTTATATTCCCGTTCTCCGTTCTCCGGTCTCCATACCCCAAACCCTTTGCTTCCCGATTCTAAACAAAACCATTACCTTTGAGCAACAACAAAGATTATCAATGGAAAGCAAACCTGTAAAAATTCTGGGCATCGACCCAGGAACCAACGTGATGGGATACGGATTGATTGAGGTGGTGAACAACAAGCCTCGCATACTGCAAGTTGGGGTGATAAAAACAACCGGGTTCACCGATCATTACCAAAAGCTGAGGCATATTTTCGAACGCTCCAACGCGCTACTGAGTGAGCTAATGCCGGATGAACTGGCCATTGAATCACAGTTTTATGGTAAGGATATTCAGGCGATGTTAAAATTGGGACGGGCACAGGGTATCGTGATTGGCCTGGCCCTGAGTAAAAATATACCAGTCTTTGAATATGCTCCTTTGAAAGTAAAACAATCGATTACCGGGATGGGGCGCGCAGCCAAAGAGCAGGTTGCCTTTTTCCTGAAAAACATGTTTACCCTGAACGAGCTTCCGAAAGAATTGGATGCTACAGATGCAGTGGCAGTGGCTGTTTGCCATTATCTCCAGATGAAAAACCCGGTAGCCAAATCAGGAATAAAAAGCTGGGGCGATTTTGTAAAAAAGAACCCGGACAGGGTAAAGTAATTGCTGAAGTTCAATAAAATGCCGGTTTTTATGCATATCTGTTATGGCAGGGAATTGCATCAGAAACTGCCATGTTTTTTGTCATATTCGGAGAAGCGTTGAGTCAATGCCACCGTTTTTAGGCTTTGATGCAAGCTTTAAGTTTTATATTTTTGCATGGTCACTTGGCAATTAAAAAATAAATTATAAACAGATGAAACAATTGACTTTAAATATCAACGACAATAAATTCCGGGCTTTTTTGGAGTTTATAAAAACATTGGATTACGTGGAAGTACAGGAAGCCGACAAATCATTGACCGAACTGCAAAACAGCCTCAATCAGGTGAAGATGATGCAGGGAGGTAAAATTGAAAAACAAACGGCAAAAGACTTTTTGAATGAGCTATAATATAATCCCAACGCCTGACTTTAAAAAGTTGTTCAAAAAACTTTTAAAGAAATACCCTTCCTTAAAAAGCGACCTGAACGACCTAATCGAAGTACTTTCAGAAAATCCTGAAACTGGCATATCCCTTGGCCATGGCGTTTATAAAATACGTATGGCCATCTCATCAAAAGGCAAAGGAAAGTCAGCAGGGGCAAGGGTAATCACTTTCATTGTTACCGACGACAAAGAGGTTTACCTTGTACACATTTACGATAAAAGCCAACTCGAAAACATCACGAAACAACAGGTGTTTGAACTGCTCAAAAACGCACAGCTATTGTAAACAACCACACCGCCGATTTGTACACAACAGGGAAGCCACTCTTAAAGCAATGAAAGGGTTTCCGGACTCATTGCGCTTTGAAATGACTGAATTGTAAACGCATTATAAAACAAAACCCGACCAAATGGCCGGGTTTGTTGTTTTAAAGTTGGCTTTGAAGCTGATGATACCGTGATTAAAAATCCCTTGCTAAAAGGTGCGGTTTGCAAAACCGCACCAGCGGCTGCCAGCTTTGAGCATATCTGGAGGAGCAGGAGCAGACTATAACGACCTAATTTTAATATTTTTTATCCATTATGTAATTAGTATTAAGAAAGTGTAATTGCGTAATTCTATTTAAACTTACACCTATTCCTATATTTGCTGTTGAATTTATTAAATCAACATTTAAAGACACTTTATAGGCTTTTTTAAAATATGAGCGTCCATTTATATTTGAATGTTGGTGATATTTTGGTAGGTAAATATTAGAAACCAACGATATGCCAGCACTTCCGTAGCCATTATCTTTGTTATAACTGAATCCAGATGCAAACCCAGATAATGAAGCATTTAACATTTGATTATTTACCAGTAGAATCCCAATTGATAATGATAATCCGGGAGTTACTTTAAAATTTGATGTATCTGAATATTCATCCAAATAATATTTATAACCCCGTGAAACTTTGAATTTACGATCGTAAGATTCAATTAAGTTAAGATCAAATGAATAGCCCATAAGAATTGCACCAAAATATCTTGGACCAGAAAGAGAAAAACTTAATCCATAATTTCTTTTTATTAACTTAGTATAATCAAAAGTCAATCGGTCGGAATTCTCACCAATAAACATTTTTTCAGAATACTTCTTAAATTCTATCGAAAAGCTTGCCCTTAATTTGTTTTTTATTTCTTGATATTGAATTAGATCATATATTGAATCTGGGTATTCTATTTCATTTTTCAAATTTTCTTTAGCAATCTTGTCCCTTTTCTTATTGAAATTACTGATAGAATCCTTTGAATTGGAAATTAGCATATCTAAAAATAATTCATTAATAGTATGTTCAGCTTTGTTTTTGTATAACTCATCAATTGTTTCCTTTAATTCATTTTCGTTTTCTTTTGCCAATGAATATAAGACTGTTGACAAAGAATCATCTATCATTCTATAAAACTGACGTAACGATTTTTGTTTATAGAAATCAGTAAGAATAATCGGATTTTTACAAAGAAGATTTAATGTCCAATACTCATTAAATGTCAAAAGACTATAATTATCAATCATTGGCTTGTTTATTTCAATCCTTTCAAGGCATGAAGATAAATTACCCCGTTTTAGATCACTTAATATGTCTTCTCTAAAGTGAAGTATTGTATGCCATTTATTAAAGCTTTTAATGTGATCTTGTGCATGTCCATTATAGGGAATAAGAACAATAATAATGAGTAATAATCTACATAACTTATTCATATAAAAGCTGTTTGAAATGAAATTCAATATAATATTACACTTGAAAACAAATATTTATACATGAAAAATAATCCAAAGATTAATATATAGTTAAAGGTAAAACTAAATATTCATATTCAATGGATTATCTGACAAGATAATTATTAAAAGTTGAATTAATTTTTAGATTGAAATGTGCTAATTCGTTATATTTTACCCGTGCTCCTTCGGATAGATGCATATTCGAGTGAGCGGGTTTGTTCAAAACTATAACAGCCAGCGCAAACTATTGAGGCATATTTGGAGAAGCCGGAAATACAAAAATTGGAAAAGGAGATAGGAATCGCTGAAAGCAGGAGGAATATGACAAATAAGCTTCAGTAGAAAGCAAAAAAAATCCCGGTTCCCCGGGATTCATCTATATCTGTGCTTCAACGACTTTAAATGTTAAACATTGAACTTTAAACCAGTTTTATTTCTTTGGCAATGGCGGCGGTTATTTCAGCCATTTCTTCTTTGCTGAAAGTCAACTTCTTCGAGAAATGAAGCAAATCGGCTTCCGTCTGCATTGGAACCAAATGAATGTGTGCGTGAGGCACTTCCAACCCCAAAACCATTACCCCGACTTTTTTGCAGGGTATCGCTTTTTGGATACCAATTGCTATTTTTTTTGCAAACAATTGCAAGCCAACGTAGGTTTCGTCGTCAAGATCGAACAGGTAATCGACTTCCTTTTTGGGGATCACGAGGGTATGACCTTTGGCAACCGGGAAAATATCAAGAAAGGCGAAGAAATTTTCATCTTCGGCTACTTTCCATGCTGGTATTTCTCCGTTTACAATTTTGGTGAAAATGCTTGCCATTTTGCTGATTGTTACATTGCAATGTCAACAATTTCGAACTCAATTTTTCCTGATGGTACCTGAATTTCCACCACATCTCCCACTTTTTTGCCCATCAATCCTTTGGCAATCGGAGTTTGGATAGAAATTTTGCCGATTTTCAGATTTGCTTCCGGTTCCGAGACAATGGTATATTGCATGGTTGAATTGTTGGTTTTGTTGCGAATGGTAACCTTATTCAGCATCTGAACACAGGAAGTATCAATCTTTGATTCATCTATAATCCGGGCGGAAGCAATTTTTTCGCTCAAGAGTGAAATTTTTGCCTCAAGCATTCCTTGCGCATCTTTAGCTGCATCATATTCGGCGTTCTCCGAGATATCACCTTTTTCAATGGCTTCACCAATTGCTTTCGAAATTGCCGGACGTTCAATCTTGGTCAAACGTTCCAATTCTTCCTTCATCGTTCGAAGCCCATCTTCAGTAATATATGTAACCTTACCCATGGTTTAAACCTTATTTATAAATACTATATTAAAACAAAAAAGAATTCCGGCGATTGCGGAACTCTTTCGTGGTACAAACTTATAAAATTTTTTAGTCTTTACGAACCCGTATGTTTTATAAAACAATTAAATATCTGTCTAATAAAAAGTTTCATGATCATATCGCCTGAAATTGGCGTGTCGAGTGCCCATTATTTCTTCGGGTTTAACAATTCAGTCAAAACTTTTGTTCCATGATTTGAGAATAAACAAATGCTTTTCGCAACGAAAAATCTTCGAGGTAATCAATCGTTTCTTCTGTTTCAGCCATTTCTACCTCTTCTTTTTTCCTCTGTGTAGCCGTGATAGTTTGGTGTTTGGGCCGATCAGGAAGAGTACTTTTAAACCTCTGTACATGGAAATTTCCACCGGTTTGTACGTTGGCATTGCTTTTAGCCGCGGCAACTCTGGCCGGAGTTGGATTAACCCGGATGGGTATCACTTTCTTAACTTCAGGTTCATATTCATTGAGAAAATCTTTGCCCAACAGCTGATCCATGAAGTAATTCCGCGGTTTTGCATCCACTTCTTCAAAAGGATTTTCAGCTAGCTTCTTTTTCTTGTTTTGATTGATGGCACCAAAAATAGAAAGGGCAATGGCTATAATAAGGAAAATATAATTGTCCATTTTTACTGATTTTTGATAGAATAAAATAATTTGTCCTTTTCTTTGTTCTAATAATGGATTAAAGGTAAAAAAAATGGCTAAGATTTCGGGTAAAGTTTTAAAAACAGTTTTGATTTGCTTTTTTATAACCCTGGGCATCAACGGATGTAAGGATAATTATACGTCTGTAGTTCCGTATGCGTATGTTCAAACTGAATTAAATCTTGCAAATAGGACAGAACTTAACCCTATTGGGGGTTATTTTAAGATAAATGGTGGTTATGCAGGAATCATTGTTTTTCATGATATGGATGATACTTTTTTGGCGTACGATGCCACTTGCACTTACGAAATTTTGCCCTCATGCAGTGTTACGACCGATGGGAGCGGAATTGCCACGTGCCCCTGTTGTGGTTCTCAATTCATTCTTTTCGGGGGCAATGGTAGCCCGACAAAAGGTCCTGCCGCTGAACCTTTGAAACAGTATCGGGTATCATATTCCGGAGGGCGCATCAGCATTAGGAACTAACCTGAAGCATTAATTAACGGAAAATTATCAGATGTTTTGCCAAATAAAAAGGAGCCTCCGTGAAAGCTCCTTTTAAATTATTATGTCTTTAATAATTTGTCATTCAGTTGTTTGCAGAACTCCCTCTCCTTTGGAGAGGGTTGGGGTGAGGCGTTAATATCTGTAATGATCTGGTTTGTAAGGACCCGCAGCAGAAATACCAAGATATTCAGCCTGATCGGGAGATAAAACCGTCAGTTTAACGCCCAGTTGTTCAAGGTGTAAGCGGGCTACTTCTTCGTCCAGATATTTTGGTAAACGGTAAACATCAATTTCATAATCTTTCTGCCAAAGTTCGAGCTGTGCCAATGTTTGGTTGGTAAACGAATTAGACATCACAAACGACGGATGACCAGTGGCGCAACCAAGGTTCACCAAACGACCTTCTGCAAGCAGAAAGATAGAATGTCCATCAGGATAAGTATATTTATCAACCTGAGGTTTGATATTCGTTTTGCGGATACCAGGCCAGTTTTCTAAGCGAACTACCTGAATTTCATTGTCGAAATGGCCGATATTGCAAACGATGGACTGATCTTTCATGGCTGCCAGGTGTTCTGCGGTGATAATATCTTTGTTCCCGGTTGTGGTCACAAAAATATTCCCTTCCGAAACAACATCTTCCATGGTTTTCACTTCAAATCCTTCCATGGCAGCCTGAAGCGCACAAATTGGATCAATCTCAGTTACAATCACGCGGGCTCCGTAACTCCGCATAGAATGGGAACAACCCTTACCAACATCGCCGTAACCGGCAACGACCACCACTTTTCCTGCAATCATCACATCGGTGGCACGTTTGATTCCATCGGCCAATGATTCGCGGCAACCATAAAGGTTATCGAATTTTGATTTGGTGACCGAATCGTTCACGTTGAATGCCGGGAACAAAAGTTTGTCTTCATTTTTCATCTGGTACAAACGGTGAACACCCGTTGTGGTTTCTTCTGAAACGCCTTTGATTAAAGGTGCCTGACGGCTCCAACGCTGCGGGTCGAAAGCCAGTACTTCTTTTAGGGCATTGTTCAGTTCGCGTTCGTCTTCCGCATCAACCGGCACATCAAGTATCGATGGATTTTTCTCGGCGTAATATCCACGGTGGATCATGACTGTGGCATCACCGCCATCGTCAACCAAAAGAGTAGGGCCAAGGCCGTTCCCAAAATCGAGCGCACGCTCTGTACACCACCAATATTCGGCCAGTGATTCGCCTTTCCATGCAAAAACCGGAATTCCGGCAGCAGCAATAGCGGCAGCAGCATGGTCCTGGGTACTGAAAATATTACAGCTTGCCCAACGAACCTCTGCTCCAAGTTCTACAAGGGTTTCGATTAATACGGCGGTTTGAATGGTCATGTGGAGCGAACCCATGATGCGCGCACCTTTCAGCGGTTTATTCGCTGCATATTTTTTTCTGACGGACATCAGTCCGGGCATTTCTTTTTCAGCAATTTCGATTTCTTTTCGGCCGAATTCTGCCAATGAAATATCGGCTACTTTATAAGCCAATTGGTTAAGTGTTATTGTTGTCATTTTCGAAAATTAAAAATTTGACCGCAAAGATAATCAAATCAGGATATTTAGAATAATAAACTTACCATAGAGGCCTGATAAAATGGCACAACGTTATTTATTGTTCTTAAAGTAGGAGAGTATGTTTGTTTTGTCTTTTGCCAATTGGTCTTTCAATGCTTCGAGCGACGGGAATTTTTGTTCTTCCCTGAGTTTCTGGAAAAAGACTAATTCGATTTGTTCTCCGTAGATGTCTGAATCAAAATCGAATATGTGAACTTCAATACTTCTGTGGTCTGCATTGTTGTTCACTGTTGGCCGGCTTCCGATGTTCAGCATTCCCTGAAAAGTCTGGTTTTGGAAGTTGACTCGAACTGCATAAACACCATAGCCGGGAATAATTTTATCGGGATCGGAAGCCTCAATATTGGCGGTTGGAAACTGAATTTTTCGACCGAGCTTTTGTCCTTCAACGACAGTGCCGTGAAGCATGAATTTATATCCGAGACAATCATTGGCAGTCTTAAAGTCTCCTTGCTGAATGGCTTCACGTATTTTGGTTGAGCTAATGTTGGCCTCATTCATCAGCAACACGTCCAGTTTTTCGATCTGAAAATCAAAGCGGGCAGCACATTTTTTTAGAAATTCAAAATCTCCTTGCCGGTTTTTCCCAAATTTATGATCATAACCCACCACCAGAAATTTTGTATGTATCTGACCAACCAGCACTTTCTCGACAAATTCTTCGTAAGTCAGCTGAGAAAATTCCGGTGTAAACGGATAAATAATCAGGTGATCAATACCGCATTGCTCAAACAAGGTTATTTTTTCGTCCAAAGTGGTTAACAGGCGAAGGTTGCCTTCGTCCGGTGCCACTACCTTTCGCGGGTGCGGATCGAATGTAAAAATAACAGACTCACCATTGATAGATTTTGCCCGATCGTGCAGAGCCGAAATGATTTTTCGGTGTCCCAAATGGACACCATCGAAAGTGCCGATGGTAAGAACAGGATTCTGCGCATGAAAACTATTTAGGTCTGTGTGTATCTTCACAAGTCGATGTGTTAAATTCTGTGCAAAAATAGTCATTTCATAGGGCAATGATGAAACAAAGAGCCAACAAAAAATCAGGAATGAGAAACGGCAAATTGTAACAATTAAATATTTCCTTATCTTCATGCGCCAAAACCTTTTATTGCGCGTTGTACTTCAGGATTTTTGCATCTTGAAATGGCGATTATTTCTTTAACCAACTCAACCTATTCGACATGAAACAAATCTCAAGAAGACATTTTATACAGACTGGACTTATAGGTGCTGCCGCGGTTACTGTCGGTTTCACCAATACTGTTGCCTCTGTAAAATTGGCACAAATTGACAAGGTAAAACTTGGTGGAACTGGGCTTGTCGTTCCACGTCTGGCATTGGGAACTGGGACTCATGGTGGAAATCAATCGTCAGATATGACCCGGATGGGCGTTGAAAACTGGGTGAAAATAGCGCGTTATGCCCACGAAAGAGGAATGACTTTCTACGATGCTGCTGATTTGTACGGTTCGCACCAAAATGTGAAGAAAATTTTGATAGAAGTCCCACGTGAAAAAGCCACTGTACTCACAAAAATTTGGACACGGCCCGAAAAATGGAATCAGGATTCACCGACAAAAACGATCGACCGCTTCAGAAAGGAAACCGGTTCTGATTATTTCGACATTCTGCTCCTGCATTGTATGACAAACGGAAAGTGGCAGGAAGAGAAGAAGCCATATATAGAAGCACTTTCAGAAGCAAAACAGAAAGGAATCGTAAAAACGGTCGGTTTATCTTGCCATAATTTTGAAGCGCTAAAATTGGCCGCTGAAGATCCCTGGGTCGATGTAATCCTTGCCCGCATTAATCCTGAAGGTATATTAATGGATGCCAGTCCTGCTGAAGTAATGGCAGTACTGAAAAAAGCCCATGATAGCGGAAAAGGCATCATCGGGATGAAAATATTCGGTGAAGGGAAACTGGTGGAAGAAAACCAGCGCGAGAAATCGCTTCAATATGCAATAGGAAGTAAAAATGTTGATTGTATGACCATTGGGATGACCACGACCGATCAGGTGGACGATGCCGTAAACCGTATTATGCGCATTGTCGGGAAGAGTTAGAAAAGTGTTCATTCTCAGTAATTAAGGAACAAACGTTAAAAAAATAACCGAACGTTTATTGAAGCCAAAACTTGGAATTTATAACTATATGGAACGAGACAACCTAATTCAACTTTATGCCCAAACCTTCAGGAAAAACTGGGAATTACCTGCTTTTTCCGATTATCAGGGAACCCAATGTACCTATGGAGAAACAGCCCAGTTAATCAGACAGATTCATTGTTGCTTTCGTGAATCGGGTATTAAACGGGGCGACAAAATTGCCATTCTTGGAAGGAATTCTTCTAATTGGGCTATCTCGTTTCTGGCTATATTGGGTTATGGGGCAGTCGCTGTTCCAGTCTTGCCTGATTTTAATACTGAGGACATTCATCATATCCTGAATCATTCCGAATCGCTTTTTCTGTTTGCGGCTGATGGTTTATTCGAAAAGCTCGACCGGACAAAGATTCCGGAAATAATGGGTGTGGTCAGCTTAATCGACTTTTCAGCTTTATCTTTTAATGATCAGTTGGAAAAAGACAAATGGGGTCAACACTTTTCTCTTAAATATGCCGGAAAATCAAATCCTGACAATTTTGAACTCGATGAATTTCAGGCGGAAGAACTCTGTGTTATTTCGTACACCAGCGGTACTTCAGGATTTACCAAAGGAGTAATGATTCCGGCGCGCAGCTTGCTATCGAACATTGTTTATGCACAAGATCACATGCCTATTAAAGCAGGCGACCGCATTGTTTCATTTTTGCCAATGGCCCACGTTTTCGGACTTTTATTTGAGTTTTTGTTCCCAGTATCAGTTGGTTGCCATGTCACTTTTTTGACCAAGCCTCCAACTCCGCAGTTGATTATCAAAGCTTTTCAGGATGTGAAACCCAGACTAATCCTTTCGGTTCCTCTGGTCATCGAAAAAATTTACAACAAGCGCATTTTACCCGCGATTGGAAAACCAATAATCAGATTTTTACTCAAAGTGCCTGGACTAAAATCACTTCTGTATAAAAAAGTGCGCGCCAGCCTGATTGAAACTTTTGGCGGCAAATTTCACGAAATTGTGATTGGCGGCGCTCCACTGAACCACGAGGTGGAAGCTTTCTTCCGGAAAATCGAATTTCCGTTTACCATCGGATATGGAATGACCGAATGTGGCCCATTGATTTCGTACGAACCATGGACAAGCTTCAGAAGATCTTCAGCCGGGAAACTGGTTGATCGGATGGAAGTGCGTATTGATTCGAATGATCAGTTCAACGAAGTGGGGGAAATTCTCGTGAAAGGAACCAATGTGATGCTGGGCTATTTCAAAAATGAAAAGGCTACTTCCGATGCCATCGACAGCGATGGCTGGTTGCACACCGGCGATCTGGGTGTTATTGATGCCGACGATTTTATTTACATCAGGGGACGGTGCAAAAACATGCTTCTTGGGTCTTCGGGCCAGAATATTTATCCTGAAGAGATGGAGGCAAAACTGAACAACAAACCATACATACTCGAATGTGTAATTACCGAGCGTGAAGGCAAGCTTGTCGCATTTGTTTTTCCTGATCCTGAACGAATCGAAGCAGAAAAGCCTGATGAAAACCGGCTGAAACAAATTATGGACGAAAACTGCAAACAGGTGAACAAGGAACTTCCAAAATTTGCGCAGTTGAGTTCAATTATTTTGGTTGACAAAGAATTTGAGAAAACGCCAAAACGGAATATCAAACGGTATTTATATACTTAGGTTCAATAGAATAGAGAAGAGATATCATTCGGGTATTCGATTATTTGGGCAGTGAATCGAACATCGAAAAAAAGCCAGGCAATAAATGTCTGGCTCTCTTTTTTTGTTTGTTATAGAATTGGTGGATGAACAAATATACTATATGCCCCTTCTATTAATTCTCATTTTGTTCAAAAGGTAACCCTCATTTTTGAAAAAAAACTTGAAATGGTCGAAAATCGTGGCGAAACTATCATTTCAGGGGGTCGAATGGTCATTTTTGGCAATTAATTTTTATAACAATTTGTCCAAAGCAGTGTTCAAAAAGCGATTTACAGGGTATAATTCCTTCATTGAACCCAGTATTTTCTCTATCAAAACGTCACTTTTCATCTCAGAATCACTCAAAGTTGATGTAAATGCAAACGATTTGTATTTCAATAAATCGAGCTCCGGGAAATCTTTGGGGAACCCTTTTGGCGCTGTTTTAAGTTTGTCGTCATACATTTCAGGATAAACCCTTTTAAACGAATCTTTATAAATCATCTCTTTAAATTCCTCCGGATGATCAAAAATTTCCGTTCTGAAAGCTTTTAAAGCATCGGCTGGCGGACAATACGAGCCACCGCCGACAAACGAAGCTCCCGGCTGGATGTGCACGTAATAGCCGGCGCTAACGCTCTTGCGGCCACCTTTGGCAATAAAACTGCCCATATTGGTTTTATAAGGCGTTTTGTCGTTCGAGAACCGCACATCGCGGAAAATCCTGAAAAGACAGCCTTTTGGATCCTGAATACCTATTTCCGGATCGAATTTTCCGGCTTCATGAATGATCAGCTCAGTTAAAAAGAGCACTTTTTTGCGGCATTCCTGGTATCGGTCGCGGTTCAAGTCAAACCATTCCTTGTTGTTGTTTTCCTTTAGTTCTGAAAGGAAGTTCAGTACTTCTTGCATATTGATTAAATTTTAAACATTGGAAACGGCATAAGGTACAATTTTTAGGCATTTGGTTGTCTGAAATAAGCACTTTTCAATCAATAATAGCGTTATATTCCGCCGAAATTGGTTTGAAATTGTACTTTTGCTATGAACGTTTAAGATATGAAAAAGTTTGTAATCATAGTTGCCGGTGGATCAGGAAGCCGGATGGGCACTGAACTTCCAAAGCAATTTCTTGAATTGTGTGGAAAACCGATACTGATGCATACCATTCAACTCTTTTTTGATTTCGATCCGGAAAGTGAATTGATACTGGTGCTCCCAGATGCGCAACGGGAATTTTGGGTCGATCTGTGCCTGAAACACTCATTTTCGTTGCGTTATCAGATAGCTTCTGGCGGCGAAACGCGCTTTCATTCGGTGCAAAATGGTTTGAATCTCATTCAGGGCAATGGGATCGTTTTTATTCACGATGGAGTCAGACCGTTGGTTAGTCAGGATACGCTTGGCAAATGCTTCGAAATGGCATTGAATTACGGAAATGCAATTCCTGTTTTACCGGTAATCGAATCGTTGCGCAAACTTGACGGAACCCAAAATGTCTCGGTTGACCGAAGTCTCTATTTTAGCGTTCAAACCCCTCAGACTTTCCTCTCAGAGCAAATATTGGAAACGTACCGCCAACCTTATGAATCGGGTTTTACCGACGATGCTTCGGTGGCAGAAAAGGCAGGATTCAGTATCAACATGGTAGAAGGAAACCGTGAAAACATCAAAATTACAACTCCTACTGATCTGATTATTGCAGAGGCGTTTATTCAGGCAAAAGGAAAGTGAACGAAGTGCTTTGCTTGAAATGACTTTTTTACCTTTCGATTCATACTCATCTTTTTGATACAAAAAACCCCGTACAGATCAACTCGATACAGGGGTTTGGATATTTTATAATTTGGGTTTGTTTTTATTCCACTATTGTCACCCAGCCATGTGTATCCGGCTCGTCACCATATTGAATTCCACGAAGTTTCTTATAGAGTTTTTCGCTGATCGGACCTGGTTTGCCGTCTTGAGAGAAAATGTATGATTTCTTCTCATCATAATCGTCAATCCGTTCAATCGGGCTGATTACAGCAGCCGTTCCGCAAGCTCCTGCTTCTTCAAACGTGGCCAGTTCTTCAACCGGAATTTGGCGACGTTCAACCTTCATTCCCATTTCTTCGGCCAAAACCATTAAGCTTTTATTGGTAATCGAAGGCAGGATAGAACTCGATTTGGGCGTAATGTAAGTGTTGTTCTTGATTCCGAAGAAATTAGCGGCACCACATTCATCGATATATTTTTTCTCGATGGCATCGAGATAGAATACGTTCGAATAACCCAATTCGTGGGCTTTTGCTCCGGCTACCAAACTGGCGGCATAGTTTCCGCCAACTTTATATTTTCCCATTCCCAACGGTGCCGAACGGTCGAACTCGCGCATAATTACGAACGGCGTAGTTTGGAAACCGCCTTTGAAATAAGGTCCTACAGGAGTTACAAACAAAATAAACATATATTCATCGGATGGTTTTACACCAACCTGGGCACCTGTTCCAAACAAAAACGGACGAATATACAAGGCTGCACCCGATTCGTAAGGAGGTACAAAACGCTCATTCAGTTTAACAGCTTTAACAACGGCTTCTTCGAATTTTTCAATCGGAAGAATGGCCATCATCGTTCCAACGCTCGAATCCTGCATCCGTTTGGCATTTTCATCCATACGGAAAATCCGGATTTTGCCGTCTTTGCCGCGAAATGCCTTCAATCCTTCAAACGATTCCTGTCCGTAATGAATACAAGTAGCGGCCATGTGCATGGTAACGAATTCGCTGTCACTTACTTCCAACTCGCCCCAGGCCCCGTTTTTGTAAGTACAGCGTATGTTGTAATCGGTTTTCATGTAACCGAATGTCAAATTGCTCCAATCTATATTTTCCATAATTAAAATAGTAGTTTATCAACCAAAGGTCATTTTGGAGGCATAAATTAACGAAAAAAAATGCGGAGATGAAACGAGCCATGAGAGAAAATCTCACATACAGAGGGATGATTGTAATGGCGAGTTCCATGTGGCAATTAAAAAACAGATTATAAACACATGAAAAGACTTATTATTTCGGACTGAAAAAATCTCCAATTAATCAGCTGTGCTGATTTCCAGGAAGTACCCATTGTGTTTCCGAATGTTTAGCATATTTCCATTCGAAAATAGGAGGTATTGTCCTTTTATTCCATTCAGGATTCCTGAAATCACCGGGTCTTTATCGAATGAAACACTGGTTGGTTTTTCAGGAAATACTGAAACCGGATAGTTGATTTGCCAGATGTGATTGTCGGAATGCAGATATTGCTTCAATTCGGCAGGAAGCAACTGATATGCTTTTTCTTTTTCCTGAAGCAGATCGACAGGCAGCATGGTTTTGTTCTGAAGCATTGATTTCCAGTTGGTTTTGTCTGAAAAATAATCTTTTAGGAAAACTTCAATTACTCCTGAAATGTGGCGGTTGGGAGTACGCGCCAGAATGATGGCCTCGCTGGCGCCCTGGTCGATCCAACGGGTTGGCACCTGATGATGACGGGTGACACCGACTTTTAATTCTCCGGAAACAGCCAGATAAACGAAATGATCAATCAGGTCGTGTTCATGAGCCCAGTCCATATCGCGTGCAATGCCTAAATGAGCTTTCGACAGTTCAGGCCGCATTACCGTTTCACTGGCTTCGGGTGCAGTTTGCAGACAATTGTAGCAAAACCCTTGTCCGAAAGAAGTTTTAGTGCGTTTCCCGCACGAGATGCAGTTAATCTGCCCGGTAAATGCCAGCTGAATATTTCGGCCAATTAGTTCGTTCATTGGCAGCTCAGTGTTACCAACCGGAAGAAAATACTTTACCGGATCGGCAAATTCAGAGCGCATTTTGATTATATTTCCTGAAGCAAGCATTAAGCAGTTGTTTTAAATCCGGCACAAATTACGAAATTGTTGGTGGAATTGAAAACAGTTGCCAATGCAAAAATGTTTTAATGAGGAATATTGTGGAGATATAATTTCTTAAGCTAAAACAGGCATTCTTCATGTCAAAAAAAAATTATAATGGGGAATATTTAAACGCATTTATCAGGCGAAACGAAGAGAAGAAATAGAATTGGTGACAGTAAAATTTCTAAATTTAGACCATGACTTTAAGCAACTTTGAACGATTGATAAAACTGGCAGATGAAGTTTTTGCCGTTAAAGATGATCCCAGTCAGCTCGATGTAAATCAGGATGTTTTGGAGCGCTTGCATCAGATGCATACTTCTACCATTTCTGAATACAATGAAGGAAATGGGCCGGTTGCATGGGTTTTGATCTTCCCGACCACCCTTGATTTAATGAACCAGTTTCTGGAAAATCGAATTTCAGAAAAAGAATTGTTCGACCTGACACCTATGGGAACTTGCTATGAGGCTGTATATCTTTGTTCTGCATTGGTTTTGGAAGAGTACCGGAGGAAAGGGATCGCCAAACGACTTACACTGCAAGCGATTGAAAACATGCGTAAAGATCATCCGTTGAAAGCACTTTTTGTTTGGGCTTTTAGTCCTGAAGGAGATTTTGCTGCGGAAACCATCGCACGATTGGCTGAGCTGCCTCTTTACAAGCGGGTGAAATGATGAATCTTTGGCTAGGTTTTTCCGCTTGAGAAGATTGTTCCCGAAAACAACAGTAAAATAGCCAATGACAACTCAATGACTCGTTTCATATTCAATTTTAAGCCTAATTTTAAAACAGTTCTTTAAAAAATGTAAGACCTGACAGGTCTTCAAAACCAGTCAGGTCTAAATTATAAAAACGGAACTTTATTGTTTGATCAATCTCAGAAATAACACATCATGTTTCTCAATTCCACCTTTAAACCCGTCAATAGCCCCAAGGTCGGTTTTCTTCCATAAATCGCGTGCTTTGAATTTGCCTTTGATGCCAAAGTCGGTCCATTTTACATTTACATTAACCGTTGGATCGCCCCGATTGAAAAGGATTACAGCATAATCGCCACCTTTTAATGGTTTTACCCAAACTTCGAAATTACCTTCATCTAATTTTTTACTGCCCTGAATGCCTAATACATCCTGGTTGACTGCAATGGCTTCCTTGTTGGTTAAAATTTCTTTGGTAGCATCCGACATGTTCATGATGTCGTTTCCTGCCATCAGCGGAGCTGCCAATAGGCACCAGAAACTAAAATGAGAACGGTTTTCATTGTCTTTCATGCCACCATTGCCAACTTCAAGCATATCAGGATCGTTCCAATGACCTGGGCCTGCATATTTTTCGAGCCCTTCCTGTTGGTCAAGAATCAGGGTCCAGCCCATACCGCCCCAGTCGCGTTTACAGTCCCAGCAATCCTGAATGTCACCTGTAGATCTCCATAAGTGTGCAACATCTTTTGCCCAATACCAGGGATTGCTACTACCCCATTCGCAAATACTAAAAACAATATCTCTGCCCGATGACTGAAGCGCTTTGCCCATTTTGGTATATTGAACCTGTTGATTCAGCCCATTGGTATTGCACCAGTCGTATTTCAGATAATCGACACCCCACGCGGCGTATTGTTTCGCATCTTTTTCTTCGAAAGTACTGCTGCCCGGCCGGTTTTGACAAGTTCCGGTTCCGGCATCCGAGTACAAACCAAACTTTAATCCTTTTGAATGCACATAGTCGGCCAAAGCTTTTATCCCTGAAGGAAATCTCACTGGGTCGGCAACAATATTCCCCTGTTCATCACGTTTAATCTGCCAGCAATCGTCAATTACAATATACTCATAACCAGCATCTTTCATGCCTGTTGAGACCATTGCATCAGCAGCTTCCTTAATGAGTTTTTCGCTCACATTACAAGCAAATTTATTCCAGCTATTCCAGCCCATCGGAGGAGTTTTTGCCAGGTCAGGCTTTTGCGCGAAAAGCATTACTGAACTCAACATCAAAAAAACGAAAGCAATTTTTTTCATAATTTACTGATTTAGTGTTTGATAAGTAAAACGATTATTTAGTCATTGTTATTGGTTTGATTGTTCGGTCAGGATTATATTCCAATTTATGAGTTTTGACGACTATTGACGACTTATCACCAATACAGTTTCTTTGGCTGTTCCTGAATTTAAATTGGCTGTAAACATGCCGTCTTTAAAAGAATAATTCGTTAAAGGAGTGTTATTTACTGTTACTGAAACCGGTTTTGATGGCAGCAACGCTTTAAATGTTCCGGAAATGGTTCTTGTTGACATTTCTCCGGTATTTTCTGATCTCGAAACGCTGGTAACTTGCCCGTTAATAAGGTGTACTTCAATCTTGTTTTTCTCAATTTTCGAACTGGTGATGGTTTTTGGCGCATTGTATTTATTCACAAGGCCAATCAATGCAATACCATTCTTAATTGGCACAAAATTGAAGTACTTATTCCCCATACGATCCAATGTTATTTTCTTTGATTCATTCTTCTTCAGAATAATCAATTCTTTCGAGTAAAATTCATACACTGCGAACGATTCGCCTTTCAGTCCGTTGATATCAGATGGTGAAACGGTTCCTGAAACCTGATCGGCATCGGCAGCATTGAAAACGGCCATCAATCCTGAATTTCCGGCGAAAGAAAAGGCTTTCAGCGGTTTGTTGTCCTGCAATTGGAAAAGGCAATCTTCGGTAAGCATCGCAGGCCGGTCGGCACGGATGATACGGCCGCTGGCATCAATCAATGGCCACAAAACCTCGAATTTCTGTTTGCCTGGCGTGTCGGTCACATACACCGGACCTCCGCTAATGGCGCGGGCTGCGGCATGAAAACTACCATAAGTGTTGTTGCTTTCGAACATGTCGAAATCGGTATAAACCATCTGTGAAAAATAGAGCGAATTGTACAGGGCCATCAGAACATGAGCAGCAGCTCCTCCTTTTTCGAGTTTGTACCCAACACCGCCATCACGTTCCGGGAAATAATCTTCAACTGTTCGGGCGACAGCACTTTTACCGAAGTTGTAAAACGCGTCGTTGGTCATGTCCATACAATTAATAATGGCACCATTGAAATTTTTAAATGTTGAAGCATAAAGTGCCTCATGCATTTTTTCAGCAATAGTCCAAATCGGATAAGTATCAACACTCATTCTTTCAGAAACCAACTGATTGTCAACTTTTATAAAATCAAAACCTTCGTTCACCAAATACTTGTGCCAGGTATCGTAAAACGCTTTCAATGAGTCAGATTCAGGCTTGATAAAGCTGTAGGTAATCGCTTTTGATGACGCATCAACACGTTCATTTTGGGTCCAGGTAAAAAGTTCTCTTTTATACCTTTCCCCAAGCTTCGAATCAGCATTGATTCCGTTCCAGTAACCATCGTAAGCATGCCAGATGCCCACATGTTTCAAACCATATTGGCTTTTCAACTTGGAAGTCAGCGATTTAAACCCGTTTGGAAATTTTGCCGGATTTGGGGTGAAAGCATTCAACCGGCTACCATCCTGATCGAACCAACCATCATCAATCAGCAACCAACCAAGTGGAAATTTGGCATCGGTAAACGTAGCAGTTCCGGCAAGTAAGTGTTTCTCGTCCAGATTTTTACCCATTTCAGAAGAGTTCCATGTACACCAGCCGATGTATTCAAGCGGTTCCGGGAAGGTCTTCGCAATGCGCAAATTTTCAGACTTGCCCATCATTTTTAAGCCTGCGCTATAAAGCTTGCTGAATAGTTCGTAAGGATTTGTGCCGAAGCCAATGGCCATCATCGGAATATCGGTTGCCGGAGCATCGCTGGTATAAGTGAAAGCTTTACAGCCAAACTTGCCATTTTCGGTGCCCAATGTGGTGCGGTAGCCATTGCCACTCAATGGAATGGCTGCTCCATAAGTTCCATCGTCATATTCCCAGTAGAAAAATTGCACATCCCAATTGTGCAATTCGGCTGGGGATGAAACTCTTAACGGTTTTGTCCACGAGTTCCAAGGTTTATACCGCCAGATTTCAACGCCGGTTTTAAATCCTGAAATTTCGTCGAAGAAAAATCCGGCAAACTCTTTTCCATTGTGCTTTTCGCCTGCCGACAACGACAATTTCATTCCCCAGATGTTGTCACCTTCAGGAGTAATAACAGTATTTATATCAGCCGATTGGTCGAATTCGTAGGTGAATGTATTCGACTTAGCTAACACATTTTTCAAGCTGTTTGCCTGGTTTTGGATTTGGGGTTTTCCACCTGTAAACCTGGTTTTGCCGTGGTAAACAAATTCAAGGCCTTTAGCGGAAACTTTGGTCATAACTTTTTGCTGTGCTGAAACCTTTTGCAAAAACAGCATACCTGAAATCAGGAAACCTGTGAAAAGCAACAGAGTTTTTATTTTATTGGCCATTCTGAGATTATTTATCAGTTTTACTAATAGTTTAGTTCTGTTTGTTTGCAAAATAGTTCAACCCTTTCAGGGTTGTGGCTTCAATATCTGCATTTTCCGTGGGTTTTCACCCACGGTTATTCAAATTTAACCCTTTCAGGGTTTTTGTGTTTCACAAGTCTGAAGGACTTGAATATGAATAACCTCCGGTGTAAACCGGAGGCCGACTGAAATGAAAAAATTCGGAACCACGAAGTGGGTTCAACCGACTTAAAATAAACTATTTAGCAGTGATCGCCGGATCGCCATAAACGGTTCCGCGGCCATGGGTGCCAACATAAACGCGGCCATACTGTTTCGGATCGCCGGTAATGTGAAGTAATAATCCCCACTGATGCTGATCGTCGTTGATGCGAACCCAACTTTTTGCTGTGTCGGTTGAACGGTAGATCCCGCGCACACCATTCACCACGCCAATCAGGTACAAGGCTGAATAATCGGCTCCCGGAATGGCTTTTCCAAAACCAAACGCATGAATTTCTTGCACACCATCAAGCTTTACAAAAGTGCTGACCTGGTTCACTGAGTGATAAAGCCCGTTGAATGCTGCAATCCACAAATCTTGTTCGTGGCCAGGCGTGGCATAAATACGGTCTTGTCCGCCACGACTGTCTCCACGATTTCCTCGTTGAGGCAAACCATCGGGTAAATTTAAAGGCTGCTCAGTAAAGTTGGCTCCTCCATCGTTGCTGACAAATAGCTTTCCATCAAATAAGGCTATGGCATAAAACTTTTTGGGATTTACCCGATCGGCAATCACACGTGTTTTTTCAGGAATACCCTGAGAAGCAGCCCATGTTTTTCCCATATCGGCAGTAAAGTAAACGGCGCTACGTTCGGGTGTCCAAACCCAGGTGCTTCCGTCTGAAGAAACTGAAATATCTCCCAATTTGCTTTCCGGAGTGGGAACCGAGGCTGTTGACTTCCATGTTTTACCTTCATCCAATGAATAAGCAATACTTGTTGCTCCGGTTGGATTTTGTGCAAGCCTTCCAACACGGACAATCATTTCAGATTTATTTTCGGCACAGGCCAATCCGTTTGTATTTCCGAAGTGAGGATTATCGTAACATCCTGTAGGTTCGGGTTTGTCCAAATCCCAATGGGTGAAACCACAATAGTCGCCAATGGCAGTAAGCAAATGCGCGCCTTTTGGTGGGCTGAGCAATTCAAGCGCAACGGTTTCTTCAATTCCTGAAGCCATGGCATTCCAGATTACAGGTTTGTCTTTGTCAGCATCCGTAAAATTAAACGATTCATGGCCACCATAGCCAGTTGTAAACATCACATGATTGGAGTCGAACGGATCAATTTCTATGTCGAACAACCAGTGAATACCGGTGTGGCTGATGTATGGTGCGAGCGAATAATCGTAGGTTTCTTTGCCGCCAATTGTAGGTTTCCAGGTTTTTCCACTGTCAAGGCTGCGGAAGATTTGTTCACCTTTTGGACGGCCAAAAGAACTTGCGATCACCACTTTAGGATTTTTTGCGTCAACTGCGACTGCAGCATAGCCGAAAGTCCTTTCCGCAGTTGGTTTATCTGGGGTTATGTCAGTCCAGGTGCCGGTTTTCGTATCCAATCTCCATACACCGCCATCGGTCATGCGGTTTGGACCGGGATTGGTGCCATAAGACAAGTACATGTTTCCGTCGGATGCCAGAATTCCATGAGTAGGGCGGTATTGGGTGGGCTGTCCCGGAACCGGTTGCCATGTTTTGCCACCATCAGCGCTATGGTAAAAATTATCGCGACCCATCAGTGAAACGCCTGCATAAATCGACGAACTGCCTTCTTTGGTTTTGCTTTTCGGGTCGAAAACCACGAAAACGATGCCACTTCCACGGTTCATCCCGGCCCTGCGTTGTGCCTGTTGATCCTGGGAAGGCGCTGGCTGAGCTTCGGTTACATCAGGAAAAACATCGACACGGTTCCATGTTTCGGCCTGATCGGTACTTTTCCATAAACCTGCCTGGCGTGATCCAAAGTAAAGGATTTTACCATTGTTTGGATCAACTGCCATGCGCTCGCCATTGCCACGGCCATTCTCGTTGCCACCCATTGTGAAAGGCACATTGGTCCGTTGAAACGTTTTTCCACGGTCATTGGAACGCAAAATCGCAGTGTTTTTTGCACCGGTATAAGTTCCGCAAGCCATGTACAGACGATTGGGATCGTTGGGGTCAAGGGCAATGCTCTCAACACCCATCAGGTTGACATCTTCGTAAGAAAGCCAATCCAGCAGCGGTTCCCAGCGTTTGATGGCATCGTTCCAGCGATAAGCGCCACCCATATCGGTGCGGCAATAACGAACACCCTTGGCTTTTGGGTGAAAGACGATGCCGGGAACAAACCCGCCACCCACCATTTGTACACTTTTCCAGGTGTAGGGAGTGGATGCAACTGCCTGTGCATTTGCATTTTGTACTTGAACGGTCAATTGCAATACCAACGTGGTTGCGATGGTTGCAGCGATACTTTTAATGGTTAGTTTCATATTGAATAGTTTAGTTTAAATTTCTGTAAATGTTGGGTATTTTATCGATTTTTGACAACGAAGCACCGAAACCTGAAGGGTGGGTAGATTGTTGTTACCTATAATTATTTTATTTCGAATGAATATTGCTCATTTCTTGCTAACTCAACGATATTATTTATGTTTCCAATACCCCATTCTGTCGATACTGCGAATCTAATTTCATCACCACTTGTCAGAATATCATTTTCATTTATAAAATGTCTTTTCTTATCGCTATTCGAATACTTTGTATTGATAAAGTCTATTGTATTAATCACACCAGTAGAACCTTGCAAATTAGATGGGAATTTTCGACATAGTTCCTGAAATGACGAGGAGGGATTAAGAGAAAAATATTCTTTTACCACCTCAAAGACAAAACGTCCTTTTCCAAGAATCATTCCTTTAAATAGATATTTTGTCTTATCTCTTGATGATTGAATAGCAATCTGTCTCTCCGTTGTCTTTTCTTTGATTTTAATCAAATAACTCTCTGCTTCAGGGAGCGGAATTATTTGATTTATATCCAGTAATAATTCGTTTTTAAAAGTATATGGAGAAAATTTTACACATGTTATATCAATTCCTTTGCTGATCAACCACATTACAGAGGTTGTCAATTCTTTTGAGAAGTCTGCCGAGGCGAGAACTATTCTAACATTAGATGCAAATTCATCTTCAAGAGGAGCTTCCCACTCAAGAAACATCATTAATTCATCTTTTGCATCTTTCTCTATACCTCTTGTATTAAGATAATCTTGAAATATAGTTATACATTTTTCAAAACTCATAGTTGAAATCATAGAAGCATATCGTAATGCCTGTAACTCCATGTGATCACCAGAATCCGTTCTTTTTAGCTCAATCACAACTAGATTTGCATCCTTATCAATACCTAGCAAGTCAATTCTTCGTCTACTTTCATCCCATTCAGAAAATTCTTCCGATATGACTAAGGTATTTGGAGAAATTATTTCTATTTTATCTCTCAAGTATGCCTGTAAATGATTTCTTTCAAGAATTCCATTTGAGTGAAAACTTGTCCTTTGTACTTCTTGAATCCCTTGGTTTGATATATTATATATTCCCATGATGGTTGTTTCTCATAATTGTTGGTAACTACCTAATGCCCACCGGATTGCATTTAAACTATGTTCGCTGGCGGGTATTATTTGCTATTTCGTCTTGTAACTACACGCAATACGGGAGTTTCCCGATGAATCCGATTACTCGGAGTTAATTTCCCATCAACAAGCACCGAAGTCCAGCTTGCTGTTATTTGTTGTTTTTCAGTCTGTCAAGCAAGTTTAACATTCTGATTTAGCAGCTCAACGTTAAAGTTAACCTTCGCATTTAAAGCTTTAAAAACTTTGATGATTGTCTCAAACCTTGCGTCTGTCAGGCTGTTCTCTAACTTGGAGATTTGTGCTTTCTTAACCCCAACAAGCAGTCCAAGTTGTTCCTGTGTCAAGTTACGGTCTTTTCGTGCTTGTTTAATAGCTTCTCCAAGTAAGTCAAGCCGTAATTCGTTTTCAAAGGCATCACGTTTGGGTGTACCGATCTCTCCGATGTACTTGTCGGTCATCTCCTCTAAACTGATAGTCTTTAATGGCTTATTTTTCATGGTGAGTAACTAGACTTCAAGTTATGCTAAGTGTAAGTGAATGTTATCAATAGCAATTTGGATAAAGTTAGGATTGGTAAATAGAGTTTTCTTTCGGTCGCTCCAATTTTCCAGTTCTTTGGTGATGGCTTCAATCGTGTAAGCCTGTTTTTCCTGTTCTATAAAATCAACAGTTGAAAGTAATTCCAAACCAAATTGTGAATAAAACCCTGATAGAAATTTTTTAGTTTTTTCAATTACCTCTTTATATGCTGCGTTTTCGGGTAGTTGTAAATATTCATTCACATCGATTTCGCCATCGGGTATTAAGCCCAATTCTTCAAATGGTTTTTTGTCTTTTGAGCTGTAACCCATAATATAACTACCGTTCAGGTAATACAAAACATGTTTTACTTTGCCTGAATATGGACCATAAAAGTTGGGTTGATATTCTAATTTAAAAGATTCACCTGCTCCGAATCGTTGCAAAAAGTAAGCAATTTTTTCTGCGGCGAATTCTGATACAAATTCTCCATTCTTTACCAAATCATACAATACCGACAATAGCATTGCTCTTGCAGGTGTTAGTTTTACTCGTTCCTTTTTCATCACTTCCTGTATAGCCACATTCGGTTCGTAGATGAAGATTTCACAAGCTAAATCAGATAGATACTTTTCCATAATAACTTTCACTTTGTTCCAATCCAATCCACCATTACCTGAGCCCAAAGGAGGAATAGCTATTGACTGAATGTTTTTCTCCTTAATAACCTTGACCAATTCAGCCATGCCAGCTTCAATGTAATTATATTCTGAAGGTAAACGCCAGTTGGTTTTTGTAGGAAAGTTAATAATGGTCTTTTTCCCTTTAAGCAACGTCTCTTCTTCTATAACTAGAAGTTTTCCAATCATCACTTCCTTTTCTTTGCAAGCGTATGCATATAGTTTGAAATTATTTGGGAACATATTTTTGAATTGCAAAGCAATTCCCTTTCCCATTACACCAACGGTGTTAACAGTGTTCACCAATGCTTCTGCTTCGCTGTCAAGTAAATTTCCTGTTTGATAATGTATCATATCTTAAAAGTAAAAGGATGATTTTATGTGAACTTTTTCCGTATCTGCACTGAAATCAATCATTCGGTTTAGCGCATTCTGATTATATACCAAAAAACCTAAAAGGCCATCAGTGGCAATATCTCCTAAAACTAAAAATTCCGCTTCTTTTCTTCGTTTTAGATCCAGATCGTTGTCATCTCTCCAATACTTTGCCATCACTGCCTTCCGATCAATAATGTTGTCAATATTGTTGATGTCTTCAGGAGTATATTGTGTTGTGAAACAATCTACAGCGTGTCCATTCGTAAAAACGAAATCTAATTGCAGTTCAATAATTTTCTGAACAGATGTGATGCAATAAACAATGTTTTCAGCAGGTGTAGGAGTAACCATATTAAACCCCATTTGTATTACATACAACATTGGTGTTCTTATGCCAAAATAAAATGGAATATATTCCCCCAAACGTCTCCCATTGTTTAGTAAAAAATCGTTCCGGGTTGAAATCAGTGTTCTGTCCCCAATAGGCACAAAGTCTGGATTGGCGTTGCGAGATGAAGGATGCGTAATACCATGTTGGAGAATATGAGGGATATTCTCAATATGTGTCATTCTGAACAAGTATGTCTTACTTAAATCGGTCATTATTCAAAAGTATTACTTTTTAAAATTTAATTCGTTATCGACCGCTGAAAGTTTCTATAATATCGAATAAACAAGCCTCCGCCAATTATGTCCGCGCCTATTTTACGCTTGCGAGGAACTACCTAATACCCGCCAGATGGCATTTAAAACATGTCCGCTGGCGGATATTACGTTAACCTCCAACTAATTAAACTGCACGGTTGTACTTTCGCCTGTATATCTAACCGTCTTGTCAGGTTTCGAGGTAACATCAATTCCTGAAGCGTAATTTGGCCGGACGATTGACAAATTGAAAGTCCGGTTGGTGAGCATTCCAGGGAATTTGCCTTCACGGGAGCCAATGGTCAGTTCGCGTTTGGCATCGTCCCATTTGAATGAAATGGTTGCTGAAACACCTTTTTCGTAATTGTAATTGTCGCCTTCGTCTTCGTACAAAACAAAGCTTCCGTCAGCACCCGGATATACCCTGATTTCAAGCGGATCAGCCGGTTTTTCGTTTGAATACTGTAAAAATGGTCCCATTGGGATGATCGAACCTGCTTTTACAAACAACGGAATTTTGTCGATGGGCGCATCCGATTTGATGGTTTCGCCACCTTTCAGTGTTTCGCCAGTCCAGAAGTCAAACCACTGGGTATTAGCAGGTAGGTAAACGTTTCTGGTTTGTTCACGTTTCTCTACCACTTTTTCTTCAGCCAGAATTGAAGGAGTTTTCCAGAAAAGTTCTGCTCTGAAAGCTCCGGGAGTACCATTTACTTTCTCCACGGCAAAATCAACTTCCTTACCAGCTTCCAGATCAATCAAATCGGTATAAGATTCAACTCCCTGGTAAACAAATGGTAATAGTTTGCCATTTACGAAAATCTTGCTTGGGCCGTAGCATTTAATGTGGAACTGATGTTTCCCGGTTTCAGAAGGAATTAATTTTCCACTCCACTTCATGGCCATGGTCGAATCAGTCACATAATCTGGCCGACCTGTGGCGTAGTAATTTACATTGATGCACGAATCAATCCTTTCGAGCGATAGTTTCTTGTATTCAACATCCTTGTAATACTGCGCATCCAGACCTCGTTTGCCATCCTTGGTTTTAAAAAATTCAGGAGTAATTAGCACACTGCTCATTGGTGGCCGGTGAAGCATGTATTCTGTTACCGGGCAAACCATGAGTGACGGACCAAACATAAACTGATCGTTGATTGAATAGGTTTTGGCATCGGCTTCAAAGTCCATGGGCAGACCGCGCATGATGGAATAGCCGTTACTGGTAACCTGATTGGCCAACGAATAAATATATGGAAGCAAGCGGTAGCGCAGGTTATCGAACTTGATCAAGGTATTGGTGAACTCGCCAAAACGCCATATTTCGCGAGGAGTTTCTGAGCCATGCGACCTGAAAATCGGGCAGAAACTACCGAACTGGAACATGCGGGTATATAATTCCTGGTAAGCAGGATCGGTTCCTTTGGTAAACACACCGCCATAACCGCCCAGCACAAACGCGCCAATATCGAAAGTCCAGTAAGGAATGCCCGACATGGAATGATTCAATCCGGCGGCAATCTGTTTTTTGTAAATAGGCCAGCTTGCGCCAATATCGCCCGACCAGGTAGTTGCCGCAGCGCGTTGCTGTCCTGCAAAAGTTGAACGGGTAAGAATGTAAACACGTTTTTGATCGGATGCTTTGCGCTGGTTTTTATACACATTTTCGGTGGCCAGCAAACTATATGGATTCAGGTACTTAGCGAATGAACCCAAATGGTTGTTGGGCATCCGTTTCAATTCATATTCGGTTGATTCTTTGGTGTTTGCATTTATAATATCGGGCTCGGTCGAATCCATCCACCAGCCGTCTAAACCTACTGAAAAGAATCCTTTGTTGATGTAATTCCAAAATAGGTCGTTGGCGGCAGGGTTATAAACGTCGAAATATTTAAATTTTGCCCAACCTACAGTAGGAAGCAGAAACCCATTTTTACCCATTTCTTTATACACCTCAGTATTAGGACCGAACGAACACCAAACCGAAACCATTGTATGGAAATTTAATTGATGTAGCTTCTCAATCATATCCTTGGGCTCCGGAAATTTTTTCGGATCGAAAAATATCTGGTTCCAGTTTTCAGATCCTTCCCATGTGTCCCAATCCTGAATAATGTTATCAATCGGGATTTTACGTTTGCGGTATTCGCTGGCCACACTTAAAAGTTCAGCTCGGTTTTCGTAATGCTCTTTGCTCTGCCAATAGCCATAAGCCCATTTGCCATACATCGGAGCTTGTCCGGTAAGGTTGCGGTAACCGGCAATCACCGCATCCATGTTGTTTCCTGCAATAAAATAGTAGTTCATATGGCTTGCCACATCCGACCAGATAGAAGTTCCGTTTTGGTTGTCTTCAAAAATGGTTTTCGAATAGTTGTCCCAAAGAATTCCGTAGTTTTTGGTTGAAATTAAAAATGGAGTTACCGCGTCGGTATTGGTTTGCACGAGTTTCACAGTGTGGCCGCGGTAATTCATATAACCATACTGGTGTTGCCCCAGGCCGTAAATTCCTTCTTCAGGAGTTAGCGCAAACTGCTGTTTTACACTGAAGTCATTTTTTGTTTTTGTTTCAGAAGGTACGATAACAGGTTTCCCGCTTTCTTTCAGTATTGGCTCGTTGCTTTTTGAAGCATATTCAAGATGCCCATCGGCTTTGTCAATAGTTACCTGCAAGGCTCCGGAAGTCAGGATAACTTTCTGATCTTCATCCTTTACGTCGATTTTTAGTTCCGGCAATGTTTTCTGAATAACCACCAGGCTCATTGTATCGGGAATAGCCCCCGGTACCCATTTTTCTACCCGAACCATATTGTCTGAGTAAAACTGCACTTTCAGGTTAAGGTCTTTGGTTTCGAGCTGAACACCATTTTGAACCTGGGTAACCTTGTCATTGTTCGAGCACTGAATGCTTACGAGTGCAAAAACAATACTGATAATCAATACAATTCTTTTTTTCATAGGTATAGGTGTTTATTGAATTTTTATTGCACAATAAATTTGCTGTTTTTCTGCAATGCCTTAATTCCCTCTTTTTAGAATCTTTTTAGTCCAGTTTTTATTTTCACTAGTTATTTTTACAATGTAAACAGCATCTTCAAGATTGTTAATTGAAATAAAATTATCGTGTCCGTTAACTATTTTAGTTGCTACCAACACTCCGCTTGTACTATAAACCTGAACCGTAGCCTGCTTATTTATCCCGTTAATAAATAGCTGATCGCTGACAGGATTCGGATATACAGAAACCTCCTCCGGAACAACGTCATTTATGGCTGTTACGAAAGAAAAATTAATATAATCTAAATCAAAATCAGGCGTTTGCATAATGTTGAGGCGCATAATTTGTTCACCTGCAACCAAGGCGAAATTTTTCGATATCGGTTTGAATGTGGTGTAACTACCTGTAGAAGTCACAGCAAATGCGCTGGTAGTCCCATTTTTAAATTTAAGGGTAAACTGCCCGCCGGTATTGGGAGAGCCAACATAAGCCGTAATGGTATAGTTTCCGGCTTTTGGAACATTGATGGTATATTCGAGCCATTCACCGGTCGCCACATACCCCAAGCTGTATTTACCTGTGACAAATTGATTTATATCCACCCCATCTTTGCGATAAGAATTCCCCTGATTTACTTCATCAACATCGTGGTAAGTCAGTCCTTCACCGCCAATGTCGTAATTCTCAACCTGTACCGTTCCCGGAACGGCTACGGCCGTGCCTAAATAGGGAGCCCGATAAGTTGGCAAAACCCGGTACATGACAGGATATGACTGAATTTCAATAGAATCCAGCAGATTTGCCCTTAACCGGTAGTAAAAAGCTTTACCACGATAGGTTGTTGAATCAGCATATTGATTGGCAGTAGGCGAAATTTTTGCAAGAAAAGCAAAATTGCCACTTCCAATTTTACGTTCGACAATGATGCTGTCATTTTTAGTGGTTCTGTTGGTCCACGACATTTTCACAATTGTATCCGATACAACACCAATTTTCATTTTATAAGGCGATTCTTTATAAGTGTGGATCAGGATATCTTTTATTTCATTAAATCCTCCGGTTGTTCTGTTGTAAATCGGAAAATCGCCATTGTCGTCCCATGCAAAAGATGGAATTCCATGTGCCAAAGCCTGATCAACTACCGTTGCATAAGCACACATACGCGAATTGTATTCGCATCCTTTCATAAACCCATATTCACCAAGTATGGCTGGAATATTGTTTTTTACCGACCATGCTGTAACCTGATCGAACTTTGCCTTGGTGTTGTTAATATCGGCATCGCTGCCATAAGTACCCGGGCCAACCAGTCCAAATGGATACGGATCGTAAGAATGATAATAGCCCATCAGGAATTTATCGGCAGGATCAGGAATCGCGGCGGCAATCAATTCCTGCGAATTCGACCACATGTGACCGGAAAACAGTACGATGCGTGTTGGGTTTGTTTTTCGGATTGTCTGCAATGTCCTTTTGTTCAAATCGTTGATGTTTGCCAGGGTTATCGGATTGGGTTCATTGATGATTTCAAACAGCAAATGATCTGACTTACCTTTAAACCTGACAGCGATCTGGCTCCAAATGCTATCAAACCTGGCTTTGTTGATGTCCGAATAGGAATCTTTGATCCAGCCATCATGATGTGCATTGATAATCAGGTACAATTGATTATTAAGTCCATCATCCACAATTTGTTCGACGTGGTTTAACCAGGTTGCGTCTATCTTATATGGCGAAGTTTTAGAGGTATGCAAATCCCAGGTTATTGGTATTCTGATGGCCGTGAACCCAGCACTTTTATAATCTTTAAAAGCATGATTGGTAATCGGAGGATTTCCCCAGGTTCCTTCAGTCGGGGCCTCCATGGTATTTCCAATATTGATGCCCCGCATCATTGCTTTAGCTGCCTCCTTGGGAGTCAATTGCCCTTTTACCGGAAGCAAAAAAACAGATAGAACAAATAATACCAATCCAATTTTAAGTTTCATTCGAATAAAGTTTAATGTCGGAGAAAAGGCTCCATACCTTTTATTGTAATTATAATTTATGGTTTGCCGGCAAACGATGCCACACCTTTTTGAGCCACCTTTTTGATATTACCTTTCTGATCGAAATTCAGGCTGTCGATGCACAATTGTCGCAAAACGTAATCCTGTTTCTGAGGGAAAATACGGTGGTACAAAATATAGCTCTGCCCATTTTCAGTGAACACGGTGTGATGTCCAGGCCCATAAGTGGTGCTGTCGGCTGAAGTGCTCAGAATCGGGCTATTTACTCCTTCTTTCCATGGCCCAAATGGTGTTTTGCCCTTTGAATAACGAACATTGTACGTGGCATCAATCGCTTTACCGTTGGAGTACATCAGGTAATAAATTCCGTTTTTCCTGTACATAAATGGCGCTTCGAAATAATTCGGCGGTGTAATATCTTCAGGTTTACCAACGAAACTCACCATGTCTTTGCTGAGCTTAACGGCAAAACACTTCCCGTTCACCCAGTTCAGTCCCGAACCCCAATACAGGTAAGCCTGACCATCGGTATCGATAAAACATTCGGCATCGATCATGTGGAATCCCGGAAAATAATTGTGTGAAATCAGTGGAGAATTGTCAGATTTCAGGTTCTTCCATGGGCCTAACGGATTTTCTGCGGTGCCGGCCCATACTTCGCTTCCAACCGAAACATACATGTAAAACTTGCCATTCGGATCTTTCACTACTGACGGAGCCCAAACTTTCGCGTCTCCGGAAGTCGGACTTGTACATGCTTTCTTGGTAGGCCAGTTGATATGTTTCCGTTCAAAAGATTTAAAATCTTTGGTTTCGAACACGCCCAGTTCGTCGCCGCCCCAAGGGTCGATGGTCGAGTAGATGTAAAAAGTATCACCAACTTTAACTACTGAAGGATCAGCAAAATAGCCATCAATTATTGGATTTTTGATCATTTTTTTGCTGGTCTGTCCAAATCCCGGAACGGAACAAAGAAGCACAACGATTAATACAGAAAATCTGACCATAATAAATAGAAATTGATGATTTTAATTTCGCAATACAACTAATTTCGAATCTGAAAATTTGTTTTCCACAGCAATTCGAACATAGTAAATGCCTTGCTTCAGGCTCTTGATATTTACCTGATTTTGGCTCGTTAAATTCTTTTCTTCCATCACCATTTTCCCGTTCATATCTGAAATTGAAATGTCGAATTTGCCCACATTCCCGTTTTTTTTCAGAAAAATGAAATCAGTTGCCGGATTGGGAGAAAGTGTAACCGGCATTTCTTCAGTTTGATCAACTCCAACCCGAAAATTAAATTCCGCAGAAATGGTTTTGTTGCTGTACATTCCGATTTTAACTGAACTTGTTGTGCCGGAAGCATCGCCTGACCAGTTTTTAAAGGTGTAAGTAGCATCGGGCATGATGGTTACAGTCACTGAATCGCCATAGCTGTAGTTTGTTTTAGCCGGATCGATCAGAATTGTTCCATGGGCTGAACTGACCTTTAATGAATAGGTTTGGGTTTTGGCTTTGTTCATTCCATAAAGGTAACCATACAATGCCATTTTGCCTCGCATGGTTTGCTGGGGCGTAAATTCGGAATGAGCATATACCCACCTTGTGTTAAAATACCCCTCGGCTTTTGGCCATTTCGTTCCATAATCCGGATAACAATTGGCGGTCATCCAACTTGGTCGGCTCATAATCATGCCTGTTCCCCAATCGTCGGTATTCATATATGGTGTTTGGCCGGGATGTAAACCTGGCGTTCCGTCATTGCGTCCTGATGCATATAAGTTTTCCACGCTACGTTTGGTTTCAAGGGTGGTGGTTGCTGTTGACATTTGTATCATATTCAGCGGATTACGGCCAAGTCCCCAGTCGGCTTCCAATACAAGCGCATTTCCAAAAAATGTTTTTTCGGTTGCGCTGGTGGTTACCGCATGGGCAATCATGGTGCGATGAACATTCTGAGAGGTTTTCCAATATCCTGAGGTATTGTCAGTAGCTCTTCTGGATGGTCTGGAAATAGTATTATTTGCTTCCTGAATTTTCGCCTCATTAATGATAGATGCCTTCATGTAGTTATACAATTGCTGATAATGAACCGGACGTTTGGTCATCAGGTAACCCGCAGTTGCCCAAGTCTGGGTTAAGGTTCCGTTCATAATCGCCGAAGTATTGCTTTTGGCTGCACTTAAAGCATTCACTGCATCCTCATAAGCGGTTTCTCCGGTAACATTGTACAAAAAAGCAGCCGCCATCATTTTCAGGTCTCTGCCACGAATGGTACAATCGCCCACATCCATGGTAATATCAAGTTGCTGATCGTATAAGCTTCCGGCATATTTATAAGCAACAATTGCAGAATCTTTATAAGTGTTCATCAATTCGTCGAGTCCGGCAATCTGAAAGGCATTTGACAGCATCGCGCTATTTGCTGCATTGGCCCACGCTGCCATAGCAGAAGTTCCGGCCTGATAGAGGACATTGCTGCTGTTCGGGTTGGTTAAGCCAAAGCCGTACCCTTTGCCATCACGCAAACTGAGCCAGAAATCAACTTCATTCCTTGCTTCGTCGATGATATCCGGAATGCCATTTCCGCTTTCGGCAATTCCGAGGTTGTCGTCAGAAATTGATCCGCCATTAAGGATGTAGGGCAAAAGCATATCGTATAAACTCGAAATATGTCCCAGGTGCCGGTCGAGGTCGAAAGCATCGGCATGGCCACCAGTTGCAATTTTATTTACTGGGTTACCAGCTTTTTTGTATTTAGCCCAGTCGTCAGGTCTATCCCATGCATCGCCACTCGAAAAGGTTTTCCAGTTGGCATGAAATGGATTCATGGTTGTAATATAGATGATGGTGCTGGCGGGCGATTTGCCCGGAATGTAAAGCGGTCTTCGTGGAACTGGAACCATATTCAAATTATCCTGACCCATCCGCATATAGAAATAGCCTCGTGTTGAAACCTCGAAAGGTTGATAATACGCGTCTTTAGAAATGGTAAAATCCTGACTACAGCCCACGTCTTCGACTGCTAGCCGATAAGTGCCCGGAGTTGAAAAACCTGTGAAATCAATTTTCCAGACATTCGAATTGATGAGGTTGTAATTTCCGGCATCGGTACCGTTTGATTTCCAGAATGATACAGCTCCAACTTCCTGCGATTTTTTGGTGGTTACATCGTAAATATAGACTTTCTTTCCCTGAAAAGCCGTATAGTCCCTGGCACCGCCATCGCCCATCCACTGATAAAGATCGGCGCTTTTTACACTGGCATCATCCATGTAACCAACCAGATTAACGTGGATTGCTTCTGAAGGATTGTTGAAGATGTCGATGGTGATATCTTTGGTTGTAACATCCGAATTTGTAATTGCATTAACCTTAACGGTGTAGGTTTTGCCTGATTTAAGTGACTGTGGCAGCTTCAGATAAATGGAATGTTCCATGGTATAATCATACACAAAATCATTTCCTGACCAGTCGAGTTCGGCCATACCGTTTAGTTTCGATTTCCGGTAACAAGCGGCAGGATTTAAACCCACAGATCCGAAATCTGGATCATCGGTTGAAACAATTGTCCAGTTTTGAGGAATAACTGCTTCCGTTGTGCTTAATTTGGTGCCATACCAAACCGCTTTGTTTTTTGCCGAACCGGGATTGTTGTTGGTATAGGCATTGGTTCCAAGCCACTTCAGATCTTCATTAAAAGTAACATCACCATCTTTGAAATAAACAAGTAAGTAATCTTTGTCAACTACCTTTATTTCCACCAGTTTTGATCCCCGCGAAATTTGAGCGAAGGAAACAAACACCACACAAACCAATAATAAACGAATTTTTTTCACAAGATACAGTTTAGGTTTTTGAATAATTAATGCTGACAAACGGCTGTTAATATTGTCATTCCAGTGTAAATACAGTCGAAAATATTTAGGTTAATAAGTCGAATATATGCTTTTTAAAGCGATCATTTTAAAATCACTTATTATTTTTATTACCAGTTGAAGTTGTTGTTTTAGTCAATGTAAATGCATCGATATACGAATAGTATGCTCCTCCATTCTTAACTGAACTCCCCGCTTCAATACATAAATGTTTTCCAATGTCTGAACTGGTGGTAGTGTAATTTACTACAACTTGTTTCCAGCCAGAATTTCCTGTGGCTCCTGCAATATATTGAACCGAATCGCCCTTTGCGATGGTTCTTTTAGTGGCATCGGAACCGCTAAACAAGCTGATATAAGCTCCTGAATTAGCGATATCACCCGCGCAATAGGCGTAATTAACCTTACCGGTTAGCGTATATGTTACTCCAGCTTGATTTACAACTTCAACAACCTGATATAGGTGAGGATCTTTATTATAAATATACCCGACATAGTTTCCATCAAAGGCTGGAGTTGGTGAAGTTGAGAGGCCTGCTTTTGTAGGATCTTCTCTTCCTGAGTCACCGCATCTGTCCATTTTCCAACCAAATCCTTCTACCTGATTGATGGAAACACCATTTTGGGTGCATTTTATTTTGCTGTTGTCGTTGGGAAATTCAAAACTTGGGTTTACCAAATTAACCACTTCTGTAAAGCTATTTTTATCAGAAATGTTAATCACTAATTTCCCCTGAATGTCAGATCCATCTTTGGCTGTGACGGTTACGGTAATTTCACCATTCTGTTTCCCTGATAATAGTCCATCAGCGGTGATTGAGGCCAAGGCTGGATTGGAAATAGTCCAGTTGACCGATTTATCGCTGGCATTGGCAGGCAAAACCGATACCGACATTTGCAAAGTACCGCCATTGGCTGGAATAGTCCTTATTCCGCCAGTGCTATTAACAGTAATACCGGTGGTTTTAATGTATTGAGTTGAAGCTGTCGGTACTCCAGAAACATCAATCACAATAACCGAATTGATTGAATTTGGAGCGCTTGCAGGCAACGAAATCTTAGTATAGCCAACACTGTCTTTAAAGCTTAATAAGGTGTTTGGGTCATTCAATAAGTAAACTTTATTGATCGTATTTGTTAGTGATGGTATTTTCAGTAGCTTATTTGCTGGCCATGTAAAAATATGTGCGTATAGTTTGCCAGCTTTCTTTGTGTAATATCCCCAAGTTGGTTCAGCGGAATAAGGGCTTCTGGTTGTGCCATAAATACTTTCACTGTATTTATTCATCCAGTCGCCGAATGCGTTTAAAATGGTTGCTGATTGAGGTGTGACCGTGCCATCGCCTTTCGGACCAATATTCAACAGGTAATTTCCATCTCTCGAAACCACCTGAACCAATTGCTGTATCAGGGTTGCAGGGGTTTTATAGCTATTATCTCCGGCATTGTATCCCCAGGAATTATTCATGGTCTGGCAAGTTTCCCAAGGCCTGCTTTCTGGTTTTGCGGGTACTTTTTGTTCCGGGCATTCCCAATCGCCCAATCCTGCTCCCCTAAAAACCCGTTCGTTTACCAGAAGATTTGGATCAAGTCCTACCAGGTAATTGTATAAATCAACCCCATCAGCCTTGGTCCACCAGGAGTTTAATGTAGGCGCACCGTAATTATAGCTCCAGTCGCCATCGAACCACATAATTGCAGGATGGTATTTGTCGATCAGCTCTTTCAGCTGAGCCTTCATGTCGTTGATATAATTTGTTCTGGCAGTCATGCTTTCCATCGTCGAAAGATTTTGCTTATAGATGGTTTGTGATGGATGTTCCCAATCAAGAATTGAATAATACAAACAAAACTTAACACCTACGGCATCGCATGAATCTTTCAGTTCCTTCAAAAGATCCCGGGTTTTAAATGCGGTAAAACCAGGCAGATCGAAAGCTTTTGTGCCAGTTACATCTTTAAAACTCTCAACCTGAGTGTCCCACATACAGAAACCTTCATGATGTTTGGCTGTAATAACCAGGTATTTCATCCCTGCTTTTTTGGCCAGCCTTGCTATGGTTCCGGCATTAAAATTGGTTGGATTGAATTTAGCGGTTACCTGGTTTTGATAATCGGTTTTTGTCCAACGTTCAGTGGCAAAAGCCCATTCGCCGTGCCACAACTGTGAATACGACCCAAAATGAATGAACATGCCAAAACGGGCTTCGTACCACCAGTTCATTTTTGAGGGAATTGTATATTGGGCTGAGGCTTTTTGCGCTGACAACAGGATTGAAACAAGTAATACTCCAAATAGACAAGCAAATTGTTTCTTCATTATACCGGTTTAGTTGAGATGTTTAGATTTATAAAGAATTCGCCCTGATTGCTCCGGGCGAATTCATATTTTGAGAATTGATTGGTAACAGGTTATTTCTTGAATTTTACTTCTTTTCCTGAATATTTTACTTCGTCAGCCTGTTTGGCTGGTTCAACTCCAGTTCCGTTTTTAGCGTTCACCAAAACAACACGGAAAGTGCGGTCTTTCAACATTCCGGGGAAATCACCTTTGCGATCCTTGATAGTCAATGTTTTATCAGCATCGTTCCAGTTCATTGCAATGGTAGCAAACTTGCCTTGTTCGTAATTGTAAGTGTCGTTTTCGTCTTCGTAAAGCACAAAATCGGCATCTGCTCCGGTATAAATCCGGAGTTCAATCGGGTCAGCTACTTTTTCGGTAGCATACTGAAGATATGGTCCCATTGGCACAATCGAACCGGCTTTGATGTACAGTGGAAGTGTTTCGATTGGTGCGGCAGCATCGATTGTTTGTCCGCCGCTGATTAGTTTCCCGGTCCAGAAGTCGTACCAGTTGGCCGATTTAGGAAGATAAACTTTCCTGATTTTCTTGATATCCTTGCTATTCGGAAGACTAAACATGCGTTGAGTTACCGGATTTACAAGTATTGCAGGCCCAAACATATACTGATCAGGAATATTTTTAATTTCAGCATCGTCTTTGAAATCGAAAGCAAGAGACCGCATGATGGTGTAGCCTTCGTTGGTTACTTTCCACGACAATGAATAGATATAAGGCATCAGACGGTAACGCAGGTTATCGAAATTCAGCAAAATAGCTTTCGTTGGGGCATCCCAGTTGTCAGAGAAGATAGCTCTTTCACCTTTTCCATGTATCCTGAAAATAGGGCTGAAAGTTCCGAACTGAAACCAACGGGTAAACAATTCGCGGTTGATCGGAGCTGACCAATCAGGAGCATTCCAATGGAAATGGTAACCACCAATATCGGAAGTCCAGAAGGGAATACCTGAAGCGCAGGAATTGATTCCTTGTGGTACCTGACTTTTGAAAGCACGCCAGGTGCAGGTAATATCTGATGACCACAATGTTGCGGCGTTCCGTTGTTCTCCGGCAAATGACTGACGAATCAGAAAAAATGCACGTTTATTTGGGATATCTTTCCGCCAATGGGTATATAATCCTTCAGAATGCATCAGCGAATAAGTGTTGAAGTAGTCGATACCACGTCCGATGGCAAAATTGCTCTTTTTACGGGCATCCATCAAAGCTCCATTGTCAGGCTCACATTGGTCAACCCACCAGGCATCCCAGTCATAACGTCCAACCAGGCTGTCCTTTGCTTGTTTCCAATATAAATCTCGGGCTTGTACACTATGCGCATCGTAATAGCCATCAAATGTATGAGTCATCACGTTGTTCCAAAGGATGTCGGTCATTCCTCCTGAATGTGCCATCTGGTCGTAAGTCTTTGTGCCTTTGGCCATAACCGGCCAGATTGAAATCATGGCATGAATATTTGCAGCATGAAGTTCAGCAACCATTGCTTTCGGATTGGGGTATCTTTCGGGATACATTACATGTGAGCCAATAAGGTTAGGTTCCCAGTAAAACCAATCCTGAACAATACAATCAATCGGAATTTTCCCGTTGCGGTATTTGTCTTTTACCGATAAAACTTCGGCCTGACTTTTATACCTGTCCTGAGATTGAAACAGACCAAATGCCCATTTCGGGAACATCGGGGCATTGCCTGACGCATTGCGGAACGAAGCGATAATGTTGTCGAAATCGGGACCATAAATGAAATAGTAATCTACCATATTGCCGCTTTCCGACACATATTTGTATTTGGTATTTTCGGCTTCAGCACCAAAGAAATTGGAAGCCGAATAATTGTCCCAAAACAGACCGTAACCTTTGGTTGACAATATTACCGGAATCGCGCCAGTCATGTATTTAATGGCCAAATCCTGATTTCGGCCTTTGTAGTTGACCGAAAGTGTATCCTCAGGATGACAACCCAAACCATACAATGCTTCATCAGCAGGAGAATTAAACTGAGAAGTACAATTGTAAGTATCGATACCGGCAATTGTAGCTTCTGCCATTGTTTTTCCCTGCGAATCATCTTCAGCAAGAATTACATTTCCAGCCAAGTCGGTGTATTTTACAGCGTTAGTTTGCTTGTTTACAACGACTTTCAATTTGGCTGTTACAATCAAAATTTCTTTGGCATTGTCAGTAACAGTAAAACCGGGAATTGTTTTCCATTGATTGTTAATAACCAGCGAAGGTTTGTCAAGAATTACTGGTAGGGTAGTGTATTTTACTTCCACCATATTGTCGAAGCAAATTTTCACTTTCATCAATCCTTTGTCGAGGGTGCATGTAATTCCGTCACTATCCTTTTTAAAAGATACAATCGCTGCCTGAACGGCAGTTGTCAGAATTATGAATGCCAGAGCAAGCAGGGTTAGTTTAAGTCGTTTCATTGTTAAAGCTTTAATTATTAATCTATCAGTTAATATAAATGTGCATTGTACACTTTTAGAAAATTAGAATACGTACTTTTTACACAATGTAAATATAAACCCTTTCTAACTTTCAGGGTACTTTGAAAAAAGAAAAGGTTAGCACATTTCCGTCATTTATAAAACTGTGGTTACACCAATCGTTAGATATGTATATTATGGCGTGTAATTCAATTAACGCTAGATGTCTATTGAAATACGAACTTTTCCTCCCAGACCTTTTTCAACAATGTCAAAAAGAGTACTCAATGTTATATTACTTCCATCATTCTCAACGCGAGAAATATAAGTTCTTTTCTTGTCAATGATTTGGCCTAATTCTTCTTGTGTCATGTGGCGAGATTCCCTTGCCTTTTTTAACAAAAGTCCAATTTTAAAAGATTCGGCTTCTCTCTCAAGATTGTCACGTCTTTCAGTTCCCTTTTCTCCGTAAACCTGATCCTTGATTTGAGACCAGGTCGTAATGTCTTTGTTGTTATTTTCTGCTTTCATAATACTCTTTCATTAAAATTATTGCTTTCTCCATTTCGTTTTTCGGTGTTTTCTGTGTCTTTTTCTGAAATCCATTTAAAAGGATTACTAATTTTCCTTTGTCGAAGAAACAGAAAACACGCCAAATGTCTGTTCCTAGTTGAATTCTAGCTTCGTAGAGTCCATTTGTCCCTGATATGAGTTTCAAATAGATTGTTGGTATTCTCTCCAAAGTCTCGATGGCTTCAATGATTTTGAAGATCTTGTTCTGAACCTTAATTGGTTGCTTGGTCAAGAAATCTACAAAATAGTTCTTGTATGCTATTACTTCGCGAATTTTCTCCATGTGTCATCAATATAAAACCAAAGGTAACTTTAAAGTTACAATTCTCCAAATCGAAATTGATGTGTCTCGGGCATTTATTATGCGCCATAACTCAGGTTTATCATTTATGAGCGACGATAAATTGAAGTTTATTAATTTACGAAAGCTTGAAGTTGCGACACTTCTCTTCAATTGTTTCATAGATCTCTCTATATTCAAAAACGCACAGATTTTCAGGCATAAGTGCAAGTCTTCCAATAATTTCTCCGTTTAGAAAAACGGTAACCGATTTGGATTTAGTAAACATTTCGCCTCCCTCTTTTGGCCGTTCTGGCCTTGTCTTTTGTTAGCAATTCATCAATACTTTGATATTGTTTTCCGGAGAAAAGTTGACCAAATTCTTGTGTTGCATCCAATGCTACTGCCAACATGACCAGGTTTTTCAGTGAAATCTCAGCGGTTTGTTCAAATCGTTTCAGGCTTCCTAAACTCACTCCCGATTTTGCTGCCAGTGCATTTTGGCTGAGGTTCAGCTCCAACCTGTTCCTTTTTACCCTTTCCGCAATATTCTTCAGGATTGCACCGGGGTTAAAGTCATCCAACAAAAAATCGTTTACGGATAACATATTAGCTGTAATATTTGTATTTTCCATTTTGTAGATAATATATTAGCTGCTAAAATGTAAATATACTGAATTTATTTACCAGGCCGGAATTAGTTGGAAGAATTATAAATTCACTCGAAAAAGTTATCTAAATATCAGTTGCGAAAATTGGTACAAATCGTTTTTCCAGACCGGAAATTCATGTTTCCCAGGTTCAACTTGCCAGATATGAGGCACTTTGTTTTCCTTGCAATATTGATGAAGTTTCTGGCTGAACGAAATCAGTCCATCTTCATTACCGCACGAAATCCAGAGCAACTTCAGTTTTTTAGCTGTTTCGACCGGATTGGGAATCAGAACTTCAGGAGCTTTGGTATTGGGCGCTGATGAAAATCCGCCAACCCAGGCAAAAGTGTCGAGGTTGCTCAGGCCAAAGTTCAGCGATTGACCGCCTCCCATCGATAAACCTGCCAGTGCGCGGCTTTCGCGATTGGCTTTCACCGAATAATTCGATTCAACAAAAGGAATGATGTCATTTAATAAATCCTGTTCAAAGGTTTCAAAAGCCTTCACTTTTTCAGGTTCAAAAATGTTTCCTCCTGAACGGTCGTCCTTCATGGCGCGGCCATTGGGAAGGACAACGATCATTGGAACCATCTTTTTATCAGCGTATAAGTTATCGAGAATTACTTCCGGATGGCCGTTGTTGTACCATTCCAGATGGTCGCCACCAATTCCGTGCAAAAGATAAAGCACCGGATATTTTTTGCCAGCCGAATACCCCGGAGGAGTATAAACCATCATTTTGCGGTTTGTGCCAACGGTTTTGGATGCATATTCAACGGTTTCAATTTTTCCGTGCGAAATATTGTCGCGAACCTTGTCAAAACCTTCGGGCGCAACTGGATATGCCGGAACATCATCAGCATTCAGAACGATAGGTTGCGAATTACGTTTTGGACGATCGACAGCTGCATTTTCCGGATTTTCCCGTTTGGCAGTCACTTCTTCGATAGCAAAATCGCCCACCTGCCGGGTAAGTTTGAGTTCATTCCCGGTAATTTTCCCGCTGTAACTGATCTTAATTTCCCGATCCTGCATTGAAAGCATTTCAACGAAAGAAACCGCGTCAGCCTTAATTTTTCCTTCGGTTATAGCAACTTCGGCTTTTTCGTTGTCCTTTTCACGAAGAATTTTTCCGGAGAGATTTTCGCCATCCTGCTGAATGATCCAGGTATATTTGAACAGGCCGACCGGCGTTTCAATATCTGCTTTCCATGTGCCTGAAGCATTGATCGGTTGCGCCGTTGCCGGGCGACAAATGCTGATTATCAGCAATAATAGAATGATAGAAAATGATTTTATCTTCATAAGTTTCAAGGTTTTGGTTGTCAGAGGGTTTATTTCAATGGTTTCACGATAAACCTGTACTCATAATTCTTATAAGGCAAACGGTATTTTTCCAAAGGCCATGCACCCCAGCTTTCGATCCCGCCCACACCCATTTGCGCATAGTCGATGTGCAACTGAGTTTCTTTCCGTGGGTTAAGTTCGCCCGAATGTTGCTGATGTTTTTCATCGCCATCATCCAAATCAGTGTCAAAGAAGTGCAATGCACTCATGCTTAAAAGTATATCAGATTGAATGAGCAAACCTTTCCCTTTGCTGTTCGTGACTTTGTACCACCGGATTCCGGTTTTATTGCCATTTTCCTGGGGCCTGATGTATGGATAGAACTGCTGGGCAACCGATTGTTTGTAAATACCGGTCGGGGCGGCATAATTTCTGTCCTGATAGTTTTCAAACGGACCATTTCCGTAGTATTCAATGGTTTCAAAACCTTCAGGCAAAATCCAGTTCATACCAAAGCGGGGCAACATTGGCACCGGCTGCATCTTTGATCCATTTCTGTTCATCCAACGAGGCAAATTAACAGCCACTTTGGCGGTAGTATCTGCAATCATACTTTGATCAATTTCCAATTCGCCTTTTGAATTGACGGTGTATTTAATATTCAGTTTTGCGAACACGTCAGGAAGTTCGAAAGAAGTTTGAACGGTCAGCAAATTTTGATCCTGTGAAGCTTTAAATCCGGTTAATTTCAAATTTTCCTGTGCTGTTTTCCATGGTTTCAATTTCAACTGAAAGAAAGCGCCCATGTCGTTATCTGTCGGAGCGCGCCAGAAAGCAGGTCTCAGTCCCGATGTTGCTTCCAGAAAACTTTGGCCATTCACGACATACTGATCCATCAATCCGGTCTGTTTGTTGAACCTAATATTCATGCCTTTTGAAGTGACTGCCAACGATGTATTTGTCTCATTAACAGTCAGATTACCAGTTACAGCCAGATTCATGTTATTTTTGTATGCTCCTGAAATCAAAAGCTGTTCTTCGGCAACAATGTGATCTTTCGGGACCAACAGTTTTTCCTGTTTTTGTTTGTAAACCACATTCAGGAATACTTCGCCTTCGGCTGGCAGTTTTACCGGAATGGTAAATTCCTTTGTCGTATGAGGCTGAACATTCACATCGGCAATGGCTCCGTTCTGTTTGATTTGGCCATTTACTGAAAGGTTCCATTCCAGACGAACATCAGAAAGATCTTTAAAGAAATTTTCATTGTAAACCGAAAGGGTGTTTTGATTTACCAATTTGGTGTGAATATCCTGATACACTTTTTTCATTTCCCAGGCGTGCGGATTGGGTTTACGGTTCGGATAAAAAAGGCCATTGCAAAGGAAATTATTATCACTTGGCGTACCTTTTGGCCCATAATCGCCGCCGTAAGCAAAAATGGTATCGCCTTTTTCTGTTATTTTCTGCAAACCCTGATCAACAAAGTCCCAGATAAATCCGCCCTGAAAATGTTTCGGATTGCTTCGGATGATGTCCCAGTAATCTTTAAAGTTGCCCAGCGAATTGCCCATGGCATGTGCATATTCGCACATAATGAAAGGCTTGGCTGGCTGAGGATTTTTGCTTACATAGTCAATCATGCTACCTGGATGGCAATACATTGGATTGATAATGTCGGTATTGAATTCTGTCGAATAAGTTCCGTAATCGCTCACAGCCCTTTCATACTGAACCGGACGTGAAGCATCACGCTGTTTCAGCCACAGGTAACATTCGTAGAAATTGTAACCATTCCCGGCTTCGTTGCCCAAACTCCAGATAACCACCGAAGCATGGTTTTTATCGCGCTCAAACATACGTTGAACACGAGCCATGTGAGCATCTTTCCACGATGGCTGATTGGCAAGCGTTTTAGTAATGTCGTAACCAATTCCGTGCGATTCGTTGTTCGCTTCATCAACCACATAAATGCCATATTCGTCGCACAACTGGTACCAATATTCGTCGTTCGGATAATGACTGGTCCTTACCGCATTGATATTGAATTGCTTCATCAATTTGATGTCCTTCAGCATCGCTTCTTTCGAAATGGTTTGTCCGGTAATTGGGTCAACTTCATGCCGGTTCGCTCCTTTGATCAAAACAGCTTGCCCATTCACGAGAAACAGTCCATCTTTAATTTCAACTTTGCGGAACCCAATTTTCTGCGGAATTACCTCAATAATTGCTCCTGATTTGTCTTTTAGAGTGATCATAACATTGTATAAATCAGGAATTTCGGCCGACCACAATTTGGGCTGACTTACCGGAATAGAGACCGTCTTTTCTGATTCGTTATTGAAAGAAACAACCACTTCTTTTACCGGTTTGTCTCCATCTGTCAGCTGAATGACGGCTGAAGCAGTTGCCGGTTGGTTCAATTTTAGGGTTGCTGTTAAAGTGGCATCTTTATAGTTGGCATCAAGATCGGGAACAAGCTCATAATCATTGATATGGGTTTCGTTTCGGGCAACAAGGTAACAATCGCGGTTAATTCCACTCATGCGCCAGAAGTCCTGTCCTTCGAGATAAGTTCCATCGCACCATCGCATTAGTTTCATGCAAATCAGGTTCTTACCCGGATTCAGGAAAGAAGTAACATCAAATTCTGAAGGCAGCTTACTGTCTTCGCCATAACCAACATATTTTCCGTTCACCCAGACTGAGAGATTCGATTTTGCTGATCCGATGTGCAAAATTACTTGTTTCCCTTTCCAGCCGTCACTGATCGTGATTTCGCGACGGTAAACGCCGGTTGGATTAAAATCCATCGGAACAATGGGCGGATTTGGCTTCATCAAATTCTGGAATTCGTAGCCAACATTCACATAAATCGGAATCCCATAACCATTCACTTCCCAGGTTGCAGGTATTTGAAACTTGTCCCAACTGGAATCGTCGAATCCGGTCGATTCGAAATGTTTTGATAAGTCGTCAGGTTTTTCCACCCATTTGAATTTCCATTCGCCATTCAGACTCTGATAGTTAGCCGATTGTTTCCAATCTCCTTTTCTGGCAAGTTGCTCGTTTTCGAAAACGAAGAACGAGGCATGCATTGGCAGCCTGTTTTCTTCGTTGATCCGCTCGTTTAGCCAGAAAGGCTTTTCCTGTTTGGTTTGAGCATTCAGAAATCCGGCAATTAGAAGCAGGCAGATTCCAAAAATTAGTTTCTTCATTGTTTGTTAGTTATAGATGGAGTAACAAAACTCAACAAACAAAACCAGAATATCAATAGTGATTTGAATTCCAGATGGTCGCAAAGCTTTGCGATATCAAAAATCTGCTGCGAAACAGGTTTAGCTTTGAATAATCTTTTCGAATCGGTTGCATTAATTCTTTCTTCAATGCTTCTTTCTAGATCAGAAACAGGTTGATCTGCCAGAAAATAGCTACTTTACAGAAGTCGGAACTGTTGCTAATTCGCCTATAATGAGATTATTCATGATAATATTTTCGGTATCGGTCATGCTAATTGCATTTTTCGCTGAATCTATCCGGATGTTGGTAAAATAAATATCAGAGATTTTCTTTTCAGGAAAGCCTTGTATTACAATTCCGGTACCGGTAGCTTTTTTGCAGGTAATATTTTCAAAATGTATTCCTGAAATCTCGGTTACATGGCCGGCACCTTCGTTGTGGTAAAAGGAGGTCAGGTAAATACAATCTTCGACCTCGCCGAATGCCACGTTTTTAATGGTTATGTTTTTCATGAAACCACCTCTGTCAGGATTCGATTTTAAAAATATGCCCCGTTTCAGTTTTCCGGCAAAATCACAATCCTGAACAAATACATTTTGCACTCCAGCCGACATTTCGCTTCCAACAACAATGGCATGCAATCCTTTGAAATGACAGTTGCGCACGATGATATTTTCAGAAAGAACCTTTGAAGCCCGGCCTTCATCGTCGCGTCCCGATTTAATTGCCACATTATCATCCGAATTATTAAATTCTACGTTTTCAATGAGTACATTTTTTGAATATTCAGGATCTATTCCGTCGTTATTTTTATTCTGAGCGTCGTACCTGACGGCTCGTACAATAACATTTTCACATCTCAGGAGGTGAACGCACCAGAACGGTGAATCTTCAATTTTCACACCTTCAATTTTCACATTCGCACAATCGAAAAACTGGATCAATTGAGGTCGCAGGAAATGTCCTTCGCCAAATATGCGTTCTTCAACCGGTATGTTCTTGTGGTTCATTTCGCGGCTAAGCAACTGATCTTTTTCCTGTTTGCTCTGCCACTGACTCCATGTTTTAGCCGCTTTCCCATCAATTTTTCCTTCACCGGTGATCGCTACATTTTTACACTTATAAGCATAAATAAATGGACTGTAGTTGAGGATGAAAGTTCCTTCCCAACTCGTTTTTACAACCGGCAGATAATCTTTGGGATTTGACCCAAACAAGATGGAAGCTCCTTTTTCGAGGTGAAGCTCCATGTTGCTTACCAGATGAATCGGGCCGTTCAGAATATAGTTTCCCGCAGGTACAATTAGTTTTCCTCCACCTTTTCCATTCATAGCCTGAATTGCCTTGTCGAAAGTAGGTTTGTCGTTTGTTGCCGAATCGCCTTTAGCTCCAAAATCTTTAACGTTAAATGAGACGCCGGGAATAACAGGTTCAGAAATGTTTTTTAAAATCGATTCAATTGTTACTGGACCAGTTTTTTCCTGAACGTTGTTCTGATTTTTGAATGATAAAATGATAATTAAAAACACACACAATGAGAAGCTTATAAATGACTTGTTCATAATAAATTGATTAAATTTCAATACCTGATAACTTCAATATCTGCAATTCTTCAGAATGGTCATTCCAGAAATAACTGAGCCAACCAAACCATAAAAATCTGCTTGTAATAAGGTTTCAGCGATTCCCGAAGTTTGCGCAAGGCAATGCCAACATGATTTTCGACGGTTTTCGGCGTAATTCCCAATTGTTCGGCAATCTCCTTGTGCGAAAGGTTTTCCTCCCAGGCCAATTGGTAAACCTGCCTGCTTTTCTCCGGAAGTTTGCTGATTGCCGAGTCGATGATCTCACGCAATTCGTTGTTCTCCATAAAATGCTGGGCACTCGAAATATCTGTCATGATTGATTCGCTACTTTCAAGCGAAGTAAAAATTGTTTTGTGTTCTTTGCGGTAATGACTGATGGCTTTGTTTTTTGCTGAAGCAAAAAGGAAAGATTTAAAAGTAACTTTGATTTGAAGTGTTTCACGCTTTTCCCAGATGTAGGTGAAAATTTCGAGGGCAATTTCTTCAGAAAGTTCCTTCGAATGTAAATAAAACAGGAGGAAATTACACAGATCGGTGAAGTGATGGTCGAACAAAAAACGATAGGCAGCGATGTTGCCATCTGCCATTTGCAGCAATGCTTCCGGTTCGTTTTTAAAATCTTGCTTCAACATACATCACAGTTAAATCCTAAACTATAGGACTGCGAGCAAATATAGTAATTCGGTTATTATAACCTCTCTTCACTTTTTAGGAACAATCCTTCACTTTTTCTGAATGTTATTTCAGCCCATTTTCACCAACTCCACTGCCAGCTCCTTTAGGTTTTTGCCTGAAAAGTTTCCTGAAGTCATGAGCAGCAAATTGGCATTTTTCCAGTTCTGGGTTTTCAGGAAAGCAAAAAGCGAGTCTGAATCGATTGAAACCACCAATCCAGGCGAATCAAAAGCTTCAGCAACCTCTTGTTCGGTAATAGGTTCCAGCTTTTTGTGCTCAATGGTGTGCGGATTAAAATAGACGATGGCCAGATCGGCTGCATCCATGCTGTTCTTATATTGCGGAAGAAATTCCTTTTTCAATGAGCTGAAGGTGTGCAATTCGAGGCAAGCAATCAGTTTTCGCTCCGGAAATTGTTTTTTTACGGCTTCGGTGGTGGCTTTCAGTTTCGATGGTGAATGGGCGAAATCGTTGAAAACAACACAATCTTCGGTTTCGGCCAATACTTCCAAACGGCGCGCTGCTCCTTTAAATTCGGCAATTGCAGCATAAAATTGTTCGTCGGACAAACCCAATTGTCGGCAGACTAACTGGGCTCCTGAAATATTTTGCAGGTTGTGATCGCCAAAAATTTGCAACTTGATTTTTCGGCCTCCAACGACCAAATAAGTAATGCCGTTTTCAATCACTGAATCATGCGATTGGTAAGGCAATTTCTGAATATCGGCGCGGGTTTTGGCTGCAACCTGCTGAAGGTTTTCATCGCTTCCGAAGTAAACCAGTGAGCCGTTTGGCTGAATCAAATTGGCGAAAATCTGAAACTGCTCCACGTAAAACGGGAAAGTTGGGAAAACATTGATGTGGTCCCAGGCAATGCCACTCAGCAAGGCAATGTTCGGAAAATACAGGTGAAATTTTGGACGGCGGTCGATGGGCGAAGACAGGTATTCATCGCCTTCAAAAACAGCAATTTTGGCATCTTCACTCAGCGAAACCATCGTGTCAAACCCTTCCAGTTGTGCGCCCACCATGTAATCGAACTGAATATTGTTGAAGCGCAAAACGTGCATGATCATCGAGGTAATCGTAGTTTTTCCGTGACTTCCACCAATCACCACACGAATTTTATCTTTCGTTTGTTTGTAAAGGTATTCAGGATAAGAGAATATTTTCAGCCCCAGTTCCTGAGCGCGCAAAAGCTCCGGATTGTCTTGCCGGGCGTGCATTCCAAGAATAACCGCATCCAATTCACCGGTAATAGTTTCAGGGAACCAGCCTTCTTTTTCAGGAAGTAAACCACAGTTTTTCAAGCGGCTTTTTGAAGGTTCAAACACTTCATCGTCTGATCCGGTAACCTGATAACCTTTTTTATGCAGGGCAATGGCCAGGTTGTGCATGGCGCTTCCGCCAATGGCTATAAAATGAACTCGCATTGTTGAATATTTTTGGAGTGTGAAAAATAGACAAAAAAACGGTCTCCAAAGAATTGGCAAATTCAGGTTAACAAATATTTTTGAAAGACGGTGTTACTTCTTCAGAATAACGGAATAAAACAGACAAGTACCTTATTTTCAAATCCTAATTACCAGGTTTAACCCAAGTTTAGGGATTATCCGGGTTCTGTTTCTCTTGGTAACAACGTTGTCTTTATCGACCAGATTCTCAAAAAGAAAGTAAGAAGCGCCTAATTCGGGCTGAATAAAAATGCTTTTTGTGACCGGAAATTCTCTTGCAAAAAATAAATTCAGGTATGCAGAAGTCGATTTCACTTCCTCGGTTTGCTCAATTAAAAACGAAAAGCCAGTATTGATTGACAATAATTTTTTAGTACCCTTTGGATTAACTTTTCCCAAATAATATGCATGGTTGATGGTTCCCGCATACAATACGCCATTATCGTTGTTTTTGAAATCAGACCCAAAGATGAAATCCAACCGACCATTGGGCATATAGTGCACGCCAACTCCGAAATGATATAATTCCGGTATCGAGGCACCAACCATAAAGTCAATGTCCACCTTCGCTTGCTGAGCATGAACCAATCCAGCCAAAAAAAGTGAGGCTGACAGGATGATGATTTTCAATTTATTTTTCATGGATTAATTATTCGTTTTTTAATTGTCAAATGGAATTTCCAAATAATCAACCACTTGTGTGGCGGTTTAAACGCCAAAGCTACACTAAAATTGTTGAAGCGCTTAATAATGCCGATCTTCGCATTTTAATTTCAATTTGAAACATGGTTCAAAATAAATTCAGGAGTAGATTTTTTGGCAGGTCTGCTCTTCCTATTTGGTTGGCTTTGATTACATTCGGACTTACCGAATTGCTCGCCAGGTATCCTCATGATACCGAAATCGTTTATTCTCAAACGCTTTATCCACTTGTTGCCTTTCTTTTGTCGTTCCTGAGCAAATGGGTTTCATTCTCGGTTGATGATGCTTTCTATGCGCTTTTGGCCGTTTTTCTGGTCATACTTTTGATTTTGGTCTTCTTACGGAAAATCAAATTTGGCCGTTTCCTCCTGACTTTCCTCCAAACTTTGGCCATCTGCTATGTGCTGTTTTATTGGTTCTGGGGATTTAATTATTTCAGAACAGGAATTAATGACCGCCTTCAAATTTCCAAGTCGAAGCCCGATACAGTTCAGTTTGTCAGGGTTTTCGAAACCCTGATTGCTCAAACAAATGCTTCGTATTGCTCCTTCGAAAAGGTACGGTATTCTTCCATCGACTCTCTGGTTGAAGCTTCCTATCAAAAAAATGCTCCATTTCTGAAATTGAAATACCCACAGGGACACCGCCGTCCGAAGCCGATAACACTCAGCCCGTTTTTTGCCAAGGCTTCCATTGCCGGATATTACGGTCCGTTTTTTAGCGAAGTTCAGGTGAACGATAGCTTGCTTAAAATCGAATATCCGCAGGTGTTGGCACACGAATGTGCCCACCAGTTTGGCGTTACCAGCGAGGCCGAAGCCAATTTTTACAGCTGGTTGGTTTGCAGCCGCAGCGATTCGAAATACCTTCAATACAGCGCCAACATCAGCATGGTGAATTATTTTTTGTCTCAGGCCAAACACCTGCACAATTTTACTGATCTGGTTCATCAAATCAACAAACCAGTGATTGATGACATTCGAAAAGTGCAGAAACACTGGGAAGCAATGAGAAGTGAAAAAATTGATAAAGTTGCAGGAAAGGTTAACGACGTATATCTAAAAACCAACAAAGTTGAAAAAGGAATTGAAGACTATTTCGGAGTGGTGCAATTCGTGATGGATTTTTCGATTGACTCGATAGCGCAGAAAAGGGCTAAGGACAAATAGAAAGAAAACCGGAAAAGGGAGACTGAAGACCGGAAAAGATGAAGGAAAATTTCAGCGCCGGTTTGAGTTTGTCATAAGACGATTTTCCGGGATCTATACTCCAGTGTCCGGTCCTCAAACTTTTTTTCTACTTTTATTCTGAAATACTAAACATCTGACTCATGCAATTATACCCAATCCACTCCGGATATTTCAGCTGCGACGGAGGCTCGCTTTTTGGTGTCATCCCGAAACCAATGTGGTCGAAAGTTTATCCGGCGGACGAAAATAATGTGACCAAACTGACCTTGCGCTGTTTGCTTGTCGATTTGGGTGAACGCAAAATCCTGATTGAAGCCGGGGTTGGCAATCATTATCCTGAGAAAGTTCGCCGGAACAATGGCCATGAAGAAACCGATGTGATTGAGAAATCGCTGGCAGAAAAAGGTTACCGGGCCGAAGATATTACTGATGTACTTTTTACACATTTACATTGGGATCATTGCAATGGCGCGGTACTCAACGAAAATGGTAAATTGAAACTTCAGTTTCCGAATGCCACACACTGGTGCAGCAAACGCCAATGGGAACATTCCAAAATCTCCAATATCCGCGAACGGGCTGCCTATTATCCCGAAATTCTGAATTTTCTGAAAGCCGAAGGAAACATGCAGTTGGTGGAAAATGACTGCGAATTGTTCCCTGGAATTTCAGTCCGAATGTTCGATGGGCACACACCCGGACAGATGATTCCTTTTATCAATTCCGGAGAAAAGACCTACGTTTACATGTCAGATTTGATACCAACTGCGGCCAATATTCCGATTGTTTGGCTGGCAGCCTACGATTTGTATCCGGTAACTGCGATGGAAGAAAAAGAAGCTTTCCTGAAAGAAGCGGCCGAAAAGAATTACATCCTGTTTTTCGAACACGACCTTTATACCGAATGCACCACCGTTGAATGGGGCGAAAAAGGGCCAAAAGTGAAGGAAAAGTTTAGCTTTTTAGTGAACTGATCCGATGACTTGGAGTTTCATCGGATCAGTAAAAACCATCTCTCACTTGCCAAATTTAGGTTTTTTGGATATTTGTGATGATAACACTCTGAATTTCAGGTAATTTCAAAGGAGAATTTTCTGGAATTTCTGCTCTGAATAAATACAGCCAAAGAAACAGTGATCGGGTGATCTTAGAGTCAGAAAGTGATCCGTTGCAGAGGTAATCAGAGAAGTATGCTGACTGAGACTGAATACTGAACACTTTTCCTATTTTTGTAAAACTCAATCTATAAACCAAAGAATTTGACAACTATAACTGCCCAACCAAACAATCGACCAACAAAAAAGAAAGTACCGGCAAAATACTTTCTTTCAATGCTTGTACTGCTTTTTGTCGTTTCGTTCATGACCCTGCTTAACCATTATGGTCTGCTTGAAATCAACGAAACTTTTCTGATTATTTCGCGCTGGTGTTTCCTTGTTGTGCTGGTTGGTTATGCTGTGATCAAACGATCGCTCACTACCTGGATATTGATCAGCATGATAGTTGGTGCCGAATTTGGCCACGACTTTCCAGACATTGCTTTGAACTTGAACATAGTTAGCCAGATTTTTCTGCGCCTGATCAAAACGATAATCGCGCCCTTGTTGTTCGCCACCATTGTCGTCGGTATTGCCGGTCATTCAGATCTAAAGCAGGTAGGCCGGATGGGCTGGAAATCGCTTTTATATTTCGAAGTGGTATCGACGATCGCCCTTTTCATTGGCTTAATAGCCATCAACATCAGCAAAGCAGGTGTTGGCGTGGTCGTTCCAAAAACCGTTGCACATGCTGACATTTCAACCGTTCCGGTGCTGAAGGGTTCCGAGGTACTTCTTCATATATTTCCTGAAAATATTGCCAAGTCCATTTACGAAGGTCAAATTTTGCAAGTTGTCATATTCAGCATTCTGTTTGGCATCGCAGTGGCCATGCTGAAAGATAAATTCAAACGGCCAATGGTTGTTTTTTCGGAAGCATTGTCGGAAACCATGTTCAAATTTACTTCAATCATCATGTATTTTGCCCCTTTTGCGGTTTTCGCTGCAATCGCCTTCAGCATCGGGCAAATGGGTCTCGAAATATTTGTGAATCTGTTCAAACTGCTGGCAACACTCTATGTTTCGCTGATCGTGTTTTTAGTCGGGGTTTTGCTTCCCATTGCTTTGATACTCAGGATTCCGGTTCGCAAGTTTATTGCCGCGATTTCAGAACCAGTCGCTATTGCATTTGCAACAACAAGTTCCGAATCGGCTTTACCTGTTGCCATGGAACGAATGGAAGAATTTGGAGTACCACGCAAAATTGTTGCTTTTGTGATGCCCACCGGTTATAGTTTTAATCTGGACGGCACTGCCCTATATCTTTCGCTGGCAACCATGTTTGTGGCTCAGATTAGTGGCATCGATCTTTCAATCGAAAAACAACTGTTGATTGTTTTTACCCTGATGCTTACCAGCAAAGGAGTAGCGGCTGTGCCACGAGCATCTTTGGTGATTCTACTTGCCACCGCGTCAAGTTTTGGGTTGCCCATCTGGCCCATCTATATTATCCTTGGCATCGACGAATTGATGGACATGGCCCGAACTTCGGTAAATGTAATCGGGAATTGTTTGGCAACCGTTGTAATTGCCCGCTGGGAAAACGAATTCGACCCACCTGGCCAAAAGAAGAAAGAAGAGTCTATGGTGATTTGAACGTGAAGTTACTCTACCAATTCCAGCTTGATGTAACCCCACTGAGGAACATTTAATTTCAAGATTTTTCCTTCAATGCTGTATGAGGTAACCTTTGAAATTGTCATAGCCAGTTTATCAGAGAACTTACTGTCGCAGCAAATGTAGGTACAGTTTGCTGGTTCTATTTCTATCTGATTTTCATTATTCATTTTAAATGTACCTCCACAACCATTAACATCCAACTTCAGACTGTAAATTCCATTCTCATAGAATGCCAGTTGAATTTTGTTGTTTTCATTCTTAGGATAAGCCACCGATTCGATCGACATAAAACTCTTTGCTTCCCAGGTTGAGAAAAGGATGGAATTTACCTCCACATCCTTGTTGCAGGAAATCAAAGTTAAAAGTAAGATTATGGTAGTCAGGATTGAAGTTTTCATTGCTGATTTTTATTGAAGATGGAAAATGATGTCAAGAAGTTGCGCGAGCTGCCAAACTATATCAACCCCAACCTTCCGGCGTATTGAACCGCTTCGGCTGTATTACTTATATTAAGTTTTTCAGGCTCGTTTCTCTGGACTTCGGTCATCCCTACGACAATACCGACATGGCGGCGCCAATCAGGTTGGCATTTTCCATTCCTGAAATTTGCACTTCTTTGTCTCTCAAATCCAGTTCTTTAAGTAATTCTTTCAGGCAAACATTTATAATGCCAACATACGAAGCATCGTTGGTTTTTACTTTGCTCCAGAATAAACTTCCTTCGGCCAAAACCTGAATCCTTTTCAGAGATGGATATGCATCGTTTAAATTCAGAACTACTCCGGCAATTGAAGCTGCAACCAGTTTGGCCGAGCGTTCATAAATTTGAAAAGCAACTTCAACATATTCAGGTTTGTAAGATTCGGGATTGTTCATTATGCGGCTTAAGCTAGCTCCATCCATATCTTCTTCCATCAGATCGTTAGGGAAAGCTGCCCGGAAAACGCGACCGATGTACATTCCTGAAATTGCTTTTTCGAAACGCTGAAACCCTTTATTATCAGAGTTGGCATCTACGTCATCGTCAAGTTTGGTAAGGTGAGGAGGATTAAAATTACCAGTTTCGAGATTCACAGGTGTTTCGCCCGACCAACCTTTCAGGTCTTTTATTTTCGGAATATATTCAGACGGGAAAAATGTTGCCATGTTGGTTCCGGTGCCGACAATCAGTCCGATGTAGGCATCAAAACCGGGATTCATCAATCCGGCAAAAAGGCTGGTAATGGTGTCGTTCACAACAGCAATCTTGTAAAAATTACTGCCGGTATTCTGATTTAAGTATTCAACCAAAGGCACACCTATCGGCTTTCCTGTCATGTCGGCAATATTCACACCTTTGGTCCAGTTAATCAGTTCAGCATCGCCATTGGTCAGCGATTTGGCCGGATAGGAAAAGCAATATCCAATGGGTGAATTCTCCGGAAGAGTTAGCTGGTTGATGGTTTGCGCCTGCGAATAGTAGAGATCTTCCTTCGAAAATCCACCAGTTTTCATTTCAGTGATGTCTTTTTCAGCCAGGCAGGTAATTTGAGTTTTCTCACCTACAGAAACTACGGCAGCACGGAAATTTGTTCCGCCCAAGTCAAATACTGTTGCTTCACCGCTGATACCGTCCTTTTTTGGATGAATATAGGTTGGAAGACATTTTATTTCAGTTTCATCTTTCTGAAGTCCGGTTTCAATTTTTTGCTGAAGGTTACATGCAATATCAAGCAATTGTTGGTTGCTTAAAGCGAATTGGTTATTCATGATGTGTTTATTAGGTTAGTGATTTACTAATTGCAATTCGCTAAATTAGAAAAATCATCCTGATTCAGCAAAAGGAATTCAGACATGTCAGGAATCTAAAATCACTTCCCAATCCTGAACGACATTTTCAGGAGAAATACAATGTAGAATTTTTATAGTTTCGTTAAAGTGTATACTTAATCGTATGCATAAAAAAAGAGTTACAAAATTTTACTCTTGCAACTCTTTGATTTTCAGTGGAGAATATCGGAATCGAAACCAACCATTTCAGACAATTTTTTAACATCTAAAAAACCTATATAAAACACTATAAATCCCTTTATTAATAAGTATTATAACAACATTCATGTGTTGAATAGCATTGAATGAAATGGAATAGTATTGTGTTTTGGTTGACTAACGGTTGACTAAAATAACTATATTTGTTGCGTGTCTAATTCAAATATACAGCATTATGGCAACGATCAAATTTTTACTCCAAAGCAAAACCGACCCGGCCAATATCTATGTACGATTATCTATTGATCGGAAAACCGTATTAAAAAGAAAATCAGGCTATGTTATTAATCCTGACAATTGGAGTAGTGCAACCAATTTACCTAAACAAGGAGATGAGAAACAAAAACAACTCAAAACTGATTTAGGCAAGTTGGCAACAGCCATTGAAGAAAGCCTGAACACTGCAACAACCAAGGGTGAAGAAATTACCGGAGACTGGCTGCAAAATCAGATTGATGTGATTCATGGCAAACAGAAAAAGACTGACCTTGATCGGTTGACCAACTACATTCAGAACTATGTGGATAATCTTCAATACAAAGAATACCCTAATGGCAAAAGAGGTGCAGCAAGAGGCACATTTTTGAAGTATCAAACGATAAAAAACAAGATTGAAGATTTTGAGAAGTATAAGAAAAAACACTACTATTTGAAAGATGTTGATTTGGATTTTCGCAATGAATTGCTGAAATACTTTACTGAGGTTGACAGACTAAACAGTAATACCGCAGGGCGTTATATCCGTACTTTGAAAACTGTCTGCTTCGATGCTCAAATAAATGGTATTGAAGTTAATCGGCAGTTAGCTCAGATTAAAGGGTTTACAGAAAAGGCGTCCAAAGTGTTTTTGTCCTTTGATGAACTTGAAAAGATTGAGAATAAAACCTTTGAACGTTCAGCACTTGAAAACGCAAAGGATTGGTTAATTATTGGTTGCTACATTGGTCAAAGAGTATCAGACCTTTTACCATTAACGGCAGGAAACATAAATGTTCGGAACGGTCTCGAATTAATTGAATTGGTGCAAAAGAAAACCGGGAAACATGTTGCCATGCCAATTCCTCCAAAGGTAAGATCAATACTTGATAAACGAAAGGGACAATTCCCCGATAAAATTAGCGATCAGAAGTTTAACCTGCACATAAAAGATGTTTGTGAACTCGCCAAAATTAACGAACCAACTCAGGGTGCAAAATTAACTGCTATCGGTGAAGGCAAAGATAAAAAGTGGCGTAAAGATTTTGGAACATTCCCAAAACACGAATTGATTACAAGTCATGTTTGCCGCAGGTCGTTTGCAACTAACTTTTATGGTGAAATTCCAACACCTTTGTTAATTTCAATAACAGCACATTCAACAGAAAGACAATTTTTAGAGTACATTGGTAAGTCAGCAAACGATTATGCCATTCAGTTGGCAGAGTATTGGAATAAGCAGATTCAAAGAACAAATGACAAACCTCAAATGACCGTTTTGAAGAAAGCCGAATAGTTACAAACTTTTTTAGACAATTGAATTATGGATCTCTATAATCGCTGGTTTGAAGTTGAAGTTGAAAAGGAATTAAAGAACATTAAAAATCCCTTTGAACGTATTTCTTTTCTATATAAAAAGAAAAAAGAATTTAGTTCTTTGGAATGTCGAGGGGATTTAGCAGACCCAATATTTGATAGGTTTGATATTAGTATTGAAGAAGCAAAAAACCAAAAAGATAAAGCCATATTTGAGTTATCATTGTCTCTAAATAACGATACTAAGAAAGAGGATAAAAGCCATAAAGAGGAACAAGTAAATCCACACCCCAGAATATTTCAGAATACAAAAGGATTTGAATTGTTTGAATACATGAAAAATAATGTTCGAGAAGGGAAAGTAATAGCTGATTTTTGTTTCATCTATTGGAAAATGACCACAGATGAATTTATGCACAACATCAAACCAAAAGAGTATAAAGACTGGTTGTTTCACACATACAGTGTTGACCTGGGTGAACACTGGAAACAATTGTGTCGTTGTAGAACAGACGAAAAAGAACATCTCTATTCTATGGCAAAACAGCAATTTAGACCTCAATAAAGTACCGTACCCGAAATAGTACAATACCGTACTTGACCTACTACAGCCCACTTTGGTACTTGCACTCAAATTCAAAAACAAATTTGATATGCAAGGAATCATTCAATTTATTCAGTCCTCACCAGAGGAATTAGAGAACCGGATTTTCAACCGTTTCAAATCTGAAATCGACAACCTGAAGGTTGATTTTCAACCCAAAGAACCTACCGAGTATTTAACCCGAAACGAAGTTGCACAACTTCTTAAAGTCGATTTATCAACCGTCCATAACTGGACAAAAAAAGGAAAGATAAAAGCATACGGTCTTGGGAACCGCGTTTACTATAAACGCCATGAGCTCAACCAAAGTTTAATTCAGATTAATCTTTAGCCATGAACGAACTTCTCACCATAATTTCGTTTATCAAACGTGATATTGAAATATTAAGCAAGTCGGTTGCCGAAATGAAAAAGACCCATGCCCAGGTACTAACTGAAGAATGGATCGACAAAGAGCAAGTATTATCTATACTGAAAATCAGTTCCCGCAAACTGCAAACATTCCGTGATAATGGAACATTGCCTTATTCGCAGATTGATGGCAAAATCTATTTTAAAACTTCCGATGTCGAAGCACTTTTTAACAAGTGTTACAACAAAAGGTGAAACAATCGTTTCTGAATATCCCGGTATCTGTTTGCATTTATTCAGCACAACAAAACTGTATTGATGAGTTCCAATTGTTTTGCTGGTTAAAGCTCAATTGCAATCATCGGTTCAATATAACAGATCAAATCCGTTTTGCTGCAATCAACAATCTTGGCATAACCAGGCAAACACTGAATACAAGGATTGATTGGTTATTAACACACAAATGGATCAACTTTAATTCAAAAACAAATAGTTACCACATAAACAGTTTTCTTGTCATTCATCAAAAAACAACGTCACAAATTGCCAAAGGTGTTTTGTGGGAAAACAACGACATTAAAAAGTTTAAGGCTTTCGTTTGGGCAGCCATTATTGGCTACTATGCCAAACGAAAACACTACATTGATCAAATTAAGTTAACGGACAAGGGAAAACCCCGTGTCAGGATGAATAAAGCGCGTCCTATGATGAGCTCGGCCCCTTGTCCGCTTAACCTTCCACTTTCTTATTTAGCCAAGGCAATCAACAAACCAAAATCGACCATTCAAAAAATGAAAGCTTTGGCCGCACGCGAGTTCTTTCTCAAAGTTGAGAATAGTTTCGATGATTCCAATTTATCGGTGGCCGAATTGCAACGTTTGCGCCACTTTGCAACCAATATCCCAGAAATAAGAAAATACGTCCTTATTGCCGGTAAAGTAAAAGAACAACTTCCTGATAAAATTTACCTATGTATTAATTATCGGAGCAAGCGCAAATTAAAGCACATTTAACTGATGAATAGATACCGTAAGTGAAGCGTATATATTTATTAGAGGATAAATGCAGTGTTAAACAAATTTGATAACTTCCAAATTTCATTCATTTTATTATCAATAAATAGGTTCAATTTTTCTAAATTTACCAATTCCAAAATTTAGTGCAATTATTTGACTATTTTGGTTTTTTGAATTTTAAGATAGAAAGACCGGATTTATAATGCAATTAACCCCATATCACGCAAAATACTTCTCTTACGACCTTTTGAAACGTAGGTCAGCCAATGACATCGGAAAACTGACTGCATCATTGCAGGATGCTCAGGTTGATTTAAATCCGCATCAGATTGATGCCACTCTTTATGCTTTTAATTCACCACTTTTAAAATCACTTTAATGGATGATAAATTTATTAAATCAGTAAAACGAAGAGTCAAATCGATTGAGAAAGAAGACGATGAATTTTTTATTGACCAAATCAAAGATCGGATTCTTGGGGCAACTCTTAATCAGGAATACGATGAAATTTCTAATTATCAGATTGCATTTATGGATTTGTACGAAAATAACCAAAAGCTTTACAAATCAGTTGACCGATATTTAGATTTACTTTCTGATCAGCAGTATTATCGCGACGATATCAACGAAGGTGTCATGACTATGGTAAGAGAAATAAGACTTCCGAAAGTAGATAATTCTAAATGGCAGAAACTGTATGAAACGACCATGTTACTTTCTCAAAAATCAGGACCAATACTCCATTTGTATTTCGATGGCTGGGATGTTGTCGACCATAAAATATACTATTGGGATGAATCGTATATGTATGATATTGAAGAGGAAGATGAACTGGGCGACAATGAAAATGAAGACTAAACAGGCTAAGGATTTAATTCAAAAAATGATTTTATAAAAAATAATGGCTACAAATAAATTATCACTTTCGCGTTTAGCGACTTTCCTCGAAGAAGCTTGCGAAAGTTTAAGAGGCAACATGGATGCTTCGGAGTACAAGGAATACATCATTGCGATGTTGTTTCTGAAAAGAGTAAACGACCAGTTTGATGTTCACCGCGATAGAAGAAAGAAAAACCTTACTGAAGTTAGAGGACTCCAGGACTCTGAGCTGATTTACGGTGAATTGGAAAGGCAGAATGCCCCTGAATATGATTTCTTTGTGCCACTTGCAGCCCGTTGGAGAAAATTGAATGGCGACCCTGCTGTAAATGAACAAGGAGAAAAGATAAACTATATAAAAGATCTTCAGGAAGAAATTGGCGATCACCTCAACAAAGCGCTTGCAGCCTTGGAAGATGCCAATCTCGATAAGTTGGAAGGTGTATTGAAGTCGATCAATTTCAATCGTAGCATTGGTAAGAACAACAAACAAATTACCGATGAAGATTTACGGGAGTTGATCCGGGAGTTCAATAAAAAGAACCTGACTGACGACAATTTAGAGTTCCCCGACTTAATGGGCGCTGCCTACGAATACCTGATCAAGTTTTTTGCCGATAGTGCAGGAAAAAAGGCAGGGGAATTCTACACGCCTAATGAAGTAGTTCGCCTTCTTGCCAATATCCTTGAACCCGAAGCAAATGCCGAAATTTACGACCCAACGGTTGGAAGTGGTGGAATGCTAATCGAATGTAAAAACTATGTGGAGAGTCGTTATGGTTCAGCTAAGAACCTTTCCCTTTGCGGACAGGAAAAAAGCGGAACTGTTTGGAGTTTGAGCAAAATGAACATGCTGTTTCATGGTATCTACGACAGCAAGATTTTAAATGGTGATACTTTGATGAACCCTTTGCACATTGAAAATGGTGAATTAAAAACCTTCGACATTGTGATTGCCAACCCTCCTTTTTCGCAGAACTACACCAAGGACGGCATGAAGTTTAAAGAACGCTTCAACTTTTGGATGCCAAACAAAGGTAAAGCCGATTTCATGTTTGTTCAGCACATGGTAGCGAGTGTTAACAATGCCGGACGAATGGCAGTGGTAATGCCTCATGGCGTTTTATTCCGTGCTGGCGACGAACGCAAATACCGTGAATGGCTAATCAAAAAAGGATATTTGGAAGCAGTAATTGGTTTGCCATCAGGTTTATTTTATGGCACCGGTATTCCGGCAAGTGTGATTGTCATCAACAAAAAAGATGCTCACTTGCGCGACAAAGTGCTTTTCATAAATGCCGACCGGGAATACAAGGAAGGAAAAAATCAAAATAAACTCCGGCCTGAAGACATTGAAAAGATTGCGTTCGTGTATCGTCATAAAAAAGTGATTCCGAAATACAGCAAGTTGGTTGGCAAGAACGTTGCCATCGATGAACTATGCAATTTAGAAATCGAAGAATACAACCTGAATATCCGCAGGTTTGTAGATAATGCTCCACCAGCCGAGCCGCAAGACGTTCATGCACACCTGCAAGGTGGCATTCCCGAAAGCGAAGTAAAAGCATTGGCTGATACATTTTCAAGTTACCCTGGCTTGAATGAGAAGCTTTTTGTAGAACTGAAAAAAGACTATTTGAAATTTACCGATGCGATTGCACAAAAAGAGGACATTAAGAAATTATTCGACGATAGCGATAGCATTGAAGCAACTCAAAATCAATACACAGCTCAATTAAACGATTGGTGGAGTGATGTTATTCTGGATTTTGAAGCCCTGCCGGAAAAGAAAAATGTGTTTGAATTGTACCGTAAATTCTCCGAAAGTTTTACCAAGGCGATTGCAGAACTTAAAACAGGACAGAAAGCTGTTATGGACAATTACCAAAGCAGAGGTTCATTGGCTGCCTATTGGAGCGAATTAAACACCGACCTGAAAAGTGTAGCTGCAAGTGGCTGGAATGCTGAACTGATACCCGACGATGAAATACTTGAAAGCCAATACCCCGAAGTTTTGAAAGAGCTACGTGAAAACGAAGCGCGAAAAGAAGAACTGCAAGCACTGTTTACAGAGGTGAATGAGCTGGAAGATGATGTTTGGCAGGAGGAAGATTACGAAGTTTGGCGAAATAAGGAATTGAAAGAACACAAAGAAGGCATTAAAGCGCTGAAAGGCGAACGCAAGGAAGCTGACAAAGAATATAAGAATTTGCAAAAGCGGATTAAAGCCAACGAAAAAGCATTAGAAGCTCAACCCGAATTGGTGGCAGAAATTGAAACTCTCAAAACTGAAGCCCGGAAATTTTTTGCTGAGGTAGTGCGGTTAGATTCAATGATTGAAGCCGAGGAAGAACGAATTGCCAGCCACACAGCATTGGAAGAAGAGCTGAAGCAATGCAAAAAAACGATTAAAGAAATTAAAGACCGCAAACAACAACTGGTTGACCTTGCCCGAATGAGTATAATTCCCGATGAAGCTAAAGAGCTGATATTAAAACGTTGGAAACTTGCCTTGCACCAGACCATTAATGGCTATTTGCAAACTCATAGCCGCCACCTGCTTCTGGCTATTGAAAATTTGTACGATAAATACACGACTCCATTGCATTGTATTTTGAGTGTAAGAGAAAAAGAAACCAAATTATTGAACACCTTTTTATTGGAATTGGGTTATGAGTAACGAATTTGAAATGAAGGTTAATTTGTGGAAAGACTTTCCGCTTTCTGATCTCGTCGACTGTTTAGATGGTGCTAGAAGACCTATTAAAAAAGAGGACCGGGAAAATATTGCAGGAGGATATCCTTATTATGGTGCGTCTGGCATTATTGATTTTGTAAACGATTATATATTCGATGAAGAATTAATTTTACTTGGAGAAGATGGTGAAAATGTTGTTTCAAGAAATTTGCCATTAGCATTTAAAATTACCGGAAGAAATTGGGTTAATAATCATGCTCACGTATTAAAACCCAAACGTAATCATGATATTGATTTTCTTGTTTATAAACTTGAGAGTAGAGATTATACAGATATTATTTCAGGCTCGGCACAACCTAAAATCAATCAGCAAAACTTAATGAAGTTGATTTTTAGAGTACCTGAACATCGCCCTGAGCAATGCCAAATAGCCAAAATCCTTTCCACTGCCGATGCAGTAATAGAAAAAACGCAAGCAACCATTGCCAAATACAAAGCCATTAAACAAGGCATGTTACACGATTTATTTATTCGTGGCATTGATATTTCAACCGGAAAACTTCGTCCAAAATACGAAGATGCACCGGACTTATACAAAGAAAGTAAGTTGGGATGGGTTCCTAAAGAGTGGGAAGTGGAAGAAATCGGTAACATCGTTCATATAAAGCATGGATATTCATTTGAAGGAAAATACTTTTCAAATGAAAAATCTGAATTTATTTTGTTAACGCCAGGAAATTTTAATGTGGATGGCAGCTTATATTTTCAGGAACGTAATACCAAATATTATTTGGGAGAGATACCTGCTGAATATATCTTTGAGAATGGCGATTTACTTATCGTGATGACAGATTTAACTCAAGATATGAATATTCTGGGAAACGTTGTGAAACTTGAATCTCCTTTAAAAGTTTTGCATAATCAGCGAATAGGCAAATTGGAATTATTAAATGATGATTTTGATAAAGATTATTTATTGTTTATTCTGAACACGTTTTATTCAAAGGACAATATAAAAAAAACTGCAACCGGCACAACGGTAAGGCATACTTCCCCTAATCACATTTATAAGGGTATTATTCCAACCCCAACCATAAAAGAGCAAAAAACAATTGCAGAACGAATAACATTGATTAATCGGAAACTTCTATCAGAACAGAACTACCTTCTCAAATTGCAGCGGATTAAAGCAGGGCTAATGAATGATTTGTTGAGTAGGCGAAAGAATGTGACTGTGAAGGAATCTTCAGAAATAATAACCTCCTAAGAATGCAAACAGCTGAAATATTAATAGCACCCTTTGATTTCGTGGAGTTGGATACCTTTGTGAAAAAGCGTGAGCAATACCTAAAAGATAAAGAGAATATGATTTCTTTATTCGAGGGTGAGAAAGAAATAAACAACGATTATAAAGGGCGGCAATTATTGGAATTAATTCAAAATGCCGATGATGCGGAGTCAAGGTTTGTGAAAATCATTATTGATACTGAAAAATGCAAACTCCAAATTATAAACGAAGGTGATCCATTCTCTTTTGGCGGTTTTCAATCGTTAATGATTCCAAATTTAAGCACAAAACGGAAGAAGAAATATATTGGCAGCAAAGGGCTGGGATTTCGTTCAATTTTAAATTGGAGCAAAAAAGTTACCATATCAAGCGCTGGATGCATTGTTTCATTTTCTCCCGAGCATGCAAAAAACAAATTTTTTGAGTTGTATCCGATTGAAGAAGACCGCAATAAAATTTTAGAAGAATATATGTATGCAGAAGGGACTATTCCCTTTCCAATTTTTGCGCTACCTGAAGTCCATCAGGCTGAATTACAAGAAATTCAAACAATAGTAGAAATTGAATACTACAAATTTATTAGGGATAATGAGGGTGACGAAGAACTTCAACTCGATGTTGAAGAAGCTATTTTAAAACAAATAAGTGAATTAAGAAAAGAAGTTCTTCTGTTTCTAAATTGGATTGACACCATACACATTTCAATTAACGGTGAAATTACTGAATATAAAAGCGACAAGCGAAATGAAATCAACAATGAGATCAATATTGACAATCAAACTTGGAGTATATTCACGAATCGTATTGAGGGTAAAGACCCAATATTGCCCGTTAAATATAAATCGCCCGATGTAAAAGAAGAAGAATCCTATAGTTTGAAAATTGCGATCCAGGAAGGATTAAAGGATAATGTCAATAAGTTGTTCTCGTTTTTTCCGACAAAAATCGGATTAAATTTCCCAATGGTTATCCACGGTACTTTTGAATTAGACAGTTCGAGAAATAGGATTATTGACTCCGATAAAAACAAATTCTTAATTGAAGAATTATTGAAATTGATATTCCAAATTAGTGATACGTTTTTTGGGGAAACAGCCAATTGGGACAAACTACGCCTGCTAAATTATCAGGGGAATAAAGATACAATATTAGAGGAATTTGGTTTTTATAAAGCCATTGATAACAAGATTGGATCAATGGCTGTTTTGCCATGTATTGATGGGGTATACAGGCCATATACCAATATCCAGTATCAAACGAAAGAATTTCCTGAATTAATTGAAGAGTTGAAACTAAAAGGCCAGTTTCCAGCACTCCTTCAAAAAATTCCGGATGACATTTTGCCCTTTTTTAAATCATATTTTCCAAACTTCACTAATGAAAAACGATATTCTGATGATCATTTAAAATTAAAATCAGAAGAAATTGCAAAATTAATAAGCAAAACGGTTTCTATCGAATTGTATGCCAAATGGATTTTTCACCTAAGTTCGCTATTTAGAAGAACAGAGAAATCACTATCCATTCTGTTTAATAAAGACCGGGAGATTATTGACGGTTTAAGCACGATGTTTACGCCACCATCTTTAAAGGCTATGGTAAACGTTCCGAACCACATTGAAATTGATTATTTGAATAAGGATTTATACAATTCTTTAATATCTGAATTCAGCATTCAGGATGATGAAAATAAATCGAGAAAATTAAAAGATAAATTAGATTCATTTGTCAATATACAATCATTTGAGCCAGCACCCGTATTGACAAAGATTGTAACAAATACAACTAAATTAATAAACAATGCTGCCCTGACACAACCAGAAAAAAACGATTATGTCCGGGCAATGTTAAGGGTGCTATTCGATTATTACAATCTGTCTGATAGGGCAAAAGACTCACAAATCAGAACAAATAAAATTCCGGTATTGAACGAGTTCGGGGACATCATATTTGCAAGTGATAGTTTTCTTTCGAATAGTTATAAAACTGGGGTATTGCGTACAGTGCTTTTAGGAGATCTTTATGACAGCAGTGTTTTAGTAGCAGAATGTAAGGACTTAGGTTTTGAATTTGATGAAGAGGTTGAAGAATTTTTAGTTGATTTTTTAGGAGTCAACAAATTTTTGCAACTGGAAAAGTTAGTAGAACCTATTAAGTTCGATTATCATTATCAAAACTTTGTGTTTAAATTCAAACCAAAACCAGATAAATTTAGATATGCTCGTATTTATGCTTCACAGATTAAGAACCTTGAAATAATTAGTAGTAAACTCAATGATAAATCGATAACAAGGGAGCAACTAATTGCCTGGATTTGCATTGATTCTGATATAAAAGAAAAACTTCAAAGCACTTCTGAAACTATTTTTAGATACGATATAGACTATCAAACTTCAAATGTATTTAGTTCTCGATTGTGGGACGTTCCTTCCTATATCCGGTATCAAATTTCTTCATTAGGCATTTTTGACGACTATCTTTTAAATGACCTTGGAGTTTCCTTTATAAATGAGTTTGAGTTTGATTATAAATCAGAAGTAATTCTCTCAAATCATTTGGACAGTACTGAAATAAAAGAATATGGGGTATCCGATCATCTCCCGTAAATATTTAGCTTTACTGGATGAAATATCCTGGAAATCAAATGGAGTTTGAGGAAATGTTCAAAACTGAACAGGACTGCTTGGACTATGTATCATTAATT